>Ga0335074_10007092_pt1 | contig 15527 bp, 11 predicted proteins | sample Lox_Sample_23_FD_206715 | JGI IMG/M metagenome (GOLD analysis project Ga0335074, IMG submission 206715) | Soil microbial communities from Loxahatchee National Wildlife Refuge, Florida, United States - Lox_Sample_2.3 | ecosystem: Environmental > Terrestrial > Soil > Wetlands | place: USA... | reverse complement strand
CTGCAACCGCGATGCCTCCCCACGCCGGTGTCGACCCGACGGGGGTATAGCTCCAGATCGTCCTCCCGGTTCCTCCGTCAAGCGCATAGATCGTGGTGCCATTGCTGTAGTACATGACACCATCGACCACCACGGGCGAGCTGCGCGAGCGGGTGTCGAACTCTCGAAACCACGCACCGCCCAGACGCGCCACGTTCCTAGTGTCGATCTGCGAAAGAGGCGAGTACCGCGTGTCCGCGTCGTCGCCTCCCACTGTCGGCCAGCCGTTCCCCGTCCGAACCGCCGCGCCGTCCTCGGCGCAGACGGAGTGCGGCCCCAGAAGCGCAAGCAGGACGAGGCAGCCGGCTCCAGCAGCGGTCCCGCGTTTCCCCGGCATATTCATTCCGGCTCTACTCGGAACCAAACGCCAGGGGCCGCACGGTGAGCCGCAGCCACACGGTGCGCCCGGGGTCCGGAGCGCAGAGCGCGTAGTCGTCGCCCGCCGGGCCGCCATGCGTGCCACCTGCGATCTGACCCGCGAAAATCGTGCCTCCGTTCATGTCCGCGTTGGTGCATGCGGCCGTCGTTATCTTGTTGTTAAGATCGCTTCCGATCAGCGCGACCTGCCAGGCGTCATTCGGCCCATCGAGCGCAGCGTTAACGTTCAGCTTGTAGAATCCGCTCTGGATGAAGTTTGAATTTGTCGGTGCCAGCGTCGATGACTCCCGCGGCAGGTCGAGGATATTCGTGTAGTACCAGCTCTGCGACTCCACGCTTCCGCCCAGCGTCATCGCCATTTTGCTGCCGACGCCGAAAGTGTAGTCCGCTCCGACGGTGCCCGACCATCGCGGCGCCCTGACGAGCCGCTGACCGGACAGATTCTGTGCGGTATAAAGACCCGTCGTGGCGTCGTACAGCTGATTACATCCCTCTGCAATCGTCTGGTTGTTCATGCAGGGCGCATTGGGAAAACTGACGTAGCGTGCGACGTTCCAGCTTACGGCACCGTTCAGAGAGAGGCCCGCCATTCCAGGCGGCACGTACGTGACATCCAGGTCCGCGCCGCTGCTCCGCGCGGTGGCGGCATTCAGGGTCGTAATCGAGCCCACGGTCGCCCCTCCCGATTGATCGGCTGCGACCTGCAATCCCCTGTACAGATAATCGTAGACGGACAGATCCAGACGGAGGTGATCATCGAGCAGCAGCGCCTTTATGCCGCCCTCGGGTCCGGCGACCCTTTCATCGCCGTATGAGCTCCTGGTCGTCGGACCATAGTACACCGAAGTATCGAACGACCCGGATTTGAATCCTTCCTTGTACGATGTCCACAAGGTCAGGTCGCTGGTCGGCTTATACGTGAGGCTGGCCTCCGGCGAGGTATTCGTCGCATGGAGATGCGGATCGAGCAACTGCGTCGGCCCGATGGGGACACCAAGTGTTCCTACGCCAAGGGTCGTAGTATTGTATTGCTCATGGTTTCGGGTTTCGTCCGTCCAGCGCGCACCCGCCGCGAACTCCAGCTTGGAGGTGATGTCCCAGATTCCCTGACCGAATGCCGAGCCCGAGCTGATGTCCACGTGTTGTATCACATCCGCATCGATCGGCGGCAGGCCCAGAGTCTCGTTCAGGTATATCCTTGGGTGATTCATCAGACCTCCGTCCTGGTAGAAACCACCCGCCACGAAGTTCACCGGTCCGCGGAAGTACGATGCGAGGCGTAGCTCCTGGGTCATCTCCCGGTCGCTGAAGTCATTGTTCACACCGATGGTGACTATACCGCTGGTCTCGCTGCCGTTTTGCAGCGCGGTCTGCTGGTACTCGTAATATCCGGACACGCTGGTGAGCGTCAACTCCCCAAGATGGAGATTCTGAGTGAGAGTGCCGAACTCCTGGTGCGAGCTCATGTAAGGAATTCCATCGTGCCCCAGGTATGGCCAGTCCGCCGGATCGAACCAGGAGATGTAGATGTTTCGATCCAGCCTGCAATCCTCGTTGGGATCGAACAGCGGAAGTCCCGTGTAGCTGGTGACGCCCCCGGGGCAATTCGCGAGTCCCTGTTGGCCGCCGGCGTAATTGGAAAGGTCGCGGTCGTAGTTGATCTTCAGCTTGGCGTCGTAGAGGCCCCCGGGCGTGCCGAAGAGGGCGGTGCCTCTGAGCATCCCGTTTTCCTCGGCGCCGAAATCGGTCGTTGTCGGCGTGGCGGTGCCGAATCCCGCCGGCGCCACGTCGGGGTTGCGGAAATAGCCGCGGTTGGTGGAGTACTGCGCCGCCAACCGCAGTTTCAGCATCGAAGACACCGGCCCGGAGATGATCGCCTCGAAACGCTTCTCCTGGGACTCGCCTTCGTATCCTGCGCTGACTTCCGCCTCGGTTTTATCAGTCGGGTCCGCGGACTGGACGGCAATCACGCCTGCCGGGCTGTTCTTGCCGAAGAACAGAGCCTGTGGTCCCTTCAGGACCTGAATCTGATCGACGTCGAACAGCGCGGAATTGAACGCAAAAGCCTGGCTGAGCTGCAACCCATCGACGTTGAGGGAAACGTCCTGATCCACCGCCGGGTCCTGCACGGTGGTGCTCATGCCACGCATCGATATGGTGGGACCGAAGACCCCGAGCTGACTTCCAAGCTCGAGGCCGGGCACTCGACTCGTCAGGGATTGGATGCTGTCGGTCTGGAATTGCTGCAGCGATTGGCGCGAAATGACGGTCTCGGTGACCGGCACGTCGAGCAGCAGCTCCTTCCTCTTGCGTGCCGTAACCATCACTTCCTTCAACTGTCCCACGATCTCCTGCGTTTCCGGTCCCTGGGGCACCGACTGCGTGTTCGTGGCCCCGGGCTCTGGTGCCGTCTGGCCCAGGCTCGTAGCGGCCGACAGCAGCAAAGCAATCGCGGTCGTCAAGGCAAGCGCCGGTTTGGCGTTCATTCGAACTCCCCCTCGTATTCTGGATCGGACAACGATGAGATGCGGTCAACCGTAGCCGAAGTCGAAGCGGGCCTGGGTCGCGTTGAGGAGCATGGCCCAACAGGCCCAGAGGCCGATGGTGGTGGCACACTCGATCGCGCCCTTTTCGCCATATTTGCCGACGACTCTCTTGAAAAGCTCCTCCGACACGTCGCCGGCGAGAACGGCATTGGTGTATTCGATCACCAGCAACTGCTCTTCGCTGAACATGTGGCCGACGGTCCGCCAGTAAGGTAGGGCCGCCTGTTGCTCGAGGCTTATCCCCGACTCTCTCGCCACGGTCAGGTGTGCCTGAAAGCTGAGGTCGCACTTGTACCAGAGGTTGACCACCTGAACCGACAGCTCCCGCAAGCCGACGTGCTTGCCGCCCCAGGCGCTCTCATCGACCGCGCAGTGAGTGGTCTTGAGGAGATCCAATGCCAACTGCGGACTTTGGGCCAGAATCGCGATGCCGCCATGGCCGCCCGTGATCACCAGCCCTTCCCGCTCCGGGTAGTGCGATCCCACGAATTCGAACAGGTCCTCGAGGGCCTTTCTCGTCGTTCCGTCCGGATTGCCGGGATACTCGCTCTGCTGGGACACGACCCGGACACGCGCCGTAATCGGTTTCATGATCACCCTCCTCTTTGATGCGGCGCTCTCTCGAGGCCGCTGAACACGCCGGCCGCCCGCGCGGAAGCCCGCGTGGTCGCGCACGACGTGGCCGCGTTTCGGAGCTCAGTGAGGCTTCATGGCCGGTTGCAACCGGAGTGGTGGTGGACGCCAGATCCGCCTTGAAAGGTACGGATCCCCCTCTTTGTCGAGGCAAGGCGTGTCCTCCGGCCCTGACCTCGTCGTCCTCTTTTACGTGAAGGAGCATATGCCGCGCTGGACGTAATTGTCAATGGACAGATAGCGTTGTATTACGACAATTTGATGCGAATCGACATTCTACGCGATCGCGCCATGTTATGAGTTGTGTGGAGAGGTCGATCGCTCTCTACCTGATCCTAACCCTCTGCGTACCAGGTTTTGAACTCATCGTAGTTCGGCATTTCGGTCGCGTTGGCCTCCGGGTCGATCTCCACGTGAACGACTCCGGGCCTGCCGCTCGCGTATGCGCGTTGGATGGCGGGACCAATCTGCTCTTCCCGCTCGACATACTCTCCGTGGCAGCCGAATCCCTCGGCTACGCGATCGAGGCGCACTTCCTTGCTCCAGTGCACGCCGGTTTCCGGCGACCCGTTGCCGAACGTGCGCCTGTATACACCCACTTCGAGACCCCACTGGTGGTCCACGCCGACTACACAGACAAGGGGCAGCTTCAACCGCGCCGCAGTCTCGAGCTCCGAGGTGTGAAAGAGGAACGAGGAGTCGCTGCTCAGAAGCATTACCCGGCGTTTCCTGCCGTCGGCAATCGAGGCTCCGATCGCATACGGCAGCCCGGTACCCAGGTGCCCGAAGTTCTGGTTCCAAAGGACATCGTGAGGCTTCGCCTGCGAGTAGGTCCATTGGAAGATCACGGTCGCACCGCCATCGCGGACGAGAATTCCGTTTTCCGGGAAGGCCTTTGTCGCTTCGACCACGAAGCGTGCCGTATGCACCGGAGTGCGCCCCGAGGGCGCGCTCCTCCCGAGCTGCGCGATCCGATCGCGGTCTTTGCTGATCCAGTCCTGAAGCCCGGGCACAGGCGCGCGCGGCGAGCCCTCCAACGCCTCGGTGAGTTGCGGAACGATCGCGCGCAGGTCTCCGACCAGCGGCACATCGACGGGGCGATTCACGCCGATCGCCTTTGGATCGAGCTCGATATAGATCCATTTGCGCACGGCGTTGTTCGGCGCCCAATGCCGCCCTCGCCCGTAATGGACCGGCTCGCCGAGCTCGGTGCCGACGGCGATGCAGAGGTCCGAAGTCACGACCGCCTCGACCGCCGAGTCCGAGAAGCCATACGGGAACGTGCGATCCTCCAAATCCGCGATGAAGGAAGTGCCGCCCGAGGTTTGAATCACCGGGCAGCCAAGGCTCGTTGCCAGCGCCTTCACCGCAGCTCCCGCACGGGCGCAGTGCGCCCCATGACCGACGAGCAATATCGGCCGCTTCGCCTGCCGGATCAGTCTCACCGCCTGCTCGACCATCTTCGCGCTGGCGCCCGGCTCCACCAGCCGGTAGGCCGAGGGCGGCAGCGGCGGCGGCACATCGAGTTCCGCCTGTATCACGTGCGCCGGATACTCGATATAGGCCGGGCCCGGTGTCCCGGTCTGCACCGTGCGCAGTGCCTCACGGATCACATCGTCGGTCTGGTCCGGATACTCGATGATTCCGGTGTACTTCACCGAAGGAGCAAACAGGCCCGGCTGCGAGACGAATTGGATGCGTCCGCGCCGCACTCGCTGCTCGGTAATGCGCGCCCGCTGACCGCCGATGAAGATCACGGGGGAGTTCTCCACCTTCGCGCACATCATGGCCGGGGTCAGATTCGCCACCCCGGGCCCGAGGGTGCCGATGCAGAGCCCCGGCTTACCTGTCATGCGGGCGACCGCATCGGCCATGAAGCCCGCGCTCTCCTCGTGATGCGGCGCGATCACCTGCCAGCCGCGCTTCTCCGCCGCGACGAAGAGGTGCACGAAATTCGGGTCGGGAATGCCGAAAATCGTACGGATCCCTTCGGCCTCGAACAACTGGAGAATGCGCTCATATACTTTTATCGGCATGACTGACTCTCGACTCCTCGCGACTCGCGGCGTGCTTTCGACGATGACTGCCGACAGGAATCCGGCAGTCACCGCTCAAAGAAATGGCAGAACTTTCGACTCGATGAGATTGAGGCTGCTCCATCCGACCTCCGGAGCGATGCCGCCGAGGAGAGGTTCGATGGTGATCGTCCCGCCTTGCGCCCGAGCACGCTCGAGCAATTCCGTGGGGGTCAGCACGAGATAGCGGCCTTTGGCCCACAGCGCCTCGGCATCCTCCTCGTGCCAGAAGCCCGGCACACCGCCTGGTATGTCACGCAGCCAGGCGTGATAGCTGTTCATCTCGTGAAGGCAGTGAGCGCGAATCCTTCGCCACGTCTCCCGCGGATTTTCCGCGACAGCCACCAGCGTCTCGATCGTGGTCCCTCCTACGCCGGCGGTGGGCGGCTCGGGCCCCGGATCCTTACCCAGCGCGATCAGCTCGCTCCGATACACCTGCAACAGCGCCGGGCTCGTCGGCGCAAATCCGTCCGCGATGCGGGCTGCACGCCTGGCCGCTCCCTTGGAGGATCCTCCCATGACGATGGGCGGTCGCGGCCTCTGGAACGGCCGCGGTGTGACGTGAACCGACTTGCCGCGATATTCGAAGGGTTGCCCCGTCCATGCCTGCTTGAGCACCGCGATCCCTTCCTCCATCAGGCGACCGCGATCGGCGGGATCGATGCCGAAGGCGTCGAACTCCTCGTGCCGGTATCCGCCGCAGAATATGTAGCTCACCCGCCCCCGGCTGACCAGGTCGACGACCGCCAGATCCTCCGCCAACCGCACAGGGTGGTAGAACGGCAACACTACGACGGCGGAAATGCTCAAGCGGCGAGTGCGGCCGGCTATCGCGGCGGCAAGCACCACGGGCGAAGGGTTGTAGCCGTCCTCCGACCCGTGATGCTCCAACACCCTGACGGCCGCCTCGACGTTCTCCAGGCGATCGGCCCATTCGCTCATGTCCAGCACCGCCGCCGCAAGGTCCGCGTGCGATGCACCGCCTGGGGACGATCTGAGGTCGAAGAAGAAATTGATGCTTGCCACGCTCGGACTCTAGGCTCAGGCCGCTATTTCTTCGCACTGAATGCGATAAGAAGATTCCCTGGCGTCATTCCGGCGATGCTGTAGCCCGCGCTCACATACATCGTGCCGTGGTAGACGATCGGTCCCGCTCCCCCGCCAAAGGAGCCGCCGACTCCCGTTCGGCCCGTCACCGTCCCGACCGGCCGCTCCGCGTCGAACGTCCATAGCACTGCGCCGGTATCCGCGTCGAAAATTCTCATGCAGCCATCATCGCTTCCCGCGAGCAGCAGTCCCGGGGTCGCCGTGATCGCCTGCCAGTACCCGTTCATGGCGTGCGGGACCCCGCCACATTGCGCTTCGGCCGGCGCGGACCAGACGATCCTTCCGGTATTGAAATCCAACGCATAGATTCCCGGATGCGCCGGCCCAGGGTATTCGCGGCCGTCCGGAGCGTCGTCTATCGCCGCGAAGACCAAATGCCTGTTGGCCGCAAGGCCGAACTCCACACCGCCCAACATTCCGCCTCGTCCCGGTTTGGACTTCCAGACGAGCTTCCCCGTATCCGGTTCGAGCGCATAGACGTTGCCGGACTTGCGGGCGGCGACCACCAACTGCCTACCGTCGGCACCTCTCACCAACATCGTGCCCGCACCGCCAAAATCGAAGTCAGAGCCGTTTTCCTTCGGGCAATTCGCCTTGTTCTGCGAGACACACGCAAGGTTCATCGCATCGCGCGCCATCGCCTGATAAACCCACCTCACCGCGCCCGTGGCGAGATCGAGCGCCATGACGGCGTCGCTTGTGTTGCTCGCAGGAGAGGAATAGTTCTGGCCGGTCCCGATGTAAAGCTGGCCTCTCTCCGGGTCGACCGTCGGGCTGTTCCAGACAGCGGCGCCGGAGGGCCCGTATTGCTCCACACCGTTGGCGCTCCTCCCGGTCAGCCGGGGACGTCCCGTGGTATATGTCGTCCATCTCACGTTTCCGTTCTTCGCATCGAATGCGACGACCGAGCCTCGAAACCTGCAACATGGATACGCAGGATCCCCTGCTCGTATCGCCTCGAACGAAGACACCGGCACGTAGAGGGTGCCCGCATGAAGCGCCGGCGTCCCCGTTATGGTCGCCATGGGATTGGGGTCCGCCCGGACCCGCCACACCAGTCGGCCGGTCCGCGCGTTCACTGCATAGACATTGCCGGTGAAGTCGCCGAAGTAGGCTCGTGGCTCGGCGCGATCGTCACCCGACTTCCATGGCGAGATCACCACGCCCGTCCGGACCACCGATCCGGCATGGAAAGCCCAACGTTCGCACCCGGTCGCCTGGTCGAGGGCATACACGTCGCCGTTCTGACTCCCAACGTAGAGCGCTCCTCCCGCCAGGGCGGGCTCCGAACGCATTTGCGAAGCATTTGGAAATGCCGCAACCCAACGTAAGCGCAACCGTCCCACCGAGGCTTTGTTCAGACCGGAGAGCGTCGCCGGTTCGAAGCGATTATTTCCCGGCGCAAGACCGTAACCCGGAAACACCGGCGGCTGATCGAAGTCGAAACGCGCAGCTTCGGCTCGGCATACAGGCAACGCGTCCCGCTCCGAGGCGCTCATCCGCTTGCGCGTGAGAAATTCAGCCACGGCAATCATGTCGCGCCTGGAAAGGCCCGCCGCCTCGGCCTTCATCGCACCGTCAGTGAGCGTGCGGAAGATCGACTGCGGCGACATGAAAATAAACGCGACCCGTTGCGGCGCGCCGCCGATGCCCTGATTGTGGCAGCGTGCGCACACCTGCAGGTAAATCTGTCCGCCCCGCCCGCCGCGCAACGGATCCGGGATATCGAACACCTGCCCATTGAAATGTTTGGTCGCGACGCTGCTGCCGGACTGCGTGAAGGCGGCGCGATCAGTGGACTGACCTTCACCATTGGCGCCCGGGGAGAGAGCGAGGAACAGCGCCGCGACGCTTGCGCCCGTGACCAAGTGCCGACCCGACATCGTTACCCCTCGCTTAGCCCATCGGAGGCCTTTGGCCTGCGGACCCGAACACCGACGAGCCGCATTTCACTCGCGCGGCGTCAGTTTGTCAAATATCGCGTCTTATTGTATTAGGGCAACAAGCGCGGCGGTGCCTGTTTGAATGAACCTGACATCTCGAAACCTGCTGTCCGCGAAAGGCCGCCGCTTTGTCAGATGAGCAACGTCGAGAGGAGTTTCGCCTCATGGCGCATGCTCTCGGCAAGCTCGACGATTCGAGCGCTGTTGAGCTGCTCCGAGGGAGCGGCGCCGGACAGGGTGTGAGTAAGTCTGCCGGCCCGGGTGAGAATAGGCACGGCCACGATCGTGATTCCGCTCGCATGGAAGCCCCGATCCACGCTGTAGCCTTTCTTTCTGGCGAGCTCGACCTCTCTTTTCCAGGCATCGAACTCCAGGGGCTTCGCCCACTGCACCGGTTTGAAGCGCTGCTTCAGCTCCCGCGGGCTTTGATTTCCATAAGCGGCAACCAACCTTCCCGTGGCACTGGCAAGAGCGGCGTGCCGAGTACCCACGTACGACAGGAGGGCGAACGGCATCTGCGACACCGCGATGGCAAGCAGTATCACCGAATCTTCATTCTCGATTTCCACGCCCATGGCGGTGATGCCCCAGGCTTGCGACAGCCGATCCAACGCCGGCTGGGCCAGGCTCGCGAACCCGCCGCGCACGATTGCTCCGCGCGCGAGACTCAGGATCCCGCTGCTGAGCGTGTAGCGCTTGAATTCGCCGTCGACGTCGACCAACCGCTCCGCAACCAGGACCCGCAGGATGTGCAGGCACGTGCTCGGAACGAGCGATAGCGAAGTTCCGATCACCTTCAGGCTCATTGGCTCGGGCGAGCCGCCGAGCAATCGCAATATCGCGATGGCACGGGAAACGGCCGGCACCTGCCTGATGCGCGGCTTCCGCCCCGACGGTCGCTCCTGCTGTGACACCATTTGCTGCCCCCGATTCATACCTGCAAACACATGATACACGTGTCAGTCGTCCTGGACTCCAAGCACGTTACATAGGGATATCACACAGAGGTAGAATGCGATGAAGGTGCTGATCTCCACGGCGCTTTTCGTTCCGTAGCGCTCCAACACCTCCGCGAAGATCCCCGCGCCTGCATTACCGGTCGTAGCCACCTCATCGGCAAACGAGATCAGCAGCCGCTCGTCGTCGTCGAAAGCCCGGCTTGCGCCGGCGCAGGCGCTTCCCTCGCGAAGAGCGTCGACTTTTTCTCGGGAGATCCCACACGATTCGGCGAGGCCGGCGTGCCACCGGAAAACGAGCTCGGAGCCCAGTCGCCTGCTGAGGGTGAGAATCAGCAGTTGACGCGGCCCCGGATTATCCGCTGCCCAGCCATTTTCAGTGAAAAACACCTTCGATCCCTCGGCGACCCACTTGCCGAGCAGCGGCGAATGCGCCAGCGCCCGCCACATTTCCGGGAGCTTCTCGGGGATGCTTCCGGACTGCCGGTCTGCCGCATGCGGCACTTTGTGCCTCACCCCCCTCACCACGTCATACAGGGATTGAACCTCTTCGGAGGGATCCTGCAGACTCCGCAACGGAACTCTTGCCATATTCGTGCTCCCGCTCGCCCGGCGGGTCAACTCAGCCTGTAGATCCGCGCCGCCGTGCCGCTGAAAAGCGCGCTCTTCTCCGCTTCCGAATACCCTGCAACGATCAGCTTGAATGCGTTCCACAGCGCGCCGTACGTGCAGGCCGCGCTGTCTGGTGGGAAATTGCTTTCGAACATGCACCGGTCGACACCGAATCGGTCGATGGCGGTTTCGATATACGGCCGCCACTTTGCCGCCAGAGCCGGGGACGATCCGTTACCGCGACGCGTGCCAAGGGAGACGGACAGATCCGAACCGAGTCCACCCAGCTTCAGCATCACGTTGGGTCGGCGCGATAACTCGATGATCGCCTCCTTCCACTGGGCGAACACCTCGGCTTCGCGAGTCGCGTAGGGGCCGAAGTCCAGAGGTGAGCCGAGGTGATCGAGAATGATGGTCGTACGCGGGAAGGCCGCGGCAAGCTCGCTCAACTCCGGGATTTGGGTGTGGACGCACCATACGTCCAGGCTGAGGCCAAGGGACTCGAGCGCGGAGACGCCCCGGCGAAATGCCCCGTCACGCATCAGACCCTTCAAGGATGGATCAGGCGGCAGCTCCAGCAGGTTCGCATCGGTGTATCCCGCTAACGTTCGGATGCCCCGGAATCGGCCGTTCCCGGCCGCGATCTGCGCCTCCAGGACCGGTTTGACGCGACCACCGAGGCGCATGTTGGCGGCTCCGACGATCGCCGCCGCCACGCGGCATTGACCATAACCGCCGCTCGCGCTCATCGCGGCAATGCCATTGGCGAACTCCGTCTCCCCGATGGCCTGCAGTTCCTCAGGGCCGTCCGCGCGATACATCGAATGGCACTCGATGAACACCGTACGCGTGACGTTGTGGCCGCCGCGCGCGATGGTCTGCAGTACTTCGGGGAGAAGAAACCGCGGCGGCGGCGGGCGGCCATCCGGATAAATGTAATTCCAAAACTTCGCCGGATAGTCCCAAGCGTGAAGATGCGCATCGATGATGGGTCGCTGAGCGTCGAGGGGTGCCTCTTCGTGAACAGCATTGTCCGGACGATGCAATTCAGCCGGCACTTCTCTCGACCTCATGGACGCCTCGCGATCCCACGCGGTCAGGCTTTCTGTCCATCCGCCGGCTGATCCGTAAGCGGCATATCGAGCACGACGTTTTTCGTCTCGAGAAATGGCAGCAAACCTTCGGTGCCCCCTTCGCGCCCGAGGCCCGATTGCTTGAATCCGCCGAAGGCGATCGAGAAATCGGTACGCGAGCCGTTGTGTCCGACGGTGCCGGCTCTGAGTTGCCGGGCAACGGCACGGAATCGGTCGATGTCCCTGGTGAATACCGCCGAGTTGAGTCCATACATGGTGTCGTTCGCGAGCGAGACCGCATGCCGCTCGTCGTCCGCCGGAATGACGCTCAGTACCGGGCCGAAAATCTCTTCCTGGGCAATCACCGAGCGGTTGTCGACGTCTCCAAATACGGTCGGCTCCACAAAAAAACCCCGATCCAGGTGCGCGGGTCGGCCGCCCCCCGCCGCGAGTCGAGCCCCGCCGGCAATGCCGAGCGCGATGTATCGCTCCACCCGTTCCCGCTGGCGCGCGGTCGCCAACGGGCCGACGTCGGAGGCCGGATCGAAAGGATCTCCCACACGCAGATCAGCGAGCGTCGAGGACAACGCGTCGAGCATTTCGTCCTGGCGGGTGCGTGAGACGATCACTCGGGTCAGGCTGTGGCACACCTGGCCGGTGAGATATCCCACGCCCGCAGCAATCGTCCGGGCAGCCACTCCGATGTCGAAATCATCGAGCACGACCGCAGGTGATTTGCCGCCCAGCTCGAGCGTGCAGCGGGCGATCCGATCGCCGCAGATGGAGGCGATTCTGCGGCCCGCGGCTGTCGAGCCCGTGAACGTGACCTTATCGACGCCCGGATGCCTTACGAGGCCCTCCGACACCTCTCGATCAGCCGTCAGGATGTTGAATACCCCCGGGGGCAGCCCCACCTTCTCGCAAATCTCGGCCATCAGATACGCGGAGCACGGCGCTTCCGGCGACGCCTTGACGATGACGGTACAGCCGGCGAGCAGGGCCGGCGCGCATTTGTAGGCGATCAGTCCCGCAGGGCCATTCCAGGGAATGATGGCGGCGACTACGCCTACCGGCTCCCGAATGAGCAGGGCTTGCAGCCCGGTTGCCGACCGGTGTGACTCCGTAAAGGAGAATGTCTCGGCGAGATCCGCGTAGAAGGTGAAAGCGCCGCTCATCCAGCTTCCGATCCGCGCTCGAGCGAGCTTGTAGAGAATGCCGGATTCGAGCGTCCAGATTCGGGCGAAATCCTCCGCACGTCGCTCGAGCTCTGCGATGATCAGCCGGAGATATGCCGCGCGCTCCGCGTGACTCATACGGGGCCAGGGACCGTCGTCAAAGGCATTGCGAGCCGCACTCACCGCTTTAACCACGTCGGCGTGGCTTGCCGCAGCGACGGTGACCACTGTCTCCTCGGTGTCAGAACTGATGACCTCGATCGTCGAGGATGACGAGGGCTCTACCCACTCCCCGCCGATATAGAGGCGATGCGGATGCGCGAGCGTCAGCGTGCGGTGATCTGGATTCATAATTGCTTCTTGGGATGCAGATGATCGATATCGGTCCTGCCGAATCCGCCTGGAAATGACTCCTGCCGAAGCCGGAAGGGTATCCGATTCCTGACTTCGAGGGAATTGCCATCGTAGGCGAACTCCAGGGATTTGCGTTGTTCTAATACAATATATTGGCCAATCGACAACGCAGCGCTGGCCGCGGATTCTGGGACGCTTCGGAGATCAGTAGCAAAAATTGTATTCGTACAACCGTGTAGCGCTTTTGACAAGCCTCCTCTCGCGGCGCATCATCAATCATGGCTCGACGCGATGGGGTCGGGTACGCGCGCAGGTCAAACATTAGCCAACCTTCCCGTCGCATTTGCAGCCCAGCGCGTTGTATGCAGAATATTCGGAGGGCCGCCACAATGGATGAGATCAACGCCAATCTTGCAGATGTAACCGAGGCCGAGCGGGCGGGGACGCGCGCGCCCGTACCGCTCTCTGGTGACGAGTCCCTCCTCGATCCCGTCATCCGTAAAAATCCCTTCCCCTTCTATCATAGGCTACGTCAGGAAAGGCCCGTCTGTTATGACTCCAGGCTGGACGTGTACCTCGTGACGCGATACGAGGATGTCATGACGGTGCTTCGCGATCACGTCACCTTCTCGCTTGAGCACGGCTATCAGGACCGATACGCAAACGGCTTCGCGGCCGAGTTCGCTGAAATCATGAATCGCTATGGCGGCGGATTCGTTCGTGACGTCATCTCGTGCGATCCACCGGCGCACACTCGGCTGCGCAAGCTGTTCGAAAGCGCCTTTACCGCTCAGCGGGTGAGAACTCTCGAGCCCAAGATCAGGCAGATCGTAATAGACCTCATTGGGCCATTGGCGGAGAGAGGTCATGGCGATGGGATGAAGGACATCGCAGCTCCCCTGACGGCCCGCATCATCTGTGAACAGCTGGGATTGAATTTCGACGAGGTCGGCTCTGAAAGAATCGCCCGCTGGACTACTGCCGTGCTGGCGCAGATCGGTAGAATGCAGACGCGCGATCAAATGATCCGGAACGCACGTGATATTTGCGATTTGCAGAACTATATCATCCCGCACATTCGTGCGCGCGAGAAGGAGCCTCGGGAGGACATGATGTCCGACCTAATTCATGCCCGCCTGGACGACGAGCAGAGTCCGATGCTCTCTTTTGAAGAAAAGGTCTCCTGCATCCGCGGATTTCTGGTCGCGGGCAACGATACAACGGCTGCGGCCCTGACCAATCTGTTGCTGACACTCGCGACCCAGCCCGAGCTGGCTCAGCGCCTATATGGTTCCGTGGACGACGATCGGCTGCTTACACGCTTCGTCGAGGAAGTCCTACGTATCGCACCGCCCGTTCACGGACTTTACAGAACGACCACCAGGGAAGTGAAACTTGGTGGCACTGTCCTGCCGCCCTTTGCCCAGGTTTGCATCTCGTTCGCATCGGCCAACGATGACGAGACGAAATTCCCGTGCCCGCGGACTCTGGACATGAGCCGCAGTAACGTGCGTAATCACCTTGCATTCGGCACGGGTATTCACCATTGCGTGGGAGCGGCACTTGCACGGATGGAAATCAAGGTCGCAGCACAGGAGATTATCAGGCGACTCGTCGACATCGAGCTCGCAATACCCATCGAGGACCTCACGTATCTGCCGACCCTTGTCACGAGGACAATCGAGCGCCTGCCACTCACGTTTGCACGACGCCCCGTGAACACCTAGGTCAGCTGTATGTCTCGGTGCGCGGGCGCGGCGGGCGTAGCTTGGCCATTCGCCAATCGTGTCAAAATTTTCGACCCCAACGTTCGTGAATAATGGTCGAGTTTTACGGTTTAGTTCGTCCTGCGAGCCGCTGAGCCCGGCGGACCTCGTCATCACATCGGCGCGGTGTCTAGCGTCGGGCCTGATCAGCATCTCGGAAACGTTCGCGCGTGGCGGCAGCGTCAGCACGAAAATGATTGCGTCGGCTATATCGGCGGCCGCCATGACAGTGGGGGTTCATGGACTGGGCCACGCCGGCCGGATGAATGTCGCATTCTCGCTGTGGGGATGTCTCAGCGGCGCCCCGCTCGAGGTCTGGGACCTTCATCTCGAGGAGTTGCTCGGCCTCTTCGCCGGCGAGCTCCGTGAGCACGGCGGCCCCAGGCTCGAGGTCGCAGAGCTCAATCTCCACATGGAGCTCTATGCGGCGACGATGGGCCTCGCCTACTTTCTCGACAGCCCCGCACGCATCCTCGCGCGCCTGCCCGAAGTCGTGGATGCCGTGGGACCGAGCGACCCCATGTTTCGCAGGAGCGAGACCGTCCGCAACCAACTGCACATGTCGCAGGTATTCCTCAACCTGTGGCAGACCCACGATATAGGCGCGAGCCTGCAGCGCTTGCTGCGACGATCATCCGTGCAGGTTCCCTCTGGAGTCTGACGCTTCAGAGACCCTGCACGGCAGCACCTGCTCTGCTGAGACTCGTGAGCCGACCCGGCAGCTCATTCAAGCTTGATCGCCGATCCGGGCGAAAGTATCCTGTGGTGCATCCTGCGCGGACACGGGTGAAGAATTTTGGCCAGATTTACCGCTGAGCAATCGCACGCCATCGTCGAGATCCAGCAGCTCATCAATGACTGGGGTTACGA
>Ga0335074_10007090_pt1 | contig 15529 bp, 16 predicted proteins | sample Lox_Sample_23_FD_206715 | JGI IMG/M metagenome (GOLD analysis project Ga0335074, IMG submission 206715) | Soil microbial communities from Loxahatchee National Wildlife Refuge, Florida, United States - Lox_Sample_2.3 | ecosystem: Environmental > Terrestrial > Soil > Wetlands | place: USA... | reverse complement strand
AAGGCGGACGCGCAGGCCCTGGTGGCGCCGCAGATCGCCGAGATTTTTGCCCGCGCCAAGCCGTTCTTTCAGCCGATCTACGATCTCGAATCGCCGCAGCTTGTTTTCGGCCGCGCCGTACTCGTTGGCGATGCGGCCTTCGTGGCGCGGCCGCATGTCGGCGCCGGCACCACCAAGGCCGCAATCGACGCCGCAAGTCTCGCCGATTCCCTGCGCGATGCCGGCGGCGATCTCGGCGCCGGGCTTGCGCGTTACCAACGGGTCCAGGTGCCTTTCGGCCGCGAGATGGTCGCGCTCGGGCGCCAGCAAGGCGCCTATCTGAGCGCGCAGCTCAAGCCTCGGGAGCAGCGGCGCGGAATCGAGCTTGACCGCGACATCGACGATGTGCTGCGTGCCCATGGCACCCGCAGCGATCAGGTGCGCGACATCGTTGCCGCCCGCGGCCTCGACGTTCACGTTGATTCGCCGTAGAAGCGATGGCCATGCAGTTTGGAGTGCAGTTCTTTCCCAATTTCCGCACGGCGGATAAAAGCCCGGAACGGTATTTCGCGGAGTGTCTCGACATCGCCGAGGAGGCGGATGCGCTCGGTTACACGCACGCGCGCTCGGTCGAGCATTATTTCGAGCGCTACGGCGGCTATAGCCCGAACCCGATCCTGTTCCTCGCCGCGGCGGCGCAACGCACCAGAAAGATGCGGCTTGTGACCGGCGCCATCGTGCCGGCATTCAACAATCCGTTGAAGCTTGCCGGTGAAATCGCCATGCTCGACGCCATCTCGCAAGGCCGCTTCGACGTTGGCTTCGCCCGCGCCTTCCTGCCGCACGAATTCCGCCGCTTCCGCATTTCACCCGACGAATCGGTGGCGCGCTTTCGCGAGGGCCTGGAGCAGATCGAGCTGCTGCTGACCCAGGAAAATGTCAGCCATCACGGTCAATTCCATTCCTTCGACAACGTCACCTCGCTGCCGCGGCCGACGCAAAAGCCGCGGCCGAAATTCTATATCGCCTCGACGCGTACCGCGGATTCGTTCGAATTCGCCGGCCGCGCCGGCCATGCGCTGATGTCGATCCCGATCGGGCCACTGAAGGATTTGATCCCGATCTATCGCAAGGCCTGGCGCGAGGCCGGACATCCCGGCGACGGCGAGGTGATGATCGCGTTTCACATGTTCTGTCATGCGGATGCCAAGCAGGCGCGGGAGATTCCGCGCCGCCAGTTCGAGGATTATTTCACCGCGCTGTTCGAGGCCGCCGGCGAATGGACGCAAGGCACCACCTCAAAGGATTACAAGGGTTACGACGAGTCGATCGCGCGGATGAAGAATTTTACGCTGGAGAGCCAGATCGAGGCGCGCGGCGCGCTGGTCGGCACGCCGGACCAGATCAAGGCAATCCTTCGCGGCTTCGAGAGCAAGATCGGCAAGTTTGAGCACGCTTCATTGCAGATCAATTTCGGCACCCTGGATATCGCCGAGGCGCAGAAATCGATGCGGCTGTTCGCGCGCGAGGTGATGCCGGAATTTCGTAGGGCGGGTTAGCGGGTAAGCGCGTAACCCGCCGAGCAGCATGGTGGGTTACGCCACCCTACAAAGGAAGAACGATGCCCGGACCATTAGCCGGCGTGCGCATTCTCGATCTCACGTCGGTCGTCGCCGGCCCGCTGGCGACGCAGATGCTCGCGGACATGGGCGCCGATGTGATCAAGATCGAAGCGCCCGAGGGCGATGCGCCGCGGCATACCGGTCCGGCGCGCTCGCCGAACATGGCGGCTTTGTTTATGGGGCTCAATCGCGGCAAGCGCTCGCTGGTGCTCGATCTGAAAAAGGACGGCGCCAAGGATGTGCTGTGGCGGCTGATCGCCGCCGCCGACATTCTGGTTCATTCGATGCGGCCGCAAGCGATGGCAAAATTGGGTTTTGGCCATAAGGAGGTGTGCGCGAAAAATCCGAGTCTTGTCTATGCCGCGCTGCACGGTTATCGCGACGGCGGCCCCTATAGCGGCCAGCCGGCCTACGACGACGTGATCCAGGGCCAATCGGGCATCGCCGCCTTGATGGCGCAGATGGCGGGCGAGCCGCGTTACGCGCCGATGATCCTCGCCGACAAGACCTGCGCGCTGTCGATCGCCGGCGCGATATGCGCGGCTCTGTTCGCGCGCGAACGCTCCGGCTGCGGCCAGTTCGTCGAAATCCCGATGTTCGAGCAGATGGTCTCGTTCGTGCTCGGCGAGCACCTGTTCGGCCACAACTTCGTGCCGCCGCTGGGCCCGCTTGGCTATACGCGCGTTACCGCGCCTTGGCGCCGGCCCTACAAGACGAGCGACGGCCATCTGTGCATGATGGCGTATACGCAGGCGCACTGGCGGAAATTCTGGAACGCCGTCGGCAGGCCGGAAATGCTCAGCGATCCGCGCTTCGACTCGATCGCCACGCGCGCCCGCAACATTGTCGCGTTGTACGAGATCGCCGGCACCTGCATTGCCGGCAAGACTACCGACGAGTGGCTGAAACTCCTGCGCGAGCTGGAAATTCCGGCCGCGCGGATGGCGAGCCTCGACGATCTCTTTGTCGACCCGCAGCTTGCCGCCACCGGCTTTTTCAAGCGCGCGACGCATCCGAGCGAGGGTGAGATTCTTTATACCGATCTGCCGGTGCGCTTCGGCGGCGCCAGCATGACGTCGGAACGCCTGCAGCCGCGGCTTGGCGAGCACAGTTTCGAAGTCTTACGCGAGGCCGGGCTCAGCGAGAGCGAAATCGAGGCACTGGCCGCTTGCGGTGGAACAATCGACGGCGGGGGAACGGCGCACTCTGCCGAGTAGCTTTCTCTCTTCCGCGACGGGAGAGGCAAGAATTACGACTCCATCACATTCGGCGCATAGAGCTCATCGAGCTTGATCAGCCGTTGGGTCAAACCCTGCTCCAGCGAATATTGCGCGATGGTCTCGATCACCTTGCGGTTGGCTTTGATGCCGTGGTTGACCAGCGGCGTCTTGGCGTCGCCCGACAACAGGCTGGTGGCGAGGTGGTACTCGACGTGCGCCTGACGCCGCGCGTTGGCGATATCGTTCGCCGCGACGAAGGCCTTGAGGATGTTCTGCGCTACCCACGGCTCTTTTTCGTAGACGTTGCGACGTACCACCGCCTGGTGATTGATCGGAAAGATCCCGGTCTTGCGGTAATAGCGGATGCCTTCGGCCGCCGCGTCGGGGAACAAATATTTGAAGTCGGGATTGCCGATGAGGTCAGCGCGGCTGCGGTCGACCAGGTTGTTGCCGGACAGATAATGCAGCGCGGCGTCGAGCTCGCCGTTAAGCAGCATCGAGCCCATGCTTTTGTCGGCCGGAATCTGGTTGACGGTGACGCCGGGCGGCGGCTTGAAACCGGTGGCGCCGCCGTGGCTCTTGTCCGGTGTGCGCTCCATCCAGAATTCGATGTCCTTCGGACTCACCCCGAATTCGTGTTGCAGCACCCCGCGCGCCCACAGCGCCGCGGTCTGCTGGTATTCCGGCACGCCGACGCGCTTGCCTTTCAGGTCCGCGGGCGTCTCGATGCCGGCGTTGCGCCGCACCAGAATATGGGTGTGATAAAACCGCCGCGTCGTGTAGATCGGCAGGCCGACAAAGCGGGCGTCGCCTTGGCCGGTCACGATCATGAATGACGAGCAGGACATTTCCGAAACGTCGAATTCGGCGAAGTGCAATTGCCGCCAGAACAGCTCGGACGGGTGCACCACGCTGGGAATGAGATCGATGCCGTCGGGCTTCACCGTACCGTCGAGGATCGGCCACGTGCGCGGATTGTTGGTGATGCCGATGCTCAGTTGCAGGTTCATGACCGTTCCCTGATCCTCTTTTGAGTTTCACCAATTCGGGGCGCGCTTTTCCAGGAACGCGCGTATGCCCTCTTGCGCGGCGTCCATGGCTGCGGCGTTGCAGAAATCCTCCACCGCGTCTGCGACGTTGCGCCGATAATCGTTCTGCCGCATGAAAGCGGCGCGGCCAAGCCGTATGGCCGTCGGTGATTTTCCGGCGAAGTCCGCCGCGAGAACAGCGGCGGCCGCATCAACTTTGCCGTCGGCAACGATCTTGCTGACGAGACCGAGTTCGCGCGCCTCGCGCGCATCAAAGCTTCGCCCGCTGAACAAAAGCTCGAACGCGTGATGGCGGCCGACGATGCGGGGCAGGTGGGCGAAGTGAATCGCCGGCAGGACGCCGATATTGATCTCCGGGTAGCCGAACGTCGCGCTTTCGCCGGCGACAATGACATCGCAGGAGATTGCCAGCGTCATGCCGCCGCCGCGCGCGGCGCCGCCGACCGCCGCGATCGACGGCTTGCCGAGGCTGTATTGCGCCTCGTGCAGGTCGACGTAAAGCGCCTGCAGCAACTCGCGCGCCTGTCCGCCGGATTTGCCGAGGAGGAGGGCAAGATCGAGCCCGGCACAGTAGCGGCGCGGAATTGCGCTGGCGAGCACCACGGCGCGCGCCTCATCTTCGGCCGCGGCGCGCCGCAAGGCGGCGACGATGGCGCGAATCATGTCCAGATTCAGCGCATTGACCGGCGCACGGTTGAGCACGATGCGCGCGATCCCGTCCACCAACGCGTAGCTGATGCCGCAATCGGACATGCTCCACGGCTCCACGGTGCGTCGCGGCCGGACTTGTTCCGACCATCCACGTCTTTGATCCGGATTAATCATTTGAGACGTGGATGCCCGCGACAAGCGCGGGCATGACGGGCGCTATTCCTTACGCGGCTCTCGTCCCGCTGCTCGCGTTCGCAACGAGACGACCGCGCCTAGTAACGGTACGGCGCGATTTCCAGATGCGGGAAGGCGGAAAACACGCTTGGCGGGTTGCTCGGCATGGCCGCATGCAAATAGGACGCATCGAGCTTGCCGAGGCTGCTCACGCCGAGCAATCCCATCGAACGCATCATTTCGTCTTCGAGGAGTTCGAGCATGCGCACGATGCCGGCCTGACCGGCGGCGGCAAGGCCGTAGCATTGCATGCGGCCGAGCCCGATCAGGTGCGCGCCGAGCGCGATGGCTTTGACAATGTCGCTGCCGCGATAAAAGCCGCCGTCGATGATGATCTTGGCGCGGCCGGCGACTGCCTCGGCGATCTCCGGCAGCACGTCGGTCGAGCCGCGACCGTGATCGAGCTGTCGGCCGCCGTGATTGGAGACGTAGACGAAGTCGACGCCATGATCGAGCGCGATCTTGGCATCCTCGGCGGTGGCGATGCCCTTGATGGCGAGCGGGATTTTGAAATTCTTCTTGATACGCTCGATGGTTCGCCAATCGAGTGCGGCCTGGTATTCGCGGCCTGAGGCGCGGCGGCGGCCGCCGGTGATGTGGCGCTTGGCGATATCGCGCTCGCGCCGGCTGTAATGGGCGGTGTCGACGGTCAGGCAGAACGCGGCGTATTTGTTGGCGACGGCGCGGGCGACATAATCATCGACCCAGGCGGCGTCGCCGCGGACGTAGAGCTGGAATATGCGCAACGCTCCGGGCGCCGCTTGCGCCACACCTTCGAGACCCGGATCGCAGACCGAAGAGAGCATGTGGGCGACGCCGAATTCGTCCGCCGCCTTGACCACCGGTGCCGCGCCCTCGGGATGAAAGCTTTCCAGCGAGCCGACCGGGCAGAGCACGATCGGCAGGCGGAGCTTGCGGCCGAGAATTTCCGTCGAGGTGTCGACCTTGCTCACGTCGCGCAATACGCGCGGACGAAACGCGACCGAGTCGAGCGCCATGCGGTTGCGCCGCAGCGTGGTCTCGGTTTCGACCCCGCCGACGATGTAGTCCCAGGCGTTCTGGTTGAGGTTCTGCCGGGCCTTATGCACGATTTCGTGGAGATTCATGAAATCGGGGCTGGACGACAATTTCGTGAGATAAGCCGCTTCGTCGAGTTTCTCGGTGGTCTGTTGCATACGCGTCGCTCGCTGCAGCCGGCGGACTTTGATGGAACGAAGCCCGGCTCCGGCGGGATGGGGCGGCCACGGTACAGGGGCGTGGAAGGCGAATCAAGAAACCGGCACGAGGCCGGCGCACGCGGCTTGGTCGATCAGCTTCATGCACTATGATCTCGGCTACTTCGATCTGGAGCAGAAGACCTTGCAGACTATCGACAATCCGTTTGGCACGAGATTGTCACCCACGTCTTAGGTACGTTCTGTCACCCATTCTCCGGATCCGACAAAGCGAAGCCTGGCGGTCCCGACAGGACTCGAACCTGTGACCTTCGGTTTAGGAAACCGCTGCTCTATCCGGCTGAGCTACGGGACCGCACGACGCGACCGACTGCCTTTTTCGACGGCAGGGCACGAATTCTATCCAATACCAGGCAAGGCGGAAAGCCACGCGCCCGCAGAGGAGCCCGGCAGCCCTGATGCATGAGTGAATCTCTGTTAAGTTGGAACCGGTTCGCCGCGGTCGCATTTGTCGCGGCGGCGCGCCGGAAAAGGACCGGCTCGGCCGGGGTGCGATCTTTGATCTCACGCCGGTTTGTAGAGAAGCGTGTATCTTTGCGGCGCTTCACCGCGTTTGCAGTTGAGTCGACAAGGCCTCTGATCGTGCCTGAGCGGCGGCAAGCGCCGCTGCACTTGCCCGACGAGATCCGGTAGGCCTGAGATCAGGCTGGCTCCAAGCCGCTGGCCTCGATCACGCGCTTCGCCTCGGTCGTCGTCAGAAACGCGATCAGCTTGCGTCCGGCCTCGGGGCTCGGCGCATTGGCGGGGACGGCCGCCGTGAACGGCGTGACGGCCTGCAGTGCCGGCGGCAGCGGGCCGACGAAATCGATATCGGGTACCGCCTTCAGTTCGGCGATCTGCTGCACGCCCATTTCCGCCTCGCCCCGCGCGACGATGAGCCCGACCAGACCCGTCACGCCGCCAGCGCCGTATTTCATCTTTGCAGCCATCGCTTCGGCGATGCCCAGCTCACGGAGGAGCTTCGCCATGTGCGCACCGCTCAGGCCCGCGCCCACCGGCTTGCTCACCGCGACCGACTTGGCGGCGAGCAGGGCCGCCTTGAACGCGTCGGCCGAGGAGATGTCGGGCTTCGGCGCACCGCGCTGCACGGCGACGCCGAGCGATGAGCGGGCGATGTCGGTGAGGCTCGGCGCCAGGACCCTGCCGCGCTCGGCCATATCCTTGGCCGCCGCCGAAGTGAGAATCGCAACATCGGCCGCCTCGCCGTCGGCGATGCGCTTTTCGATCTGCACCGACGGACCGAAGCTCGCGCTCAGCCGACGTCCGGTCGCTCCCTGGATGCGCGGCGCCAGCTCCTCGAACACGGTTTTCATGGCGGTCGTGGCTAAAACCTTGACTTCGGCTTCGTTCAAAACACGCTCCCAAACTCATGACGGTGTACCCCCATGCCTCGCGGGCCGCTCATAGTCCAGCGCGGTCCCTTGCGTCGGCGGCACGGATCAGGCGGCCATCAACTCCGTGTGAGCTTTCCGCCTGACGTCATCAAATCACCAGCGGGCGGTAAACGCGGGCGTGAAATTAGGCTAGAACGGTGTAAGCGCTTCGCGCAGGCGAATGGCGAACGTCGAAAAGGGGAAGAAAAATGCTCACACGTCGAGGAATCTTCGGCGCCGGGGCGGCCGCATTGGCGGCGCTGGGATTAGGCCGTCTGGCGCGGCCGCGTGTGGTGGAAGCCGACACGCCGCCGCATCCCTACGAAGTGACGCACACGGATGCCGAATGGCGCAAGCTGTTGACGCCGGCGCAGTACGAGGTGTTGCGGCAGGCGGGCACCGAAACGCCGTGGTCCAGTCCGCTGCTTAACGAACATCGCAACGGAACGTTTGTTTGCGCCGGCTGTGACCTGCCGCTGTTCTCGTCGAAAACCAAATTCGACAGCGGCACCGGCTGGCCGAGTTTTTGGGCGCCGCTTCCCGGCGCCGTCGACGAAACCGAGGACCGCTCGTTCGGCATGAGCCGCACCGCGGTGTCCTGCCATCGCTGCGGCGGCCATCTCGGTCATGTCTTCCCTGATGGGCCGAAGCCGACCGGCTTGCGCTATTGCATGAACGGCGTGGCGCTCAAATTCGTGCCGGCGCCCGAAGGCGCGAGCTGAACCGCCAGCCCGAAGCGTCGATGGGCCGCGGCGGCATCCGGGATTCATTCGGATACGGCGCCGCAATCGCTAGTGCGCCTCCCGGAATTCGCGGCTGGATGGTAGCGAATGTCAAATTTGCGCCACTAGCTTACCACTTCCGCATTGCGCGATTGAAGCGGCGATGCCGTCGCAAACATGATGGAATTCCGCAGCTTTTGCCAAAGCGCGAAGGCCGGAATGTTGATGAGCAACCGTTCCATGCGGGCGAGATCCTCGCGCGTCCTGGCGATCAGGTAGAGCTGGAAATCGGGATACTTCCTGAGCTCCCGCTCTATTTCCTCAAGTCTCGCCTGCGCGCGTGCGAGTGGAGTGCTCATATCCGATGTCCCAGAAAGACCCGACCCCCAGAAGAACTCCGCGGCCGCGTTGAAGTTCCCAAGGTGCTGAATTTGCCGGCGTGCTAGTCTCCTCCGGTCCGCAACGACAGTGACAAGCGTGAGAATCGGAGGACGCGATGAAAGCCGTGCTCGGCCGCCTTCTTTTGTTCACCTGTCTTTTCACGAGCCCTTCAGCCTTGGGGCAGGCGCTGGCGCAAGGCTATCCGGCCCGCAATGTGACCATCGTGGTGACCTCCTCGGCCGGCGCCTTGACCGATGTGCTTACCCGCGCGGTTGCGCAGCGGCTCTCGGCGATGTGGGGCCACAGCGTCATCGTCGAAAACAAGGGCGGCGCCGGATACGCCATTGCGGCGCAGGCGGTGCTGCAGGCCGAGCATGACGGCTACACGCTGCTCGCCTCGGAGACCGGCTTCTATACCACCCAGCCGTATCTGTATGCGCCGGGCAAACTCTCTTACGATCCGCAGAAGGATTTCGTTCCGGTCGCCGGCTACGGTACCATTCCAGCGGCGCTGTTGGTCAATCCGTCGGTGCCGGTGAATTCGGTCGCCGACCTCATCGCGCTCGCCAAGAAAAAGCCAGGCGCGCTCACCTTCGGCACCGCCGGGGTCGGCACGGCGCTGCATATCGCCGCGCTGGAGCTGGAAAACCTGGCTGGCATCAGGGTGACGCCGGTGCACTATCGGGGCGCCGCGCCGGCGCTTACCGATGTGATTGCCGGACACATCGACGCGGTGATCATGGGACCGTCGGTAGCGCTGAGCACGGTGCGCGCCGGCAAGCTCAAGATGCTGGCGTTTGCCAGCGAAAAACGGCTGTCGCAATTCCCCGACGTGCCCACGATCGCCGAGACCGTTCCGCACTACGAGGCGAGCGTCTCGTTTGGGCTGTTCGCGGCGGCGGGGACGCCGACCGACATCGTCGCCAAGGTCAATGCCGATGTGCAAGGAATCGTCGCCGATGCCGAATTTCAGAAGAAATATCTTGAACGCTTCGCCGTGCAGCCGGTACCCGGCCCGCTTCCCGCCTTCGCCGCCTATCTACGCAAGGATTCAGCAAAATGGCGCGAGGTCATCAGCGCGGCTCACGTGACCATCGAGTAATGCGGCGCGCTGACCGATGGAATCCGCGGCGTTACGATGCGACGCGCGACCGGTGACTGGCCCAATCCTCTTCGGTTCGAACGGCTCCCTTGTCGAGGACGCGATGCAGGCCGTTCAACCCGTTTTACAGGCGAGTATCATATCCTCTTCGGCCGCTTGACGCGTCGTATAGGTCTTGTTGCTGCCAACAATGGTGTCGGTCGTCGGCGGGTGACCTTCCACCACCTGACATGGTCCATTGCCCTGCCTGATGATGTAAAACGTGCCGGCAGCCAAAACCGGACCGGAAAGCGTCAGGATCACGGCCGAGGTCAGCAGAGCTGGCCATTTCCGATGCATTGCCGCTCTGTTGATACAACCAACCATTTTGTCTCCTCGGCGCTTCTTTTGCGCACAGGTCAACGGCCGGTCCTGCGCCGGCTGCCGTAGGAGCTAACGTCCACCTTTCCGGGTGAGTTCCGGCGAGCGCGCGAGGGTTTGGGGTGCGGCACAGACCTTCGCGATCGCGAAAAGCGGCAAAACTCAGCCTTGGAATTTCGCAACGCCAAATGTATCAAATGACGGGCGCGCGGATCGCTGGTGTCCCTGAAAGGCAAGGGGAGCAATGTCGTCAGGCAGTGGGATCGTGATTGTGGGCGGCGGGCTCGCGGGTCTCGCCGCCGCGCAGGGGCTGCGGGCCTTCGGCATCAAGGCGCAGGTCTTCGAGGCTGCCCCGACCCTGGGCGAGATCGGCGCCGCGGTCAACACGAGCCCGCAGGCCGTCAAGGCGCTCCAGGCGATCGGCGCCGGCGACAAGATCGCTGCGGTTGGTCACCTGTCGCCCGGAATGTACACGCGCAACATGCAAACCGGCGAGTTTCTCGAATTCAGCGATCGTTATAAGCTCGCGGCGCGCTTTGGTGCGCCCTATTACACCTTTCACCGCGCCGATCTGTTGGATGCGCTGGCGAGCGGGCTCGATCTGAGCGCTATTCATCTCGGACATCGCCTGACCGGCGTTGAGGAGAAAGACAACGGCGTGGTACTCGTCTTCGCCAATGGCAACCGCGTCGAGGCCGAGTCCGTGATCGGCGCTGATGGTGTCCGCTCCGTCATCCGTCAGGCGCTCTACGGCGCCGACAATCCGACCTACACCGGTCAGATGGTCTGGCGTGCGCTGCTCGACGGCGGCGAGGTGCCGGAGGACGTGCTCGAGCCGAAAGGCCACACGCAATGGGTCGGACCGGGCTGCCACTTCATCGCTTATTACATTCGCCGCGGGAAATCTGTGAACATCGTCACGCAACAGGACACCGATAAATGGGTCGAGGAGGGCTGGTCGATCCGCGGCGATCCCGACGAGATGCGACTGAGCTTCCCCAATCCCGAGCCGCGTCTCGAAAAGCTCCTCAGCCTGGTGACCGAATGCTCGAAATGGGGCCTGTTCACACGACCGCTAACACGGAATTGGGGCCGGGGCCGCATTCAACTCATCGGCGACGCCGCACACGCCATGCTGCCCAACGCCGGACAAGGCGCCTGCCAGGCGTTTGAAGACGCCTACATCCTGGCGCGCTGGCTGGAGGCCTGCCGCGATCCGGTCGAAGCCTTCGCCAATTTCCGCCGCATCCGCATTCCGCGCGTGCACGGGGTGCAACGACTTTCCTTCTCGAATGCCCGTTTCAAGCACATGCACGACGCCGCTGCCCAGAAGGAGTCGATCGCCGCCGGCAAAGGCAGCGTCCACGGCAGTTCCGACTGGGTCTGGGGATACGATCCCATCGCCGAGTGGAACAACGAACCTGTCGTTCCCACCGCTTATGCGGCTTGAATTGGATAGCCAACGCGAGAAACGCTGGCGATCGTCGGCGACCTATGTCCAGGGGAGCTAAAGACCGTAATGGCCGATGACTCCGAGCCGATCGCCGATCTTGTACTGGCCTACAAGATTCTGGTGAACGAAGCCGTCCTCGACAGTTTTGGCCACATCAGCTCTCGCTCGGTCGCCAATCCAGAACACTTCCTGCTGCCTCGCGCCATGCCGCCTTCGCTGGTGGAGGCCGATGACGTTCTCGAGTTCAGCGTGGCGACCAGCCAGCCGCTCGATCCGCGCGGGCGCCGGGTCAACGGCGAGCGCTATCTGCACGGCGAAATCTACAAGGTACGGCCCGACGTCAACGCCATCGTGCATTCGCATTCGCAAGCCGTCATCCCCTTCAGCCTCACCGGCGTCGCGTTGCGCCCGGTCATCGTGCAAGCCGGGTTCATGCCGTTGCGGGTACCGAATTTCGAAATCCGCGACGTTCGCGGCAACGGCCGCGGGATGCAGATCACCGATAAGGAACGCGGCGCGGCGCTGGCGAAGACGCTGGCAGATAGCCCGCTGGCGCTGTTGCGCGGGCACGGCGATGTGGTCGTCGGTTCGTCAGTCAAGCAGGCTGCGGTGTTCGCCGCCTATACCGATATCAATGCGCGTATGCAGGCGCAGGCGCTGCAGATCGACCGCAACATCGTGGTGATGGACGCGCCGGAATTGTTCGAACCGTACGAGTTCGACATCAACCGGCCGTGGGAGAATTTTCGGCAGAAGCTCATTTCCGATACAGCGCGCGCGCGCATCGATCGCGCCCAGTTCGGCCTGGACCATACGCAGAAGCCCGCGTGATTGTCGCGCGCGCCGCGTGATGGCGTCAGGACAGATACCCGCACTCACGCCAGAATCGCTCGGCGGCCGGATGCAGCGGAAGATAGAGCGGGCCTTCCTTGCTGTCCTTGCACAGCTTGTCGAGCGGCAGCGGACCTTCGCCGTACCACGGAATGCGATCCTTGCGCGCCTCGAGCCCGGCGCAGAAATTATAAATCATCTCTTCCGGAGCGCTTGCGAGGCAGAATAGCGGCCAGCCGCTGAAATCCACCGTCCAGACAGTTTCCCCGACGCCGGGATATTCTTCATCGGTAATCGAAGCCCGCATCAGCCCATCCGCCTCGAGCGCGATGAGTTGCGGCTCGTCGACGGCAAGAAAACGCATGCCGAGGTCGATCGCTTCGCGGGCGAAGACCGGCAGCGCCTCGTCCCATACCGCGTCCAGCTCGCCGCGCGCGACGGCACCGAGCCGGTCGGGCGCATTGGGCAGTCCGGCGGTGTAGAGAACCTTGCCGCCCCAGCTCACGATGTCGTCGAACGAAATGCCGTAGGCGGCGAGCACTTGCTTGCAGATCATGTGCGTCGAATGATCGGGCTGCCCCCGCATTGAAATTCGCAGCGGATAGCGGGTCCGCTTCAGGTCGCCGAGGGTCTTAAGTCCGGTCTTGGCGCTTACGGTAAAGCCGAACTGATCGAATTGCGGAATCACCATGATCGAACGGAGTGGGATCGGCTCCTTGAACGGACCGCGGCCGCGCAACGCCATGCCGAGCACCCCTCCGGGGTTGCAGATCGCGATATCGGCTTCGCCGTTCGCCACCGCATCGACCGAAACCGGCGAGTCGCTGGCAAAAAAGCGCATGCGCCATTGATCGTCGCCCTGCGGCCGCAGCAGGATCATCACCTGCTTGTTTCGCCACTCGTCCGCCGCAACAAGTTCCGAGACGGTTTCCAGCATGATCCGCGACCGCATCGTGGCCGGCCGCCAAATCGGATTCGGAATGGTGAGCATGATGGACGTTCTCCTCGGCTGTGACCGTCACGGCGAGCCAACGGACCCAGTCTCTGCGAAGCAATCCGGGGGCTGATAATTGCTTCGGCGCCCCGGGTTCCTCACAATGACGTGCTGGGAATGACGCGTTGATTCAAAATGGCCGGAAACCGCTTTAGGGTGTCACCGGGACAAACTGGGTGGTGTAAAGCTCGCTGTCGGGCGGCTCCGTTTTAAGAATGCCCATGTCGACGAACGATTGCTTGAGCACCTGCACGGCCTTCGGATCGAAGGTCCCGTCATTGCTCAGCGCCGAGATCAAATAGTCGTAGGTCTTGCTGGCCGATGTCGGTGTCTCCCTGAGCGCCGATACCGCCACCGCGTCGGTCTTTTCCTTGTGCGCCTTCATGTAAGCGATGGAGGCGAAGTAGCCCTTCAGGAAACGGCGGACGAGATCGGGGTTCTTGGCAATCAGGTCCTTCCGCGCGAACACGACATGGGTGATGAAGTCGGGCGCGTACCTGTCCATGGGCGCGAGAATTTTCGCCTCCTGCTTTTCTTCGAGCACGAAGCCCGCTTCGGGACCGGTGATATCGGCGGCGGTCTGCTTGGTCCGCAACGCGGCGATGCGCCCCGCCGCGGCGCCAAGCGGCAGCCGCCGAATGCCATCCAGACCCCAGCCCTCGGTGATCGAAAGCCGCTTGGCGAGCCAATCGCTCAGCGAGTTCGGCGTCGAAACGGTGACGATCTTGCCCTTGAGGTCGGCGACCGATTTGATCGGAGAGTCGGCTGCGACAACGATGCAGAGGTCGCGCGGCGCGCCCTCGATCGCTGCGACCGCCAGCGCCGGCGATCCTTTGGCGGCAAACGCCATGCCGGGGCCGCTGCCGAGGCCAAAGTCGATGCTGTCGGCGGTCAGCGCCTGCTGCACCGTGCCGTCGCCGGCCAGCGCCGTGATTTTTACGTCGAGACCGTATTTCGCAAAGATACCGTAGGCGATGCCGACATCGGCGGGAACGAAGTCCCAAATGAAGCCTTGCGCCTTTCCGACCTTAACCTCGTCCGCGGCGAAGGCTTTGACGGTCATTGTTGCGGCGAGCGCGACCGCGAGCAACACCCGCGACAGATTGATGACGGCAACGTTTGCGCGTGCGTTCATGGCAGGCTCCCTGGTGCGCCCGGTGGCGCAAGTTGAGGGAACTGAGGGGGAATGTCAAAACTGGTGGAGCTTTTGGATTGACATTCGCTGCCGGAATTTGCGGCCTTGGGTAGCGAATATCAAATCCGTTCCATGGGGTGATCGCGCGTGCTCTAGGTGCCGACTTTCAGCTCCGCGACCAGCCCGCGCAATGCCGCGACCGTAGACAGCGCGACGATGCGGCCGGTGCGCGGATTCTCGCTCGGCACGTTCTCGATTGCCATGGAGAAATGCGCGGTGTCGGCGTCGACTTCGATGCGGTGCGTGTTGCGGTCGAGCGCCGGTTCGGCCCAGATTTCCAGATGCGTACGGTCGGGGCCGATGCCGGCGAGGCTGAGCGCGGCGGCGACGTTGACGTTTTGCGGAAACCCGCGCGCGCCCTCGCGCGCCGTGCCGTCGAACACCTTGCGCGGGGCGTTCAAGCCTTGCAGCGAGATGCCGCGCTCGACCAGATACGGTGCGCCTTCAAGCCCGTTCGGCGGCTTGCGCGTGACCATGCTGACGGAATGAATGGTGCCTTCGGCGGCGGCGCGCACCGCGTCGAGCCCGATCAGGCCGCCGGTCGGAACGAGGATGCGCGCGGCGCTTTCCTTGGCGCGGCTTACCAGATCCCAGTTTTCCAGAAGCTGACCGACCGAGAGCGGCATGAACAGTCGGCTGCGCTCGATCGCCGACAAGGCGACGGCGCGAAACAAAGCCGGAGGCAAACACTCGACGACCAGATCACATGATTGCGCGATCTCCTCGGCGGGCAGCAGTGGAATGCTTATGCCCGCTTGCGGCAGGTTGCGCTGCGCTTTCTCCTTGTCGCGCACCGAAACGGCCGCGAGGACGAGTCCGGGAATTCCGGCCTCGATACGGCGCGCCACTTCCAGCCCCACCGCGCCGAGACCGGCCAATCCGACCTTGAGAGGCTCTTGCGCCACGTCGTTCCCCGGCCTTTCAGCCGCCCGCGCGGCCCGGTACAGTTCAGTCTGTATGCGCGAGCCCGGCGGCCTGCAAGCCAGCCGCGCAGATGAGCGGATGCCCCCTCTATGTCGGACCGGAACAAGAGACACTTCATGACCAACATCAACCCGAATACCTTCACCACGCGGCCGGAGATCGAAGGCACCTTCGGGGTGGTCACCTCGACCCATTGGATCGCGA
>Ga0335074_10007089_pt1 | contig 15535 bp, 13 predicted proteins | sample Lox_Sample_23_FD_206715 | JGI IMG/M metagenome (GOLD analysis project Ga0335074, IMG submission 206715) | Soil microbial communities from Loxahatchee National Wildlife Refuge, Florida, United States - Lox_Sample_2.3 | ecosystem: Environmental > Terrestrial > Soil > Wetlands | place: USA... | reverse complement strand
CGCGCGCCTCGACGTTGAAGATGCAGCCGGGCGGCAGCAGGTGCAGGCGCACGCCGAACAGCGTGATCGGGTCGCCATCCCCGGCCGGGTGCACGACCGTGGCCCGCCCCGCGTCGGCGACGGTGACGACGCCGCTCCCCAGCACCTCGAAGGCGTTGCTCTCGACCAGGATCCCGGTGTTCTCGTCGATGCCGACGCCCAGATAATCGGGATCCAGCGCGACCGCGCTGAGCAGCCGGGGAAGCCTGCCCCGCTCGCCGAAGTGCATGTCGATGAGCATCTTCGGGATCAGCCCGAGCCCCGGCCCGGTTCGCACCGCCGCGGCGGACACATCCGGCCGCTCACCGCCGAGGATCATCGTGCGGCCCATGGCGGTCGCCCCGGCGCTGGTTCCGGCGATCACCAGGCCCTCGGCCCGGTGCCGGTCAAGCAGGATCTCGTTGATCCGGGATCCGACCAGGGCGCGCAGCCGGGACTGGTCGCCGCCACTGATGAAGACGCCGGTTGCATCCTGAATGATCTTGGCTGCGTCGTCGGCGTCGGCGTCGGACCTGCCGCGCAGCCGAAGCGGGACGGTCCGGTCGGCGCCGAGCCTGCGGAACACACGCTCGTAGTCGGCGTGCACCTCGTCCGGTGCGCCCGTGGCGGTCGTGACCAGCACGATCCGGGCTGCATCCCCGCCGCAGAGCTCCACGAACCGCTCCAGCAGCGGGGCACCGTGGCACCGGTCCTCGGCGCCTCCGATGATGAGCAGGCGGCCGGGATCGCCGCTATGGCCCCCGTCGTCGTCTTCCACCCCTCCCCCTCGAGGGGGTTGTTACCCTCCGTGTCCTCCTATGAACCAGAAGCAACCACTGACGCATTGGGGCCCGAACGGGCAATAACGGCCTAATCGGCCACAGCCCGCCCCGGCTGCGGCCGGGCCGCCCGTCGCCGCTGCCCTGGAGAGCCCGGCTTCCATGATCTGGGTGGGAAATGCGCTCTATTCGCTCATTATCAACCCAGATCATGAAAATCGAATGCCTGAGCGGATCCTTGCTGGCGCTGCTGGGGCTGGCGGAACTGGCGGGATCAGTGGTGCAGCATGGACGCGCAGGCGGTGCCTGATGATCGGCGGCCGGACAGGCGCTGGGCGGTCGGCGCCGACGTCGCGCCCGCCCGTCCGGCGTCGCGCCCGCCCGTCCGGCGTCGCGCCTGCCCGTCCGGCGTCGCGCCTGCCCGTCCGGCGTCGCGCCTGCCCGTCCGGCGTCGCGCCTGCCCGTCCGGCGTCGCGCCCGCCCGTCCGCCGGCCGTCCCCGTTAAGGGCGCCGCGCGCGTCCACCGCCCGCGTTCGCTGCGCGGCGTTGGTTGGCGGGTGCTATTCGGAGCGCAGGACGCGGCGCGGGGTTCTGGCCGCGTGGCGAGGGGAGCGCTGCCGGGAGAGCTCTTCCGGCAGCTGCAGCAGCGGGTTGGTGGCGCTGGCCACGACGTCGCTCGCGATGTCGATGACCCGGCGGCCTCGGTTTCGCGCTGCGGTCCTGAGCTGCTCAAATGCCTGGCGGGGGCGGATCCGGTGGCGCTCGGACAGCACCCCGATCGCCTGCTCGATCCTGATCCGCGCGGTCAGCGCGTGCTCGAGCTGGCCGACCGTGGTGCGCAGGCGGTGCGCCTCCTCCTCCATCGGGAGTTCGCGATGGGCGCGGGCCTGCCTTGCCGCGGGCTGTGACGCCCCGGCCGACACGGCGGGCTGGATCTCCGTCGGCAACTCGGCCGCGAGCAGGTCGGCCAGCACCATGGCGCAGGTCAGGTCCGGCAGCTCGTCGTCGCCGACGCGCCATCCGTCTCTGGTGCGGCGGACCACTGCTTCCTCGCCGGGTCCCGGCGTCGCCGGGGACGGGACCGAGGCCTCGGTGTCTGGCGTGTCGGCCGGAGTCATCGCAGCGAATGAGCCGTGCACCTGACCGCCCTCCGTGATCGGGTCATCCACGGAGCGTAGCGTTCGAGCCCGCTTCTTAGACATCGGTGACAGCCAGCGCCTGCAGTCGTTCCTTGACGGTCGCTGCGGAGGGGTTGGTGAGCGCGCTGCCGTCCGGGAACACAACGGTCGGCACTGTCTGGAAGCCGCCATTCACGCTCATGACGTACTCGGCGGCCGCCGGGTCCTGCTCGATGTCGACCTCGGTCATCTCAATGCCGTCGGCAGCCAGCTGGCGCTTCAGCCGCTTGCAGAACGCGCACCACGTCGTGGTGTACATGGTCAGCGGCTGTGTCATCGGCCGTCCTCCCCTTCAACTTTCCGTACCACTGAACTTTACTAACGCGTTATTGCTTTGTGCGCTTCCCGCCCGGCGTGGCGCCTGGCGTCGGTGGCATGCGGAAAGATGTCAAGCCGGACGAAGCATAACCGCCGCAGCGCGCAGAACGGGAGGTCATGGGTGGATTCTGCCGACGCCGTGCTCGCCGCGCTCGACCCCGAACAGCGGCAGGTCGCGCTCGCCGCGCGCGGCCCGGTCTGCGTGCTGGCCGGGGCGGGAACCGGCAAGACCCGCGCGGTCGCGCACCGGATCGCGTACGCGGTGGCGACCGGTGTGGTGGATCCGGCGCGCGTCCTGGCCGTCGCGTTCACCACCCGCGCGGCGGGCGAGCTGCGCGGGCGGCTGCGGCAGCTCGGCGACCGCGCGCTGCCCGGCGGCGGAATGGAGAAAGTGCAGGCGCGTACCTTTCATGCTGCCGCGCTGCGTCAGCTCACGCACTTCTGGCCGCTCACCGTCGGCGGCCCGCCTCCGCGGGTGCTCGACTCCAAGGCGCCCCTGCTGGCCGAGGCGGCCCGGCGGCTGCGGCTGCAGCTGGGCCCGGCCGAGCTGCGGGACGTGGCGGGCGAGATCGAGTGGGCCAAGGTCACCGGGGTGCGCGCGGATGACTATCCGGGGGCCAGCGCCAAGGCGGGCCGGGCGCAGCCGGTCGCGCCACTCACGCTGGCCCGGCTGTACACCGCGTACGAGGAACTGCGCAGGGAGCGGCACCTGGTCGACTTCGAGTCGGTGCTCGAGCTCACCGCGGCGATCCTGGCCGAACACCCGGTCGCGGCGGCCACCGTGCGGGACCGGTACTCCTACTTCGTCGTGGACGAGTACCAGGACGTCAACCCGCTGCAGAAGCTGCTGCTCGATGCCTGGATGGGCGAGCGCGACGACGTGTGCGTGGTCGGCGACCCGCTGCAGACGATCTACTCCTTCACCGGGGCGTCCCCGGCGTACCTGACCGGCTTTGCCGCGGAGTTTCGCGACGCGACCGTGATCAAGCTGGTGCGCAATTACCGGTCCACGCCGCAGGTGGTCGCGCTGGCGAACCGGCTCGCCGACGGCACGGGTTCCGCGCGGTCGCGGGCCACCAGGCAGGGCGGGACGGGACGCCCGGGCGGCGCCGTCCTCGTGGCGCAGCGGCCGGGGGGAGCGGAGCCGGAGTTCGCCGAGTACGGGAACGATCTCGACGAGGCCGCGGCGGTGGCGCGCCGGGCGGCGTCGCTGATCCGGTCGGGGACCGCGCCGCGCCAGATCGCGGTGCTGGTGCGGACCAACGCGCAGACCCCCGCGTTCGAGCAGGCGCTCGGCGACGCTGGCGTGCCGTTCGCGGTCAAGGGCGCGGAACGCTTCTTCGACCGCGCCGAGGTGCGCCAGGCGGTCGGCCTGCTGCGGGCCACCGCCCGCACGGCGTCAGCGGGCGAAGACCCGCCCGGCCAGGTCAGGGCCGTGCTATCCGGCATCGGACTGAGCCAGCAGCCGCCGTTGGGCCAGGGCAGGGCGCGGGAGCGGTGGGAGTCGCTGGAGGCGCTGGCCCAGCTTTCCGACGACTTCTTTGCCGCGTCGCCTGGCGCGTCGCCTGCCGCGTCGCCTGGCGCGTCGCTGGGCGCCCTGTGCGCCGAGCTTGCCGCACGCAGCGCCATCGGTCACGCTCCGGCGATGGACGGGGTGACGCTGGCCTCGCTGCACGCGGCCAAGGGACTGGAATGGGACGTGGTGTTCCTGGCCGGGCTCACCGATGGGATGCTGCCGATCGTGTATGCGCAGACCGATGAGGCCGTCGAGGAAGAGCGGCGGCTGCTCTACGTCGGGATCACCAGGGCACGGGACCTCGTCTGCCTGTCCTGGGCCCTGGCCAGGTCGGCCGACGGACGGCACAGCCGCAAGCCGTCGAGGTTCGTAGCGGAAATCCGGCCGCGCGGCCGCCGGATCAAGGCCGGGGGCGCACGATCATGAGCGAGGCCCTCGACCAGGTGCTCGGGCTGCTCGACCTCGAGCAGATCGAGGTCGACATCTTCCGCGGGCGCAGCCCAGAAGGCGAGCGCCGGCAGCGCGTGTTCGGCGGCCAGGTCGCCGGGCAGGCGCTGGTCGCGGCAGGCCGCACGGTGCCCGAGGACCGGCCCGTGCACTCGCTGCACGCCTACTTCATCCGGCCGGGTGACCCCGCGACCCCGCTGATCTACCTGGTGGAGCGCGTCCGCGACGGCCGCTCGTTCACCACCCGCCGGGTGACCACGATCCAGCACGGCAAGACGATCTTCACGCTCTCCGCGTCGTTCCACCGCGACGAGCCCGGTGTCGAGCACGCCGAGCCCATGCCCGATGTGCCGCCACCGGACGCGGTCCCCCCGACTCTGGAGCGGATGGAGCAGCTGTTCGGGCCCAGCGTGCGCAAGTGGTACGGCGACCAGCCGATCGACATCCGGCACATCGGGCCGCTGAGCTTCGAGGCCGCGCGTGACCCGGCGCTGCGGACGACCCGCAACATGGTCTGGCTCCGCGCCGACGGCGACCTGCCCGACGACCCGTTGCTGCACGTGTGCCTGATGACGTACGCCTCGGACATGACGCTGCTCGACTCGGTGCTGATCGCGCACGGGCTGTCCTGGGCGGACGGGCGGACCAGCGGGGCGAGCCTCGATCACGCGATGTGGTTTCACGGGCCGTTCCGGGCTGACCGGTGGCTGCTGTACGCGCAGGACTCACCGGTCGCGCGCGGGTCGCGGGGGCTGGCGCGCGGCGAGGTGTACACGAGCGACGGCGACCTCGTGGTCTCGGTGGTGCAGGAGGGGCTGGTTCGCACCTCCCGGGCGACCTGAATTCGGGCCTGGAGAATTCGTAGAGAAAAACCAGTTGCCCCGCCGTGGAACGGCTACATAGGCTTCTCCCATGTCCGCGGCTCTGCTGACGACGCCACATGGGAGGAGGTGCCCCGGGATGCTGACGATGGATTCAGGCTTCGAGGCTGCCGCCGCCGCGCGCGCGCCGTTCAGCATGGGCACCTGCCTGCCGCTGGCCGCCGTCCGGACCGCTCAGCCGCGCATGGGCGCAATCGCATTTGCGCGCCCGCGTGCGTGGGCTCCCGGCTCGGAGCAGCGCCACCCGGCTGCTGACCTGAGCGCAGTTCTCGGACAGCCCAACCAGAGCAAGCAGAACTACCCGTACCCGACCCGCATCGCCGCTGGCGGTGGTGCAAAGGGTCCGCATCCGGCGAGGGATCCGGAACCGGTCTAGAAAGACCGGCCAGAACCCCCTCAGAGGCCGCGGACCCGAAATCGGGTCCGCGGCCTTCGTCATGCGAGGCCACCGTTTTGTCAGACGCGTGAGAGACCTTAGGACGAGTGGATGAGAGGGGATGGCACCGATGCATCGGCCCGGCACCACCGCCGTTCTGGATGACCAGGCGGGGTTCGAGGCGGTATCCGTGCAGGTAGCGGCGATCACGAGCGCAGAGGGGCAGGCACCGCGGGGCGCCCCGGTCCCGGTGACGATGGCCGGAGTTCCCAGCGGCCGGATCCTGCCGTGCACGGATGACCCGGACCTGTTCTTCGCCGAGTCTCCGCAGGACGTGGAGTGCGCAAAGGACCTGTGCAGGAGCTGCCCGGCGCGTATGGCGTGCCTCGCCGGGGCGCTCGAGCGCCGGGAGCCCTGGGGAGTCTGGGGCGGGGAGCTGTTCCTTCGCGGCGAGATCGTGCCGCGTAAGCGGCCGCGCGGACGGCCAAGGAAGGACGAGGTAGCGGCCTGACCAGCCGCTATGGCAGACGTTGAGGTGGTGGACCAGATGAATCTGACCCGTGAAATGGTCAGCGAACGACAACGGACAATGCTGGCGGACGCCGCGGCCGGGCGTCAGGGCGCGCGGGTGGTCGCACTGACCCGGGCCACCCGCAGGGCCGAGCGAGCGCAGCGTCAGCTGGCCCGCTCGCGGCGCGAAGCCAGACGGCTCGGTGTCGAGCTGGCCGCCGAGCAGAGCTCTTGAGACAGCACAGTTCCTGCGGCGCAAAAGGGCCCGGGAGGCGCATGCCTCCCGGGCCTTTCCGCTGCCTGGCTGCTTCCGGTCAGCTCCCCGGGCTCGCCGCCCCCGCCACGGCGCCATCCGGGTCGTCACGACCTGGGCTCGGCTCGTCAGCCTCGCCTTCTGCGGGCGCTACCTCGTCGAGGTAGCCGGGCATCCACCGGACCACCTCGGCGCGGAACCGGCCCTCGCACTCGAGCTGGCAGAGAACCCCGATCCCGGCGGTGGAGACGCGGTGGATGAGAACGTACGTGGGCGGCAGGTTGAGGCGGCGGCCGATGGCGGCCGACCGCATGTCCGTGACCCGCGACGCCTCGGCGCGCAGCCATTCCCGGGTGAATTTGAACGACTCCACCCTGGACGGATCGGCGAGCGGCGCCAGGTACGCGTTCAGCGCGTCGAGATCGACGTCGACGTCCTCCTTGAGGAAGCCGTGCACACGTAGTTCCGCCTCGACCGTCTCGATGTCCCGGTTCTCGTGCATGAGGCGCAGCAGCTTGCCGAAGAAGTGCGGGAAACCATCGGGCAGCCGGTCCACGGCGCCGAAGTCGAGGACGCCGAGCCGGCCGTCGTCCATGAGCCGGAAGTTGCCCGGATGCGGGTCGGCGTGCAGCAGGCCCGCCCGGGCCGGCCCGGAGAACAGGAACCTGACGAGGAGGATGCCCGCCCGGTTCCGGTCCTCGGTGCTTCCCTCGGCGATGACCCTGGACAGCGGGGTGCCGTCGATCCACTCGGTGACCAGGACGTGGCCAGTGGCCATGACGACATGCGGGATGAGGAACTCGGGGTCGCCGGAGTAGGCGTTCGCGAACGCCTCCTGCGATGCGGCCTCGAGCTGGTAGTCGAGTTCCTCGGCGACCCGCTTGCGCAGCTCGTCGAGCAGCGGCTTGACGTCGAGTCCCGGCATCAGCACGCTGAACAGCCGCCCCAGCCTGCTGAGCTGGGTGAAGTCGCTGATCAGGGCCTTCCCTGCGCCCGGGTACTGGATCTTCACCGCCACCTGCCGGCCGTCGTGCCAGGTGGCGCGGTGCACCTGGCCGATGGAGGCGGCGGCCGCCGGGCTGTCGTTGAAGTCGGCGAAGTTGTCCCGCCAGTCCACACCGAGGTCGGCCACCAGCACCCGGTGCACGGTAGCGGCCGGCAGCGGCGGCGCGGCTTCCTGAAGCCTGGTCAGCGTGGCCCGGTAGGGCCCGGCGATCTCGTCAGGCAGGGCCGCCTCGAAGATCGACAGGGCCTGGCCGAGCTTGAGCGCGCCGCCCTTCAGCTCGCCGAGGACCCTGAAGATCTGCTCCGCGGTCCGCTGCTGGATCTCCTGTGCCACGGCTTCCGCGGGACGCCCGCCGATTCGCTTGCCGAGGCCCAGCGCCGTCCGCCCGGCCAGACCGACCGGCAGTGTGGCGAGTTTCGCCGTCCGGGTCACGGCACGGCGGGGCAGGTCGCTCACGGATATCGCGGCACGCAGGTGCTAGTTGTCAGCCCGGACACGGCGCGCCGCTTCACCTCCCCTGGTACGTGTCATTCCCAAGATCCCATTGTCCGCTACCTGGCGGCATGACTGCCACACGAGCAGGCCGGGTGGCGCGGCCAGGTCCGGCGGCGCCACTGCCAGCCAGGCAGGACGAGTTCCAGGGTGCCATTCGCCACCGCGTCGGCCGCGACCGCCCTGTCGATGAACGCCAGAACCTGCGCCGCGGCCTGCGCGGCAACGGCCGCCGCGAGCGGGGCGTCGCAAGCCTGCGGATCGGGTTCCCGCCCCTCGAGCTGGGCCAGGATCAGCGGCCAGGCGGGGTCGCGCTCGGCCCTGGTCAAATCCAGGCATCTCAGGCACGCGGTGCGGCCGGGCACGACCAGCGGGCCGACCACGCCGATCGCCTCGTCGGCCGTCACGGCCAGGTGCGGGACCCCGTCGCGCATCAGGCTGGCCCGCAGATCCATGGGGTGCCTGCCGGCCAGGATCGCGAGGTCGGGCAGGGCCATGCCAGACGGCACCGTGGCAGACGCCGCCTTGCCGGGCCCGGCGGTGCCGGCCAGCGCGGCCCCGGAGCGTAACGTTCCGGGTTCCGACTGTGTGACGCGGCCGATGCCGGACCTCTCCAGAAGGCTCGCGATCCCGGTTCCCACGGGACCGGCGCCGTGGATCCGGATCTGTGCGGTGAGCCTGCGCGCCAGCGTGCGTGCACCACCGTCGCCGTCCCGGTGCGCCAGGGACGCGGCGGCAAGCTCGGCGGCCAGGCGTGCCCGAAGCGGCGGCGGCAGCAGCCGTAACGTGCCAGCGGGGAAGTCATCGAGCGCGCCGGCGGCTGCCAGCAGGTCCAGGACCCGCTCGGTGGTTTTCGCAGGAATGCCGTGCTCGGCGGCGGTCTCGATGACCTGCGCCCGGTCTCGGCTGCCGTCAAGGATGGCGATCACACACGCCGCGCCGGCCATCCCGGACAGCGCCACCGCGCGCCGCGAGTCCACGCCGATCTGCAGCGTGTCCCGATCCCGCCATACCGGCAGCAGCCCGCGCTTCAGCACTGGTCTCATGCCTCACAGCGTGACAGGCGACGCCGACAGTCCGGACATTACGGATGCTCGTATCGCGGCCGTGGGCCGCCGGGTTGGGGGCGCCCCCGGGCGCCCGAAGCGACTTGGCGGGCGGCCGCTCGCTCCGCTGCGGGCCGTCCGCCCCCCTTCCCCAGAAGACGTGCGGCCCGGAGCCCGGGGGCTCCTGCCTGGCGAAGCTAGGCCCGCTGCCCCGGAGGGGTCAATACGCCCTTGTGGACAGCGAGGTGGATAACCTGGGGAAACGCCGGAGCGCCGCTGTGGACAGCGATCGGCGTGCCTGTGGAGTTCGTGACGCCCGGGCCAGCGCGACGTTGCCGAGCAGGGACGTCGCTGTCCACGGCCTGTGGACGCCAGATTGCAAACCCGCGCGGGGTCCCGTTTCTCCCGCCAGCGTCAGGAGCCCGTCGGCGGATCGTCCTCCGGAGGCGGGCCTTCTTCGCCGCCTGGTTCCTGGCCGCCAGGTTCCTGAGCGCTGTCTGACTCCAGGTCCGAGATGTCGAAGTCCGGCCGGCCCCTGACGAAGCCATCCGGGTCGTCGAAGTCCTCGGCCGTCGGCAGCAGGTCCGGGTGGGTCCAGATCGCGTCGCGGCCGTCGATGCCGCGCGCGTCGGTCAGCCCGCGCCAGATGGCCGCGGCCTCCCGGAGCCGGCGTGGCCGTAGTTCCAGCCCCACGAGAGTCGCGAAAGTCCGCTCGGCCGGGCCGCCGCTGGCCCGTCGCCGCCTGATCGCCTCGGCCAGGGCGCCAGCCTGCGGCAGACGGTCGCCGGCGGCGGCGTCGACCACGGTCGCGACCCACCCCTCGACGAGAGCCAGCACGGTCTCCAGCCGTGCCAGCGCCGCCTTCTGCTGCTCGGTGTCCTCCGGCTGGAACAGCGCTGCGCCCGACAGCGCCTCGCTCAGCGCCTCCGGGTTGGCCGGGTCGATCTGCGGCATGGCCTCACGCAGCGCGTTGGCGTCCACGGTGATGCCGCGCGCATAGTCCTCCACGGCTCCCAGCAGCCGGGCGCGCAGCCACGGCACGTGGGCGAACAGCCGCTGATGGGCGGCCTCGCGCAGCGCCAGGAACAGCCGTACCTCGTCCTCGCTCACGGAAAGCCCGTCCCCGAAGGCCTTGACGTTGGCCGGGAGCAGCGCGGCCGTTCCCGCTGGGCCGAGCGGGAGACCCACGTCTGTGGAGCTGACGACCTCCTGCGCGAGCGCGCCGACCGCCGCACCGGTCTGGCCGCCGACCATCATCCCGCCGATCCTGCGCATCATCTGGCCGAGCCCGCCGAGCGCGCCGAACCCCCCGGTCAAGGCGGTCATCGCGGAGCGCATCTCGGGCGGGAGCTCTCCGGCGAGTTCCTCGGGGTCCTCGGTCAGCATGCCGCCCATGGCCTCCACGGCCCGGGCCGCGATCGGGTCGCACAGCTTCGACCAGACCGGGAGCGTCGCCTCGACCCACTCGGACCGGCTCCACGCCTGGGCGATGCGGATGCCGGTTGGCAGGGTCGTGGCGTCCTCCAGCCACAGGTCAGCGGTGCGAATCGCGTCGGTGGTCTTGCGGCGGTCGATCTCCAGAACGCTCGCGTCACCCTGGGCCGCGACCGTCTGCCGCGCCACGTTCTTGGCGAGATCCCAGTTGACCGGGCCGCCCTGCCAGGACATCAGGTCGGCAAACTGGCGCAGGGCATCGGCGAACTGCTGCGGGTCGCCGAGCGGCCCCAGCGGCCCGCCGGAGCCGGCGGCGCCACCGCCCGGGCCACCGCGGCCCGCACCGCCGCCACCGCCTGCATTCGGCTTGTCGGGATCCCGGTCGCCGTCGCCGGGCAGGCCAAAGCCAAAGGGAGGGTCAGTCATCTCCGCTGCCTCTCGGGCAGGATGGAAGAGTCCACGTCCGCCACGTTATCCCGGGAGCACGCCGTGGTGAGCAATCGAGATGCCAGGTTCGCCAACGGCGCAGCCACGCCGGCCCTCCGTCAGCCCTTGGACACCCGGTGAGCAGCCGCGGGACGCGCCGGGGCGACGCCGTGCACAGCCCGGGCCCGGCGAGGGGCGCAGACGGGCGCGGGCGGGGCCCGGTGGTCGCCGTCACCGGGGCGGCCAGCGGCCTCGGTCACGCGCTCACGGTGCGGCTGGCGGCATCGGACAGGATCGGCCGGGTGATCGCCATCGACGGCCACCGCGGGGACGCGACGGGCGTGACCTGGCGGGTTGTGGATATCCGCGACCCGGCGCTCGCCGGGCGGCTCGCCGGGGTGGACGCCGTCGTGCACACCGACGTCGACCTGGCGCCGGATTCCGATGCCCGGTCCCGCCGGGCGTTCAACGTCCGTGGCGCGCAGACCGTGCTGACCGCGGCGGCAGCCGGGCGGGTGGGCCGGGTCGTGCTCGTGACCAGCGCGATGGTGTACGGCGCGCGCCCGGACAACCCGGTGCCGCTGGCCGAGGACGCGCCGCTGGGCGTTGACCCCGACGGCAGCGTGGTCGGCGACCTGCTGGAGATCGAGCAGCTGGCACAGCGCTCGCCGACGGCCAACCCGGGCATGGCCGTCACGGTTGTCCGGCCGGCCGCGCTGGTCGGTGAGGGCGTGGACACCCTGATCACGCGGCACTTCGAAGCGCCCAGGCTGCTGGCCGTCAAGGGCTGCGCCCCGCGCTGGCAGTTCTGCCACGTCGACGACCTGGTGTCGGCGCTCGAGCTGGCCGCGGCCGGCGAGGTGACCGGAAAGTTCGCCGTCGGCTGCGATGGATGGCTGGAGCAGGAGCAGGTGGAGGAGCTGTCCGGGCTGCGCAAGATCGAGCTGCCGCCCGGGCTTACCTTCGGCACGGCCCAGCGGCTGCACCGGGCGGGGATCACTCCCGCCGTGGTGACCGACCTGCGCTTCGTCGTGTACCCGTGGGTGGTGGACTGCGCGGCCCTGCGGGAGGCGGGCTGGAAGCCCAGCTTCGACAACCAGGCGGCCCTGGCGGTCCTGCTCGAGCAGCGCGGCGGCCACCACGCGCTGGCCGGCCGGCGGCTGGACCGCAAGGACGCGACGATCACCGCCGCGGGCGCCACCGTCGCCGTCATCGGGACGGCGGCGATCGTGCGCGAGGTCAGGCGCCGCCGCCGCAGCACCTGAACGGCCGCGATAACTTGACACTGTGGACACGATCCGGCTAGCCGAGCTGCGGGACACGCCGCTGTCCGTCGACGAGGCGCTCGCCGCGGTCTCGGACCCGGCGGCGGGCGGCATCGCGCTGTTCGTCGGCGCGGTCCGCGACCATGACAACGGCCAGGATGTGGTCCGCCTCGGCTACAGCGCGCATCCCTCGGCAGCGGCGGAGCTGCGGCGGGTCGCGGAGAAGGTCGCGGCCAGCTTCAGCGTCACCGCCGTCGCGGCCGTGCACCGGGTTGGCGACCTCGCCGTCGGCGATCTCGCGGTGGTGGTTGCCGTGTCCAGCCCGCACCGCGGCGACGCGTTCGACGCCTGCCGCGCGCTGATCGACGAACTCAAGCAGACCGTGCCGATCTGGAAGCACCAGCAGTACGCCGGCGGCGGAAGCGAGTGGGTCAACAGCGCGTAGTCTTCCCCCCATGTCCCGCCGATCCGTCACGCTGCTTGTTGCGGCAGCCGGAGTCCTGATCGCGCTTGCCGTCGCCGTGATCGCGCCGGTGCCATACGTTGCGCTGACGCCCGGCCCGACCCTGAACACGCTCGGCACGCTGAGCGGCAAGCCGCTGATCCGGGTCAATGGCCACCGGATCTATCCGACCACGGGCAACCTCAACATGGTGACGGTGTCCTTCTTCGGCGGGCCGGGAACCAATTTCAACATCTTCGCCGCGCTCCGCTCCTGGCTGAGCCCGCACGACGCCGTCGTCCCGTCCTCGGAAATCTTCACACCGGGTGACACGTCGCAGCAGGTGGCGCAGCAGGACATCGAGGAGATGGCGAACTCGCAGCAGGCGGCCACGGCCGCCGCGCTGTGCCAGCTCAAGATCGGCTTCAAGACCATCGACACCGTTCAGTCGACGATCAAGGGCATGCCGGCCGCGGGCGTGCTGCGCCCCGGCGACGTCATCACGGCGGTCGACGGCACGCCGGTGACCTGCCGGGCCGATGCCGGGACCCTGGTCAAGGATCACAAGCCCGGCGCGACGTTGCAGCTGACCATCCTGCGGCACGGCCGGACCGTCCCGGTCCGGCTGACCACCGCCGACATCCGGGGAGAGCCCGAGCTCGGCGTCTACCTGGTGGAAAGCTTCAAGTTCCCGTTCACGGTTTCGATCAGCGTCGGGAACATCGGCGGGCCCAGCGCCGGGCTGATGTTCGCGCTCGGCCTCATCGACAAGATCACCCCGGACAACCTGACCGGCGGCCGGTTCATCGCCGGCACGGGGGAGATCGAGGCCAACGGCACGGTTGAGCCGATCGGCGGGATTCAGCAGAAGATGGCGGGGGCGCGCGCAGCCGGGGCGACGATCTTCCTGACCCCGGCGGCGAACTGCCCGGACACCTCGGGGGCGGTGCCCGCTGGCATGCGCCTGATCAAGGTAAGCTCCCTGGCCGGTGCCATAACGGCCCTTGACGCGCTGAAGGCGGGCAAGCCGGTTCCTTCGTGCTGAAAGCGGGTGTCACATCGCAACACCGGGAATGGCCGCGGGAACTATGCCTAATGCCGGTAAGTTGCCGTCAATGTACCGCTGCCTGAGCTGAGCTAAGGGGGAGGCGTGGCCTTCCGATCTACCGGCCACACCCGGCCGCCAGGCAAACCCATCGTGCTGCCGCGGTGGTCGAAGTACGTGATCCCGGTGCTGGCGGGGCTCATCGCGCTGATCGTGATCGTCTTCGTCGGCGCCGGCGTGTGGACCGACTGGCTGTGGTTCCGCGCGGTCCACTACACGTCGGTATTCGGCACCACCTACGGGGTGAAGTGGGTGCTGTTCGGCATCGCCGCCGTCTTCATGATGGCCGTCATCGGCGTCAACATCCGCCTGGCCTACCGGCTCAGGCCGCCCCAGCGGCCAGCCGCGCCGCCGCGGCCCGCGTCGCCCCAGCAGCCGATCTCACCCGCGCAGCTCGGGCCCGAGGCGTACCGGCTGGTCATCGAGCCACGGCGGCGGCTCGTCGTGGGCGTGATCCTCGGCCTGATCGGGCTCATTTCCGGCCTTGCCGCCGCGGGCAGCTGGCGGACCTGGCTGCTGTTCGAGAACCGGACCTCGTTCGGGGTCAAGGACCCCCAGTTCCACCTGGACATCTCGTTCTTCGTCTTCGACTACCCGTTCATCCGGATGGTGCTCAGCTTCCTGTTCGCGGGCGTGCTGCTGTCGATCGTGGCGGCCGCCGTCGTGCATTACCTGTACGGCGGGCTGCGGCTGCAGCTGCGCGGCGAGCGCGCGACCCAGGGCGCCCGGGCCCACCTGTTCGTGCTCATCGGCGTGTTCATGCTGCTCAAGGCCGTCGCGTACTGGGTGGACCGCTACGGCATCGATTTCTCGCAGCGCGGCGTGGTGCAGACCGGTGCGTCGTACACGGACGTGAACGCCGTGCTCCCGGCCAAGACCGTGCTGGCGGTGATCGCGGTGATCTGCGCGGCGCTGTTCTTCGCGGGCGCCATCCGCCGGAACGCGATGCTGCCCGCCGTGGGGTTTGGCCTGCTCGTGCTCTCCGCCGTGATCGTCGGCGGCCTCTACCCGGCGATCGTGCAGCAGTTCGTGGTCAAGCCGAACGAGCTCGCCAAGGAGGGCCCGTACCTCACGCGCGAGATCAAGGGCACCCGCGCCGCGTACGGTCTCACCAAGGTCCAGGCGACGCCGTATACGGCCACGTCGTCCGAGCCGACGTCGCAGCTTGCCAGCCAGGCAGCGGCGCTCCCCGACGTGCGCCAGATGGACCCCGGCGTGGTGTCGTCGGCATTCCAGCAGCTCCAGCAGGTCAAGGGCTACTACAAGTTCGACAATGTGCTGTCCGTCGACAGGTACCCGGTCGCGGGCAGTTCCGTGCCCGAGGACATGATCGTCGGCGTCCGCGACATGTCCGGCCCGCCGGCCGGCCAGGACAACTGGATCAACAGCCACCTCGTCTACACCCACGGCTTCGGGTTCGTGGCCGCGGCGGCGAACAAGACCTCGAGCGGCGGCAACCCCGACTTCACCGAGAGCGAGATCCCGCCGTCGGGCGCACTCCACGTCAAGCAGCCCCGGGTGTACTTCGGCGAGCAGGAGACGAGCTACGCGATCGTCGACACCCACCAGCTCGAGCTGGACTACCCCAACTCCAGCGCCAGCGGGCAGGCGAACACCACCTATGCCGGCAGCGGCGGCGTTCCGCTCGGCTCGCTGCTGAACCGGCTGCTGTACACGATCAAGTTCCGCGAGCCCAACATCGCGCTGTCTGGCGCCATCGACAGCAATTCGAAGATCATGTACATCAGGGACCCGCTGTCCCGGGTCGAAAAGGTCGCGCCGTTCCTCACCCTGGACAGCAACGACTACCCGGTCGTGGTCGGCGGCCAGATCTACTGGGTGGTCGACGCGTACACGACGACCGACAACTACCCCTACTCGCAGCGGCTGAGCCTGTCGCAGGCCAGCTCGGACAGCTACAGCCCGGGCGGCTCGATCGTCGGCCCCGCCAATCAGGTCAACTACATCCGCAACTCGGTCAAGGCGGTCGTGAACGCGTACACCGGCGCGGTCACGCTGTATCAGTGGGGCGGCAACGACCCC
>Ga0335074_10007088_pt1 | contig 15540 bp, 10 predicted proteins | sample Lox_Sample_23_FD_206715 | JGI IMG/M metagenome (GOLD analysis project Ga0335074, IMG submission 206715) | Soil microbial communities from Loxahatchee National Wildlife Refuge, Florida, United States - Lox_Sample_2.3 | ecosystem: Environmental > Terrestrial > Soil > Wetlands | place: USA... | reverse complement strand
CGAGATGGCCAGGTACTGAGCGTGCGAGTTCTGGGGCCCGGTCTCGGCCAGGCCGGAAATGCGGGTGCGGTCGAAGACCCACTGGACGGGCGAGTCGACGGCGGCGGCGAAGGGCAGGCCGGTCACCGGGCGGTCGTAGATCACGTGCACGTTGACGATCGGCGAGGCGCCGAGCCCGGCCCAGCCCGCGACGGTCGCGTCCGGCAGCGCGCCGGGCGGGATCAGGCGGGCCGCGGTCTCGTGCGGCACGGCCAGCACCACGGCGTCCGCGGGGATCTCGGCCGGAAGCTCGGTGTCGTCACCGGCCCGGGCCAGGCGGACGCGGAAGCGCGGGCGGGAGGGGTCGTCGACGCTCTCCGAGGCGGGGGGGACGGCGGCATCGGGCTCGACGTCGACGACCCCGGTTTCAATAGCAGCGACCTTGGCGCCGAGGTGGACCCGGGCGCCGAGCCCGGCCAGCAGGGCGGCGCCGGCGTCGCCGTGCAGTTCGCCCAGGGGCCGGGCGGGGACGCCGATGTCGGCGGCGTTGTTCTTGCCGAGCAGGCCGGTCTTGATCACGATCGCGGCCAGCGAGAGCGACGCGTCGTCGCCGGCGATGTTCAGCGCGGAGACGGTGAACAGGTCCCACAGGGCCCGGCGGGCGCGGTCGCTCTGGCCCCGGGCCGCGAGCCAGTCGCCGAAGCGCTGGTCATCGATCCGGGGTTCGGCCGGATTGACGAAGCGCATAGCCAGGGCGGGTCGTGCCACGGCGGCCCGTTCGGACCAAGAAAGGAAGGGATACCGGCCCAGGGCGGGCAGCATATGCAGGGGGCCGGGCAGCGCGGTCCGGCGGAGCCGTCCCCTGCGGGGGGTCAGGGGGGCTTTGGGGCTGGTCCCCTCCGAGCCAGCAGAGCGGGAGCCGGGGGCCAGCACGGTGACGTCGAAGCGGTCCTGGACCGGGGCGTGGGCGGTCATGCCGAGCTTGCCGAGCAGGTCGCGGTAGGCGGTGCAGCAGCCGAGGAACACGTGCTGGCCGGTGTCGACGGTCAGGCCGTCGCGGCTGAAGGAGCAGGTCGCCCCGCCCAGCCGGGGCCGGGCCTCGAGCAGCGTGACCGCCGCGCCCGCCTCGGCCAGCGTGATCGCGGCGGTGATCCCGGCCAGGCCGCCGCCGATCACGGCCACCCGGGGGCTCATCCGAGCCTCCCGGCCAGGGCCCGGAGCGCGACCGTGGCCTTCTCCCGGCCGGACAGGGACGTCCGGCCGCGCAGGACGGCGGCGGGGTCGGCGGCGATGCGGTCCAGCAGGCGGCGGTAGATGCCGGCCATGGCGCCGGTGCAGGCCGCGCTGCGGCGGTCGAGCATGGGCAGCAGCTTCCAGCCGGTGGCGTACCAGTCGCGGGCCCGTTCGGCCTCGAACTCGACCAGGCGGGTGAATCCGGCCGGCGAGGGCTGGCTCAAGGCGGCGGGGTCGAGGTCGAACTTGGCCAGGTCCTCGGCGGGCAGGTAGACGCGGCCGTTCTGGTGGTCCTCGCGGATGTCGCGCAGGATGTTGGTCAGCTGGAGGGCGACGCCGAGGGAGTCGGCCAGCTCGGCGGCCTGGGTCATCAGACCCGCGCCGGGCCTGGTGCCGAAGATGCCCAGGGACAGGCGGCCGACCGAGCCGGCCACGCAGCGGCAGTACCAGAGCAGATCGTCGAAGGTCTGGTAGCTGGTGCCGCGCACGTCGGCCACGCAGCCGTCGATGAGCTCGCCGAACGCCGGGATCGGGACCGGGAAGTTCCGCGCGACGTCAGCCAGGGCCAGCAGCACCGGGTCGTCCGCGGGCGGCCGGTCCAGGCCGCCGAGAGCCCGGCGGGCCTGTTCCAGGGCGGCCAGCTTCTCCTCGGCCGGCATCGTGCCGTCGCCGATGTCGTCGATCCGCCGCGCGAACGCGTAGACGACGGCCAGGCCGCGCCGCTTATCCGGCGGCAGAAGCCTGATCCCGTACGCGAAGTTCCTGGCCTGTGACCAGGTAATCCGTTCGCACTCGCGGTACGCCTCGGTCAGCTCCACTACCGTCCCCTCGCGTAGGCCTTGGCCAGCTCGACGGCCATCCGGGGCTTGCGCGGGCGGGCGGTGGCGCTCAGCACGTCGTAGCGGCAGGCCCTGATCGCGGCCAGGGCGGCCCGTCCGCCGGCCAGGTAGCCCGCGACGGCCAGCCGGGCCGCGCCGCGCAGCGTGCCCACCAGCGGCGCGCCCTCGTCGAGGAGGCGCTGCGCGCGGTCGGTCTCGAAGCGCATCAGGTCCCGGACGGCTGGACCCGCCGATGACACGGCCAGGTCGGACTCGGTCACGCGGAACCGGGCCAGGTCCTCGGCGGGCAGGTAGATTCGCCCGTCGGCCAGGTCCTCGGCCACGTCCTGCCAGTGCTCGGCCAGTTGCAGGGCCGTGCAGATGCGGTCGGACAGCTCGATGCGCTCACCAGTGGCCGCGCCGAAGATGTACAGCACGACCTGGCCCACCGGGTTGGCCGACAGCTCGCAGTACCGTTCCAGGTCGGCGAAGGCGGGGTAGCGCGTGACCTGCTGGTCCTGGCGGTTGGCCTGGATCAGGTCGAGCAGCGGCTGGGCCGGGACGCCGCATTCCCTGACGGTCACGGCCAGCTGCCGCATGACCGGCGCCTGCGGGGTCGCGCCTTCGTAGATCCGGCCGACGTCCTGGGCCAGCTCGTCGAGCAGGCCGAGCCGCAGTGCCACCTGTGACTGGGCCGCCTGCGACTGGCCGGTTTCGCGGGCCTCGTCGCCGAGGTCGTCGGTGAGCCGGGCGAAGCAGTACAGCGCGATCAGGTGCCTGCGGTAGCGCTCCGGCAGCAGCCGGAGGGCGACCGGAAAGTTCTCCCCCGAAGCGTTGGCCACCACCTCCTCGGCACGCGTGACCCCCGGGCGGACGTGCTCGCGCACGCCGGTCCGGTCCGTTCCGCTGCTGCCCCCAGGCACCTCGTCATTTTCCAGGGAATGCACATTTAATTGCAAACAATGACGCGTGCGTCACATGACAGTGGTGTCGGTTAGGCGAAGTGCCCGCTTCCGCAGCGCAGCCCGTTCACTACTGTTCGCGCAGGTTACGCTGCGGAAAAATAGTTTGCATCAGCGAACATCGTTATGCTACGTAATGCACCTGACATATACGTCAGTTTCGCGGGTCAGCCATTGAATTTCCGGTCCGGCCGCACGCTGCGGATCCGAGGGCTGGCGCTGCGTCACTCGATCACCGGCGTGTCGTTCCACCTGCGGATATTCGTCCGGTCCTATCATCATGTCGGCTGTTTCGTTCTCTGGCCAGCGCTTAGCTCTTCCTACGCACCCATACTCAATGCCTTCCCGGGCCGCTCCCCGGCGCCCCGGGGACAGTCGTATCCCGATGCCGCTGGAGGTAGCCGTGGGCGCCACGAGGCTGACGAACGGGCCCGCTTCGGGCCGGCCCCGCCGGAGGACGCCCGTTTCCGCCCGGGCCCGCCGGTCGGCGGGGCTGCTCGCGCTGGCGGGCGGCGGCACCCTGGCGCTCGGCGTACTGGCGGCACCCTCGGGGCGCGCGCCGTTGGCGGCCTCCGTCGGTGCCTCAGCTGCCTCGGCTGCCTCAGCTGTCTCGTCCGTTTCGGCTGAGCGTGTTTCGGCTGGCACCGCGGATACCGCGGCCACGACGTGCGCGCTCGGGGCCAACGGGTCGTCGGTCAAGCACGTCATCTACATCCAGTTCGACGACGTGCACTACACCCGGGACCAGCCGAACGTGCCCAGCGACCTGCAGCAGATGCCGAACCTGCTGAACTTCATCACCGGCAGCGGGACGCTGGTATCGCACGAGCACACGCCGCTGATCGCGCACACGGCCGACGACGTCGTGACCTCCGAGACCGGCCTGTACGGCAGCGACCAGGGCATCCCGGCCGCGAACGAGTACAACTACTACACCTCGAGCGGCTCCACCCACACGGCCGGCTCGTTCGCCTACTGGACCGACCCGATCGTCGACTACAACACCTCGACCAGCGCCCCGGCGGGCGACAGTGACTACACGCTGATCAACGCGCAGGGCAAGAACCCCCCGGCGCCGTGGGTGCCCTACACCCGGGCGGGCTGCAACTTCGGCTCGGTCGCCGCGGCCGACACCGAGCTGGAGAACACGCTGCCCGACATCCCGCTGGTGTTCGGGGCCAACTCGGCCGCGGCCAAGGAGGCCGAGAACCCCGAACTGGCCAGCAAGGCCGCGGCCGACTACATGGGCCTGTCCGTGCACTGCGCTCGCGGCTCCGCCATGTGCGGCTCCGCGAACGGCGGGGTGGCCGACCTGCTGCCCGACGAGCCCGGCGGGTACAGCGGGTACAGCGCGCTGTTCGGCAACAAGCTCATCCAGCCGGTGATCAGCCCGTCCGGCCCGGTGCGCGACCTGAACGGGAACGTCATCAAGGACCCGGCCGGCGACATCGGCTTCCCCGGGTACAACGGCCTGACCGGCCCGGTCGGGCTGGCCTACACCCTGGACATGCAGACGCACGGCATCCCGGTGACGTTCACCTATCTGTCCGACGTCCACGACAACTGGTCCACCGGGGCCGGCCTGGGCTCGGGCAGCCCGGCCTACGAGAGCCAGCTCCGCACGGAGAACGCCGCCTTCGGGACCTTCTTCTCCGGGCTGGCCGCGGCCGGGATCACCAAGGCCAACACGCTGTTCGTGTTCACCGCCGGCGAGGGCGACCACTTCGTCGGCTCCTCGCCCGCCCCCGCTTCCTGTAACGGCGTGACCGTGGCCTGTTCCTACAGCAAGGCCGGCGAGGTCGACGGCAACCTGACCGGGATGCTGGCCGCGCGCGGGATCAGCACGCCGTTCGACGTGCAGGCCGACTCCGCGCCGATCATCTACGTGCACGGGCAGCCTGCCCGGGGATCGGCCCCGGTGCGCGCCATGGAGCGGGCGGCCGCGGGGCTGACCGCAGATGACCTGGCGGCTGGTCGTACCGTGCGCCTCACCAACTACCTGGCCGACCCGGTGGAGATGAACATCCTGCACATGACCACCGGGGACCCGAAACGCACCGGCACGTTCGCGCTGTTCGCCAACCCGGACTTCTGGCTGAACAGCGGGCCGACCAAGTGCGGCAGCTCGTGCGTGAGCGAGCCCAGCGGGCAGGCCGCGTGGAACCACGGCGACGTCGCGCCGGAGATCAACACGACCTGGCTCGGCCTGGTCGGGCCCGGCGTGGCCCACGCCGGCGTGGACGGCGGCATCTGGTCCGACCACACCGACATCCAGCCCACGATGATGGCCCTGCTCGGGCTGCGCGATGACTACACGCCGGACGGCGTGGTCCTGGGCGCCGTCCTGGCGCCGGCTGCGCTGCCGGCCGGCATGCGGCCCAACTACGCGAGGCTGTCCAAGCTGGAGCAGGTATACACGCAGCTCGAATCGGCCGTCGGCACGTTCGGCCTGGCCACCCTGACCGCATCCACCCGCGCGCTGGCCAGCAACTCCGCCGGCGACGCGGTGTACACCCGGATCGAGAACCAGCTGACCACGCTGGGCGGGCAGCGCGACTCGCTCGCCGCGAAGATGCAGGCGCTGATGACCGGCGCGGAGTTCGGCGACACTCCGATCAGCGCCAACACGGCCAAGGGGCTGATCGCCCAGGGCAACACGCTGCTGGCCCGGGCCGAAGCGCTGGCCAAGGGGTAGGCCCGGTCAGCTGCGCCAGAGCAGGACCAGGGCGCAGTCGTCGGAGCCGCCGCCGGCGCGCTGCAGGTTCGTCACCAGGTTGCCCGGGGCGCCGGCCTGGAAGCCGCTGGCAAAGGCGCGCTCGGCCTCGCCGAGCAGGCGGTCGGTGCCCGCGTCGATGTCCCGGCCCGGCGCCTCGACCAGGCCGTCGGTGTAGAGCATCAGGGCGTCGCCGCGCTGCAGGACGCCGCGTTCGGTCTCGCTCGCGACACCGCGCAGATCGGCGAGCACGCCGAGCACGATGCCGCGCGCCTTGGTCAGCCGCCAGCGACCTGCCGCCGCGTCGTAGTGCACCGCAGGCGGGTGCCCGGCCGAGTCGATCACGTACTCGCCCGAGGCCAGGTCGAGGGACAGGTGCACGGCGGTGACGAAGCCCTCCGCGCCCGGGCCGCGGCGCATGTAGGCGTTGCACGCGGGCAGGAAGTCCTCTCGCGGTACCGACCCGAGCAGGCCGCCGAACGCGCCGGACAGCAGCAGCGCCCGGGTCCCGGCGTCGATGCCCTTGCCGGACACGTCGACCAGCGCGACCTCGAGCGTCTTGCCGTCGCAGAACGACACCACGAAATCGCCGCCGAACGACGAGCCGCCGGCCGGCCTGAGCACCACGGACGAGCCCCAGCCCTCGCCCAGCCTGGGCAGCTTGCCCTGGGCCTGGATCCGGTCCCGCAGCTCGAGCAGCATCCGGTCACCGCGCAGGCCCTGGACGCCGAGCTTCTTGCGGGTCCGGGCCAGGACGTCGGCGAAGACGGCGGTCAGCACGATCGTGGCCACGATCCCCGCGCCCGCCTTGTCCTTCACCAGGTCGTAGATCAGGCCGCCGACCACGAACACGAAGAAGATGCGCAGCGCCCGGGGCCACAGCAGCAGGCCGCCGGCCAGGATCGGCAAGATCATCACGCCGGGCGAGAACCACCACACCGACACGTGCACCGCCGCGACCGCGATCGCGATCACCGCGACCGACAAGATGAGCGCCATCCGCCGGTTCCTGGTAATGAACTGCTTGGTCAGCTGCGCGCGCAGGTCCCTCAGGACCCCGATGATCCGTCCCGCGCGCCGGCGGGCAGGACCAAGCTGGGACGGTCGCGCGGAAACCATGATGCGCGCACTGTAGTCGATCAAGGGCCGGACGGTCTAAAACGGGTCGCGCCGCGGCGGGCCGCGAGGTACGAAAGCATCATGACGCCATCGGCTCGCAGCAGCGACCTCCCGTATCCGATCAGGCCGGTCAGCGCGGAGGAGTTCGACACCTTCAACACGGTGGACCTGCACGCGTTCCACGGCTCGCCGCTGACCCAGGAGGAGCGGGAGCTGGTCACCTCGCGGCTGGAGTTCGACCGCACGCTCGCGGCCTTCGACGGGGCCACGCCGGTCGGGACCACGGCCGCGTACAGCTTCCAGCTCACCGTGCCCGGGCTCCGGATGCTGCCCGCGGCCGGCATCACGTGGGTGTCCGTGCTTCCCTCGCACCGGCGGCGGGGCGTGCTGCGCAGCATGATGCGCCGCCAGCTGGCCGACGTGCGGGACCGGGGCGAGCCGCTCGCGGTGCTGTGGGCGTCGGAATCGGTGATCTACTCCAGGTACGGCTACGGCCGCGCGATGTGGCAGGCCGACTTCACCCTCTACCGGGGCGAGGGCACCCTGGCCCGGACCGCCCCGGCCGGTGACGGGCTGCGGCTGCGGCTCGCGGACCCGGCGGCGGCGCTGCCCGAGCTGGCCAAGGTCTACGACGCAGTGCTGCCGACACGTCCGGGCTTCATCGCGCGGAACGAGACGTGGTGGCAAGGGCCCGTGTACGACCCGCCCGACCGGCGGCACGGCAACAGCCCGCTGCACTGCGTGCTGGCCGAGGACGACAGCGGCCCGCGCGGCTACGCGCTCTACTCGGCGCTGAACCGCTGGGACAGCGATACCTCCCTGCCCGACGCCGTGCTGAACGTGCGCGAGATGGTCGCCACCGACGCCGCCGCCAGCGCCGCGCTGGCGGCCGACCTGCTCAGCCGGGACCTGACCGCGGAGTTCCGCGTCCGGGGACGCCCCGTCGATGACCCGCTGCTCTACCAGCTGGCCGACATCCGCCGGGCGCGCCCGCGGTTGAAGGACGCGCTATGGCTGCGGATCATCGACGTGCCCGGCGCGCTGGCCCGCCGCCGGTACTCCGCCCCGGCCGACGTGGTCATCGAGGTCCGCGACGACCTGCTGCCGTCCAACGCCGGGCGGTGGCGGCTGACCACGGCCGGGCCTGCCGGGCCTGCCGGGCCTGCCGCGCCTGCCGGGCCTGCCGGGGAGGGGGCCGGGCTGGAGGCCTCGTGCGTTCCGGCGGGCGCGGCGGAGCAGGCCGACGTGCTGCTCGACGTCACCGAGCTGGGGGCCGCCTACCTGGGCGGAACCACGATCGGCGCGCTGGCCGGGGCCGGGCTAGTGGCCGAGGGCCGTCCCGGCGCCGTCCGGGAGCTCTCCACCGCCCTGGCCTGGGACCCGGCCCCCTGGTGCCCGGTCAACTTCTAGGCCGGCCTTCGGGACGTCGCGCATCCGCCGCAGCGGGGAGAAGAACACCCACCATCCGGCGGCCCAGGCGCCGCCGAACCCGATCCACAGCGTGGCGCGCACGCCGAGGACGGCCCCGAACGTCCCGCCGAGCAGGCCGCCGAGGGGGATCGTGCCCCACACGACCCAGCGGACGGCCGCGTTCATCCGGCCGAGCAGCCTGGGCGGGCAGATCGCCTGCCGGTAGCTGACCTGCGCCACGTTGTAGACCACGCCGGCGAAGGCGGCCGTCGCGAAGCCGACCGGGAACAAGGCGACCCGCCAGCCCGGCTCCGCCAGCGGGATGAGCAGCGACGGGAGCGGGATGACCAGCATCGAGAACCAGATGATGCGGGCCGAGCCGATCAGCCGGCCCAGCCGGCCGGATAGCGCCCCGCCGGCCACGCCGCCGAGGCTGGCCACGGCGATCAGCAGCCCGGTGTCGGCGGGCCGGACGTGCAGGATCCGGACCAGGAAGATGATCTCCAGGGCGGTGGCCATCGTGAAGAACAGGTTCGCGGTGCCAGTACAGGCCACGATCTTGCGCAGGATCGGGTCGCGGAGCACGAAGGAGAGGCCTTCGGCGATCTCTTTCCGCAGCTTCTCGCGCCGGCCGGGGGGCGGCGGCTCCTCGGGGGCGCGGATGGCCAGCAGGGACGCCACCGAGACCGCGTAGGAGATCGCGTCCGCGGCCATGGCCCGGGCCGCGCCGAACAGCCCGACCAGGCCGCCGCCCAGGCCCGGGCCGACCACCTGCGCGAAGGACTGGGTGGCGCCCAGCTTGCCGTTCCCGTCGACCAGATCCTCGGTGCCGATCAGGGCGGGCAGGTAACTCTGGTAGGACACGTCGAAGAACACCGTGCACACGCCGGCACTGATCGCGACCGCGTACAGCTGGCCCAGGGTGAGCACGCCGAACGCCGCGGCCAGCGGGATCGAGCCGATGATCAGCACCCGGGCGGCGTCGCACCAGATCATCAGCCACCGCTTGGCACGCCGGTCCACGATCGCGCCGGCAGGCAGGGCGATCAGCGCGAACGCGGCGTACCCGGCCGCGGTGAGCGCGCCGACCTGGAACGTGGACGCGCGGAGCACGACGACCGCGGTCAGCGGCAGGGCGAGCTGGGTGACGGCCGAGCCCATCTCGCTGACCGTCTGCCCGCTCCACAGCAGCAGGAAGTTGCGGTGCCGCCAGAGCGTCCGGCTCCGGTTGTCCCCCTGCACGCGCTCCACTCTGCCGGGCCCGTCCCGGGTTGTCCAACGGCCGGCCCGGGAAGGATGACCACGTGGCGGCGATGAAGGTGACGATCAGCGCGGCGATGCGGGCCCGGGACGTGTCCCGGCCGCACGCCGAGCACCTCACGTACGCCGAGACCGCGGAGGCCAGCATGGCCAGCAGCCGTCCGGCAGGCCCTGAGGTGCCCCCGGACGCGCCGGGTGGGGCGAGTTCCGCGGGCGCGGTGGGCGCGGCGGGCGCGGCAGGTTTTGCTGGCGCGGCAGGTTTTGCTGGCGCGGCGGGTGACGAGGCGCGGCCGGACAGGGGGCGGCCGGACGCGGGGCGGGACAGCGAGCGGGCGAAGGGCGGAGCGGGGCGGCCGGGGGGCGGGCGGCGGCGTTGGCGGTCACGGGGATCGGGGCACGGCCGGGCGGGGCGCTGAGGCCACGGCCGTGGGCGGGGCGCTGAGACCACGGCCGGCGGCGGGGCGCTGAGACCACGGCCGGCGGCGGGGCGCTGAGACCACGGCCCGGGGCGGGGCGCTGAGGGCACGGCCGGCGGCGGGGCGCTGAGGCCGGACTGAGCGGCGCCTAGTGACGGGAGTGGCGGGGTGGTTGTCGCGGGGCTAACGGTGCTTGTCTTGGCATGCCGCGCGTCCGTTCTGATCCGGGACGATGTCACTTTGACCCGGTTATAACCGGGTCGATGTCACTTCGACCCGGTTGGCGCACGCACCACGGGACGCTCTGGCATCACGGGGCTCAGTGGCCCGGGGCGGGGCGGGGCGGGAGTTCGCCGGTCTTCTCGTAGCCCTCGATCTCGGCTAGGCGGCGGGCGTGGCGGGGCTCACCGGAGAAGGGGGTGGACAGGAAGGTCTGGGTGAAGCCGATCGCGGCCTCGGTGCTGTACATGCGCGCGCCGAGGCTGAGCACGTTGGCGTCGTTGTGCTGGCGGGCCAGTTCGGCGGTCTCGGCGGTCCAGGCCACCGCGGCGCGGATGCCGGGGAGCTTGTTCGCGGCGATCTGCTCGCCGTTGCCGGAGCCGCCGATGACGATGCCCAGGCTGCCCGGGTCGCCGATGACGGCGTGGGCGGCGGCCATCACGTAGGGCGGGTAGTCATCGTCCTGCGCGTAGGATTCCGGGCCGCAGTCCACTGGTTCGTGCCCGGCTCCGGTCAGCCACTCGATGAGGCGGGTCTTGAGCTCGAAGCCCGCGTGGTCCGATCCCAGGTAAACGCGCACGGGGCAAGTCTGGCAGACCTGCCCCGCGCGCATAGGCTGGTCGGGTCAGTCGAAGATCGGGTCGCGGGTGCGGGACCGCTTCAGCTCGAAGAAACCGTCGACGCCGGCGATCAGGAGCACGCCGTCCCACAGCCGGCCGGCCTCCTCGCCGCGCGGGATCGGCGACACGACCGGGCCGAACACCGACATCTGACCCACCGAGATGATCGGCGTGCCGACGTCGTACCCGACCCGCTCGATGCCTTCGGCGTGCGAGGCGCGTACCGCGTCGTCGTACTCCGTGGAGTCCATCGCGGCCGCGAGGCTGGCCGGCAGGCCGGCCTCGGCCAGCGCGGCGGTGATCGTCTCGGCGTCCCGGGGTGCCTTCTCGTGGTGGAACCGCGTGCCGAGCGCGGTGTACAGCGGCAGCAGGACCTCCGGGCCGTGCGCCTGCTCGGCGGCGATCAGCACCCGGACCGGGCCCCAGGCGGACCGCATGCCCTCCCGGTAGCGCTCGGACAGGCCCTCCTTGTCCTCGTTCAGAACGGCCAGGCTCATCACGTGCCAGACGGTGCTGACCGGCCGGACCTTCTCCACCTCAAGCATCCAGCGGGAGGTGATCCACGCCCACGGGCAGATAGGGTCGAACCAGAAGTCGACTCGAGTTGGCTCCTGCTCGGTCATGCGCACTCCTCACATGGGTAAACCTGGCTTCGCCCCCGGCAGCGTCAACCCTGCGGCCGGGCTGCGAATTCCGTCCTTGTCCGGCAGGCCAAGGACGGCACACGACGAAGGGATCATCGGTGACATCGAACCTGACCCGCGACGAGGCGGCGGCCCGCTCGGCGCTCATCACCGTCACCTCCTACCACGTGGACCTCGACCTGACCGGCAGCGACGAGGTGTTCGGCTCGGTCACCGTGGTCAGGTTCGGCTGCACCGCACCGGGCTCGGCCAGCTTCATCGACCTGACCGCCCCGGCGATCCGGGAGATCACCCTGAACGGGGAGCCGGTGAGCCTGGACGCGTTCGACGGCGACCGGATCACGCTTGCGGGGCTGGCGGCCGGCAACGTCCTGCGGGTGGCGGCCGACTGCGCGTACTCACGCAGCGGCGAAGGGCTGCACCGGTTCACCGACCCGGCCGACGGCCGGGTGTACCTGTACTCGGACCTGGAGACGTTCGACGCGCACCGGGTGTACGCGTGCTTCGACCAGCCCGACATGAAGGCCACCTACGAGCTCGCGGTGACCGCCCCGGCGGACTGGCTGGTGGTCTCCAACATGGCCCCCGAGTCGAGCATCCAGGACGAGGAGGCTCGCCGCTGGCACTTCCCGCCCACCCCGCTCATGCCGACCTACATCACCGCCGTCGCGGCGGGCCCGTACCACGTGGTCCGCGACGAGCACGAGGGCATCCCGCTGGGCGTGTTCTGCCGGCAGTCGCTGGCCGCCTACCTCGACCCGGAAGAAATCCTGGAGGTAACCCGCCAGGGCTTCGACTTCTACCACCGGTCGTTCGGGATAAAGTACCCGTTCGAGAAATATGACCAGCTCTTCGTGCCCGAATTCAAAGAAGGCGCGATGGAGAACGCGGGCTGCGTCACGTTCCTGGAATCCTACATTTTCCGGTCGAGGGTCACCGATTTCGCCCGGGAAGCACGCGGCGAGACCATCCTGCACGAAATGGCGCACATGTGGTTCGGCGACCTGGTCACGATGCGCTGGTGGGACGACCTGTGGCTGAACGAGTCGTTCGCCACCTGGGCGGGCACGCTCGCGCAGGCCGAGGCGACGCGGTGGACGTCGGCCTGGACCACGTTCGCGCAGCTGTACAAGTCCTGGGCCTACCGGCAGGATCAGCTGCCGTCCACCCATCCGATCGCGGCCGACATCCCCGACATCCACGCCGTGGAGGTCAATTTCGACGGGATCACGTACGCCAAGGGCGCGGCGGTGCTCAAGCAGCTGGTGGCCTACGTCGGGCGGGAGAACTTCCTGGACGGCGTGCGCAGGTATTTCGGCGCGCACGCGTGGGGCAACGCGACGCTGGCGGATCTACTGTCAGCCTTGGAGCAGACCTCCGGGCGTGACCTGGCGGCGTGGTCAACCGAATGGCTGCAGACCGCCGGGGTGAACACGCTGCGGCCGTCGTATTCGGTCGACGGCGAGGGGCGGTTCACCGAGTTCGCGGTGGAACAGGAAGCGGCCGCGACCCATCCGCTGCTCCGGTCGCACCGGATCGCGATCGGCCTGTACGACCGGACCGAGGCGGGCCTGTCCCGCCGCCTGCAGGTCGAGACCGACGTGGCCGGGCCGCGCACGGTGATCGGTGAGCTGGCCGGGCAGCCGCGCCCGGACCTGGTCCTGGTCAACGACGATGACCTCACCTACGCCAAGATCCGGCTCGACGATCATTCGCTGCAGACGCTGATCGACGCCTCGATCGGCTCGTTCACCGAGTCGCTGCCCGCGGCGCTGTGCTGGTCGGCCGCCTGGGACATGTGCCGCGACGGCGAGATGGCGGCGCGCGACTACGTCCGGCTGGTCCTGTCGGGTATCTCCTCGGTGACCGACATCAGCGTGATCCAGACGCTGCTGCGTCAGGCGAGCCAGGCCGCGCGCAGGTTCGCCGACCCGCGCTGGCGCGAGACCGGGCTGGCCCTGATGGCCAGCGGGCTGCGCGACCTGCTATCGGCGGCGCCGGCCGGCTCGGACGAGCAGCTGGCCTACGTCCGCGCGTTCGCGGGCGTCGCCACCTCGCCCGGAGACCTCGCGCTGCTGGCCGACCTGCTGAACGGCTCGGTCCAGCTCGACGGGCTCACCGTGGATACCGACCTGCGCTGGGCGCTGCTGGCCCGGCTGGTGAGCCGCGGCGCGGACGGGTTCGGGACGGCCGAGATCGAAGCCGAGCTGGCCCGGGACGCGACCGACGCCGGCGAGCGGCACGCCGCGACCTGCCACGCGGCGATCCCCACGGCCGAAGCCAAGCGGGCGGCGTGGCAGGCGCTGACCGGCGGCGAGCTGACCATCGCGACGTTCCGCGCGACGCTGGCCGGCTTCGTCGACCCGGACCAGCCGCGGCTCGTCGAGCCGTACCGGGCGGACTACTTCGGCGCGGTGGGCGATGCCTGGCAGAACTGGTCTTCGGCGATGGCCCAGGACTTCGTTAGCGGCGCCTACACGGTCTGCGCGATATCGCAGGAGACGGTGCGGGCCACGGACGAGTACATCGCCCGCGCGGAGCCGCCCGCGGCGCTGCGCCGCCTGCTTAACGAGGGCCGCGACGACGTGCTCCGGGCGCTGCGCTGCCAGGCCCGCGACCGCCAGGCCTCCTGACCAGCGCCCGGATCAGGCGCCCTAGATCAGGGGCGTGATGCCGTCCTAGGCCGCGGACAGCTTGTCCCGGTAGTCGGCGGCCTTCTTCGGCGACATGATCAGCGAGAGGTAGTCCTCGGCCGCCTGGTAGTCGTGGTTCTCCGGCTCGGCCAGCCATTTCACCGTCTGCTGCAGGCTGGCGTCCTCAGCGCCCGGCGGCGATGGACTTGGCGATGGCCTCGCGGACGTGCTGGGTCAGGTCGGCCAGCGGCACCGCGACGGTGGAGCCGACGGCCCGGTCGGTGAGCTCGGCGGTGCCGGCGGCCAGGCCACGCTTGCCGATGGTGACCCGGAACGGGATGCCGACCAGCTCGGCGTCGCTGAACTTGACGCCCGCGCGGACCGGCCGGTCGTCCACGATGACGTCGACGCCGGCGTCGGCCAGGGCCACGTAGACCTCTTCCCCCGCTTCGGCCACGGCCGGGTCGTCCTGCTGGGCGACCACCACCACGACCTCGAACGGGGCGACGGCCACCGGCCAGGTGATGCCCTTGTCGTCGTAGTGGACCTCGACGATCGTGGCCATGGCGCGCTCGACCCCGATGCCGTAGCAGCCCATGATCGGCCGCATCGGCTTGCCGTCCGGGCCGGACACGCGGATCCCGATGGAGTCGGAGTACTTGTAGCCAAGCTTGAAGATGTGCCCGACCTCGATGCCACGTTCGACCTCCAGGCCGTGCCCGCAGTTGACGCAGAGGTCGCCGGCGCCGACCTCGCGCAGGTCGGCCCACTGGCCTACGTTGATGTCGCGCTCGACGTCCACGCCGCGCAGGTGGGTGTCGTCGGCGTTGGCACCGGTATACATGCCGCGTCGGCCGCGTAGCGCCTCGTCCGCGACGATCGGGTGAGCGCCAAGAGGGTTAGACAGAGTGCCGACCGCGCCGAGGCTGCCCGGCAGCGCGCCGAGCGCATCGCGGATCTCATCCGGCTGGGCCGGGCGGATCGCGTTCGCGCCGGTCGCGTCGCTGAGCTTCTGCTCGTTCAGCGCGTGGTCGCCGCGCAGCAGGACCAGCGTGAGCACGCCGTCCAGGAAGTAGACCAGGGTTTTGATCTGGCGGTCGGCCGGGGCCTGGTACTGGACCGCGAGATCCTCGATGGTGCGGACCCCCGGGGTGGCGAAGGGCTCGGGGGCCGCGAGAGCCACGTTCCGTTCGGAAGAATCGTCGATCTGAGCCAGCGCGGACGTGGCCTTCTCGATGTTCGCCGCGTAACCGCACTCCGGGCACAGGACGATCAGGTCCTCACCGGACGGTGCCGGGCAGATGAACTCCGTGGAGTCCGAGCCGCCCATGTTGCCGCTGGAGGCTTCGACCGGGATGGCGGGGATGGACAGCCGCTCGAAGATCCGGACGTACGCGTCGCGGTGCAGGCGGAAGGAGACGTCGAGCTCGTCCGGGCCCAGGTCGAAGCTGTAGGAGTCCTTCATGGTGAACTCGCGGGTGCGCATCAGGCCGGCCTTGGGCCGCGGCTCGTCG
>Ga0335074_10007087_pt1 | contig 15540 bp, 16 predicted proteins | sample Lox_Sample_23_FD_206715 | JGI IMG/M metagenome (GOLD analysis project Ga0335074, IMG submission 206715) | Soil microbial communities from Loxahatchee National Wildlife Refuge, Florida, United States - Lox_Sample_2.3 | ecosystem: Environmental > Terrestrial > Soil > Wetlands | place: USA... | reverse complement strand
CCATTGCCGTGTAGCGCATCACCTGCAGGCCTACCCACGACTCGACGATCCGCGCGCTCAGGTCCGGGTCGTCGATAGCGCCGTTCGCCCGCGCGGTGGCGAGGATCGCCTCGAACTCGCGCTGGAAACCCATCTGCTGGCCGAAGGTCGACACTCCGCGCTCGACCCCGAGCGTGCCCATAGCCACCCGCCAGCCATCGCCGGGTGCGCCGACGATATCGGCGGCTGCTGCCCTGGCGTCGTCGAAGAACACCTCGTTGAACTCGGACGTGCCGGTCAGCTGCACGATCGGCCGGATCTCGATGCCCGGCTGACGCATCGGCACGAGCAGGTACGACAGCCCGCGATGCCGCTGCGCGGCCGGGTCGGTGCGGGCGAGTACGAAACACCAGTCCGCGAACTGGGCAAGTGACGTCCATACCTTCTGACCGTGCAGGTGCCACTCGCCGCCATCCAGAACGGCCCTGGTGGACACCGCCGCCAGGTCAGAGCCGGCACCCGGCTCGGAGTAGCCCTGGCACCACAGATCCGTTCCGGCGAGTATTCCGGGCAGGAACCTGGCCCGCTGCTCCGCCGTGCCGAACATCAGCAGTGTCGGCCCGAGCAACTGCTCGCCGATATGGCCGACCCGCGCTGGAGCGCCTGCCCTGGCGTACTCCTCATAAAAGATCACCTGGTGCCGCCACGGCAGGCCGCGGCCGCCGTCGGACTCCGGCCAGCCCAGGCCGATCCAGCCTGCCGCGCCGAGCCGCCGTTCCCAGGCCATCCGCTCGGGGACGAACTCGTGCTCGCGTCCCGGACCGCCGCTATCGACCAGCGCGGCAAACTCACCGGTCAGGCTGGCGGCAAGCCAGCCTGACACCTCGGCCCGGAAGGCATCTTCGCCCGGTACCGGCACCGCTCAGGTCCCCTCGCCGGCCTGCTCGTCACGCTGCCGTTCATCACGCTGCCGTTCATCACGCTGCCGCTCGTCACGCATCGAGCGCGCGTCATGCCCGGCCAGCGAATCGGTGCCGACCTCCGCGTTGTGCGCATGCGCCAGGTGATGCAGGCCGAACACCGAATCCATGCCGACCTGCAAGCCCATCGCGTCCTCGGCCTGGTTGATCGCCTTCTTCGTGAGCGCGAGCCCGAGCCTCGGCATCGCGCTGATCTTCGTCGCGATCTTGGTCACCTCGTCGGCGAGCTGGTCCCCGGGCACGACCCGGTTGACCATGCCGAGTTCGTACGCTCGCGCGGCACTGATCCGCTCGCCGACGAACAGGAACTCCTTGGCCTGCCGCGGCCCCATCACCCACGGATGGGCGAAGTACTCCACGCCGGGGATGCCCATCCGCACGACCGGGTCGGCGAAGAACGCGTCCTGCGAGGCGACGATGAAGTCGCAGATCCACGCCAGCATCAGCCCGCCCGCGATGCACGCGCCGTGCACCTGCGCGATCACCGGCTTAGGTAGTTCCCGCCAGCGCCGGCACATGCCGAGGTAGACCTCCTGCTCCCGGGCGTACCGGCTCTGGGCGCCGGGCTTCCCGACGTGGTCCCACCACAGCCCGGCACGCCGGTCGAATGACGTTCCGATGTCCCGCCCTGGCGTCCCGATGTCGTGCCCGGCAGAAAAATGCTTGCCAGCCCCCGCCAGCACGACGACAGCGATATCGTCGTCGGCCGCGGCCCGGTAGAAGGCGTCGTCAAGCGCATACGTCATCGCCGAGTTCTGCGCGTTGCCGTACTCCGGCCGGTTCATGGTCACTCGCGCGATCGCGCCGCCGGTTTCGTAGCGGACCACCTCATCAGCCACCGGACTCACCCTCTTCCTTGGTCGGGCCAGATTCACCAGTCAGGCCGAATGCAGCGGCCAGGCGTCGGCGGTGCCAGCCTGCCGATCCCCAGCTCGCGGCCAGAGCCCAGGCGCGCTTGGCGAACAAATGCAGGTCGTACTCCGTCGTGTAGCCGATGGCGCCGTGGCACTGGATCGCCGCGCGCGCGACAGCGGACGCGGCGTCGGATGCCAGCACCTTGGCGACTGCCGTCTGCTCGTCCGCGTCAGCGGTGACCGCGGCCTGTGCCCAGCCGGCTGCCAGCACCGCAGGCCGGGCGAACTCCACGGCCAGGCAGGCGTCCGCCAGCCGGTGCTTGACGGCCTGGAAGCTGCCGACCGGCACGCCGAACTGCCGCCGCTGCGCGACGTACCCGACGGTCATCGACAGCATCCGGTCGGCCAGGCCGACCAGCATCGCCGCGGTGCCGAGCACGCCGCGCTGCCAGGCGGCCGCAGCGACGGAGCCCGTGGCGAGTGCTGTCCCGCCGGGCGGTACCTCGCGCAGCCGCGCTAGCTGCCGGGAGCCGTCAACAGACGGCACAGCCGCCGCGTCGACCTGACCCCGCTCGAACAGCCGCAGCGCACCGCCCGCGCGCAGCACTACGAAATCGGCGATCATCATGAAGGAAACGGGCAGTCCCGCCGCCGCCGCCCCATCCAGGTTCGCGGTCACCAGGGCCCGTCCGGACAGCACATCGGCCAGTGCCGGGTGACCGGCCGCGGCGAGCAGCGGAGCGGCAACCGCGACAGTCTCGACCGCGGGCACTGGCAGTCCGCTGTACCCGATCCGGTCGAGTACCGGCGGCAGGGCGTTCTCGTCCAAGACCGGCGGACTCAACGGGTACCAGTGCTCCGGTCAGCCCGATGTCCGCCAGTCCGCGCCACACTTCGCGCACTCCGCTGAGATCCAGACCCCCCGCAGCCGGTTCGGTGGCCCACGCCGACCGGATCAGCGCGGCCGTCACCCGGCTGCGTAGCAGCGCATCCGATGCGTCGCGCAAGGCCGCGGCCTCTTCGGCGACAGCGAAACGCATGGCCCCGTTTCCTTTCGTTACGCGCGTGGAAGACCGAGCAGGCGCTCGGCGACGATGTTGCGCTGGATTTCGTTCGTACCCGCGTAGATGGGCCCGGCGAGCGCGAACTCAAAGCCGCGGCTCCACGGTCCGTCCTCCTCGCTGTCGGTGCCGAGCAGTTCCATCGCGGTCTCGTGCAGCCGGAGGTCCAGCTCGGACCAGTACAGCTTGTTCAGGCTGGACCGTGCGCCGGGCTGCTCGCCTTCGACGATGCTGGTGACCTGCTCGAGCGTGAACAGCTCATACGCCCTCGCCTCGATCCAGGACTGGACCGTGCGCTCGGCCAGCGAGCCGGGAGCCCCGCGGGACCGGGCCAGCCCGAGCAGGCGGTCAGCCGCCGCGGCGAACCTGCCTGGCGAGCGCAGCGTGAGGCCGCGCTCCGATCCTGTCGTCGCCATCGCGACCGACCAGCCGCGGTTGACCTCGCCGAGTACATCGCCGTCAGGCACGAACGCGCCATCGAAGAACACCTCGGCAAACCCCTCGTCGCCGTCCAGCCGCTGGAAACCGCGCACTGTCACGCCCGGCGACCGCAGGTCGACCAGCAAGTAGGTCAGGCCGCGGTGCCGCTCGGCCGCTGGGTCGGTACGGAACAGCCCGAACAAGTGCGTGCAGAACGCGCCGCGCGTGGTCCAGGTCTTCTGACCAAACAGGCGCCAGCCGCCCGCAGCTTCGTCCCGCTCGGCGCGGCTGGTGATCCCGGCCAGGTCGCTGCCCGCGCCCGGCTCGGACCAGCCTTGCGCCCACAGGTCCTGCGCGGCTGCCATCCGAGGCAGGATGCGCTCTTGCAGCTCCGGGGTGCCGAAATCAAAGAGGCTCGGCGCGAGCAGGAAGATGCCGTTCTGAGTGACCCGCTGCGGCGCGCCGGCCCGGTAGTACTCCTCCTCGAAAATCAGCCACTCCCATAGCGACGCGTCCCGGCCGCCGAACCGTTCCGGCCAGGAGACCACGGACCAGCGGGCTTCGAAGAGCGCTCGCTCCCATTCCAGGTGGGCGGCGAAGCCGACCGCGGTGTCGCCGGACGGCAGCGGCCGCGCCGGCACGTTGGCAGCCAGCCAGGTGCGGGCTTCGTGCCGGAACGCCTCTTGCCGCGGTGACCAGGTCAGGTCCATCTCAGCTGTCCTGGTCGTGCTGGCCCGGGGCGGGCCGATCCTGCCCGAACGACTCACGCAGGCGGTCGGAGACGCCAGAGAGGTTGAGCTCGAAGGTGTAACCCTGCTCGTAGCGGTAGCTGCGCTTGACGTCCCACAGGTCGATGCCGTTGAACGCTTCCTTGGCCATCCGGATGACCGTGGGATCCTTGGCCGCGACCTGTGCCGCTACTTCGAAAGCAGCGTCACGCAACTGCTCTCGCGGCACCACGCGCAGCACCGAGCCGAATGCGTGCAGGTCCGCCGCGGTGGCGGTGGCTGAGGTGTACATCATCGCCCTGGCCTTGTGCTGTGGCACCAGGCGCGACAGATGGGTGGCCGCGCCGAGCGCGCCGCGATCGACTTCGGGCAGCCCGAACGTGGCATCGTCGCTGGCGACGATGATGTCGGAATTGCCGGCCAGCCCGATGCCGCCGCCGAGGCAGAAGCCGTGCACCGCCGCGATGACCGGAACGGCGCACTCGTACACCGCCGCGAACGCTGCGAAACAGCTCCGGTTCGCGCCGATGAGTGCCGTGAAGCCGGCGTCGGCCTGGATCTCCTTGATGTCGACGCCTGCATTGAAGCCGCGCCCCTCCGCGCGAAGGACGACGGCCCTTGCCTCCGGGTTGGTCCCGGCCGCCCGGATCGTGTCGGCAAGCTCGAACCAGCCGGCTACCGGCAGCGCGTTGACGGGCGGGTGATCGACGACGATTTCCGCGATGTGGCCGGTCAGCGTGCTGGTGATCATCTCTTGGCCCTCTCGAACGTAGCCCAGGCCTGGACCGCGACGGCGCTGTCCTGGTTAGTACAGGCAAGCTCGACGTCGACCAGTGGCGCGCCGGTGAACTCTGGTGACGATGCGGCCGGTCCTGCGGCCGGCGCGGTTGGTGCTGCAACCGAGGGGGCGGGCCTGCCGGTTTCGTCGCGGAACTCGCAGGCGGGGTTCGCGGATTTGGTCGCGTCCGCGAACTCGCGGATCTTGCCGCGCTCGATGTCGACCGCGAACGGCGTGCCGACCGCGCCCTGGGCTGCCCGATTGGCCATTCACGCCTCCGTCACGGGTGCTGGCTGGAGACGGAGACGACTTCACCTGTCATGTATGCCGAGTAGTCGCTCGCGAGGAACACGATCACGTCGGCTACCTCCCATGGCTCGGCCGCCCGGCCGAACGCCTCGCGGGCCGACAGTTCGGCGAGGAACTCGTCGCTCGATACTTTTGCCAGGTGAGGATGCATCGCAATGCTGGGCGACACGGCGTTGACGCGCACGCCCGCCGGAGCCGCTTCGATGGCGGCGCACCGGGTCAGTGCCATCACGCCGGCCTTCGCGGCTGCGTAGTGCGCCTGGCCGGCCTGCGCCCGCCAGCCGATCACCGACGCATTGTTGATCACAACCCCGCTGCCGCGGGCGATCATGTGCTTGAGGGCGGCCCTGGTGCACCTGAACGTCCCGGTCAGCGTCACATCCAGGACCACGCTCCACTGCTCGTCCGTCATCTCGACCAGTGGGGTGTCGCCGCCGAGCCCCGCGTTGTTCACGACGATGTCGAGGTGGCCGTACTCGGCGATAGCAGTCTCGAAGAGGTGGTCGACCTGCGTCTGCGACGTGACGTCGCAGACCACGGACAGCGGCCGTTCGCCGCTGATCTGGGCAAGCTCGTCGGCTGCCTCGCCGAGTCTGCGCTCATGCCGGTCGCTGATGACGACCCGTGCGCCTTCCTCGGCGCAGCGCCGTGCCGCTGCGAATCCGATCCCGGTGCCCGCTGCGGCGGTCACTAGCGCTGTCCGGCCCGCCAGCAGTCCGTGACTGGGATGCGGCCGGGGCGCAGGGCCAGGCCCAGGCGGACGAATCGCCGGATCCCTCCGAGGTGCTGGCTCGGGAGGACGGCTGTCAGCGGAGCTGGTCAACCTTGCGCCTCGCTTTCGTCACCGGTGGCGAGGCGCTCGAGCACGCCAGTCGCCTGGGCGATCACTCGCTCGACCAGTTCCGCGCAGCTCGGCAGGTCATCGATGACGCCCGCGACCTGGCCGCTCGCTAGTGTGCCCAGATCGGTCCGGCCGTCTACCATGCTGGCGCGCAGCATCATCGGCGTGTTGGCAGCCATGATCACCTGCGTCCAGCTCAGCTCGTGGCTGCGTTTCATGGCGAGCCCCTCGGCGACAATGTCGCGCCACGGCGTGCCGGACATCTTCTGGAACTGGATCGCACTCCCGACCGAGCGCCTCAGCCGGGCCAGCGCTCCGTCGCTGACCAGCCGGTCGACAAGCGGCGTGCGCAGCACGCGCTGCGGCACGCCGTCGAGCACCGAGGTAACGACGGTGTCCGCGACCGAGCGCTTCAGGTACTCAGCCTTGACGCTGGCTGGTACCGGGCTGTCGCTGGTGAGCAGGAAACGCGTGCCCATCGCGACGCCGGCCGCGCCGTAGGCCAGCGCGGCGACCAGGCCCCGGCCATCGTGAAAGCCGCCCGCGCCGATCACCGGCACGTCCACCGCGGCGGTCACCTGAGGGAGCAGGATCGACGTGGGAACGCTTCCGGTATGTCCGCCGCCCTCCCCGCCTTGCGCGATGACAGCATCCACGCCCCAGGCTGCCACTTTCTCGGCATGCCGCCTGGCCCCGATCGACGGAACGACGACCAGCCCGTCGTCTTTGAGCGCACGGATCACTCGCTCGTTCGGCGCGAGGGCGAACGAGGCTACCTTGACCCGGTGCTTGACCAGTAGCTTCGCCCGCTCGGTCAGGTCCGGGGCGTCACCACGCATGTTGACCCCGAACGGTGCGCTGGTCAGCTCCCTGGTGCGGGTAATCGCGGCGTCGGTCTCAGCCACCGTCAGCGTGCCGGTAGCCAGGATGCCCAGCGCGCCCGCGTTGGCAGTGGCAGCGGTCAGTTCCGGCGTCGACACCCAGCCCATGCCGGTCTGCACGATCGGGTAGCGCACGCCGAACAGATCGCAGATCGCCGTCCGCAGCGCCGGGTGCGATGCGCGGGCGGATGGCATCTGCTGCTCGTTGTCCATCGTCACCCGGGCAGCTCTCGCTCACACAGCCCGGACGGGTCGATAACCTCGCGGATCAGCGTCAGCTCAGCCGTCGTCGGCCGGCGGGTCTCCGGGATCTCGCCGTCGATTGCCAGCTCGAACCCGGTGCTGGCGACGACGTCGTCGACCGTAACGCCGGGGTGTACTGACACCAGGCGCATGCCGTGATCCGGTCCGCCGAAGTCGAGCACCGCCAGGTTGGTCACCACCCGTCGCAAGTCGAGAAACGCCCGCGCCACGGTACCCGCAATGGCGGCTCTGTCATAGCCGACCCCGCACACCATGTCCACGCGCGGCACGAACACCCTCGGCGCGTGCCGTGGTACCCAGTAGCTCGTCGGATGGTTCACGGTATTGCCAGGCGCGCCGCGTACGCCCAGGAGTTGCCGGGTCGGCCTTGCGTAATCGCCGATCGCGGAGATGTTCGCGTTCCCATACCTATCAATCTGTGCCGGGCTCATCATGACGTGCCGCGACCCGTGCCAGGCGAGGTCGAAGATCGACCGGAATGGTATCCAGCCCTCGACCGGGCCGGGGGGCGGTTGGCCGAGCGCCCAGGTGCCGGTGACGAAGCGCGCTTCTCCGTCCGACAGCAGCAGGTCTGGCTCGAACGTGGCTCTCGCCAGCCGGGCGCCAGCTGTCGGGATCAGCCCCATCGGGCTTGCGGCGATCTCGCCGTCGCCGCGCCAGGCCTCGGCGCAAGCGACGATGCACACCTCGGCCCTGGTAGCGCTGGCGTCTTTCAGCTCAGCGCCAACCTCGCCCACACGAGCCTGCGGTACCCCGGCCTGCGCCAAGTCGGCCTGCTGTCCCGCGATCACTTGCCTGCCGCCCGGCTGGGCGCGGCTGGCGTCCTGGCCGCCGGTCACGCCGTCGCCCCAGCTCGCGACGCGGCCACGGCGTGCTGGTAGGCAGCCTCATCGCCGCTGAGGTAGGTGGCGGCGAAGCGAGCCCATAGGTCCGGATCTCTGGCGGCCGCCACGTACTGTGCCTGGAATACCTCGTCCCGTTCATAGTCGGGCGAGCACGACGTGAAATGTGCGCCGTTCGGCGCCTCGACCACTCCGCTCACCATCCACCGCTGTACCCGCAGGCGCGTCAGCCCGCCGGCTTCCAGCTCGGCCGTCGGCACGATCCGCTCACATGAGACGTACGCGTGCTCGGCTGCCGTGCAGAACAGCTCATCGAAGTACAGGTCGTCGCCGAGGAACTGGGCGTTGCCAGCCGCATCGGCCTGATTCAGGTGCACCAGTGCCGCGTCGAGCGGCAGCGCTGGAACCGCGACCAGCTCAGTATCGTCGTAGGGCGACCGCACCGTGCGCAGCTCCGGGTTGACGACGAGCACGTCGGAGCCAAGGCCGGATCTGCTCGGCAGGAACGGCAGCCGGCATGCCGCCGCGTACAGCGCCCACTGGAGCATGCCCTCGTCATACTCCGTCACCCCGATTGCTCCGCGCTGGCGGGCGGCCTGGAAGTGCGGTTCGAGCGGGATCGAGTCGAGCGAGACGAAGCCGAATACCAGATGGCGGATCTTCCCGGCCGCGCACAGCAGCCCCACGTCCGGGCCCCCGTACGACACCACGGTCAGGTCGCGCAAGTCGCTGCGCAGGATAGCGCGGACCAGCGACATCGGCTTGCGGCGCGAGCCCCAGCCACCGATTCCGATCGTCATGCCGGACCGCAGACGGGCGATTACGTCGTCCTCCGACATCCGCTTGTCAGCCAACTGGCGTCCCGCCTTCGTGATCTTGTGGTGCGAGTTTGCTCATCGTAGCAAGCGCTTGGTAAACAATCGAGAGGGGAGCGCGGGACGCTGCGGTCCAGCTCGTATGCCCAGGCCGGCGCGCCCCCGGACGCTCGTCCGGTCATGCGTGCCCGGCGACCTGGTCGCGCAGCCGCCGACGCTGAACCTGCCCGGTGGCCGGGGTGCGCGGGATCTCCGCTGCAGTGATAATCCGCCGCGGGTGCTTGAACCGGGCCAGCTGGCCGTCGAGGTGGCTGTGCAGCTGCCAAAGGTCCGGCACCGGGCCGTCGGCTGGCACGAGGATGGCGCATACGATCTCGCCCCAGGTGTCGTCCGGAAGCCCGATGACCGCGAGGTCTGCCACTCCGGGCAGCCCGCGCAGCGCCGTTTCCACCTCGACAGGCCAGACGGATTCGCCGCCTGAGCGGATGAGGTCACTCGTGCGGCCCGTCAGGTAGAGGTATCCGTCCTCGTCGACCTCGCCCGTGTCCCCGGAGCGGTAGACACCCTCGTGCAGGACCGCATCGGTCTCGGTATCCAGCCGGTAATAGCCATCCATCAGACCCGGTGAAGCGAAGCACACCTCGCCCCCGTCCAGCCAGAGCGCTCCCGGGAAGGCGGCCCGTCCGACGCTGCCAGGGCGCCGCGCGATCTCCCAGTCCTGCAATGCCGCCATGCGCCCGGCCTCGGTTGAGCCGTACAGCACCGTGGTCGTCGCGCCGGGCACCCGGTCCTTGATCCGATTGAGCAGGTCGGCAGGAGCGTGTGAGGTGCCAGTGTCGGCGTGGCGCAGACTCGACAAGTCACCGTCCGCCGCGAGAACGCGCTCCCAGACCGCCGGGATCGCGTACAGCGCGGAGGCACGCCAGCTTTCGACGGCACCGGTCAGCTCGTCCGCCGTGGCCCGGTGGACTAGGTGAATCGGGCGGCGGTTCTGCCAGGCTTCCAGCACGTAGTGCCAGCCGCCGTAGTGGTAGAGAGGGAAGGCGGTGACCACACCGCCATCTCCGCGCAGCCCGTGCGTGAACGTGCCGCCACCAGGTGCCGCGCGCAGCCAGCTGGCCCGGTGGCTCACCAGAACACCTTTAGGCCGGCCGGTGCTTCCGCTGGTCAGGTAGACAATGTGCGCCGATGCGTCGTCCACGGCCGCTGTTACCGGCGCCGCCTGGACGGGTGGAGCTCCGGCAAGGGACGGCTCGATCGCAGACGCCAGCTGGTCGTCAACGTCGCCGTCCGTCGTTAGCCCGGGTCGCAGATAGTCGAGCACGCGCGCGCTCTCGGCACTGGTGAGCGCCGGGTTGAGCGGCGCGAAAACGGCACCGAGCCGGGCGCATGCCACGAATCCTGCCAGCGTCACGAACGACGGCGAACAGCGCCAGGCGACGATGTCGCCTGGCCCGACACCTCGCGCGCGGAGGGCATGTGCGCACGAGTTGGCCGCGGCGTCGAGATCGGCGAAGGTGCACCGGTCTGCTCCGAGTGTCGCTGCGACGCCCATCGGGCGCGAGCGCACGCAGGCATCAATGATGCCTCCGATCGTGAGGCCGCTCACCGCAGCTCCACCACCAGCCTGGTGCTCACGTCCACTAGCGTGCCCTCCAACTGGCCAAGCAAGCGATTGGTTGGCAGAATGGTAAGCCGTGCGTCGAGGGAGCTTCTAGTGCGGGACGAGGTCATCATTACCGGCATCGGCGGCCAGGGAATCCAGCTCATGGCCAAAACGCTTGCCCTGGCCGCCACGCGTGCCGGTTTGCAGGCGATGCTGGCGTCGGACTTCGGCGGCGAGATGCGCGGCGGACCGTCGCAGGCCAGCGTGGTGGTCGACGATCAGCGGCTGCGATCGCTGCCGATCCTCCCGGCTGCCAGCTCGGTAGTGCTCATGCATCACAAGCACAGTGAGTTCGCGCTCAGCCGGCTGGTACCTGGCGGGCTGGCTCTGGTGAACTCCTCCGTGGCCGACCCGGCAGCGATCCGCGACGCCGATGTCGTCGCGGTCCCCGCACTCGACATAGCGCGTGCTGCTGACGCGCCGAACGCGGCAGGGTTTGTCATGCTGGGCGCCTACATGACGCTCCGCCGGCTGGTTGGCGTCACAGCCCTAGGGGACGCCATGCGGGAACTCGTGCCGCCGTACCGGGCCCAGCACGTGGCCGCGAACCTGCGCGCGCTCGAGGCCGGCGCCGGGGCGGTGTTCGCAGCGTGACCAGCACGGCACCGGCGCGGCAGCTGCTCGACGGCTGCGCGGCGATCACCGAGTCGGCGATCGCGGCGGGCTGCCGGTTCTTCGCCGGATATCCGATGTCGCCGTTTACCGGCTTGCTGGAGAACATGTCACGGCGGCTGCCCGAGGTCGGCGGTCACTGCCTTAACGCGGAGAGCGAGCTCGAGGCCGTCAACATGGCGCTCGGAGCCGCTGCTGCGGGAGCGCGGGCAGCGACTGGTTCATGCGGTCAGGGCCTCGCGCTCATGCAAGAGGCGATCGCCGAGCTGGCGCTCAACGAGCTGCCGCTGCTCGTGGTCAACATGGCCCGCAATCAGCAGGACTACTTCCAGGCCACCCGCGGTGGTGGCTGGGGCGACTACCGGACGATCACGCTGGCGCCCAAAGACGTGCCCGAGGCCGTCGAGCACACCCAGCTGCTGTTCCACCTGGCCGACCGGTATCGTGCGCCCGTCATCCTGTACGGCGACCCGCTGATTGCCCAGACGCACGTCAGCGTGGACGTGGCCGCGCGTGACTTCGACCCGCTACCGCCCAAGGACTGGGCGCTCGACGGGACCTCGGGGGGGACCGGACACTCACGCCAGATCTGGACGTGGGCCATGGGCAAGGTTTCCGCGCCTGGGCCCGGGCCGGACCGGCACTGGCGCGCCGTGGCGGCGAAATTTGACCAGATCGCCCACGACGAGGCGCGGAGCGAGGCATACCGGATCGACGGCGCCGAGACGGTGATCGTCGCCTTCGGATCGGCTGCACTGTTCGCCGAGCATGTCGTCGACGAGTTGCGTGAAGACGGGCACCGGATCGGGCTCTTCCGCCCTGTCACCTTGTGGCCGTTCCCGGCTGCAGACCTGGCCGCCGCTACCAGGGACGCCCGCCGGGTACTGGTGTTCGAGCTGAATGCGGGCCAGATGCTGGACGACGTCAGGCAGTTCGCCCACGACCGCGACACGGTGCGGTTCATAGGCGGCGTCAGCATCCATGCGTCCGGCCTGAGCTACGGCCCGCTCCTGGACGTCGCACCGATCCGCTCGCGCATCCTGGAGGCAGTCGCATGACCGAAGTCCCGCGCCTGGTAGCTCGCGACCGCCCGGAGCTGATCCTCGGCGACCACGGGCTGTGTCCAGGCTGCGGTGAGCCTGTCGCGCTGCGAATCCTTCTCGAGGTGCTCGAAGAGCTCGATATCGTCCGGCGGAGTATCGGCGTCGTCGGCCACGGATGCTACGGCAGCTTCGTCCAGATCATGGACGTCGAGGTCCTGCAGTGCCTGCATGGCCGGGCGCCGTCCTGCGCCACAGGCATCAAGCGAGTGCGGCCTGACACAGTGGTGTTCACCATGCAGGGCGATGGCGACATGGTCAACGAGGGGCTGCAGGAAGTCCTGCACACCGCGGCCAGGGGCGAGAACGTCACGTGCATTCTGCTCAACAACGGCGTCTTCGGCGACACTGGCGGTCACCAGACCGCCACCACCGTCGTCGGCCAGCGAACCAAGACGAGCCTGGATGGCCGGAATCCGGAAACGCACGGCTATCCCATCCCAGTCGCTGACCTGGTGGCCTCGCTGGCGGGGGTGAGCTACGTCGCGCGTGGCGCCGTTTCCACCGCTGGGGGAGTCGCGCGGACCAAGAGAATGCTGCAGACCGCCTTCGAGCATCAGCTAGCGGGCGACGGCTTCGGTCTGGTTGAGATCCTCACGATGTGCCCGACAGGCTGGTTCGTGCCGGCTGGCTCGGGGCCGGACTACCTGACTGGATCACTAGAGGCGGCGTATCCGCTCGGCGAGCTGTCGCTGCGGGAGCGGGCATGAGCCGCGGCACGGTCAGTATTGACGTGGAGCGGTGCAAGGGCTGTGACCTGTGCGTCCAGGCTTGCCCGCCCAAGGTGCTGGAGATGTCCGTGGCAGTGAACGAAATGGGCTACCGGTACCCGATCCTGCATGACGGGTGCACCGGTTGCACCGCCTGTCAGCTGGTCTGCCCGGACTTCGTGTTCAAGGTATTCCGGTTCGACTCGCGCTAGCGCGGTCGGCGGCTACCGAACAAGGCCGCCGGGCAGGCAAGCAAGCGCTTGACAGGATAATTCCACCCTCGCTACGCTCGGCCCACCAAGCAAGCGCTTGGTAAGACACTGCTGCGTCGATGATGCGCCACCGTCGGCCCGATGCTGGCGCGGTAAGGAGATCCTCGATGAGTCAGAGGAGGCATGATGAGTGCTGACCTCACCCGGGGACGGTTGCTCGGAACTGCCCTAGTGTGCGCCGGCGTGCTGGCGCTCGCCGCATGCGGAAGCTCGAGTCCCAGCAGTTCGAATTCGAGTTCGCCGAATGCCGGTAGCTCAGGCTCGGCCAGTTCTTCGTTCGCGGCCGCGGTGGCGGCGAACACGAAGTATGAAGCGCGGCCGACAAGTATCGGCATCACCACGCCTGTCGGGAAGACGATTCCGAAGGGCAAAGTCATCGACTTCATCCAGTGCGGGGTTCCCGCCTGCGTGGTCGAAGGCGACATCCTGGAGAGCGCGACTAACCTGCTGGGCTGGAAGCTCGTCAGGCTGAACGCCGGTTCCACCCCCCAGCAGATTGCCGACGCTTACCAGCAGGCAGTCAGCAACAAGCCCGATGCAGTCATCGGCTCCGGCTACCCGCGCGTGCTCTTCGACCCGGAACTGAAGTCCCTCGCCGCGGCGCACATTCCAGTGCTCGAAGCCTTCGTCGCCGACAGCACCGGGGACGGGCTGACCGGGGTCGTCGGCGGCCCCGTCAACAACTCCATCCAGGGCAAGGAAGTTGCCGATTACATCCTTGCCAACACCACCAGCAAGTCAGAGACGATCGGTGCTGTGATTCCCAGTGGCTTCCCGAACATGGTTCAGGAGAACCAGGCGTTCACCGCGGAGGTCCAGGCGCAGTGCCCGTCCTGCACGGTGAAGTTGCTGACTGTGCCGGTTACCAGCATCGGTACCGACCTGACAACGCGGATCAGCAGCTTCCTGACTGCCAACCCGAACATCGGGTGGCTGTGGGACGGTTACGACGACATGGTGACCGGCGTGCCAACAGCGCTGAAGGGCGCATCGATCACCAGCGTCAAGGTGACGACCATCAGCATGAACGGGACGGTCGCGTCGGACATCGCGCAGAACAACTACGTGATGAGCGCCATCGGCACCAGCTTCCCCGAGGTCTACTGGCGCGAGATTGACTTGCTGGCGCGGTACTTCACGGGCCAGCCGTACGCCGTTGACCTCAACGACGCCACGCTGCCGTTCTGGACGATCACGAGTTCGGACTTGCCGTCGGACGCGTCCAGCACGACGTTCGCCAACGTGGTCGACTACAAGTCGCAGTTCGAGAAGCTCTGGGGACTCGGCTAACGGTCCTCGCAGTCCTGCCCGCCGGGCCCAGCTCAGAACTGGGCCCGGCGGGCAGCAGTCATTTCGGACCCCGGTGCTTCGTGCCCCGCCCGGCTGGCGGACCGGGCCCAGTCGGGTGACACAGCGTCAGGCGCCCGGAACGCGTCCGGTGATCCAGCCGAACTCCGAAGTGATCCGGATGCCCAGACCCTCGCTGTACAGCGGGCGGATCGCTTCCCTTACCGCGCCGGCGAGGCGCTCATAGCCAGCTTCCTGCAATGCGGGCCACGATGGCCCTGCCGAGGCCAGAGCCCGCACCGCCAGGTCAAGGTCAGGCCACTCATTGACGACCTGCGCGGTTCCCCGGCCGGCGAACTCCAGGCCGGCCTCAGCAAGCATCTGCTCTGCCACCCCTGGCCGCCCGGTGTCGCCCTGATTGAGGGTGGCATCGACGTGGCCAGGCGGCGACAGCTCCAGCAGCGCCGCGAAGTACGGCAGCAGGCCAAGCCGCTTCGGCGAGCCCCAGAACGTTAACCCGACCAGGCCGCCCGGTCGCACTACCCGGCGGGCCTCCCGCAGCGCATCCTCGCAGCCCTTCCAGATCCCGTTGAAGCTTGTCGCCACGTCGAACTGGTCGTCCTCAAACGGGAGGTCGAACATGTCGCCGATCCGGAAATCCGCATCCGGAGTGCGTGCCCGGGCGATCGCGATCAGCGCCTCGGAAGCGTCAAGGCCGGAAACCGTAGCCCCGCGCTCGGCTGCCACGCTGGCGGCGTACCCGGAGCCGCAAGCGATATCGAGTAACCGTGTGCCGGGACTGACGCCAGCCTGATCAAACAGCGCGTCGTTCGCGCGCCGCGCATACGGCTCCATCAGATACGCCCAGTCGACGGCGCGTTCCCCCCAGGCCCGGCCTGACTCGATCCAGCTCATCGGCGGTCGCCTCCGCTTCCATCGCTGCTGCCAGCTCGCTATCAGTGTGCCGGAGACGCGCGGTGACCTCGCTTCGAGGCCGGCCGGAGTCAGCCCGCAGCCGGGCTGTCGGAGACCGCCTGCCCGGACACGCGAGCCTGCTGCCGACGGCCTGTCAGATTGCTCGCGCGCAGGCGCTTGCGCTGGATGCCGGTGATGCCGACCGCGACGATGAGCACGGCGCCCT
>Ga0335074_10007085_pt1 | contig 15540 bp, 10 predicted proteins | sample Lox_Sample_23_FD_206715 | JGI IMG/M metagenome (GOLD analysis project Ga0335074, IMG submission 206715) | Soil microbial communities from Loxahatchee National Wildlife Refuge, Florida, United States - Lox_Sample_2.3 | ecosystem: Environmental > Terrestrial > Soil > Wetlands | place: USA... | reverse complement strand
GCGGTCAGCCCACATGAAGTAGCCAACCAGGGTCTTGCCGTCTATTACTTGGCCCTCGCGGATCATTCGGTGTAGCTCGTCCTTGTCGAACCATCGAATCTCGATACGCTCGTCTTCCATCGGCTCCTGCTTGCCTTGGGTCAGCTCCTCGGCCAGAAAGACGTTCATCTTCTCTCCCACGTATCCAGGGCTCGCCCAGAAGGACACCAACTCGGTCCATGTCTTCGCTTGATATCCCGTCTCCTCACGCAGTTCACGCTTTGCAGCTTCGAGCGCCGATTCCCCGGGGTCGAGCCGTCCAGCCGGCAGCTCCCACAATTCCTGCTCCGCCGGGAGCCGGAACTGCTTGACGAGCAGCACGCGATCCTGCTCATCGACGGCCATCATCACAGCCGAGCCCGGGTGCTTGATGATGGATCGCTTGATCTCGAAGCCGCCGGGGTCGGTGGCGACTTCTTCGACTACGTAGAAGAGTTTGTTCTTGAGCAGCTCGCGAGAGGAGATTACTTTCATGCTTATACGGTAGCGGGTGGGTTTGCGAACGGAATGGAACCTTGCGGTGTAGCCGGTTTTGGCGGTACGGTGGAAGTCGTGGAAGTGCATTTCACGCCCGAACAAGAAGCGCAGCTTACTCAGGTTGCAGCCGATGCCGGTATCGACGCCGAAGGACTGGTGAGGAAGGCTGCGTTGCGTTTGCTTGAGAACGACACGCAGTTTCGAGCAGCGGTGCGGGAAGGAATAGCGCAAGCTGACCGCGGCGAGTTCATCGAGGAGGAAGAGATGGACGCACGCATAGAGCAGATGTTGCGCTCATGAAATGCGTGTTCGCTGGACGCCCGCGTCCGCCGCGGATTTGCAGCAGATCAGTGATTACCTGGCCAGCCATCATCCCGAGTACCGCCAATCCACAATGCGCACGCTGTATAACGCCATCAAGTTCCCTGAAGAGAATGCCGAATCGGGGGCGGCGTGGGCGTGAGGGAGACACGCGAGAACTGTTTGTAACTGCCCTGCCTTACGTTGCCGTGTATCGCGTTAGGGAACAGAGCATTGAAATTCTGCGGATTTATCACGCCGCACAAGATCGGCACTGAAGGGCGCATCGTAAAAAGTAGACTGAGGGTGTGGCAGTTCTCGACTGGTCGCAATGCCCCGCTGTCGAAAGTATTCCTGGCAAAGTCGGTGCGGGCTGGGTCTTTCGTAATACCGCCTGCCCGTGGCAACCGTCATTGAGAACCTTGAGAATTTGAGCATCGAGGAAGTGATCGAACAATTCGACGTGACACGGGAACAGATCAACGCTGTGCTGGAGTTCGTAGCCGAAAGCCTGGTTCCAAGCCACATCGAGGTGGAAGTTCCGTTTGAAAGATAGTTCAAGCCCGGCCCATCAGCCGATCCAGAAATCTCGGCCGCGTCGACGCACGTAATCTTCGTCCCAGCTTCTGCACCGCCAGCCGGATCTGCTTTTCGCTGAACGGCGCAAAGCCAAACACCACACCCGTCCGCATCAATGCTGTGCGTCCGAAGCTCGAGAGTAGCGGCAGATCCAATCCTGCGGCAGCAGCGCAATTTGCGACCACCTGCTCCTCGACTCCGCGCCTGAGCCATCCCACCGCATGCAGCCCCGCTTCGGCCGGCTCCAGCTCCATGAACTCATCGAGTTCGGAATCGACTGATTCCGCCAGCGCCTGCAGCCGCTGGTAATAGAGGCCGTTCATTCGCTGCAGATGCTCGTTGAGATGGCCCTCTCTGACGAACCGTGCAAGCGTCGCCTGGTCAATGGCGCATGGCTGCGCGCCCAACAATTCCTTCGTCTTGGAAAAGCTGTCCAGAAACGAAAGCGGCGCCACAAGATAACCAATCTCGAGCGATGGGAACAGCGTTCGGCCCGTCGTGCCCAGGTAAATGACACGGCTGTTTTCGTCCAAGCTCTGCAGGCTTGCGGGCGGCTGGCCCGAATAGCTGAAGTCGCCGCCGCTATCGTCTTCAAGGATCCAGGTGCCGGTGTGGCGGGCGAACTCGAGCAGTGCGGCACGGCGCGCCAGGCTCAGCTTTACGCCCAAGGGGAATTGATGGGCCGGCGTCACATACACCATGGCGAGCGGGTTTGGCCGCCGGACCTCGGGCGCTATCAATCCCTCTTCGTCCACCAGCATCGGCGACACCCGCATCCCCGCATGCAGGAATGCCGCTTTAGCGCCATATGAACCCGGCTCCTCCATGCCGACCGCGTCGCCCGGAGAGAGCAGCGTCTGAATGACCAGGTGCAGCGACTGCTGCGCGCCTGCGCAGACGATCACCTGCTCCGCAGTGCATGTCACGCCGCGCGCACCGCGCAACCGGTTCGCAATGGCTTCGCGCAGCGGCAGATATCCCAAGGCATCGCAATGCTGAAGCAGTTTCGCCGAACGCTCTTTCAATACCTGCGCACGAAGAGCCTCCCAAAGCTCCAAAGGGAATTCGCTGGTAGCGGGGAAATCGGGCCGGAATGGCCGCAGGGGGCTGTTTACGCGCAGCCGCTCGATGTCAATCCGCTGCAGCGTCAATGTTCGATCAAACGAGCGCGGCGCCTTAACCCGCGCCGGAGGCGGTTCCATGTTTCGCCCGCGCGCGCGAAATCCCGAAGCCGCTGTGCCCTCCAGCAGGCCATCCGCCGCCAACTGCTGTAACGCGCGCCTGACGGTGTTACGCGAAACCTGCAGTTGAACCGCCAATTCTTGTATGGCCGGGAGCCGCTCGCCCGCCGGAAACACTCCTGCCGCTAGCGCATTGCGAAGCGCGTTTTCGAGCTGCTGATACAGCGGAATGCTTGAATCGCGATCAATCGAAATGCTGCTGAGGCGTGTGCCACTTGGAGCCGCCGATTCCATGTGCTCAATAACACAAGTTAGGATTGCGCAGCAGTCGTCTCGAAAAACACCACCCGCACGATGGTTGAGAAACTATCTTGGAATCTGGAAGTCCCTGAACCCCGTAGGAATACTTTCGGAAATCCCATCTTGAGGTGGATCCTGGCGGATGCCTGTGGAAGGGGAGAATCCCGACCGGCACCACCGCAGTTTGTTGAGCTGTGTAATAAGTCGGCCACTCCGGGCGATCTCGCCGAGATAATTCCCCCGCGGGCCGTATACTTCGTCACCTCTGAAGTGACCTATCTGTCGCCCTTCGCAGGAAAAAAGATCGTCCGCATCCCGATAGGCAAGAGCCTTGCCGGCACACGTCCAAAACCAATCGACTGCGCACAACACCTGGGAATCGACTGGCACGCTAGTTCACGTCCTCAGAAGCCGAAGCAGGAACACGCAAGAGAGCATGATGATTTTCTCCTGACGTAGACAGCCGACGCAGCAGTTTGATTTGGCTCCGGCGAAGGCGGCGTTTTCTCGTCTGCTTGTTAGCTCGGGCTCGATCTCCGTTTCGCAATGACAAGGTAAGCTCCAGACTTTTCTCAGAGACCCAGGGCTATGCAAAAGCTCTGGAATAAGTATGCGGGAGGGTTCGAAACGTCGAACTTAATAACGACGATACGACAGTCCATGCATGATTGCTTGAACCGTCCTTAGTATAGGCGAAATTACATGCTTCTGTACAGTTAATTCGTGCTGAGAACTGCAATCGCGAAGCAAACATTGCACTTTCAGGTAATTCCGCTTATACTATTAGTGCCTGAGCATTCTTGCCCACTCTTCAGATCCTCTGAACTAAGTCAGATCTTCTGAACGCTAAATCTTAGAAAATAGTTCATGGAGGAAGCATGATCCACACTGCCCAATCGCGGCGGACCCATGAACACTCGAGCGTTCAGCCCGTGACAAGCAAAAGGCCAACATGAGTACACGAGGAGAAGGACCGGCAGATTTCAATCTTTTTTGGAACTGGAGCGGCCGCTATATCGGATATCGAGTCTCTGACGATCTGTTTAGTCATGACGGCCGGCAGGTTGGCTACTTCGGAGAAGGGGATGAGGTGTACGCATGCAACGGCGACTACATGGGAGAAGTCCGCGGCAGCAATCGCCTGATCACCAATCTCAGCAAGAGAGCCTGGACGCGGCGAAGTTTGATGCCGCGCGTCTTGAAGAGCGCTCCGGGCCACAGGGACGTGAGCGCGAAAGAAATGCTGGCAGGGTATCAGGACTTCCCTGCGCCGACGAAGCCTATCTGAACGAACATACTCGCGAGGGGAAAAGATGACACAGCGGCTACGCTGGACGCCGGAATGATTCCGGTGGCCGCGGGCGCGGTTCACGCTACTAGACGGTTCATTACTGATCGACGCCGCTTAAGAACCGGTGTCGATCAACTCTCCATTGTTAACGGTGGCATCGCCACGCTGGGTTCAATCTTTGAGCAGTTTGTCCGGTGTAATCGGCAGGTCTCGCACGCGAATTCCCGTCGCATGGTACACCGCATTCGCCACCGCGGCCGCAACTCCCGTGATTCCGATCTCTCCAATGCCGCGGCATCCCACCGAATTGAAGTTGAAATCGGGCTCGCCAATCCAGCTCACATCAATCTCCGGCACATCGGCATGGACCGGAAGCAGATAGCCGGCTAAATCGGCATTCACCGGTTGACCATGCTGGCGATCATAGTTCAGCTCTTCAAGTAACGCCGCTCCGATCCCGAACACAATTCCACCTATAAATTGGCTGCGAGCCGTTTTCGCGCTCAAAATTCGTCCGCAGTCGAACACGCTCACCACGCGTGACACGCTCACGCGCCCGATCTCCGGCGTGACGCGCACTTCCACAAAATGCGCCCCGGAGGAGTGGAATGAGTACTGCTCGTTGTGACCGAAAATCGGCGTCGTCTGCCCCTTTCCTTCGACAAAGTCGCGCCGCGCCGCTGAGAGCAGGTCTTCATACGCGATGCTGATGCTTGGCTGCGACCGATGTGCAATACGCCCGTTGCGAAAGATAAATTCGTCTTCGCGCTCTTGGGCGCCGGTGAAACCGTCAGCCGTCTTAGCGGCAATCTTTAGTAACTCGCGCCTAATTTCCGCACAAGCATCCGTGGTTGCGGGGGCGGTGCTGGCCGTTAGATTCGATCCTCCGGCAACAGCGCACTGCGGCAGAGTTGAGTCGCCTAATTCAACACTGACTTGCTCAAGCGGCAGGCCCAACTCCTCAGCGGCCGTGATCGTCAGCATGGTATACATGCCGGTTCCTACATCGCAGCCGGCCGTTTGCACTACGGCCCGAGCGCCTGCGCCGTCACGCCTCAGGCGAACTCTTACCTGGGCGCCCATGATGTAGCCCGGATAGGTCGCAGTGGCCATACCCCAACCAATCTGAACGTTCCCGTCCCGCATTGAGCGTGGTTGCGGGTTGCGTTTGGACCAGCCGAATCGCTCTGCCCCGCGCGTGTAGCACTCCAGCAGAAACTTACTCGAGAACGGCTTGCCGTTATCCGAATCGATGCTGGCGTGGTTCCGCCGCCGCAACTCTACCGGATCGAGATGCAGTTTCTCAGCCAGCTCGTCCAGCACGCTTTCAAGCGCAAATTGTCCAGGCGCTTCACCGGGCGCGCGCATCCAAGACGGCCGCATCACATTCAGCCGAATCAGTTCGTGCTGCGCCTCATAATTTTCTATGTTGTAGAGCATCCGCGAGCTGATCGTCGCGGGTTCGGTGAACTCATCGTCGATGGAGGTGTGAGAGGTGACGTGGTGCCGTAGCGCCGTGATAACGCCGGCTTCGGTGGCTCCCGCTTCCAGACGTTGCACAGTCTCCGAACGGTGGGATACGTCGGTGAGTACTTGTGGCCGGCTCAACACAATCTTCACCGGCCGCTTCAGACGCCGCGCAGCGAGCGCAGCCAACAGCGTATGCGCGCCTGTCGAACCCTTGGAGCCGAACATCCCGCCGGTGAAGGGACAAAGGATGCGCACGTTTTCAGGCGCCAATTTGAAGGCGGAAGCGAGCACCACCCGGTCGCCCATCACCCATTGCGTCGAGTTGTACACCGTGAGCTGATCGCCCGACCACGAAGCCACCGTGGCATGCGGCTCCAGCGCACAAGGATGTTCGGTGGGCGTGACGTAAGTCTGATCGACCACGACGTCTGCGGCCTTCAGAGCCTTGGCCACATTCCCGCGTTCGAAATTCAGAGGATTGCCCATGAACTCCTTGGGCTTGTACCTGGTTCCCTCCGCATCTTCGAGCGCCACCGCGAACTTTGCCGGTGCGTATTCGATCTTGATCAGCGATGCCGCGTAACGCGCCTGTTCCATGCGCTCGGCCACGACCATCGCTACGTACTGGCCGTTGTGCAAAATGCGATTGTCGGAGAGCGGCGCACGTGGCTCGGCAACGGTTCCTCCCGCCATCAGGTCGTTCGGCAATTTGCCAAACGAATCCATATTCTCGTGAGTTAAAACCAGCAGCACCCCGGGCGCTTTTTCGGCATCTTCGGTGGAGATCTTTCGAAGCTTGCCGGCCGGCTTTGAACTGCTCACCAGCACCGCGTGCGTCATTTCGCCTAGCACCACTTCGCCTACATACTGGGCCGTGCCGGTCACTTTCTTGCGCCCATCGACGCGGTTCACCGGCGTGCCTATCAAAGTTGTTGCCATCGTGACCTCTGTTATCTCCGGTTACACTCTGCCGATCAATTCCTGGAGCGCGAGCGTGAGCGTGCGCTTCGCCAGCTCCACCTTGTATGCATTGTGCTGCTGCGGTTTCGCGCCGGCCAAGGCAGCCACTGCCGCTGCGCGAAACGCCTCGTCATTCGCCTGCGCACCGGCCAAAGCCTTTTCCGCTTCGCGCGACCGCCACGGCACCGTCGCAACGCCACCCAACGCCACTCTGGCTCGCGCAATCGTCCCGCCATTGACCTCGAGCCCAACCGCCGCCGAAGCCAGCGCGAATTCGTAGCTCGACCTGTCGCGGACTTTCAGGTAATGCGAATTCCGGGCCGTCTTGTCCTCGGGAATAAAGACGTGAGTAATCAGCTCACCTTTTTCCAGCACAGTCTCGCGCTCCGGAGTCTTGCCGGGCAGCAGATAGAACTCGGTCAGCGGAATGGTCCGCTTTTTTCCATTCTGTTGCTGGGTGTGAACTACCGCATCGAGCGCAATCATCGCCACGCACATATCGGAAGGGTGAGTCGCGATGCAGTGCTCGCTCGCACCCAGAATGGCGTGCATGCGATTGTACCCGGTAATGGCGTCGCAACCCGATCCCGGCTCTCGTTTGTTGCACGCCGAGTTGATATCGCGGAAGTATGCGCAGCGAGTGCGCTGCAGCAGATTGCCGCCTGTGCTCGCCATGTTGCGAAGCTGAGCCGAAGCCCCGGAAAGAAGAGCCTCGCTCAAAACCGGAAACCGTTCCCGGATCACCGGATGATGCGCCAAGTCGCTGTTGCGGACATTCGCGCCGATCATCACGCCATCGCCGCTCGACTCAACCGAAGAGAATGGCAGCCGGCCGATGTCAATGAGTTCTCTGGGCGTCATCACGTCGAGCTTCATCAAGTCAACCAGCGTCGTGCCGCCCGCAAAGAAGACAGCGTGGCTATCCTGGCTCGCCGCTTTCACCGCCGCTGCGGCATCTTCTGCTTGTACATAGCTAAACGGGTGCATAATTACCGCTTTCCTCCCCGGTGGCCCCGCGCCTGCACAATCGCGTCGACAATATTCGGATACGCGCCACATCGGCAGATATTTCCGCTCATGCGCTCACGAATTTCTTCAAGCGATAGTTCGTCAACGCTCGGCGGCTTCGATACGTCCGGCGTAACGTGACTCGGTACGCCTTCAGCCGCTTCTTCGAGCATCGCCACCGCGGACATGATCTGTCCCGGCGTGCAGTAGCCGCACTGGAAGCCATCACATTCAATAAATGCTGCTTGCATCGCATGAAGCTGCTCGCCATCGGCTAGCCCTTCAATAGTCGTGATCTCATCGTGCTGGTGGGCAATGGCGAGCGACAAACAGGCCAGGTGCCGCTTCCCATTGATATGCACTGTGCACGCGCCGCACTGCCCTTGGTCGCACCCCTTCTTGCTGCCGCCCAGCGCCAGGTGCTCGCGCAGTGCATCCAGCAGCGTCGTGCGCGGGTCAAGGTCCAGTGTTCTTGTTTGCCCGTTCACGTTCAGTGCGAAACGGACGGTGGCGAAATTGGCGGCCTCATCAACTTCTCGCGTCAGCGTGCTCATACCAGCAAGTTTATCGAGTCTCAAAAACGTACCAAGGCAGACAGCAGATTCGTAATAAGCCGCTGCCTGATGGCGCGCTACAGTGATGGAATCGTGCGATGAAGCAGATCACCCTGAGAGTGAACGGCCGTCAGCACAGCGTGATGGTCGATCCGGAAACACCCCTGTTGTTCGTTCTCAATGATGAGCTTGGGCTAAGGGGTCCCCGATTCGGCTGCGGAATGGCGCAGTGCGGAGCTTGCACGGTGATTATGGACGCCCAGGTCGTGCGATCTTGCGTTAAGCCCGTGAGCGCGGTTGGAGACCGTGAGGTCATAACTCTCGAAGGTTTAGGCACACCGGAGCAGCCCCATCCCATTCAGCAGGCCTTTATCGAAGAAGGAGCGGCTCAATGCGGATTTTGCCTGAGCGGCGTGATCCTGACCGCAAAAGCTGTTTTAGACGCAAAACCGGACGCATCTGACCAGGAGATCCGCGACGCTCTCGGCGGCGTTCTGTGCCGCTGTTTTACACACACACGCATGCTGCGGGCAATTCGAAAGTATGCGCAGGCGAAGAAACATCATGCACTCGCGTCGTGAGTTTCTGAAGAGCGCAGGCGCTCTGATCGTGGGTTTCAGTACCGCTTCAGTGGCGTCGCCGATGGAAGGCCAGGGAGCATTCGGAACGCACCCCTCCCATATCGATCCGGAGAAACTTGACTCATGGTTAGCGGTTGGCGGCGATGGTAGCGTTACGGCCTACACGGGAAAGTGCGATTTCGGACAGGGGATCTTCACCGCCCAAACTCAGTTGGTAGCGGAGGAGTTGTGCGTAGCGATAGATCGCGTGAAGCTGATCCAATGCGATACCGCCGTTACTCCTGACCAAGGAACCACATCGGGAAGCCAGTCGACGCCCACGAACTTCAACGATGAAAATCTTGCGCTGGCAGCGGCAACCGCGCGCGAAGCTCTCCTGAAGTTAGCCGCAGAGAGGTTGGGCGATCCGGTTGACCAGCTCACCGCAGCGGGTGGCATCATCACATCCACCACGGGACGGCATGTCACTTATCAGGAGCTTGTCGGAAACAAGCATTTCAATCTTCCGTTGAGCACAACGGCGAAGCGACGCAGTGCCGCGCAGTGGACTGTGTTGGGCAAACCCATCCCTTCGCTGGACAGAGCCGCCCTGATGACCGGCGAGTTCGAGTTCCTCCATTCTGTCCGCGTGCCGGGCATGCTCCATGGCCGCGTTGTCAGGCCGCCGGAAATGGGAGCCACGCCGGCGCATGTGGACGAGAGTTCAGTCCGGCACATTCCTGGATTGGTCAAAGTAGTCGTTCGGAAAGACTTTGTCGGAGTTGTTGCAGAGAAGCAATATCAGGCGGTATTGGCTGCACAGCAACTGGTGGTTCGCTGGAACCCCGGCCCCGAGCTACCGCCCCAAAGGACGTTCTTCGAACATCTTCAGCGGCAGCCTTCGCATGATGCGCTCAGCGTGGATTCTGGAGACATAGACAAACAACTTGCTGCCTCCAACGGCGTCGTACGCGCCAGGTACACGTATCCATATCAGATGCACGGTTCCTTAGGCGCGTCCTGTGCCGTGGCGGATGTCAAGCCGGACCAGGCCACACTATGGTCTGCCACGCAATCGGCTTATCCAACGCGGAGCATCGTGGCCAAAATACTCAACATGCCGCTTGCCGGCGTGCGCGTGATCTATGTGCGAGGGTCGGGGTGCTACGGATTGAACGGGGCTGATGCCGTTTCGTTCGATGCAGCTCTGTTATCGCAGGCAGTGGGCAAACCGGTGCGGCTGCAGTTCTCGCGTCAGGACGAGATGATGTGGGAGAACCTCGGCGCAGCTTGCGTCATCGAGCATCGTGCTGCAATCGGACCCGACGGCCACATAGCCGTCTGGGACCGCGAGAACTGGGTTGCTTCGCGAGGCAGTCGCCCCGGCTATGATCGTCCGGGAAATGTCATCACGGGAATGTTGCTCGGCTACGAACCGGAACCGCTGAAGCTGGGGCCCGCAAGAGCGCCCGCCGGCAAACTTCGGAATCAGAGCAACACCGTGCCGGCTTACTTCGCAGGTTGCATCGATAACTCGTGTGAAGGCGGAGGGACCATTCGCAGCGAACGGGTCCTCACGCATACCGTGCGGTCGCCGTTTTTCACCGGACCACTACGTTCACCGTTGCGGATCCAGAATACATTTGCGAACGAATGCTTCATGGACGAGCTCTGCGCGCATGCGAAAGCGGATCCGGTGGTGTTCAGGTTAAAGCATCTGCGTGAAGCTCGGCTCATCGCTGTTCTTCAGGCTGCTGGGAAGGCGGCAAACTGGGCGACGCGGCCGTCCCCAATGACAGCGCACCCCGGAACAGGAAGCGTTCGCGGCCGGGGCATCGCATGCGTGGCTTACGAAGGCGGCAATGGCTACGCCGCGCTGGTTGCCGAAGTCACGGTGAATCTCGAAACGGGCTTAGTTCAGCCCACGCGCTTCGTTGTCGCCTTAGATTGCGGTCCTATCTCAAATCCCGATGGACTGCGGAACCAGATCGAGGGTGGCGTCTTGCAAGGGATGAGCCGCGCCTTAGTTGAGGAGGTCACGTGGGACAACAAGCGCATCACATCGATCGATTGGGAGACCTATAACAGCCTCCATCTGGATTACGAAATACCGTTCATTGAGAGTATCTTCGTCACGCCTCCAGGCGTACGCGCAACGGGCGCCGGAGAGACGGCAATCACGGTAACTCCCGCCGCCATCGGCAACGCGATTTTCGATGCAAGTGGCGCGCGGCTGCGGGATCTGCCGTTCACTCCTGAACGCGTGAAGAAGGCGTTGCTCGAAGCTGGCCGCAGCGGCGGCGCGACATGATTGTTCGAAGTGCGGCATGCGGCCTGCTCTTCTGTTTACTCGTGGGAGCTGCGGCTGCGCAGACCGATAATGGGGCTGCTGCTTTCGAGGCGATCGTTCCCGTGTTGCGGAATCCCGGTTGTATGAATTGCCATTCCAGCGGAGATTTCCCCCGTCAGGGAGACGACAGCCACAGGCACACCATGGACGTGCACCGCGGACCGCATGGTGATGGTGTCAATGCGGTCAAATGCAGCACCTGCCACCAGGACCACAATCTTGCCGGTTTACATACGCCTCCTGGAGCACCCGATTGGCAACTGCCTCCGCCCGGCATGCCGATGATCTGGGAAGGTTTGACAGACCGGCAGCTTTGTGAGTTGCTGAAAGACCCGAACCAGAATGGCCACCGTACGGTCGAGCAGATTGTGCAGCACATGTCCACACCCCTGGTGCTCTGGGGATGGCATCCAGGAGAGGGTCGCACTGCCATCGCCATGCCTCAGCCTCAATTCCTGGCGAAGGTGAAGGAGTGGGCTGCAAACGGAGCTGCGTGTCCCGCGGCAGCCAGTCAAGTGGGAAATTCCAAGCGTTAACTTATTGGACTCAGCTTGCCGAGCCAAAGTAATCCTTACGGTAGCCGCTGCAGGACGACCGCCGTGCTGTCGTAATCGTCTTCGAGTTGCAAATGCAATCCGTTCTGCATCAGATACGCGCCGCTCATCTCTGCTTGCTCGTCTAGCAGCTTCCCATCAGTCGATTCCAGCCTGTACACCGCTCGTGCCTCCAATCCGCGCAGCCGAATCGCCGGCGCCGGAGTGCTGTACTGCTGCGCATGCCGGAACGCGAACAGCACCGCCTTTTGTCCGTCCTTGGATACATACTGGTTCGCAGCCACGTCGTTCGTGCGCGGCGACAATAGCCGGTACAGATCCCCGTTTTGCACCGTCCCCCGAATCTGTTTGTACAACGCGATCATCTTCGTCGCGAGATCGAAATCCTCTTGCGTCCACTTGTTCAAATTGGCGCCGACGCCCAGCGCACCCTGCATCGCGACAAGAAACCGGTACTCGAGCGGCGTGCTCCGGTGATTCGTGTTTGGAACATCCGTCACCCAAGCCGACATGAACCGCGCCGCATACGCCTGCGAGAATCCCTCCTGAATTCCCAGACGGTCGAATGCCTCGGTGTTGTCGGAAGTCCAGAATTCGTCCACATATCGCAGCACGCCCAAATCTACGCGCCCGCCACCTCCCGAGCACGATTCGATTTCCAAACCCGGATACTTCTCTCGCAGCCGCCGCAGGATGTCGTAATAGTTCCAGACATACTTCACCCATAATTCTTTCTGTTCCGCGCTCGCCGCCTCGGGCCAACCCGGTTCTGAAAAGACGCGGTTCATGTCCCATTTGAAGTACTTGATATGGTAGCTGCTTGCCAAGTTGTCAAGCGCGCTGAAGATGTAGTCCCGCACCTCGTCGCGCGCCAGGTTCAAAACAAGCTGATTGCGCAGCTCGCTCCGTGGCCGTCCCGGAAAGTTCATCACCCAGTCCGGATGCGCACGATACAAATCGCTGTCGGGATTCACCATCTCCGGTTCCACCCAGAGTCCGAAGTCCATGCCCAACTGATTCACGTACTCAATCAAGCTGTTCAATCCGTGCGGAAACTTTTGGGGATTCACCACCCAATCGCCTAGACCCGCGTGATCGTTGTTGCGCTTGCCGAACCATCCGTCGTCCACCACGAACAGTTCAACGCCCAGCTTCGCCGCCTTCGCCGCCAGTTCCTTCTGTCCTGTCTCCGTCACGTTGAATTCTGTCGCTTCCCACGAGTTGTACAGCACCGGCCGCAAGCGCGCTTGCAAACCATGCGGCGCAATATGGGCACGTTCTAAATCCGCCATCAGGCGCGACGCTTCTCCGAACCCGTTCTGCGAAAACCCGCCATAGAACTCTGGCGTTTCGATCTGCTCGCCCGGCTTCAACACATACGAAAAATCGAACGTATTGAATCCGCCGGTCACGCGCACTTGCTGGTAGGGCGTCTGCTCCACGCTGAAGCGCCAATTGCCGCTCCACGCGAGCGCACCGAACCACACGCGGCCATGCTGCTCGTCCGCGTCGCCTGGATCGATTGCAAACCACGGGTTCAAGTTGTGCCCGGATTCGCCCAACCGGCTCTCGAGCACCTTCATTCCTTCGTGAATCGGCTCGCGATTCAACTGCGTCTCCGCTGCCCATCGCCCGCTCAAGTACGACAGCCGGTATCCATTGCCGCGCGGCATGTACCAGGTGGCCGATTGCGCGCTCTCGATCGTAATCGCCTGCTTCGTGCCGTTGCGAATCGTCGACCATCGCGCGATCACGCCAGTCTCCGGATAGACACGGTAGTGCAGCACAGCTTCGATATCGTCGCGAATGTCCTTCAACGTGATATCGAGTTCGTCACCACGCGCTGCGTGCGAGACGTAATGCAGCACCAGGTCGCGATCGCCGTCCGCGCGCCTCACCTTCAACGCGGGCTCGTAGTATCGCGGCCCGCCCCAGCCCGGATATTCCTCGTTCTCATACATCTGGTGGGGATCGAACGACGAAATCTCGTGCTTCTCTACCGCCGCGGGCACATCGTCGATGCGCCACAACGGCCCACCCCAATACAGATGCTGCAACTCGCCCTGGCCATCCACGCCCATCGCATAGGAGCTGTGCGCTGTTGTGATGAGCCAGACTTTGCGCGCTTCCGAAAATTGAATCGTCTGGGCCATGCAAATAGTTGAAAAGACCAGCAACGCGGCAACTCGATGCATGGTTCTGATTCTACGAGGGCGGGATGATCTAATGTTCGATCATGCGACGTTTGCTGTCATTGCTAATGTTGGTACCCGTGTTGAGCGCCCAAGATCCTGCCTGGTTTCCCAAGCGCGACATGCTCACCATCGGCGTCTATTACTACCCCGAAGCGTGGCCTGAATCCCAATGGGCGCGCGACATGTCGAACATTCGCAAGCTCAACATGGAGTTCGTGCACATGGGCGAATTCGCCTGGTACTTCATGGAGCCCGAAGAGGGCAACTATCAATTCGACTGGCTTGAAAAGAACGTTGCACTCGCCGCACAGAACGGATTGAAGGTCGTCCTCTGCACGCCCAGCGCTACACCGCCCATCTGGCTCACGCGCGCGCATCCGGAAATCCTGATGGTTGATGCCCAAGGCCGCACCATGGACCACGGCAGCCGCGAGCACGCCGACTGGAGCTCGCCGCTCTATCGCGAGTATGTCACCAAGATCGACACCCAGCTTGCAAAACGCTTCGGCCATGATCCGCGGGTATGGGGCTGGCAAATCGACAACGAGCTGAGCCATTACGGGCGACGCTTCTCTTATTCCGAAGCTGCGACCGCCAAATTCCGCGACTGGCTGAAAGAGAAGTACGGCACCATTGACAAGCTGAATCAAGATTGGGGCGGCGCATTCTGGTCCACCATGTACCAAAACTTTGGGCAGATCGACATCCCGAACGAAGAAACGCTGGTTGCGGATCCCAGCCCGCACGCGGTGCTTGATTTCCGCCGCTGGTTCGCGCACGAAGCTGCCGACTACATCAATATGCAGGCGGCCGTCCTGCGCCAATATTCCAAAAACCAGTGGATCACTACGAACTTCATGACCATGCATGGAGACGTCGACCCGGTGATGTCGAGCAAGACGCTCGACGTCTTTTCGTGGACCCACTATCCCGTGCATGGCGAGATGAACGAAGGCGGGCTGGGCTTTCGATTGGGCAGCGCCGAAGAGATGTCCTTCATGCATGACTTCATGCGTTCCTTCAATGGCCTCTCCGGCCCTATGGAGTTGCAGCCCGGACAAGTGAACTGGGGGGCGGTGAACCCGTGGCCGCTGCCCGGCGCCATTCACATGTGGATTTTGCGCGCGTTCGGAGCCGGTGCTCGCCTGGTCTGCACCTACCGTTACCGCCAGCCGCTCTATGGCTCCGAGCTTTATCACAAAGGACTCGCCGAGACCGACGGCGTTACGCCCTCGCCCGGGGGCCGGGAATACGCGCAAGCCATGCGGGATGTGATGGAGCTGCGCAAGCACTACAACGCGGATGCGCGCGAGCCGGCTTCGTACGCCGCGCGCCGAACCGCGTTTCTGATCAGCTTCGATAACCGCTGGGACATCGAGAACCATCCGCAAAGCAAGCGCTGGGATACCATCGCGCATTGGTTCCGCTATTACCGCGCGCTCAAAAGCATGATGGCGCCGGTGGACGTGATCACGGCCGATCGTGATTTCAGCAAGTATCCCTTCGTACTCGGGCCTGCTTATCAGCTCGTCGACGAGGATCTCATTCGCCGCTTTACCGATTACGTGCAAAGCGGCGGCCATCTCATCTTGACCTGCCGCACCGCGCAGAAGGACATGCGCGGCCATCTGTGGGAAGCGCCGTGGGCCGCGCCCATTTATCCTCTGATCGGCGCGCGCATTCCGTTCTATGATCTGCTGCCAGTCGGCGTCAACGGCCGTG
>Ga0335074_10007084_pt1 | contig 15541 bp, 11 predicted proteins | sample Lox_Sample_23_FD_206715 | JGI IMG/M metagenome (GOLD analysis project Ga0335074, IMG submission 206715) | Soil microbial communities from Loxahatchee National Wildlife Refuge, Florida, United States - Lox_Sample_2.3 | ecosystem: Environmental > Terrestrial > Soil > Wetlands | place: USA... | reverse complement strand
TGCCTAGATCCGCATCGGCATCAGCACGTAGCGCGAGCGGTACTCCGCGTCCGGATCCTCGGGCCGCATCTGCCCGGCGCTCTGTGCGTCCTTGAACTCCAGGCGCACCTCGCCTTCATTGCCCAGCGCCTTCAGGAATTCCAGAATGTAGTTCGAGTTGAACCCGACCGCGATGGCATCGCCCGAATACGGCGTGTCGATGGTGTCTTCGGATTCGCCGGATTCCGTCGAGCTCGAACTGATCTTCAGCTCGTTGCCCTCCAGGCGCAGCCGGATGGCGCCCGAGCGCTCGTCGGCAAACTGCGCCACGCGCTGGATGGCCGCCGCCAGCTCGCTGGAGCGCACCACCGCGAACTTCGTGTTATCCCGTGGCATTACCGCTTCGTAGTTGGGGAATTGTCCGGTGAGCTTGCGCGAGCTCAACGTGCGATGACCGATGCGGAAGAACAGCGTATGGTCGTCATCGGCAAACTCTACCGCGGCGTCGCCTGCGTCGGCCAGCAGGCTCTGCAGTTCACCCAGCGCCTTGCGTGGGACCAGGATGCGCCGTTCGCCGCTCACGCCTTCAAGCGCCTCGCCAGGCTTCTCCACAAACGAAAGCCGGTGGCCGTCGGTGGCCACCATTGCGATCGACTCCGCCTTGAGCACCATCAGCGCACCGTTCAGCGTGTAGCGCGATTCTTCGTTGGAGATGGCGAAGATGGTCCGCGCAATCAGCGTGCGGAGAGTCTCCGCGGGAATCTTGGTCACCGCGATGGTGGGAAACTCGGGTACCTGCGGGTAATTCGCGCGTGCCATGCCGACCATTTTCGTGTTCGAGCGACCGCTGCGTATCTGCACCCAGTGATTTTCCAGCAGCTTGATCGAGATGTCGCCATCGGGCAGCAGCTTTACGTAGTCGTACAATTTGCGCGCGGGAATGGTGCACGCGCCTGGCTTCTTCACCTTCACCGGCGCGCTGGTGCGGATGGCTTGGTCCAGATCCGTTGCCGTGATGTGCAGCCGGTCGCCATCAGCCTCGATCAGGAAATTCGACAGGATCGGGATCGTCGTCTTCCGCTCCACGACGCTCTGCGTTGCCGTCAGCTCCTTCACCAGCTCAGCCCGGCTTACCGTAATCTCCATCGCTGCCCCCTGCGCCGCCGGCCGTTCCACTTCTTCCACGATCGACATTACCCCACCTCGCCTCTGCCGCCAGTTTCGCTCGCGGCGCGCTCCACCATGGCTCAGCCTTGCGCTGCCCTGAATCTACAACAACACGCCATACCCCAGAAAACTTCCCCGGCTTTCCCCTTGATTGTATTCACGTTTCTCGTCTTCTGGCGCGTGGAAAACCAGTCCCATAGCGTGGAAACTGCGTCAATTCCCGAACCCGTGCCGTTTCCCGTTGGCCAGTCCAGCCAGAGCACGGACAAACGCGGCTTCATCCTCGGCCTCGGTACCCATGCGCTGACCCCGTAAACCTGCCCCCTGAAACTTGATCCACGGCTTTTGCGGATATGTGTGTGGAATCTATAAATACATCCAGTCTCCGCCGTAGTTCTCCTCGGAAAAGTGGAAATTTGCCCTATAGTGTTCTCCTCACGCCGGTTGCCGCAGGTGAGAGTTTTCTAAAACTCGCCTGTGCATCTCTGGATGCTTGGAAAACAGCCTGCAATCTCTGGTCACCCTGCCCTCATTTCCCACGTCTTCAACAGCCGATCCTGACACCCCTGTGAAAAGCCGGTGCGCTGTGTGGGAACTTGGTCCGAACCCGCATGAATACAGGGGATGCAGCGGCTCTATCATCCACAGTTGTCGCGTCCTCCACAGCTTCCACACCCCCCGCAGATTGGCGGTAGAAATTTTGCTTCTATCCCTTATCCCTTTGTCCCTCTGTCCCTGTCTTTCTATACTGAACCTTCCATGTCCTACGCCGCAGCCATCGATGCGCTCAACGCCCTGGCTCCGGAGCTATTTACCCAACCCGGACGCCCGCGCCGCAAGTTCTCTCTCAGCGAAATCGGCGCTCTGCTCGAAGCTCTCGGCAATCCCCACCAACGTTTCCCCAGCGTCCTCATTGCCGGGACCAACGGCAAGGGCTCTACCGCGGCTACGCTAGCCTCCATTCTGGTCACATCAGGCCTGCGCACGGGCCTTTATACCTCGCCCCATCTGGAGCGTCCCAACGAACGCATCCGCGTCAATGGCATCGAGATCGGCGACGAAGACTTCGCCCGCCGCTATTTCACGGTTCACGATATCGCCGAGCGGCTCATAGCATCCGGCAAGCTGACGCAATTCCCCAGCTTTTTTGAGACCCTCACCGCCATGGCCTTCCTCCACTTTGCGGAAGCGCGGGTCGATATCGCGGTCCTCGAAGTAGGCATGGGAGGCCGGCTCGACGCCACCAACATCGTCGATCCGCTGCTCTCCGTCATCACCGACATCTCTCTCGATCACACGGAGTGGCTCGGCCCCACCGTCTCCGCCATCGCACGCGAGAAGGCCGGCATCCTGCGCAGAGACGGCACCTTGATCACGCTGCCCCAGCACCCGGAGGCCAATCAGGCCATCGGCGAAGTCGCCGCCGACCTCAACGTGCGCGGTGTTTCAGCTACGGGCTACATGCCGCCGGCGAACGCTTCGCCCGACGCGCCCTATCCGGTCGATATACTTGGCGCCACCGTCCAGATCGACTCGCCGCTGCATGGCGCGCATCAGCACCGCAACATCGCTCTGGCCATCGCGGCGGCAGCCGAGCTCGCGCAACAGCACGCGCTCCCCATCTCGCCACAATCGATCGAAGCCGGCATTCACGCCACTCATTGGCCCGGCCGCCTGGAGCGGATTCGCATCGGCGACTCTCAGTGGGTCCTCGACGTCGCCCATAATCCCGCCGGCGCATGGGCACTGCGCGCCGGCCTGCGCCCCATCTTCGACGCCGCGCCGGCTCACCCACGCACCCTCGTATTCGCCTGCCTCCGCGACAAGCCGCTGCGGGAGCTCGCGCAGATCCTCTTCCCGCTCTTTGACCGTGTTGTCTTCGCGCCCATCCACAGCCCTCGCGCCGCTACCATGGAGTCGCTCCTGGCCGCGGCCGAATCCACCGTCACACCCGCTCGGGCCGCCAACTCCGTCGCAGCCGCGCTCCTGCTCGCCTGCCCGCGCGCCGAAGACGGACTGGTCGTTGTTTCCGGCTCTGTTTACCTCGTCGGCGAAGCCCGTGGCATTCTCCTGGACGGGCGCTATCCCTTTCCGCGGCAGGGATCGGAGGATTCCGGTGAGACGGGCGGGAAACAAGACGGGAGCTTGCGCCCATGACCTCGCCTCCCACCGCGGGCGCCCCACCCTTGTCACAGGAAAAGAGTTGGTTACGTCCTCAGCCCATGCCACGCTGGCAACGCTGGCGCACCAATCTCATCCAGGCGCCGCTCCTTTTTCTCGCGACCGGTTTTTTCGGAACCCTTGCGCTGATCGCGTCTCTCTTCGCCAAAACCGGCCGTACGCAGCACCGCATCGCCCGGGTCTGGGCTCGCGCCTGCCTCTTTGCCGCCGGTGGGTCGCTCAGCGTCCGCGGCCTTGAGAACCTGCCCGATCCCCGCACTGCCGTCTACGCCGCTAACCACACCTCGTACATGGACATCCCCGTCGTCTTTTCGGCGCTGCCGTTCCAGTTCCGCATCCTGGCCAAGAAAGAGCTCTGGCAGTGGCCCTTTATCGGCTGGTACCTCAACCGTTCCGGCCAGATTCCCATCGACACCGCCAATCCCCGGGCGACGCTCTCGTCGCTCGGCGCCGGCGTCAAAGCGCTCCGCGCCGAAATGCCGCTTTTCGTGTTTCCCGAGGGCTCGCGGACTCCCGACGGCGAGCTCAAGGAGTTCCTCTCCGGCGCGGCCTTCCTCGCCATTCGTGCCCAGGTGCCGCTTGTCCCCATTGCTCTCAGCGGCGTGTATGACCTGCTCCCCATGCACACCCGCCACTTTTATCCTCGCCCCATGACCCTCACCATTGGCACGCCCATCCCCACCGCCGGCCTCACCATGCGCCAGGCCGACGAGCTCACCGCCCAGCTTCGGTCCGCCATCGCCGAACTCCTCGAACCATAGCGCCGCCTCAGCCTTGTCCGGCGAGCGCTCCGCGGCCAGAATGTCGTCCTATGCCAAACCGGCGCCGATTCTATTCCGTCCGCAACGCATTCAGCGGTTCCACGCCCGCGGCCCGTCGCGCCGGCCAGGCGCTGGCCGCCAGCGCAACGCAAGTCACTCCCAGCACCGCCAGCGCGTAGCTTGCTCCATCGAGCGGCGTCACACCGTACAGCGATGAAGCCAGTGCCCGCCCCACCAGCATTGCCAGCGGAACTCCCGCGGCTACGCCAATTGCCGTCAGCATCAGCGAGTCCTTCAGGATCATCCACACCACCTGTCCTCGCCGCGCGCCCATCGCCATGCGGATTCCGATCTCCGCCGTCCGCCGGCTCACGCGATACGCCAGCGTGCCATAGAGTCCCGCGGCCACCAGCGCAACTGCCAGCAATCCGAAGAACCCTGCCAGCCTTGCGAACAAGACTTGATAGGAAATGGTCAGGTCGTATTGCGCCCTTTGCGTCATGGGCTCAATCAAAGGCAGGTTGGGATCCATCTGCTGCACTGCCTTGCGCGCAGCCGGCAAAACCGCCAGCGGCTCTCCGTGCACCCGCATCTCCACGCTCATCCTGCCAATCACCGGAATCTGCGCGTAGTCATACCACGCCATCGGAACCGGCGCTTCGTCGATGCTGCGGTATTTGTGATCCTTCACCACGCCAATAATGGTGATCTTTAGCGGCATGTTGGGTGGCCCGAACGTGTGCCCCAGCGGATTCTCGCCATGGAGGAAGCGGAGCGCGAACTCCTCGTTCACCATGCCCACCAGGGGAGCGCTGGCCGTGTCCGAGTCCCGAAACTCCCGCCCTGCCAGAACCGGTACTCCCAACGTATGGAAGAACTCCGGTCCCACAACGTTATTGCGAATCGAGATCGACCCTCCATTCGGCGCCACCGGCAATTTCCCGTCCACCAGCAGGCTGTTGTTGTCGGATGCTCCGGAACCAATCCGCAGCATCATTAAACCCACGGACTCCACGCCAGGGATGCCGCGCAGCTTGTCCGTAAGCTCGCGGTAGAACTCCCGTCCCTGCTCCAGCGAGTGAAAATCGGGCTTCACGTCAAACACCACCAGCCCGTCGGTGTTGAACCCGAGCGGCGTGTTCTCCAGGTCGCGCAGCGTGCGAATCAAAAGCGCGGCAGCCACCAGCAGCACGACGCACACCGTCATCTGCAGAGCCACAATCAGCCTGCCGATGCGCGTCTTTCCCGTATCCACACCGGAAACCGCGGCAGACGTTTTGATCGCCAGGGACGGTCCTCCCGCAAGCGCGATGCGCAAGGGCGCGGCCCCGAACAGGATCACCGCAACCGCCAGAACACCCACGGTGAAGCACAGCACCGCGTCGTCGGGCGCCAGGCTCGATTCAATCTGCGCCCACGCGCCCAGAGCACGCGTGGCATAGACCGCAAAGAACCACGCCAGCATTCCTCCAGCCGAGGCCAGTAAAAGGCCTTCCGTCAGCAGTTGCCGCAGCAGGTCGCCACGCCCTGCGCCCAGCGCCAGCTTCATGCTGAACTCGCGCTGCCGCGTCGCATTGCGCGCCATCAGCAGCATGGCAACATTGGTCAGCGCAATCAGCAGCACCAGCCCCACCAGCCCCATCAACAGCCGCAGAGGGTTGCCATACATCTCCGCGTATCCCGGAAACCCCTTCGCGTCCACCAGGCTCAGCACCGGCTTCTTTTCTCCCGCCGCCGGCCGCCCAAGCCCGGTGTAGGCTGCCTCCTGAAACACTGGCTGCAACTGCTCCACCGCTTGAGCTTTCGTTATGCCAGGCTTCAGCCTTCCAATCAGCCGCAAGCACCACCACGTCGGATCGCTCATGTATGTCTTGCCACTTTGTGGCGGATTACCCCAGGCATTCAGCTCCAGCCGGTTCTGCAGGGGGATCCAGAAATCCGTCGATTGGCCGGCTTCCAGCCCGTCAAAGCCTCTCGCGGCCACTCCGATAATCGTGAAACCGTCGCCATTCACATAAAGCGTCGTGCCCAGCACGCCGGGATTGCGCGCAAAGCGCCGCGTCCAGTAGTCGTTGCTGATCACAGCGGTGGGCGCATGATCCTTTTCGTCGCCCTCCGTGAAGCCGCGCCCGCGCTGCAGCCTCACGCCCAGGCCGGAGAAGAAGGCGCCGCTCACCATGTCGCCCTCGGCTTCCTCCGGCTGCGTCCCAATGCGCACCGCCACCTTACTGGCGGATAACGGCACGTATGCAATCAGCGCTTCCATCGCGCCCGTCTGCTTGCGCAGGGCATCGTAATCCGCGTAGGAAAACGTCTCCGCTGTTTCGATGGTGCCGGTTCCGTTCGGCGGAGCGGTGGTCCGCAGATAGACCACCCGATCCGGATCGGCCACCGGCAGCGACCGCAGCAACACGGCGTGCATTACGCTGAACACTGCTGTATTTGCGCCCACGCCCAGCGCCAGCGTCACGATCGCGGTGATGGTGAATCCCGGGCTCTCCACCAGCGAGCGCAACGCGTGCTTCAGGTCGCGCAGCCACTTGTCCAGCCACAGCCACCTGCCCTGCATGTAAAACCGCTCCTGTTCCCGGCGCACGCTGCCAAACTTCCGCCGCGCTTGCCGGCGGGCTTCCTCGTCGCTCAAGCCCTCGCGCTTCAACTCCTCGGCTTCCAGTTCGATATGGGCCTGCATCTCCTCGGAGAAGTCCTCTGCGCTGCGCTTGCGCTGGAACATGCTTATCCCTCCTCGGCCTGCGTCGCATCCAGAATCAGCCCCACTGCGCGCGTCAGCCGCCGCCACTGACTCGCCTTATCCGCCAACTGCTCGCGCCCCGCGTCCGTAAGCGAATAAAACCTCGCCTTGCGGTTGTTCTCGCTCACACCCCACTCCGCGCGAATCCACTTCCGCTCTTCCAGCCGCTGCAGCGCCACATACAACGATCCATGCTCCACCAGGAAAACATCCTCCGATTGCCGTTGGATGGCGCGGGCAATCCCCTGTCCGTGACACGGGCCGAAGACAAGAGATTTCAGGATCAGCAGGTCGAGGGTCCCCTGCAACAGGGCAATGCGGTCGTCGGTGCTCTCTCGGGTCGTCATTCTACCCAAGTATGGGCTCACTCGGGTAGAATGTCAACCCAAGCGCAGGCAGAGCCTATCTCCCAGAAAAGGCTTAGGCGAACCTGAGTCGTCTCTGTGGAGACTGAAAAGGAGAAGGGTTGTCCAGTTACGAATTCTGCTCCAAAGAGTTTTTGCTTGCTGAGTGTGATTTAGATCACTGTTTCATCGAGTCAGTCCGCAGATACTGGCCGAAAGTGACGACAGTCATCGGATCGGGATGACTGGAGTCACACAACAAGAGAGGCGCCTCCCTTCAGTTCCGCTGCGCTGTCAAACAAATTCTGAAGGAATCTGGTTTGTGATCCACGCCGGGAGAGAGTGTCTCAATAGGGAAGACATTATGACTGGGCCTTTGGTTTTGATTATTGGGAGCGATGCACCGTTTGGCAGAGTGCTCGCAAGGGAGCTGGGACGCAAGGCACTCCAGGTCGAACTCAAACAAAGCGACGCAAACCTTCCGGAGCGTTTGCGCCAATCGAAAACGGACCTTCTTATTCTTGATTTGAACGTTTCGCCAGCCTGTGGCCTGGAGCTCTTGAAGAAGATCCGCGCCGAGTTTGGCGGCCTCCCAATCCTCGTCCTCGGTTCGGCCAGCCGTGCGGAGGACATGGAGCAGGCGTTCGACCACGGCGCCGACGATTTTCTTCGCAAACCGCTTTCGCTTCGAGAACTAACCGCTCGCTGCCGCTGCTTGCTGCGCCGCGCAGGCGCCGGGGCGGACAATCCGCGCAAATCATGCAGGGTGACGATCAGCCGGCAGAGACTCTCGGTGCTCCGTGAGGGTCGGCAGATTGGCCTTACCCCGAAAGAATTCGCACTGCTGGATTTTCTCGCTTGTAACGCAGGCAAGGTCGTCAGCCGCAAGACCCTCCACCAGGAACTCTGGAACACATCCGCTGACTCGAATGTCGTGGACGTCTATGTAAAGTACCTGCGCGACAAGATCGACAAGGGGCATGATCGCCAGGTCATCCGAACTGTGCGTGGATTTGGCTACACGTTGAGTGACGATGACGTTCAATACGATTGACGCAAGGCCGGCTCGGTTCCTGGCGAGCCGGCGCGCTCCGGTTGCGGACCGGAGCTGCCGGGAAACTCATTCGGAGCGCAGCGTATCCGCCGGCTCGACGCGCATTCCGGCGCGTGCCGGGATGAGGATGGCAATCAGGGCCGTCAGCGAAAGAATCGCTGGAACCACGGCCAGCGTTAGCGGATCTTGCGCGCTGACCTGGAAGAGCAAGGCCTTCAACAGCCGCGAGATAAGCAGCGCCGCGCCCAGTCCCACGGCAACCCCGGCCACCACCATGCGAAGGCCGTCCCCGGTGATGAGGCGAAGGATGTTCTGCCGTGTGGCGCCCAGCGCGATCCGGATTCCTATCTCGTGCCTTCGCTGCGTAGTCAGGAAGGCCATCAAGCCATAGAGCCCGACGGCCGCCAGCATCAATCCGGTAAATGCGAAAAACGCAAGCAGCGCGGTTTCAAATCGCGGCCGGTCCGCCAGCTTTCTCACGGTCTGGTTCAGAACTTCCATGTCCACCGGCACGGTCGCATCCATGGACGCAACCGCCGAATGCACCCACGGCTCTACAGCCTTCGCCGGCATCACAGAACCCATTACCACCACCAAATGGCTTCCGCTCCAGTCATGCGGCACGCTGCGGCGGAGAACGTACATCTCCGGTGAGCTCTGCTCCGTGAGTCCCTTGTTCTTTACGTTCTCCGCGACGCCAACCACGACCTCGCTGGCGCCGTTGGGAACGCCGATCGTCTGCAGGCGCTTTCCAATCGGATCCTCGTTTCCAAACAGCGTGTCAGCCATCAGCCGGCTCAGAATCACTTCGCTTTGCTTCCCGGTGCCATCCTCATAGCGAAAGTCCCGGCCGCGAAGGATGGGAATATCGAGCGCGCGGAAATAGTCGGGCGTCACCAAGCGGCTCGCTCCAGTGGCGTCGCTCCCCGCCGCGATCGGTGGCTTGCCTTCCACTTTCAGGCCGGAGAACCGGAATCCGCTTTGCCAGCCTCCCGGCGGAACGGAATCCGATATCGCCACCGCCCGTGTGCCCGGCAGCCGCCGCAATGCCGCCTCCAGCCCAAGATAGAAGTCCATCACCTTCTCATTCGTGTCGTAGCGCCACCAGGGCAGCGCCACCCTCACCGTCAACACTCCGCCCGTCTGCATCCCCAGGTTCTGTTCCTCGATGTTCACAAAACTGCGCAGCAGTAATACCGCGCCGGACAACAGAACGATGCTGATTGCGATCTGCGCCGTCACCAGGCTGCGCCGCATGAAAGCGCGGCTGCGCGACATCGACGCCTTCGCGTTCAGCGTCTCGAGCCCCGGTCTTTCCATCGCCGAGACCAGCCCGAAGATCACCCCGCACGCGCAGGAGAGCAGCGCCGCGAAAAACGCGATGCGTAGATCGAGATGAGCTTGATCGAGGAATGGAATTCCGTTCGGGGCGAGTTTCACGAAGAGCGCCAACAAGCCCCACGCAGCCAGCAGTCCCGCCACGCCTCCCGCGCACGCCAGCAGCAGCGCCTCCGTCAGCGCTTGCCGCAGGAGCCGGCCTCGGCTCGCGCCAATCGCCGTGCGCACCGCAATCTCGCGTCGTCTCGCCGCTCCGCGGGCCATCATCAGGCTGGCCACGTTCGCGCAGGCAATCAGCAGCACTGCCAGCACGAACCCCAGCAAAACCCACGCCACTGGCTGTACCTCCTGCGTCTCTCGATCCCGCAATGACCGGACGCTGAGCCGCACAAACTTGCTGGCCCCCGGCGGAAACCAGTTCAAATCCCGCTCAAACAACGGCTGCATCTCCGCCCGCGCCTGCGCAATGCTCACCCCCGGCTTCAGCCGCGCGAACATCCGCATTGGATAGCCGAATCCGCCATTTACCTTTGTCTGGATCGATGGATCGAATGCTAACGGCTGCACAATGTCGGCCGTTTCCAGTGTGGGGAGCTGAAAACCCTTCGGGAGAACTCCCACCACGCGGGCAAGCTTGCCGTCGATATCGATCATCCGGCCCAGGATGTGCGGATCTCCGTTGTAATGGCCCTGCCAGAGCTCGTAGGAGAGGATCGCTACCCGCGGCCCGCCGGGACGATCTTCTTCCGGCGAGAAATTCCGGCCCAGCACAGGATGAATCCCCAATAGCGGCAGGAATCCCGCCTGGATCGAAATGCAGCCCAGTTCCGCCGGATTGTTCTCGATCAGGTCGCAGTTTTCGACCATCGTGTTCTGGCCTGCCATTGCTGAGAACGGCTTCTGATTGTCGCGCCATTCAACAAACGAGCGCCCCATCAGAAACTCCTGCTGCTCCAACGACTGCACCAGGCCCACAGAAACGATTCGATCCGCATCCGCATACGGCAGCGGCCGAAACAGAATGCGGTCCACCACGCTGAATACCGCGGTGGTGGTTCCAATTCCAAGCGCGAGAGTCAGCACAACGCCGATGGCAAACGCCGGATTGCGGCGCAAACCGCGACAGGCATATTGAACGTCCTGAAGCACGGTCTCGATCCACCATCCGGGCCTACGGCGCAGAGCCGATTTCGACGCTACGATCATCCGTGCAATTCCGCGTCTCGTCACCAGGCGCGCCTCCCAAGCCGCACGACCCTATGTAGCAAACTTCATAATCGCCTGTCAAGACGGTCCAGCCCTGGGCAAGTCCACCCGCTCCGGAAAGTCCTCCCACCCTAAGCCAAGGAATGACGGAAACACCTTCGCACTGCTCCCTGTTCCCTGCCTTCCGCTCCCTACTCCATGTCGCTCAAACTCCGCTAGAATGTCCCTCAATGCACCGTCCTCGCATCGCCATTCCCGAGCCCACGTCGGCCGATCCGGCCTACAACTCCCGCGCGCTTCCTCAGTACATCCAGGCCCTGCACTCCGCGGGCGCAACGGCGAGCGTGATTCCGCTCTCGGAGCGCCCGGACCGCGTCGCCCGCCTCCTCGCCTCGGTTCAGGGCGTCCTGCTTCCTGGCAGCCCCTCCGACGTCGATCCGCAAACCTACGGCGAGTCCAGGATCCCGGCCTGCAGCGCTCCAGACCCGGCGCGCTCCGCCGTCGACGAGCTTCTGCTGCAGGACTCCTTCAACCTTCGCAAGCCGCTCCTCGCCATCTGCTACGGCGTGCAGAGCCTCAACGTCTGGCGCGGCGGCTCGCTGATCCAGGACCTTGCGTCCGAGGGATTGACCGCTGTCAATCACGCTCCGGGGCGCACCGTCGACGAAGCGCATCCTGTCCGCATCGCGGCCGGTTCGCACCTCGCTTCCCTCGCCCACGCGCTCCCGTCCCCGGCCGCTCCCTGCCTCTCCGTCAACTCCAGCCATCACCAGGCACTCAGGACCCCTGGCGACAATCTTCAGGTCACCGCGCTCTCGCCGGAGGACGGCGTCATTGAAGCTGTCGAACTGAACTCACCCGATCACTTCGTGCTCGGCATCCAGTGGCATCCCGAGCGCACCTACTTGAGCAGCGAGCTTTCCCGGGCTATATTCTCCAGCTTTATCCAGGCCGCCGCGGCCTGGGCCGAACGCCCCACGGAGGTCCTTCCCTATGAGCCGGCTTGTCACCCACCCGCTTGAAAGCATCGGCCCACGCCTCAACGCCATGCTCACAGAGGCTGGCCAGCCGCCGCTTTCATCGGAAGCCGCCGCGCAGTGTGATGCATATCACAGCGTCCTTAGGCGCTGGAACGCCCAGATCAACCTGACGGCGGTCCGCAGTGAGGAAGAGACCCTGCGGCGGCATTTCGTTGAATCCATCGCGGTCGCCCGCGCCCTGCCTCAAGGCATCCAGACCCTTCTCGATTTTGGCTCCGGCGCCGGGTTCCCCGGGCTCCCTATCGCGATCTGCCGCTCCGAGATCTCGGTCGTGCTGGCCGAGTCCCAGATGAAAAAAGCCGCCTTCTTGCGCGAGGCAGTGCGCAGCACCGGAATCGCGGTGGAAGTGTACGGAAGCCGCGCGGAAACCAATGTGCGGCGCTTCGATTGCGTCACGCTGCGAGCGGTGGATCGAATGCACGAGGCCGCGAAGGCAGCGTCCTTGCTGGTTGCGCCTGCAGGGTGGCTGGCACTCATGACCACTCATCCTGAATCGGCCGAGCTCGTTGGCGCGGTCGGAAAGGCCTTCACATGGCGCGAAGGAATCCCTCTGCCGTCGGCCGCTGCCAGGATCCTTCTGCTGGGCCGATGGGGTTGAGGCAGGCGCTGGAGCTTTCGGCTTTTCTGGCGCAGGATGCGCCTGGTTGGGATAAACCGGGTTCGAAAATGTTCCACGTGGAACATTCGCCGCATTCCTTCATCGGCCTTTCGATTGTTCCACGTGGAACATTGTCCTGAGGCCGTGGCCGCGCAGGCGGGGGCCGCCTCAATCATCGCGCTCCGCGTCATCCGCCTGGACCTCGCTCGCTGTCGCCCGGCTCGCCAAAAACTGCGATCCGATACGCCAAATTGCGCCCGACTTTTCCACTTTCCCCGGATCTCCAGGCAATCCGGCGGCGGTTCGCGATCTTGCGGGCAAGCCTCGTTCCTGCTGCAACTTGCCGGAGGCAACACGCGGGGCTCATACTCGCTTTCCACAGCTTTCGCAAATTCTCCACAGCTTGACGCGCTGGCCCAAGACAGCCGCTCCCTTTACTCTCATTACCCATGGGAAAGATCCTGGGAATCGTGAACCAGAAAGGCGGGGTAGGAAAAACCACAACCGCGATCAACCTGTCCGCGTGCCTCGCCCTGGAGGGCCTCCGCGTACTTCTGGTCGATTGCGATCCCCAGGCCAACGCCACATCGGGGCTCGGCATTGCCCGCGACGACGACCGCCATTCCATCTACGACGTCTTGATGGGGAACTCGGCTGCCGACCAGGTGATCCTGCCAACGGCGGTCGACAACCTTTACGTGCTTCCCGGATCGAAGAACCTGACCGGCGCCAACATCGAGCTAGCGGGCGTGGAAGACCGCGCGCTCCGTCTCCGCCACGCCCTGGAGCTGGTGAAGGACGCCCACGACCTCATTGTGCTGGATTGCCCGCCGGCCCTGGACCTGCTCACGCTCAACGTCCTGGCTGCGGCTCAGACCCTGATCGTCACCATGCAGGCCGAGTATTTTGCGCTCGAGGGCATCTCCGAGCTCATTTCAACGCTGGAACGTGTCCGCGCCGCCTTCAACCCGGACGTGAACATCGAGGGCGTGCTACTGACGATGTACGACGACCGGACCAACCTGGCGCAACAAGTCACGCACACGCTGCGCGAGTACTTCAAGGAACGGCTTTACCAGACCGTGATTCCGCGCAATGTCCGCCTGGCAGAGGCGCCCAGCCATGGAAAGCCAGTCGCGCTTTATGACGCACGATCGCGCGGAACCGAGGCCTATTTTGAGCTTGCCGGCGAGTTCCTGGCCCGCAACAACCTCCAGAGCCCGAAGGCAGCCGCGCGCAAAGCCAGAGCGGCGGCGCAGCCCACAGGCGTTCCCGCCACGGTGCGCTTCTGGCCTTATTCGTGAGGAAGACGTGATCTGCATTCCACGCGACGCCAAGTCCTGTTGTGCCAATCGCCCCAACTTTCCAAACCTAACGACGGCTGAAACCTCGAAGGAACGATTGCAATGAGCACTGCGACACCCGATACGAAACGGCGCGCCCTGGGCAAGGGCCTCGACTCTCTGCTACCCCGCGTTCACGGCGTGGCCGCTCCCAACCAGCCGCCCGCGCCGGAGGCCGAAGGCGGCAAGCCGCGAGAGATTTCTGTCGATCTTATCGACGTGAACCCCTTTCAGACCCGGGGCGTCATGGACGAGGAGCACCTGGGCGAACTGGCTGCCTCAATTGCAGCCAATGGCGTGGTGCAACCGGTGCTGGTGCGGCCGCAGCAAAACGGGCGCTTCCAGCTCATTGCGGGAGAGCGGCGCTGGCGCGCGTCGATCAAGGCCGGCAAGAAGACCGTGCCGGCTTTGTTGCGGCAGGTTTCAGACGAGCAGGCGATGGAGATCACCATTGTGGAGAATCTCCAACGCGAGGATTTGAACCCGATGGAGCAGGCGCGCGCGTTCGAGCGGCTGAGCCGCGAGTTTCACATGACCCAGGAGCAGATCGCAGCGCGGACGGGCAAAGACCGGGTGACCGTTACTAACTTCATGCGTTTGTTGAAGTTACCGGCAAGCGTGCAGCGGCTGGTGGAGCGCGGCTCGCTAAGTTTTGGTCATGCGCGGGCGCTGCTGGGGCTGGCGGGACGGCCGGATTTGGAGCGCATGGCGAAGCGGGTCTCCGATCTTTCGCTTTCTGTTCGCCAGACAGAGGGGATGGTGCAGAACATCCTGAACCCGGCGCCCCTGGAGACGAAGGAGAAGCCGGAGCCTCACCTCGATCCGAATGTGCGCGAGGTAAAGGACCGGTTGCAACGGTCGCTGGGGTTGAAGGTCACCATCAAGGACCGCTATGGCCACGGGAAGGTGATCATCGAGTACTCGAAGCTGGAAGATTTCGACGCGCTGTTCCAGAAGCTGGCGGGGTGATGAAGGCGGGGAACGAGGAACCCGAGGGAACAAGGGGCGGTCCGACGATGTGAGACGGTGTCTGAGGTCTTGTAAGAGCCTGCTGAAAAATGGGAGATGTTGGCAGGCCAGGTGCGAAAGACCTCAGGGGCTAAAGAGCCTGCGTGAGAACTCGCCTTGCCTGCGAAAAGCATCCCTCAGAGGCTGAAGCCCTCGTCATCTTATGTAGCTTATTCGGCACGACTGAAAGTCGTGCCCCTTCAAAACGCGGCTCAAACCGAGTTCACACGCAGACACTAAAGCCCAAGTCGTTTCTTTGCGCGTCGCGCAGCAGGACTGAAGTCCTGCCCCTACGCGTTTCCGATGTCACCCGGGAGTTTTTCAGCAAGCTCTTGTAAGACGTGCGGGTCCGCGAGTAAGACAGATCTCGTCGTAAGACAGGGCCGGCCCACAGGTGAGACAACCGGAAGAGACGTTCGCCGGAGTACTTGCGAACTGGACCGATCACTCGCAGCGCAAAGCCGTGCTCGGTTCCACGCGTGCTGCCCGTAGTGCAGGCACGATGATGGCGGCGATCACTGTTACGACCAATGTCGCGCAGACCGATGCGTATGTTGCGAGATCAGTTCCGCTGACGCCGTACAAAAGATTCGCGGCGAATCGACCCAGCAGCAGAGCAAGGCCCATTCCAATCGCCAGTCCGATAAGGGCCATTGAGAGCCCTTGCCGGAAGACCATCTTCAGCACGGTCCTGGCGCTGGCTCCCAACGCCATCCGGATTCCGATCTCATGCACGCGGCCACGCACCCAATAGCTCATCACCGCGTAAA
>Ga0335074_10007083_pt1 | contig 15542 bp, 9 predicted proteins | sample Lox_Sample_23_FD_206715 | JGI IMG/M metagenome (GOLD analysis project Ga0335074, IMG submission 206715) | Soil microbial communities from Loxahatchee National Wildlife Refuge, Florida, United States - Lox_Sample_2.3 | ecosystem: Environmental > Terrestrial > Soil > Wetlands | place: USA: Florida... | reverse complement strand
CTTAGAAAACAGGCCTGGCAGAAGCATCACAGATTTACCTCCGTTACCGCCCCCTGCAGCGTCACCGTCTTCCTTCCGCGCACTCCCGCGACCTCCACCTGCAGCGTCTTTCCTGCCGCCGATTTCCCCTTGGTATCGGCGCGCAGAGTCAGATTTCGTTTGCTGTCGTCCCATTCACAGACGATCCGCGTAAACTCGCCCTGCTCGCAGCGGAAGCTCTCCCCGTCATCCTCATAGAGCGCTGAACTGCCATCCGCCCCGGGATAGACACGCAGCGTTACCGGCTCGCGCACCTCTTCCATCGCGTATTGCTTTATCGGGCCCAATGGCACCACGGAGCCTGCTTTCACATAAAGCGGCAGGGTTCTCAGGTCGACAGTTCGCGACGATTCGCGCCCGCCCTCGGCCGGTTCACTCGTCCAGTAATCCCACCACTTTCCCTCGGGAAGATAGACCGTTCGCTCCGCAGCGCCCGCCCGGAGCACGGGAGCTACGACGAAACTGTCGCCGAAGAGATATTCGTCGTCGCGCGTCAGCGCCTGCTGGTCTTCCGGATACGCGAGCCAAAGCGGACGCATCAGAGGCAGGCCCGTCGCATGCGCCTGCGCTGCCGACGAATACAAATAAGGAAGCAACTGGTAGCGCAGATCCAGATATTCACGGCAGATCTCCTCCACCTGCGGGTCGTGCAGCTCCTGCTCCGGCGGCCAGTTCGGCCCCAGCCGCTGGGCGCCTTCCAGCGGCCCCGGATTCCCGGTGTCCCATCCCCACGGCAGGCGCAGCTTCCACGCGCGGCCGTGCGAGCGGAACAGCGGACAGAAAGAGCTGAACTGGAACCACCGCACGTACAATTCCGGCGTAAGCTCGCCGGTGGGCGAGAAGCCGCCTGTGTCGGTACCCCAGTAGGGAAGTCCGCACAGGCCCACGTTGATGCCGGTCCGCACCTGCGCCGACAGCGCCGCCCAGCTTGACTCGATATCGCCCGACCACAACCACCCGTAGCGCTGCAACCCCGCATATCCGTTGCGGTTCAGCGCGAACGGCCGCCGCTCCGGATGCACGCTCCGCGGGCCGTCCCAGTAAAGCTGGTTGCGCTGGAGACGTGCATACACCGAGAGGCGGTCCCCTTCGTCAGGCCACCATCCATCCACGCCGGCCTCTTCCACCGGCAGATGCTGTTTCCAGTAGGCTACCGCATCGCCCGGCGTCCGCGCCTCGGTTCCGGTGTCGTGCAGGGTCCCATGGAAATCGCCCGGCGGCACGACGTGCAGCACCACCTTGAAGTGCTCCTCGTGCAGCTGTGCGATTTGGGCCTTCGGATCGGGAAATACGTCTGCATTGAATGTGAACGATCCGTGTCCCGTATTCCATCCCGAAGGGCAGAAGCCCGTCCCCAGATAAATCAGCGCGTCGCAGGGCAGCTTTTTCTCCCGGAACGTCCGCGCCTCGCTCATCACTTCATCGCGGCTGGTCAGAGTCCGATGCGATTGCTGATAGCCGAGGGACCACAGCGGAGGCAGATGCGGGAAGCCGGTCAGCTCCGCGTAGCCGCGGAGGATTTCGGCCGGTGTGTCGCCCAGGATGAGATAGACGTTGCGGCTGGAGGTCGCTTCCACCGGCTCGAAGAGCCCGGTATCTCCCGTCAGGTCGAAGGACCCCGAAGGCTGTCCGACAAACAACCCCCACCCGCCCGCGCTCATGAGCCAGGGGATGGGAAGCCTGGCCCCGGCGGTCGCCAGATACTGCGTGCCTTCGCCGTTGCGCATGCCGTATCGCGCCCCGCGCAGATCGTAGCGAGGCAGGCCTTCTCCCAGTCCAAAGATCGGCGCGTCTCCAATCCGAAACCGGACGGCCGTGCTGTCGTTGTCGAAAGCAACTTCCTGCAGAAGCTTTCCCGTCGCATCGGTGACCGTCACCCGCAAAGAGTCCTCCGCCACTGCGAGTGTGTGGGTCCGCCACGTCAGAGTGGCAGCTGCCGGATCGCTCCTCCTCAGCAGCGGAACAGCCGCCGGCGCCGGCACTACTCCCAGCTCCTCTTCGGTCTCCCACGCATTCACCGGAGCAATTGCAATCCGCAGAACTCTCGGAGAAATTTCCTCCAGAACCAGATCCAGGCGCCCCGGCTCTCCCGTCAGCGGATTCTGCACGCCCGCCACCGCAAACCGCCGGCTGAAGAGGAACTGCCCAAGGCTTCCGCCGATTCCGCCAATAACTGCCCTTCGGGAGATCTGTCCGGTCATGATGAAAGCCTTTCCCCGGGAAGCTCCGGACACCGCGCTGCGTTCCGGCGCGCGACCGGATCAGTGGGGTGCCGAATCTGAATTCGCTCTCAGGCCAGGAGCCTGGTTTTGCCGGGGAGAGCAGGATCGTGGCTGGCCCTGTCCCTTTCTACATTCGGCTTCTCATTACGGCAAGGCCGGACGGCTGCAGCCTCGCCTCCCGTGCCCAGCTCACCCGGCCCCGCGCCCGCCCTTCTCTTCCCGGTTGGGGACGAAGCAATCAGGAATCAGGGGAAGGCATTTCCGTCTCGCGATGGTCCATAGCCGCCTTGAAGGTATCGCTCATTTAAACTACACACACACCCAATGTCCGTGCGAATCAACCTCGATCTGGACATTCTCCGCACGCTTTCCGTAGCCCAGGAACTTGGCAGTCTGGCGCAGGCTGCCGAGCAACTTGGCCGCACGCCCTCAGCGATGAGTCTGCAAATGAAGCGCCTCCAGGATGATCTTGGCATCGTCCTCTTCCGCAAGCATGGGCGTAATTTAGTGCTGACGGAAGCTGGAGTGGTTGTGCTCGACTATGCGCGTCGTATTCTCACGCTCCATGATGAATTGCTGGACACCATGCAGGGAGCGAGCATTGCGGGCACGATTCGCCTTGGGTGCACGCAGGATTTTGCCTCGATTTTACCGTCGGTTCTGTCGCACTTTTCCTCACTCTATCCACGGATGCAGATCGAGCTCCGTATCGAAGGCAACGCTGCTCTCGCCGACGCAGTTGAGGCATCGCAGATTGATCTGGCAGTTGTCATTGGCCATGAAGGCCGTACCGCGGCGCAGACGGTAGGTCATCTTGATCTCGTGTGGATTGCCGCATCGAGCTTCGCGCGGCCACAAGGTCAGCCTTTGCCCTTAGCCGCGCTCGGCCCGCAGTGTATTTTCCGCAGGCGCGTGATCGAGCAACTCGATGCAAAGAAGATACCGTATCGCATTGCCGCCAACAGCCCGAGCCTCGATGGTCTTTGGGTGTCGTTACTTGGCGGCCTTGGTGTCACGGCGCGTACTGCGCTGAATCTTCCTGACGGCCTCATTGCATCTGGTTCGCTCTACGGTCTGCCTGCACTTGGACAGTTGCCGGTTACTCTGCAGCGAAGCACGCATTCTGATGGCAAGGCCATTGATCGCATGACCGAACTACTCTCGCAGTCGCTCAAGCTGGCTCTGGCATCGCATGCCAATGAGAAGACACGCGCGCATCGGCACACCAGCGTCATCGACATCTCTGCCAGCCGGGTGGGGAAAGGTAAATTGCGCTCAAGGATGCATTGAGAAGAATCAAATTGTGCGGCTCCTGGTTGGTTGCTACATTGGCCGCATGAAGATCAGATATTGCTCGCTTCTCGCGCTTTTCTGCATCGCGACTCTCGCCGCTACGGCACAATCTTCCTCCATTGTCGGCACATGGGTTGTAACCGGAGCGTACAAGATACTGCCCAATGGCACGCGCGCTTCTGATTACGGCAATAACCCGCACGGCCTTGTCATCTTCACATCCGATGGTCATTATGCTGTTCAGATCTATCGTGCAGAGCGCCTGAAGTTTGCCTCTGGAGACAAGTTCAAGGGAACTGCGGAAGAGTACAAAGAAGCTTGTCTCAGCACGAGCGTCCACTTTGGAACATACAGCGTGGACCCTGTTCAGCATACGATCACCTTCCACGTCGATCGCGCTTCCTTTCCCAATGAGGATGACACTACACAGGTGCGCCCCTATGCGATGAGCGGAAGCGAGCTTTCCTGGAAGGTTGCGCCGAGACCTGACGGCTCCGTTCCGGTTACGGTGCTGCACCGCTTTCAATAGCTGGGATTTCGCACTGCCCATGTACAACGAGCCCCGGCGCGGGCCTCATTTCTGGTCACTGTTTGCGGAAGAGCAGGTCAGCTCATCGGCAGCAAGTAACACAGCTCTGCTAAGGGAAGCCACGCCAAGTGAATTCAATTCGATGACCGGCTCGCTTGTACGCAGTTGACGCTCATAGCCTGCGGCTGCGAACATTTGTCCGCTGATGTTTTCTGTCCGAGGCAGTCGGCGATTCATCGGCAATCCCGGCATTGAGCTTTTAATGTGACTGGTCTCAGCCCCATATTCCGCCGGTTTCGGAGAGCGCCCGGAGTTTCCCTCACCATCATCCTTACGCTGGCGCTGGGCATTGGCGCTACGACGGCCGTCTTCTCCGTGGTTGAAGGAGTCCTGCTGCGCCCTCTGGCGTTTCACAATCCGCAGCGTCTCGTGCTTTTGGGCGAACGTCTGGGCGATGGGCTCCAGCCGGGAGTCAGGCCTTCGGAAATGACTGCCTGGGAGCATGCCACGCGCAGCTTTTCCGCAATGGGGGCCTACTCTACAACGTCGTGGGAACTCTCAGGTGGCCCGGTCTCTGAGTCGGTCGACGGGGCACGCCTCACCGCTGGCGTTTTCCCCACGCTCGGCGTCGCGCCCATGGTGGGCCGGGTGTTTACGCAGCAGGAAGATGAAGGACACGCTCCCGTTGCTGTCATCAGCTACGCGCTCTGGGTGAACCGGTTCCATCGCGAAGCGCACATCGCAGGCGGCACGATCGCGCTGGATCGCAGGAACTACACCATCATCGGCGTGATGCCCCGCAGCTTCGAGTTTCCGCTGCTTCCGGGCCGCGTTGGCCAGGCGCAACTGTGGGTGCCGATGAGCTTCACCGCCGACGAGCTGTCGCCATCCGCCGACGCGTGGCGAACCCAGATTGTCGCGCGATTAAGAGACGGCGTCACCATGCAGCAGGCGGCACGGGACGCGAGGCGAGTCGCGCAGCAGATCATGCGCGATTTCCCTCCCGAACTGGCTGCCATCCATATTCGAGGCGACGTTCTTCCCCTGCGCGAAACGGTTGTTGCCGGTGCGCGCCCGCTGCTGCGAGCGCTTTTTCTTGCCGTCGGCATTGTTCTGCTGATCGCCTGTGCTAATGTAGCGACCCTGCTGCTGGTTCGCGCGGTCCGCCGCCGGCGCGAGCATGCCGTGCGTCTTGCACTCGGAGCGCGCCCGGCTGCTATTCTTCGCGAGTCCGTCAGCGAGGGTGTCATCCTGAGTTTGGCTGGCGGTGTTCTCGGCCTGGCTCTGGCGGCTCTCGCTGTTCGGGTGGCGGTGCCACTGCTTCCGGAATCCACGCCGCGCATCGACAGCATCTCTGTCAATGCCGGCGTTGCGGCGTTTGCCTTTTTCGTCTCGGTGGCAACCGGAATCCTCTGCGGCCTTGCTCCCGCATGGGCCGCTGTCCGTACCGACCCGCTGGATGGTCTGAGAGAAGACGCCCGCGTCGACACCGGCAGCCGCCGTCAGAGCTGGCTCCGCTTCTCGCTCGTCGTTGCCGAAATTGCCATCGCCACGGTCCTGCTGACCGCGTCGCTTGCCTTCCTGCGCAGCTATCAGCAGATGCTCGCGGTCAATCCGGGCTTCCGCCCCGACCACGTGCTCATCGCCGGTTATGAGTTACCGAAGGAGCAGTACGGGACCGAATCGTCCGTGGCCACGTTCAATCGCGAGGTCGTCAGCCGCCTTGCTGCGCAACCGGCAACGATAGCTGTAGGCCTGGCCAACACTCTGCCCGACACCGGTGGAGAGGGACTCGGCGGATTCACCATCGAGGGCACATCGATCGCCGGATGGAGGCTGAGGTTTGCTCCCTTTATCGAGACCTATGGCGATTATTTCCGCGCGCTGGGCATCCCCATCGTCGGCGGCCGTGCTTTCACTGTCCGCGATCGAACCGGCGCGCCGCTCGTATGCATCGTCGATCGATCCATGGCCCGGGAAGAGTGGCCCGGCCAGAATCCCATCGGCAAACGGCTGCACCTCGGGAATCCCAAACACAGCCTGCCCTGGGCTACGGTGGTGGGCGTTGTGCCTGATGTCCGTATCGATGCGCCCGATGAACCCGCCGGTGAGCAATGGTACTTCCCGCTGGAGCAACCGGCGATTCTCGAGGGCAACGCCGCGAGTGGGGTACTCGATCTGTCCAGCGGCTGGATAGCCCTCCGCTCGACGCTGCCGCCTCAGCAGATGATCCACACCCTGCGCGTGGTCGTCGCCGGCATCGATCCGCGGCTGGCGCTCGACCCGGTGCAGCCTATGACCGACGCCATCTCCGCGGTGGAGGCGCCGCGCCGCTTCAATACGGGGCTGATCGCCGTCTTCGCCATGATCGCTCTGCTGCTCGCAGGCATGGGCATCTATTCTGTCATCGCCTTCAGTGCCTCCCAGCGGACCCAGGAGATCGCCGTGCGAATCGCCCTTGGTGCGCAGCGCGGCGACATCGCGCGCCTGGTGCTCGGTGCAGGCGTAAAGATTGCTGTCGCTGGCTGTCTCCTGGGCGTTCTGGGTTCTCTCGCCATCTCTCGGCTGCTGGGCGCATTCCTCTTCGGCATCGGCGCCACCAACCCAGTGGTCTACACCGCAAGTGTCTTCCTTATGCTGACCCTGGCGATTCTTGCCTCGGCATTGCCGGCGCTGCGCGCCGCGGCCGCCGACCCTGCCCAGGCTCTGCGTTCGGAATAGCCCCGCAGTCATCCGTGCGGCGATCAGGCGAAACGTGTTCTGGACTGATTGGCTGAAGGGACACCTAAGCTATCCAGGCAAAGCTATCTGCCGTATTGGTGCGCTGTCGTCGTCCGAATTCGGCAGCGCGGAATCCTGAATTGAGCTTACGTCCACTTACCCTGGCCTTCGACAATCGTGATGTAACGATCGATGGGCAAATCCGTGAAGCGCTCGGTCTTCCCGCCAGGCAGCGGCCACTTGATCTCGACCCAGTCCAGCCCTGGGCGCTTGCCGATTCCAAGAACCATGCGCGGATCATGGCTCGAAAGATAACTGCCGCCCCCCACTTTCATCCGGTCCTGTTTTAAGTCCTGCGCCTGGTAGGTAACCCGCGCCCCAATCGCGTCCCGGTTCGATCGGGTCCCCACCAGCTTGATTCCGAGCCAGTGATTCTGCGCCCCCGCCGTGTTTCGCAGCAGCAGCGGCGCTCCGTCATTGACTCCAATGAGAACGTCCACCGCGCCGTCGTTATTGAAATCGCCGATCGCCAGTCCGCGCCCTGAAATTGGCTGCTCGAAGATTGGCCCGCTCTGTTGGCTGATATTGCGGAGTCCCTTGCCGGTGCCACGGAACAGCAGGGGCCGCTCTTCATACGTCACCTGGGAGTGGATTCGGTCGATCAAATCGTCGGGATTTCCGTTCGCCAGAAACAGATCCAGATACCCATCGTTATCGAAGTCGAAGAACTTGAGCCCCCACCCGCTCATCAGATAGGTGGCAGAGGCAACGCCGATCTGAACGCCATCGTCGTCGAAAGTCTCGTCATGATTGTTGCGGTAAATCGAGTACGACTGGCGATCGAGGTTGGCGACGAAAAGATCCATGAAGCCGTCCTGATCGTAATCCGCGGAATCCACGCCCATTCCTGATCGAGCGCGCCCGTCGGCGCTGTAGGCTACCCCGGCGATTTCTCCGATCTCTTCAAACTTCCCGTTTCCTCGATTGAGGAAAAGGAAATTTCGGACGGTGTCGTTGCTCACGAAGAGGTCCATCAAGCCGTCATTGTTGATGTCGGTCGCAACCACTCCCCACGCTTTTCCTAACTGGCCGGCGATGCCTGATTCTCTGCTGACGTCAGTGAACGTGCCGTCGCCGTTATTGCGAAAAAGCCAGCTCGGCATGGGCGTGTAAACCGTAGGAATGCAGTAGTGCCGCAGGCCATCCTCGTGGATGCCGCAGGGCTTGTTCAGCTCTTTGCTGAAATCGACAAACCGGCAGACGAAAAGATCGAGCAATCCGTCGTTGTTATAGTCAAACCAAACCGCGCTCGATGACCATCCCGGGGCCGCTACTCCCGCCTTCTCGGTCACGTCGGTAAATGTTCCATCGCCGTTGTTGCGGTAGAGGATGTTTCTGTCGTATTGGGTAACGTACAAATCGGGCAGCCCGTCGTTATCGTAATCGCCGGCCGCGACGCCCTGGCCGTACCCCCCGCCTGCGACTCCCGCTTTCTCCGTTACCTCCGTGAAGGTTCCATCCCGATTATTGCGATACAGCGCGTTGCGGAGCGGCGGATTGGGATTGTAGAAATCGCATTTGCCGCTGTTCACAAGATAAATGTCCATCCAGCCATCGTTGTCGTAGTCGAGAAATGCGCAACCCGGCCCGGAACTTTCGGGAAGATACTTTTCGGCGGATTTTCCCGCCGTATGCTTCCACCTGATGCCGTCTGCCTCAGGAGGAACCACAACGAAGGGAAACGGTGTTGCAGCGGCCGAGGCCAGCAGCGAATGCCGCGGAATCAGCAGCGCGCCAGCGATCATCTGTGACACAAACTGCCGCCGTGTTAATCGCGCTGTGCGTATTGGATTCATCGTGTCGGCGCGGCCTGTGTCCGGATGTCCCTGAGTCTGCGGCGGAGTGCTCCGGAGATAACAATCATTGCTGGGGTGGCGGTTCGGCAGGCGCACCGGAGTGATCTGCAGAACTGAGGCTCCGGAGAATCGCAAATTCCTTTTCTGCTTCGGCCTTGTTCCCGGTTCTCGCGAATGCGGTCGCCAGCGCGTTGTGGATGTCGGGATTTCCCGGTGTCAGCCGCTCGGCATGCTGCAGCGGGGCAATGGCCTCCTGATATTTCTTGTCGCCGAGCAGGGCAACTCCCCATCCGAGGTAAGCCTCTGCAAAATTCTGATCGAGTTTTGCCGCCTGTGAAAAGCGGGCAATCGCTTCGTCAAAGTCCTGGGCCTGCTGCGCAAGTACTCCCAGGATGTATTCTGCATCGGCGTTGCCGGGATCGATCTGCAGCTCTTTCAGGAACTCCTGCTTGGCGCGGGCTTGGGCGTCCGGTCCGCCATCGGGCTGCGAGAGCAACAGTCTGCCCAGCAGAAAATGAATGCCGCGGGCATTAGGATCCTGCTTGAGTATCTCCTCATATTCAAGCTCTGCCGGCACCCACTTGCCCTGTTCTTCCAGTGCCTCGGCATTCAATTTGTGAGCAGCCGTGGAATGCGGCGCAGTACGGGCGAGGTCCAGGGCTGTCCGCGTCGATAAGTCAGAGTAGGCATGAACGATGACGTACAGTACATCGGGATCGCGGCCAAACTGGCCGCTGAGCTGGCGGATGAAATCCAGCGCAGCAGGCCGATCGTCGATGGCAAGAGAGCAGCGAATTCCGAGTACGCCGGCGAGCTTTCGAGTTTCGGCAGGAAGCGCAGCCGTCAGAGCTCCCCTGAGGGCGGCAATCGACTCACGGCAGTGACCCTGTTGGGCCAGAGCGATGGCCTGCTGAGGTGGGATGCCGCTTGCCGGTAAAGCAGATCCGGTGTGCTGAGCGCTGGAACTGAATCCGGGAAGCAAGGCAACTGAGAAGAAAAAAACGGCGGATGATTTGACCCGGGCGCTACCCATTTCTGCACAGTCTGCTTTGCAAAAGATTTTCCATCCAAAATAGCAAATCACCGCTACAGGCGCAATCTGCGCCCGTAGCGATGATTTGCGGTTTTTTCATCGGTCAATAGTAGAGCTTTAAGGCCAGCTGGATGTTCCTCGGTGGTTGAGCGCTGGTAATCTGCCCCATGGTTGACCCGATGGTTGTGTTTGGAGCGTTGTATTGAACGTGATTGAAGGCGTTCACAAAGTCGGTTCGGAATTGCAGCCGCAATCGCTCCGTCAGCGGGAAATCCTTGTGGACACTGGCGTCGACATCGGTGTAACGCGGCGAACGGAGGCCTGCGAGCTGGGGCGAACAGTTTCCGAAGGTGCCAATCGCCGGTTGGGTGAAGTTGTTGTTGTTGGTGAACCACTGGGTGCCGATGCCCGGGATGGGGGTGTTTTCGATCGACGGCAGCGAGTTACAATCCGCCCGCGCCCCGCGGCTGAATGTGCCGGAGTTGTCCGACGCTCCGAAAATCGGCATTGGCCAGCCGGTACGGAACGACACGATCGGGCTCACCGCCCACCCGCCGATTACTTCATCGGCAGACTTGCGCACGCCGCTGGCAAATTGCTGGCCGTGCCCGAAGGGCAGCTGGTACACAGCATAGGCTGACAGTACGTGAGTGGCGTCGTAGTAGCATGGCGCCCACTCCGACCTCTGATCATAGACGTTCTGCCAGTACGCCGAAGCGCTCAGGGCATTATTCCATGCTCCGTAATACCCGGTGCTGTCAGACATGCATTTGGAGTACGTGTAGGAAACTTGTCCCTGAAGGCCGTGAGACATTTCCTTCTGCACAATGGCCTGCAGGGAGTTGTATTCCATATTGCCGTTTGATTTCGTGCCCGAGATAGTTGCCCCTTCGTTGATTCCACCATTATCCGTCGACAGAAGATTTCCGTTACTGTCTGTCAGAGCGGGGTTGCCCAGCACGCTGTAGAGCGTCAGGTTCTTGGAAAAATAAGGGCTGTTCGCCGTACACGGCGGAGTGCCGCAGGACGAATTCGACTGGAGCACCCTCTGTCCGTAGTCAAACGGCACCATCAGATGGGTACCCTTTTGGCCCACATACCCGACCTGGAAAGTCGTGCCGCTCGCAATCTGATGCTGAACGGCCAGGTTCCACTGATACGCGAGCGCCGGCTGCACATTGGGATCCCACACCCGCAGAAGTGCCTGGGCGTAGCAAGCGTAAGCCGGTGCGGCGCATGACAAGTTGGATCCAGTGCCTACAATGCCCTCGCTTGTATCCGTGAGGGGCAGGTTATCGTCGTTGTAAACTGCGTTGATTTCAGCCGGAGTGAACGGCGGGTTGAGAGTAAGCCGGAGGTTTGTCCCCGTACCTTCAAGATAGGAGGAGACGGTGAACGCCCCCCGCAGCACAGTATGGTTATCCAGCCATGAGGGCGTCCAGGCGAAACCGATGCGCGGCTGGAAGTCCCTCCCGCCGTAGAAGCCGTTATAGAGCGCGCGGCTGGCTCCATCCTGGCCCGCGAGCTGGATCTGACCGGTATCGATATTGTAATTGGCCTGTTCGTTCTTGCTTTCAGCCCAGGGCGTGTGCGCTTCGTAGCGCAGGCCCAGGTTCAGCGTCAGGCTGTCGGTGGCTCGCCACGTGTCTTCGGTGTAGATACCGATGACGTTTTCGTACTGCTGCCATGTGGCGCCTGTGCTGACGCCCCGGCCGTACTGGTACGGGAGGCCGAGCACAAAATCCGCCCCGCCGTCGCCCGTTCCCGTTCCTGCCGAAGTGGGGGTCTGGGCGGAAAACCTTCCGTCGAAGTCCATCAGCCCCAGCTCTCCGTTGTTGCCGGCGTAGAACGTCAGGATGGTTTCGCGCAGGTACTGGCCGCCGAATTTAAAGCTGTGCCGCCCACGGGTCCAGCTCACTGCGTCTTCAGCCTGCCAGACGTGGTCGTTGAAGCTCTGGGTCTCCTCCGCCTGCCCAAGACTGGAAACCGCGGTGTTGGAAAAGTCCAGGGACAACAGGCCGTCCACGTTCGCAGGGTTGCCGTTTCCGATGCCCAGGGTGTTTCCTGCATCGCCGACATTCGAATCCCAGCTGTTGCCGCTGTTGAGGGTAATGTGGCTCCATCCCAGGCGAAAGTCATTCAGCAGGTTGCCTGACAACGTCCTGGTCCAGTCGCCCACTGTGTTGTAAATCGGCGTTGTTGCATAGCTGTTGCCATACAACTCCTGCGAGTAGGTGGCTGGATTGTTCTGATATGCCTCGGTGAAGCGGTAGGAAAGGCTGTCCTTGGAATCGACCCTGTAATCGACCTTCAAGTCGCCCTGATCTACGTTTTCGGCGGATTGCGAGGTGTTCACCGAGTTGTTCTGCAACTGGCTGTTGACGGGGCTGGTGTAGAGGTTCGAGGAGAACAGGTTGGCCGCTACCGGGCTGATCATGGCAGCAGGAATCTGGTCGTACGGGAACGGATTGCGAGGCGAGGCGGGCGTGGACGAAGGAGTACACGGCGCGGTGAAGGATGCGCATGGGTTGTATAGCTGCGCGACCACCGGATCGCCAGGGGCACCGGTATTGTGGCAAACCCCGGTACTATCAAAGGTTCCCTTCGCATTGGTACAAAGTGCGCCGAAGTTGCCCGAGCGTTCCGCCGTGGTGAACACCGTAAAGGGCGAAGATGAGGTGGGTATATCGAAACGCTGGCCCTGATAATCGGCGAAGAAGAACAGCCGGTCCTTAAGGATCGGACCGCCGGCCGTAAAGCCAAACATGTTCCAGCGGATTGCGTTTTTCGGAAGGCCGGCTACATCGTTCGACCAGCTGTTCGCATTCAGGACATCGTTGCGGAGATATTCCCATACATCGCCGTGGAAGCTGTTGGTCCCCGATTTTATGGTGGCGTTGACGATGCCGCCCTCGAAATTTCCGAACTCGGCGGGAGCGTTGCTCGTGATCAGGTTGAACTCCGCAATAGCATCCGGCGCCGGCGTGTAACCCAGCAGGTTGTCCGAGACCTGGTTATTGTCCATGCCGTCCAGCAGGAAGTTGTTCGCCTGCTCGCGGTTGCCGTTGATCAGCGGTCGGCCTCCATAACCAGCGGTATTGTTGCCGTTGTTGAAGCTGCTGGGATCGGTCGAAACCGCGCCCGGAGCCAGGAGCGTGAGCTGGACATAATTGCGCGAGGCGAGCGGAAGGTTGTCATTGGTCGCCGCGTTCATAACCGTGCTCACCTGCGTGGAGTCCGTTTGCAGAACTGGCGGCGCGCCGGTCACTTCCAGCGTTTCCGTTACCTGCCCAACCTTCAGCGCTACGTCGATGCGTGCAACCTGATCGACCGTAAGCACAAACGCGGCGTGGGAGACGGTGGCAAAGCCGACCTTCTCAACCGTGAGGGTGTAGTTGTCCGCCGGCAGTGCCGGAATCCGATACAGGCCGGCATCGCTGGACACAGCGCTGTAACTGATGCCCCGATCGACTGAAGTTGCTTTGACCGTAGCCCCGGGAACAGCCGCCCCGCTTTGGTCAGTGATAGTGCCGACGATTGTAGCTGTGACTTCCTGACCCCGTACCGAAGGGACCAGAACAGTCAGAATAGCCAGCATGGAACCGAATAAAGAGAGTGCTCTCCTGCTCATCTCAACGGCCTCCAAAAGAGAGTTGAACTGCGCAAACTGCCTTTGCTGTTTGTGTTTCCAGAACTTACACTCGGCTCACAACAGAATGAATGCGGGGCAATTCCATATAAACGTGACCGAGACGATAGGCAACACCGGGACAGGAGCAATGCGCGCCTGTCCTGCACTGCTGGCTGGCTAACTTAACTTCTGACCCAGAGCACTTCTTACGTAGAGCGCATTTCTGATAAAGAGCGGGGAAATGAGGATCAGAAATGTGGGAACTAGCGTATGGCGAATCTCATAAAAATGCAACTGCTTTTTCTGCGATGTTCCACAGTTGAGCTATATAGCACGTTCACAACCCTATATAGCAATGCCAAAACGGGTGTCAAGCCCCTCCGGAATCGCGGGGATGTGGGGTTTTCCGTCGCGAAGGCGGCGACGGAGACCGGAGAGGCGGGGTTTGCGGTCGCAGTGTCGGCGAATATGTGCGTCGGAGCAGATTTGCGGCCCACTTCCGGAGCGGCATAGCCAGACCCCGGCTCGCAGTATGAGCGGCCGGTGTTTACATTGTCGGGGGTTCGATGCTATGGTGTCCGCTATATAGCGATCAGTTCTCTGCCGAAAAGCCGCCCTATAGCAGATGCGCTGCTGAGAGCCGGGGCCCGTTTCGGCGGCGGGCTGAACCTGCGCAAGACCTGAGGTCCGATCTGATGAGACCGCTCCCGGTATTCGCAGCGAAGAGGACGACCCGGAACCGCAATGAGGAACCAGCCTACAAGCAGATCCAGAAGGCCATCCGGCGGCGGATCGACTCAGGACAACTGAAGCCGGGGAATCCCGTTCCCTCAGAGCGTGAGCTGGCGCGCCTGCACAAGGTGAGCCTGATGACCGCGCGCCATGCGCTGAGTGAGATGGCGCGGGACGGAATCGTCGACCGGCGGCACGGAGCGGGAACCTTCGTGGCTCCGCCCCGGGTTCAGTTCAACAAGCTGCTGGGCTACACAGAGCAGATGGCCAGCCTGGGGCTTACGGCCAACTCGCGGGTGGTTTCGTGCGGGATTGCCACGCGGGAGCACGAAATCGCCGCGCGCCTGGGACTGGCGCCGACCGCCCGGCTGGGCAAGGTGGAGCGTGTCCGGCTGGCGAGCGATGAGCCGGTGGCGCTGGAGACCTGCTACTGGTCGGCCGATGAGTATCCCAACCTGGTGGACGCGCCGCTGGAGCGGGTTTCGCTGTTTGGCGTGATGGAACGGGAGTTCGGCGTGGAGTTCGCCTACTCCGATGAGGAGATCGACGCCACGGATGCTGACCTGCGCCTGGCGGATCTTCTCGCAATCACGCGCGGGAGTCCGCTGCTGCGCATCCGGCAACTGATCTTCTCGACGAAGAGCCGCGCCACCGTGTACACGGTGGGATTCTACCGGTCGGGGCGGCACACGCTGCGCGTGCGGCGCTTCCGGTAAAGCCGCGGAGCCCGATAGAACAGGACGGAGCCAGAGTGTTGCGCCGCACCGACGGGAACGGCTTATTTGCGGCAGCACCGGCATCAGGGCTTGTCCGGTGTTATTCGCGCCGCCGCATTGACCGTGGCGACGTTTTTGGTGGCCAACGATGCTGCCCGCGCGCGGCTGCGCATGCAGTTGTAATGACTCTCATGATTCAGGAAAATCGGAGGCGAGATTCTGATGGTTCTGCTCAAGTGGACGGCTCGTTCTGCTTCACCTGCGGCCCGGTTGTTCGTCGCGATCGTTCTGCCGTTTACCTCGCTTGTTAGTTGCGCGCAGGCACAGCAGTCCACTCCGGCCGTGCCCATGCAGCCGGAACTCCGGACCGGCGCGGCATATCGTCAGTTGCAGAAGAACGTGCTGCACTCTCGCCTGCTCGATGGCATGGAAGACCTCTCGCACTGGTCGTTGACCGGCGTGGGTACGATGACGCTCTCAACTACCGAGGTCAAACAGGGGCGTACGTCTCTGAGAGTCGCCTCCACGGACAACATTGGCCGCGTTGAGGGCAGCGGGGACTGGCAGGATCTTGTCGCCACACGCAGTTTTCCCTCTGAAGACTGGAGCCAGTACAACCGCATTTCCGTGTGGGTGTTCCCCGATATCCACGGGGCCCCCGCCATTTCACTGGATATAACCCTGCACAACGAGGGCGCGCATCTGCTGCCGGATGACCAGAACGAAGGCCGCGACGATTCCATTCCGATCGTCAATCACCAGTGGAACCA
>Ga0335074_10007082_pt1 | contig 15543 bp, 15 predicted proteins | sample Lox_Sample_23_FD_206715 | JGI IMG/M metagenome (GOLD analysis project Ga0335074, IMG submission 206715) | Soil microbial communities from Loxahatchee National Wildlife Refuge, Florida, United States - Lox_Sample_2.3 | ecosystem: Environmental > Terrestrial > Soil > Wetlands | place: USA... | reverse complement strand
ACCGCACCACGTGGAGAACGTCCGCCGTCACTACATCGACCGGCTGACGCCGCAGCAGCTGGAGGAGATCCGGTCCACCTTCCAGCCGATCGTCGACTACCTGCGCAAGATCCGCGACCGGGACTAGTGCAGCACCGCGTAAGTCCTTGAGGGGTTTATCCGGTTGCACCGGGTGGTCGCTGGTGCCGGCGAGGTAGAGGGTGCAGGCGGTGTCGAGTGCCAGCTTGGGGTGGCCTGCTGGCCGCCCGTCTAGCAGGACGGATTGGGCGTAGCTGTCGGTACTGGCCTGCCAGATCGCGAATGCCCACTCGTCGGGGTCGCCGAGGTACTGGATGCGGCACAGCTCGATGGTGTCATCGTCGTCCTGGCTGAGGTAGCCGGTCAGGTAGCCGTAGGAGCCGCGCCAGCGGATGGTGACCTCTTCCAGGGCCGGCCAGCGCTGGGAGGCATGGTGATCGACGGTGCCTTCGATGAGGTCTTTCAGGCGCCGGGATGGCACGGGCATGGGGTCATTGTCGCTGCGTGCGGCGCGCCGCCGCCAGTTCCGGTCGTTGTCCGGGCATTGTCGGGCGATCGTTACTGATCACCCGGAGGTGGGTCATGGCGCGGGCCGCCAGCCAGGACATCGTGGTTCTGGGGTCGCGCCGCAAGGCGAGGCTGGAGGCGATCACGCGGCGGCCGTCCTCGCCGCAGGCGCTGGTGCGGCGCGCCAGGATCGTGCTGCTCGCGCACCAGGGCTGGGCGAATCAGCGGATCGCCGCGGAGCTGGGCTGCTCGCCGGGCACGGCGCGGACCTGGCGGCGCCGGTTCGCCCGTGGCGGCATCCCGGCCCTGGCTGACCGTCCGCGCAGCGGCCGGCCCGAGGTGTACGGCCCGGATGTGCGGCTGGCGGTCGTGGCCACCGCCACCTCCGCGCCGCCGGACGGCACGACGGCGTGGACGCATGCGTCGATCGCTGGTGAGCTGGCCGGCACGGGGATCTCCGCCAGCCAGGTGGGCCGGATCCTGGCCGGCCTGGAACTGGCGCCGCACCGGGTCCGGGGATGGCTGAACCGCCGCGATGACGAGCAGTTCTGGACGCAGGCCGCCGCGGTGTGCGAGGTGTACCTGCGGCCGCCGCCAGGCACCGTGGTGATCTGCATCGATGAGAAGACCGGGATCCAGGCCAAGTACCGCAGATACCCTGAGCAGCCTGCCCGGCCGGGCAGGCTCGCCCGGCGGGAATTCGAGTACGTCCGCAACGGCACCGTCTCCATCGTCGCCGCGCTGGAGGTGGCCACCGGGCAGGTCATCGCCGAGCCGATCGGCCGCAACGACTCGGCGACCTTCACCGGCTTCCTGCACCGCCTGGACCAGTGCACCGACCCGCGCCTGACCATTCACCTGGTCATGGACAACGGATCCAGCCATACCTCCCGTGCCACCCGGGCCTGGATCGCTGCGCACCCGCGGATCACGGTCACCTACACCCCGAAACATGCCTCCTGGCTGGACATGGCTGAGCTGTGGTTCTCTGCCCTGACCCGCGGCCTGCTGCGGCGCGGCGAGTTCACCTCCCGCGACGACCTCGCCGCCAAGATCACCGACTTCGCGATCCGCTACAACCGCGCCGCCCGCCCATACACCTGGACCTACGACGCCCGCGCCGACCACGCCCGCCATCTCGCCCGCCACGCCGGGCACGGCGACTTCGCGGCCACCCGGGCCGCCCCAGCAAGCGGCCTCCCGATTGCCGCGTAACCCCCGCCAAGGCCAGCAGCCGAACCCGTCAAGGATTAATGCGGTGCTGCACTAGCGGCGGCGCCACCCGCCGGGCGAAAGCTCCTCCGTCGTCCCGGTCCCGTCCGCCTCATCATCCGGCCCCGGGTTGTCATCCAGCTCCGGGTTGCCGGCTAGCTCCGGGTTGTCATCCAGCTCCGGGTCGCCGGCTAGCTCCGGGTCGTCAGCCTGGTCGGCGTCGTCGGGCTGGCCCTGCGCCTCGGGAGCCAGCGGGAGCGCGATCCGGAACGTCGCCCCCTGGCCCTCGGCCGTGCGCACCGACGTGACGCCGCCCTGGGCCAGCACCAGCGCCCGCACGATCGCCAGGCCCAGGCCGGCGCCCCCGGTGGTGCGGGTCCTGGCCTGGTCCGCGCGATAGAACCGTTCGAACACGCGCTGGGCCTGCTCCTGGGTCATGCCGGGCCCGTGGTCGGTCACGTCGAGGATCGCGGCCGGCGTGTGATCGCCCGCCTGAGGGTCGAGGGTCCCCGAGCCGACCGATACCTCGATCGGGGTCGCGTCGGGAGTGTGCGTGAGCGCGTTGCTCATCAGGTTCCCGATGACCTGCCGCAGCCGGGCTTCGTCGCCGACCACGATGAACGCGGCCCCGGGCTGGACCGACAGGTCAATGGTCCGGGTCGGCGCCAGCATCCGCGCGTCGTGCACCGCGTCGGCGGCCAGCAGCAGCAGGTCGACCGGCTGCCGGGCCAGCGGCCGCTGCTGATCGAGCCGGGCCAGCAGCAGCAGGTCCTCGACCAGCAGGCCCATCCGGGCGGCTTCCTTCTCCACCCGGTGCATGATCCGGTCCAGGTCGTCGGGCGTGAGCCCGGTCTCGGCCGGGTCGGCGCCCGCCGTCTCCCGCGTCCGGTCCCGGTCCCAGCGCCGGACCAGGCCGCCGCGCTGGCGGTAGTACTCGGCGAAGCCGCGGATGGCGGTCAGCGGGGTGCGCAGCTCGTGGCTGGCGTCCGCGATGAAGCGGCGCATCCGCTCCTCGGACTGGTGCGCCGCCGCCTCGGACTGCTCCCGGGCGTGGAACGCGTTCTCGATCTGGCTCAGCATGATGTTCAGCGACCGTCCGAGGCGGCCGATCTCGGTACGCGGGTCGCGTTCGGGTACCCGGCGGTTCAGGTGCCCGTCCGCGATCTCGCGGGCGGTTTCCTCGATGTCCACCAGCGGCCGCAGGTTCGCCTGCACGACCGCGTACCCGATGAGCGCCAGCACGAACACGATCACCACGCTGACGATCAGGTCGACGCCGGTCAGCTCGCCGATGGTGGTGTACGCGCTGCTCACGTCGACCCCGAAGACGACCGTGCCGGGAGCGCCGTTCAGGGTGGCTCCGCCGATGGCGATGATCCGCCAGCGGTCACCATGGGACTGCCCGGGAACCGTGGTCGGTGTCTCGGGATTCGTGATCAGCCACGACTGGATCGGGGTCAACGACGAGGCGGGCAGGACGTTGCCCTGGTTCGCGCCGAGCGTAGTGGACGGCTGCACCACCGACTGCGGCGTGCCCTGGTCGGGCACCCACCACACCGCGTAGCCGGCCAGCCCGAGCTGGCCCTGCTCCCTCGGGTCTCCGCTGAAGGCGTTCAGCACCGTCTGCTGGAGGCCCACGTTCTTGAGCACGCTGTCGGTCGGGCCGATCAGGTAGCCGCGCAACAGGGATACTCCGGCGATGCCCATGGCCGCCAGGGCGAAGATAACCAGGCCGAGCACGGCGGTGATGAGCTTGGTGCGCAGGGACGTGCGGTTGGACAGCCCCCGCAGGGCTTGCCATGGCCGCGCCGCCCGGCTGCTCGCTCCCTGTGCTGTCATGGCCGCACGCACACCTTAAGAAGACGGAAGCCGCAGCACGTACCCCACACCGCGCAGGGTGTGGATCAGCCGGGGTTCCTTGGTGTCCACCTTGCGCCGCAGCACCGACACGTACGACTCGACGATGCCGGTGTCGCCGCGGAAGTCGTAGTCCCACACGTGGTCAAGGATCTGCATCTTCGACAGCACCCGGTTGGAGTTGCTCATGAAGTACCGCAGCAGCTTGAACTCGGTGGGGGAGAGCTGGATCTGCTCGCCGCCCCGCCACACCTCGTGGCTTTCCTCGTCCAGCTCCAGGTCGGCGAACGTGAGCCTGGGCGTCGGCTCCACCCCGTCGCCCCGGGTCCGGCGCAGGACAGCGCGGATGCGCGCGATGACCTCCTCCAGGCTGAACGGCTTGGTGACGTAATCGTCACCGCCCAGCGTGAGGCCGCGGATCTTGTCCTCGGTGGCGTCGCGGGCGGTCAGGAAGACGACCGGGATCCGGGCGCCGCCGCCGCGCAGGCGCCTGATCACGTCGAACCCGTCCATGTCCGGCAGCATCACGTCCAGGACGATGAGGTCGGGCCGGTGGCGCTGAGCGGCCTGTACCGCCTCGGTTCCGGCTGCCGCGGTGACAACGTCGAAACCCGCGTAGCGCAGGCTGGCGGACAGCAACTCAAGGATGTTCGGCTCGTCTTCGACGACGAGGAGCCTGGCATCCGGTCGCTGCCGCGCATCGGTCAGCGTGTCCATGCTGTGTATTGTCGCCCGCCACGCTGAGAATAACCTGAATGCCCGCTGGAGATGGGCTGCGGCCTGCGAGGACTAGCGCGCGGCGCGCCAGTAGGCGATGGCGGCGGGCCGCGAGCCGACGCCGAGCTTGGAGTAGATCCTGCGGACGTGGTTCTTCACCGTCTTCTCGGCCAGGAACAGCCGGGCGGCGATCTGGCCGTTGGTCTGCCCGTCCGCGATGAGCGACATGACCTCCGCTTCTCGTGCGGACAACCGGTGAGGCTCGCCGGCGCCGCCCGGGCCGGCCGCGCCGGACAGCTCCTCCGGGGCGTCTGCCCGGGTACGGGCCCTGGCGCCGTTCAGCGCGAAACTCTCACCCCCGCCCAGTCCAGGATCCTCACGAGCGTCCATGTGACCTCCGGCTGTGGGCAGCTAAGCCGTATCCCAGCGAACCTAGCAAACACGGTTGGTAAGGCATCAAACCCATGAAGGTTCATGCAAATGTATACATACACCGACATGAGTGCCTTGGTTTTGAAGTCATACCCATCGCGGCCGGGGCGCATGCCCGGCGGTTCCCCGGGCGCGTGTTACGAGGTCGCCGCCCGCCACGCGCTCCCGCGCGGCACGGCCTGCGTAGGCTCGTCGCGGTACCACCCGTGCGGCCACTCACCGCTCATCAGCTCTCCAGGAGGGACCCATGGCGTACGCCACGGGCCGGATGTTCCCCCGTAACCACCACGTCGAACCGGTCTGCCTGCCGACCCCAGGCGGCCCGCGATGACCCCGGGCGAGCCCAGCCCGGATCAGCTGCGGCGCGACCCGCTCCCGCTGCGCGGCCGGGCCGCCCTGGTCACCGGGGTCAGCCGTCGCGCGGGCATCGGGTACGCGGTGGCCCGCAGGCTGGCCGCGCTGGGCGCCAGCCTGTTCCTGCACCAGTACGCCCCGCATGACCGCGACCAGCCCTGGGGATCCGATCCCGGCGGACCTCAGGCCGTGGCCCGCGGCGTGCACGACGCCGAGGCCGACGCCGAGGCCCGCGTTCGCTGGCTGCAACTCGACCTGGCCCTGCCCAGCGCACCCGCAGAGCTCATCGATGCTGCCGTAGCCGCGTGCGGACACCTGGACATCCTGGTCTGCAACCACGCCCGCAGCGGCGGCGACGGCCCCCTCGGCACCCTGGATGCGCAGATGCTCGACGCGCACTGGGCCGTCAATACCCGCTCCACCATCCTGCTGACCCAGGCCTTCGCCGCCCGGCACGACGGGCGCCCCGGCGGCCGGGTCATCTTCATGACCTCGGGACAGGACCTCGGCCCGATGACCGGCGAGGTGGCCTACGCCGCGAGCAAGGGCGCCCTGGCCTCGGTCACCAAGACCCTGGCCGACCAGCTGGCCGATCAGGGGATCACCCTCAACGCCGTCAATCCGGGCCCGGTCGACACCGGCTACGCCTCGCCGGAGGCGTACGAAGCCGTCCGCCGGCACTTCCCGCAGCAGCGCTGGGGCGTCCCGGATGATCCGGCCCGCCTGATCGCCTGGCTGGTCACCGACGACGCGTCCTGGATCACCGGCCAGGTCATCAACACCGAAGGCGGTTTCCGCCGCTGGGCCTGACCCGGTTTGCCTCCACCGGCCGTCCCGCCTGGGCATCCCGATCCGGCCTTTCCCCTCGGGGCCTCACCCGGCCGCCCGCCCGCTTGACACCGTTAGTTCATCGGTATATAACGGCGGTATGAGCGATAGGGCCATGCAGGAAGCGACATTCCTGATCTTGACCGCGCTGGCGGACGGGCCCCAGCACGGGTACGGGATCATCACCGAAGTGGCGCAGATCTCCGTCGGCCGGGTCAAGCTGCGGGCCGGGACGTTGTACACCGCGCTGGACCGGCTGCGGTCCGACGGCCTGGTGTCGGTGGACGGGGAAGAGGTCGTCGAGGGCCGGCTGCGCCGGTACTACCGGCTGACCCCGGCGGGAACCAAGGTGCTGGCGGCGGAGGCGGCCCGGCTGCAGGCCAACGCAACGGCGGCGCTGACCCGGCTGCGGCCCGGACTGGCGGGAGGCATGGCATGAGCGACATGACAGCCCTGGAGCGGGGGTACCGGCGGGTGCTGGCGCTGTATCCGCGGTCGTTCCGGGCCGACAGCGAGGACGAGATCCTGGCCGTGCTGCTGGCCACCGCCGAGGAGGGCCAGACCCGGGTCGGGCTGGCCGAGGCGTGGGACCTGGTGCGCGGTGCGGTGCGGATGCGGCTGTGGCCGGCTGCGCCGCGGCCGCGGGCGGTGCGGGCCGCGGTCAAGCTGATGCTGGCCGGGGCGGCTGCCGAACTGGCCGCCGTGGTCACGGTGGCAATGACCTCCGGCGCCGTCCGGGCGGCGGTGGCGGCCCGGGACCCGGCGAACGTCAACGCGGCGATGGTCCATCAGGTCGCCATCCTGGCCGCCGCGCCGGTCGCGATCGGAATGTGGCTGTGGCTGGCCTGGGCGAACGGCCGGGGCGAGGACTGGGCCCGGATGATCTCGGCGGCGTGCTTCGGCCTGCTTACCCTGAGCGTCCTGGGTTCCCTGTCCGAGCACGCCGGCACCTACGCCCCCGCCAGCACGATCGCGGCCGGGATCGTCTGGGCCATCGGCCTGGCCTCGGTGGTACTGATCTTCACCCCGGCGGCCGGCCGGTACTACCGGCCTCGGCTCGCCCGCCAGTAACCCGCCATGACCACTCGCGCGCTGCAGGAGGCGACCCTGCTGGTCCTGACCGCGCTGTCACGCGGCAGCCAGCACGGATGCGGCCTCGTCGCCGACGTCCAGGAGATCTCCGGCGGCCGGGTCAAGCTCCGGGCCGGGACGTTGTACACCGCTCTGCACCGGCTGCGCGCGGACGGCCTGGTCAGCGTGGAACGCGAAGAGGTCGTGGCCAGCAGGCTCCGCCGCTACTACCGGCTCACCCCGGATCCGGCCGCCGCGGCCGGCCACCGGCGGCCCGTCGAGCCCGCCGCCCGGCCTCACCCGGCCCGCGGGCCTGACCTGCGCATCGGCGACGCCGACCGCGAAGCGGCCGCCGTGGCCCTACGTGAACATTTCGCGCAGGGCCGCCTGACGCTCGAGGAACTCCTCGCCCGCCTCGACGCCGCCCTCACCGCGACCAGGCAGGGCGAGGTAGCCCAGGCCACCCGCGACCTGCCGCAGCTGACCGAGCCCGGTCCGCGGCACGGCCGGTGAACGGTCAGCCGCCGAGAGCTCGGACATGCCCGCTGACGCCTGGGCCGGCCGGTCTTACGCTGGTCTCATCCCGGCCGCTGCGGGAGGCATGCCCGCGGCGATCAAGGCGCGGCGTCAGCGTGGTGAGGTGAGCGATGACCAGTGGGGACCGCCCTTTGCTGTCGGTTCGTGCCGAAGCCCGGCAGTTGGTGGCCCCTGACTATGCCATCGTGGACGGGCTGATCGAGCACACCGCACAGTCCAAGGTGGAGGCGGTGCGGTCGGCCACTGACAGCCTGGATCGGCTGACCGCTGGCCTGGCCGCCCTGGGCGCCGTGCCCTTCGATGAAGCTGCCGGGCGCCGCCCGCTGACCTGGTCGGCGTACTCCTCGGCCACCCGGGAGGAGCTATACCACGATAAGGAAACCATGCGGATGGAGCGGACCGGGCAGGTGACCGCCACCGTGACGCTGCGGGTGACCGTCCGGGACCTGGACCGGCTGGATGGCCTCAGCGGCGTGCTGGCGGCCGCGCCGGGCCTGAACGTGCACGGCACGACGTGGCACGTTGACTGGGACAACCCGGCCTGGCCGCGGGTCCGCGCCGCCGCGATCGACGCCGCCATCGGCAAGGCCCGTGACTACGCTGCCGCGCTGGGTGCCACCTTGCGGCACGTGGAGCACATCGCCGACGCCGGCCTGCTCGACGGCGACACCGCGCCACGCCACACGATCCACGGCCTGGCCTTCGCGGCCGCCAGCGGCCGCGAAGGCCAGCCAGGGAGCCCGGTGCTGACTCCCGTGCCGCAGGAGCTCATCGCGACCATCGAGGCTCGCTTCCGCACCACCGACGTGTCCCTGCCCAGCGCGTGAGGCCGTCCACCGGGCGCCGCGGAGTTAGACGGCCTCGACCTTCGGCATGATCTCCTCCTTCAGCCGCTTGAGGTCGTCGAGCGTCTTCGAAACCGGCACGTCCGCGAACGGCGGCCAGATGAGCAGCAGGTTCAGCCCGGCTTCCTTCAGCCGCTTGAGGTTGTCGGTGACCTGCGCAGCGGTTCCCACCAGCAGGTTGGTGCCCTTCCCGTGCGGCGTTTGATCCGTCTCCTGGTCGGTGATCGTGTACCAGATCATGCTGCCGATATCGAGGTCGTCGATCGAACGCGAGCTCCCGAGCTTCTCGAGCTCTTGCCGGATGGCACCGCGCCACTGCTGGAGCTCATCCGGGGTGTCCTGGATCCCGATCCAGCCCGCTAGGTTGTACTTCGAGATGCGGCTCGCCGAGCGGGCCGGGTCCTTGAGCCCGCTGAAGTAGATCGGCGGATGCGGCTTCTGCACCGGCTTCCAGCCGAACCCGCACCGGTCGAAGTCGGCGAACTCGCCGTGGTACTCGAACAGGTCGTTCGTCCAGATGCCCTGCATGATCTCGATCGTCTCGCGCACCTGCTTGTGCCGCTTGGGGAAGATGTGCGAGGCGCTCGCGGCCGCGAACTCCTCGGGCATCCAGCCGGCCCCCACGCCCACGTTGAGCCTGCCGTTCGAGAGGTGGTCCACCGTGGCGAGTTCCGCGGCGAGGACACCGGGCGCACGGTATGGCGTGTCGCAGATGCTCATGCCGATCCGCACCTTCGACGTCTTCGCGGCCAGCCAGGGGATCAGCGGCCAGCCCTGGAACCACTGACCGCGGGAGGACACCGGCAACGCCTTCGGGAACTCGGTCATCATGCCGAACGAGTACTGGAGCTCCACGCGATCAGAGGCCTCCGGGACGACGATCCGGTCGAGCGTCCAGACGGAGTCGAAGTCGAGCTCTTCCGCGAGACTGGTGAGATCTTCAAGCTCCTTGACAGTCACCAGGTCACGGAAGTTCGGCAAGTAGAGAGCGAGCTTCATGAGACGGCCTCCTCGCGGTGCGTTCGTGGATGGGGTAGGGCAGGGGACAACAGCGCCCCGGACGGCGGCCCGGCGGACGTGGACATCCGGCATCTTCGTCAAGTTCAGCAGCCGTCCGGCCGGGGTCGGGTCTCAACGTGATCCACCGTCTGCCGCTTCGGCCCGGAGCCGTTCGCGCAGCTCCCGCTTGACGACCTTGCCGTAGTTGTTGGTCGGCAGGGCATCGACGAACCGGTAGTCCTTGGGTCGCTTGAACCGCGCGATGTGGTCCAGGCAGGTCCGGTCGAGATCGGTGACCGACGGCTGGGCGACGCGGTCGGCGGCCACCACGAAGGCCACGACCGCCTCGCCCCACTTCGCGTCGGGCCGGCCGACGACGGCGGCGGCGCTGACGCCGGGGTGGCGGAGCAGCGCCTCCTCGACCTCACGGGGGTAGATGTTCATTCCCCCGCTAATGATCAGGTCCTTGGACCGGTCCCGCAGCGTGAGGTATCCGTCGGCGTCGAAGCTGCCGATGTCGCCGGTGTAGAGCCAGCCTTCCCGCAGAGCCTCGGCGGTGGCATCAGGCTGGTTCCAGTAGCCGGCCATCACCACGTCACCCCGGACCACCACCTCACCGACCTCGTCGGCGGGGAGTTCACGCCCGTCGTCGACGACGCGGACCTCGACGTCGGTACGGGGGACGCCGACGCTCTGCATGCGGTCCCGCCACCGGGGATGGTTCCGGTCGGCGTGATCGGCCTTGGACAGGGCGGTGATCGTCATCGGCGCCTCGCCCTGCCCGTAGATCTGGGCCAGGCGAGGGCCGAACACGGCGAGCGCGTCCTCCAGGTCGGCCAGGTACATCGGCGCGCCACCGTAGATGATCGTCTTCAGGTGGTCCAGGTCCGCGCCGGCGATGGCCCGGTCGTCGGCCAGCCGCTTCACCATGGTGGGCGCGGCGAAGAACGACATCCCCGGCCAGCGTCCCAGGAGGGCGGCGATCTCGTCGCCATCGACGCCGCCGGACCGCGGCACGACGCTCACTGCCCCCTGGGCCACGTGCGGCAGCCCGTAGAGCCCCGCACCGTGCGACAGCGGCGCGGCGTGCAGGACGCAATCCCGCGGCAGCACCGGGTCGATGTCCGCGAAGTAGCTGAGCGTCGCCATCAGCAGGCTGCGGTGCGTGAGCGTGGCTCCCTTGGGCCTTCCGGTGGTGCCGCTCGTGTAGAACAGCCAGGCCGGGTCCTCCGGCCGCCGGCCGACGAGCCGGGCCGGCGACGACGCCGTGAGCCGGTCCCACCGCTCACCGGGCGCGACCACGGCCTCCTGGAGCGAAGCGACGGTGCCGACCAGCGGCTCGACGTCGTCGGCGTGGTCGGCATCGGTCACGGCTACGGCCGACTCGCTGTGTTCGAGGATGTAGGCGATCTCATCGCGGTGGAGGCGAGCGTTGACCGGCACGGCCACGAGACCGGCGTGCCAGATCGCGTACAGCGCCTCAAGGTACTCCGGCCGGTTGCGCATCACGATCGCAACCCGGTCCCCGGGCGACAGGCCGAAGTAATCGCGCAGACTGGTGGCTGCGCCGGCCATCCGGGTGGCGAACTCGCCCCAGCTGGCGTGGATACGGTCGCCCTCGGCCAGCGCCGGATCGTCGGGCCGCCGGCGGGCGTGGCGCTCGACCCACGCTGCCGGGTTCATCGCACGATCCTTACCCCTCCCCTGATAAAGCCCAGCGTAGCCCCGGTAGGGGCTGCCGCTCAATGCCGGAGAGCCCGGGTGCCTTCGGCGGACTATCATCACACCGCGAAGATCACTCCTCCACCCACGCCGCGAAGGGTTATGGCACAGACCCATGTCCACCGTTACCGGTCTACTGCGATGAGGCTCTCGGATCACGAGGCGCGGGCCAGGCTTGAGTCGCACGATCACGGGATCCTGTGCACCGTGCACGCCGAGCGGGGCGTAGACGCCGTGCCCGTCGCGTACGCGGTAGACGACGACGGCTACGTGGGCGTGCCCATCGACCGGGTGAAGCCAAAGGCGTCGCTACGACTACAGCGGGAGCGGAACCTGGAGGCGGATCCGCGGGCCACACTGCTGGTCGAGCACTGGGATAACAGCGACTGGTCACGGCTGTGGTGGGTGCGAGCTGAGCTGCGCTGGCAGGGCGACACGAACCCCAGCCGGGCCGCGGCCCTGGCCGCCCGGCTGGCCGGTCGCTACCCGCAGTACCAAGACCAGCCCTTCGCTCGGGTCCTGGTGTTGCGCATAGTCGGCGTGACCGGCTGGGCCGCCGCCGACCTGTGATCTGCAGCACGCCGCAACCCGCGTCGCCTGCGCGCCGGGGCCCACGCTAACAAAAATGCTAACCAAACGGTCAGCGAAAGCTTTGAGCTCTCATCAAACCCGCAGGTCAACCGCCATATCAAGGGGGTGAGCGAGGGGACTCGAACCCCCGACACCCAGGACCACAACCTGGTGCTCTAACCAACTGAGCTACGCCCACCATCGTCGCTGACTCATGCCGCAGCGACAGCAGAACGCGCGCTGCCCCGAGGGACATCGCGCGGCCAGTTAGCAGTATAGCGGTCCCGGGCAGCTGCGCGTCATGTGCCGGCCTCGCCCGAGGCGGCGGCGGTGCTGGCGCCGTCCGCCGCGCCGGGCTCGGTGTACCTGGCGGCGATCTCGCGTGCGGTCATCGAATCAGGTCCCGGCTGCGGCACGAACACCGCTTCCCGGTAGTACCGCAGTTCCTGCACGCTCTCCTTGATGTCGGCCAGGGCCCGGTGCCCGCCGTGCTTGGCCGGCGAGGCAAAGTACGTGCGGGGGTACCAGCGCCGGGCCAGTTCCTTGATGCTGGACACGTCGACCATCCGGTAGTGCAGGTAGGCGTCGAGTTCCGGCATGTCACGGGCGATGAACCAGCGGTCGGTGGCGATGGAGTTGCCGCACAGCGGCACCTTCTTGGGCTCGCTGACGTGCCCGCGCACGTAGCCGAGCACGATGTCCTGGGCCTCGGCGACGCTGATCCCGCTCGGCAGTTCGGCGAGCAGCCCGGACGCGGTGTGCATCTCGCGGACCACCTCGGGCATCCCCGCCAGCGCCTCGGCCGGAGGCTTGATGATCACGTCCACGCCCTCGTCGAGCAGGTTGAGCTCGGCGTCGGTCACCAGGCAGGCGATCTCGACCAGGGCGTCCCGCTCGATGTCGAGCCCTGTCATCTCACAGTCGATCCACACGAGCCGGTCATTCACCCTCACAGCCTATGACCTCGGCGCACGTGCATGGCCAGCGGATCGAGGGGAGGGCCGCCGCGGTCAGTCGTCGCGCTCGATGATGTGCGGGGGAGTGCCGATGCCCGGCCGCAGCACGGCGTCCGGTTCCGGCTCCCCGAATCCCGACGTCACCGGCACCACGCCCGCCCAGATATCCAGCGCGTAGTCCTCCGGTTCGTCCGACGGGCCGCCGGCCCGGATCTTCACCGAAGCCTCGGTGAGCGGCAGCGCGAGCGCCGACGTGGCGGCCAGCTCCTTCTTGCTGGGCTGCCGCGCGTACGACCACTGCCCGGGGACCAGGTGCTCGGTGATGATCCGCAGCGCCAGCATCTTCTCCTCGGGATCGGAGACCAGCCGGGCCTCGCCGAAGATCATGGCACTGCGGTAGTTCATCGAGTGGTTGAACACCGACCGGGCGCAGACCAGCCCGTCCAGATGGGTGACGGTGACGCAGATCTCCCGGCCGCCGCCCGCCATGATGCTCGAGTTCGCCGACGAGCCATGCAGGTACAGCAGGTCGCCGAGGCGGCCGTAGCCAGTGGGCAGCACCCGCGGCACGCCGTTGACGATCACCCCGAGATGGCAGATCAGCCCGGCGTCGAGCACGGCGTACAGGTCATCACGTTCGGTCCGGCCGCGCTCGCTGTGCCGTCCGAGCGCGGTACGCGGGGTGCTGGAGAGGTCAGGCAGGCTCATGATCCATCACGGTATCCTCCCGCTCGCCCGGTCGGCGCCAGTGGATGGCCCACCCTACCTGGAAGAGCGGTCTTGGCTAAGTCCCCGTTCGGCCAGTTCAGCGCGCCATCTGCTGATCGAGGTCAGGTCCGCGACGTGACCCGCCCTGGCGCGCCCCGGCCTCCCGGTCGTGCCCGTCACAGCCGCCACAGGCGGTTGCGTGCGTCCCATGAATCGTGAATCCGGGTTCCGTGGTCGATCCGGGGCACTCCGTGAGCGTTCCGAAGTAAGGTGCTTTCGCGCGTGTCCGGGGTCTGCGATGTGGTGCGATGCCCCGGATTCCGGCCGTGTCGTGTTCTCACGGGCGGGATTGCGGTGATCGTGAAGGATTTACTACTCCAGGGAGTAGCAGAGTCTTCGCGATCATGGAAACCAGGCGCGGGCGCGGGGCCGGGAGCACGTCAATCGGCATGTTCACCCGTACCCGCGATCAACCGCCAAGCCGGATCAACCACCCAGACGGAACGCGAGAGGAACACGGGGCACCAGGGACCAAGCCGCGCCGCCGCACGCGGCACGGCGCCGCGCCCGGCCCGGGGCACACAGGCCCGTGAGACAGGGCTTGCGGCCCACGCACCCCGATCCGCGATGCCCGGCCTCCCGCGGAGAGCGGCAACCAGCCCGAAGAACCTGTCACGACCACTGTGCGCCGCACCCGGTCAGGCGCCGCACGAGCCCGCTGCCGCGCCCCCAGGGACCGCGCCCTAGGCGCCGCACCCCGAGAGGCCGCGCCAGGCGTCCGCCAGGGCAGCAGGAGTCAGACCGCGGCCGCGCTGAGCGACGCAGCGGCCTGGATCTCGTGCGGGACGCGCGGGCCGAGGCGAATCGGAGCTGCCCCGGCCAAGGCCGGTTCCGCCAGCTCGCCGGGGACGATGTCCGCGCTGGCGATCTGGTCGATGTCGATGCCGCCGGGGCCGATGCTCTCGCAGTCCGGTACCTGGGAGGCGCCGAAGTGCCCGCCCAGCGCCCACATCGCCCGGCTGCGTGGCCTGGTCACCTGGCGGAACGGAGCCGGCGCCCCGGCCGGCCAGCGGCGGGGGATCTGCCACGAGTCGAGCCAGGCCAAGATCTCGCTCAGCCCGATCATCTGATAGCTGGTGAACGGCTCCCGCGGCGAGCCGAGCACCCCGATCTGGACGCAAAGCCGGCCCTCGCGGTTGACGCCGGGCTGGCGGTGCGGGAGCAGGTCCGGCGCATAGTCGATGTTCTCCGGCGTGCCCAGCGTGCAGCCGGCCCGCACGATCGGCACCAGTTGCGCGATCTCGCCGGTCAGCGGATCCCACACCAGATGGCACGGGCGGTTCTCCTGAATGAGCCGCTGAGCAGCCGAACACACTGAAATCGCCCGCGGATCCGCCCCGAGCGTGAGCCAGACGACCCGCGGCGCTCCTCCCCCTAGTTGTCCCCCGTCGGTATCTGCCCGAATGCACCTGACGCCCGGCATCCACGCATCCGCCACAGGGCTCCTCCCCAACGATCAAACGGTCTAGACCTTCTAGTTCCCTTTCATCTGCTTACGTCAGCACCGCCAATTAGTCCAGAGGTGGGACGCGATGATTTTCCGTTCTACGATTCGGTAGATCATGACCGAAAACATCAGTCCTCCGGGAATCCCCAGCCCCGCGCGCCTGGCCGGCTGGCTCAACGACCACGTCCCGGGCGCCCCCGTGGAGCTGACCGACATTCAGCTCATCGCGGGCGGCCGCTCGAACCTGACCTACCGCCTGACCGTCGCGACAGCGGAGGCAGCCAAGACAGCCAAGACAGCCGAGGCAGCCGAGGCAGCCGAGGCAGCCGTCGGCGCTCACGGCGCCGACGGAGAAAGCCGGCTGCTCGTCCTGCGCCGGCCCCCGCTCGGCCACGTGCTGCCCACCGCCCACGACATGTCGAGGGAGTACCGCGTCCTGGCCGCGCTCGCGGGCACGCAGGTACCGGTCGCGCCCCTGGTGGCCGCATGCACCGACGACGAGGTGATCGGCGCGCCCTTCTACGTGATGGAGTACGTGCCCGGGATCGTGCTCCGGACCCGCGCGGACACCCAGGCGCTGACCGAAGCCCAGGCCGCGGACCTGTCCCGCTGCCTGGCCGACATGCTGGCCGCGATCCACGGGGTCGACGTGGCGGCGGTCGGCCTCGCCGATCTCGGCCGCGGCGCCGGGTACCTGCGCCGC
>Ga0335074_10007081_pt1 | contig 15544 bp, 14 predicted proteins | sample Lox_Sample_23_FD_206715 | JGI IMG/M metagenome (GOLD analysis project Ga0335074, IMG submission 206715) | Soil microbial communities from Loxahatchee National Wildlife Refuge, Florida, United States - Lox_Sample_2.3 | ecosystem: Environmental > Terrestrial > Soil > Wetlands | place: USA... | reverse complement strand
GTCGTCCGAGATCATCGTGGTGACCAGGGACGCGCCGGCTTCGTAGGCGTGCGCTGTGATGCGGCGCGCGAGGGGCAGGGCCTCCAGCGGGGTGGTCATCAGCAGTTCCTGGCCCGGGTGGAAGCCGCCGAGACCGACGCGTACTGCGACCTGCGCCAGGCGGTCGAGGCGGGTTTCGTGGTCGGTGGCGAGGGAGGTGGCGATGTCCATCGGTGGGGGCTCCGTGCGGGCGGGCGGTGGGATGTTTGTGGGGCCGGGTGCGGGGTGGTGCAAGGTGGCGAGGAGGGTGGGGCAGGGGAAGAATGGAACCGCGGATGGTGGCAGGCGAATTCGTGCCGCAGGACCCGAACGACGAGCCGGCGAGCGTCTTGCTCGACCGCATCCGCGCCAAGCGCACCGCCGCGCCGATGCCGCGGAAAGGCCGGCGCACGGGATCGAGTCAGGGGATCGCCACCTCGATCAGCGCCGCGAAACGCTGAAAGTCGCCGCTGTTGAACATCAGCAGGCGCGTCTCGCCATGCGCGATCATGGTCGCCACGATATTGGCGTCGTGCACCTGCTTGCCGGCAAACATATAGTCCCGGCCGAGTTGTTGCAGCCGCTCCCAAACCGCAGGGCCGTCTTCCAGCAGGTCCATCTGCGTGGCAATACGGGCCGTATCGGCGAACGCCGCGGCGAGGTTCAGCGGCTTTCCCCAGCTCTGGCTGCGGGTCACGGCAGCCAGATATTCGCGCAGTACTTGCCGGCTGACGGAAGGGTTCCCTGGGCCGCGGCGCGCGCCAGACCCGCCCGCGCTCGATCGCGAAAGGGCGCACCGGCGGCCATCGCATAAACCAGCACATTGGTGTCGACGAAGCTCATCGCTCGTCGTCGCCGTACATCTCTTCCCGGCGGAGACGCAACCCTGGTGGCCACGGTCCCAGGTCATGACTCGGAAGTGCCGCGACGTCGAACTTCTGCACTGCCTTTATGCGAACCGCTTCGGCAGTGAGCGTGATCGTCACGTCATGCTCGCCCGGTGGGAGTGCCACCGGCGCTGTGCCGACAATGCGCCGGTCGGGGCCTACCAGAATTCGAGTGTGGATTTCATTCATCTCTTGGGGTCCCTGCCGCTCGCATTTTAGGTCGAACGTGTTCAGCGGAAAAGCCGGGCGCCGTCGCGGGCAGGCGGCGGCCAGGCCCTGCCAGAGGCAGCCGGCCCCCTTGTCGAAGCTTTGGTCCGCGGCGTGTGCGGCTAACGGAGCAGGCGGGCATATGGGGTGGCGAAAGGTGGCGGGATGAATACGATTGGTCCCACGCTTCCCGCCACGAAGACCCCGGAGGATGCGACCATGGTTCCAGGAAGGGCACGCATCACGCCCAGAAAGTTCATGGGCAGATGGTTTGCTTTGGCGCTCGCACTTGCGATTGTGCTCGCCCCGGCGCACGGCCGCGCGGCTGATTCGGTGCTGGAACAGGCCACGGACCTTTATGGTGCGGTCATGTGGATGGAATCCGGTGCGCCAGGCATGGTGCTCGTTGCGGTGCGCGGAGACGCCGGTCTCGTTCGCGGCTATGGCGAGACCGAACGAGGCAACCACCATGAGCCGGACGGCAATACTCTGTTGCGGCTGAATTCGATTACCAAGGTGTTCACGACGGAGGTCCTGGCCTCGCTGGCGGCAGAGGGAAAGCTCAGTCTCACTGATTCGCTCCAGCGCTTTGCGGGCGACAGGACGGTGCCGCGATTCGGCAACGGGCCGATCACGCTGCTTGAGTTGGCAACCCATACGGCCGCGTTGCCGCGCGAGATGGGCAGCGCGCCGGAAGGCACGAACCCGCGCGCCTGGCCTACCAAGGAAGTTCGTTGGGCATGGCTGCCCAAATACACGCTGCCCTGGGCGCCGGGAACAATCGCCTCCTATTCGAATATCGGGTTCGATTTTCTGGCCGACGCGCTCGAGGCCGCAACGGGGCAGTCCTATCCCGATTTGCTGCGTGCGCGTGTCACCGGTCCGCTCGGGATGAAGGATACCGGGTTTGCTCCGACGCCAGAACAATGCGCCCGGCTGATGACAGGCACCGGCTTGGGCGGTCCGGCAACCTGCGTCGATACGCGCGCGACCGATGGAAGCGGCGGGCTCTACAGCACCGGGAACGACATGCTGCGCTGGCTGCGGCATAACCTTGCGGACACAGATGGTGCATTGTTGCTGAGTCACGCCGTGTACTGGCCGCGTCAGGCGCTCTCGGCGGCCATCGGTTTCGATGAAGGCGCGGCTCCGATGGCGGGTATCGGGCTTGGCTGGGTCGTCACGGCGGCCGACGACGTCCATCCGATGGTGCTCACCAAGAGCGGCGGTGGCGCAGGATTTATGAGTTATATCGCCTTTGCCCCTGGCCGCCACGTGGGTGTGTTCGTCGGTGTCAATCGCGTGGATTTTGGCATGTTCAAAGGGCTTGCAGAAGGCGCCAACGGATTGATCGCCCAGTTGGCGACGAGGTAGCGCGGCCTGGGTGATCGTCGCGCCGGGCCTTTCGCGGTGTGCAGGCGGCAAAGCCCCGGCCATACCCCGCGCTCTGGCACAGTGACTCCCATACCGTTTCGTTCCATCCTCGCGGTTCCAATGACAACGACCCCGGAGAACCGCAGGCTATGGAGACCGCCGCCACCCGTCCCGCAACAGCCGCGACGGCCGCCTTCACCGAGGATCCCGCCACCATCCGTCGCGCCGTGATCGCCTGCGGCATCGGCCAGATGTTCGAAATCTACGACTTCGTCATCTACGGCTTCTTCGCCCTCGCCATTGGCCGCGCGTTCTTCCCAAACACCGACCCAATCGCCTCGTTGCTCGCCAGCTTCGCCACCTTTGCCGTCGGCTTCCTGATGCGTCCGATCGGCGCCATGGTCATCGGGTGGTACGGCGACAAATTCGGCCGCCGCAAGGCGCTGGTGGTCACCGTCGGACTGATGGCGCTGGCCACCGGCTGCGTCGGCCTGATCCCACCCTACGCTAGCATCGGCGTCTGGGGCGCCATCCTGCTCGCCTTCTTCCGCATGCTGCAGGGCTTCTCCACCGGCGGCGAATGGGGCGGCGCGGCGGCGTTCCTGGTAGAGCATGCACCGACCGGCCGCCGCGGCCTGGTCGGCAGTTTCCAGCAGGCGGCGACTGCGCTTGGCGCAATGGCCGCGACCTTCTCGGCCGCCATCCTCACATCGGCGCTCAGCAAGGATGCGTTCTTTGCCTGGGGCTGGCGGATTCCGTTCCTGGTCGGGTTCGTTCTGGGGCCGATCGGCTACTACCTGCGCACCCGCGTCGCGGAAACGCCCGCCTTCCAGCGCGCCGAGGCCACCCGCACACTCACGCGCATTCCGCTCGCCGAGGCGTTCACCACGCATGGCGGCATGTTTCTCGCCGCGTTCGGGCTTTCGATCATCGGGTGCGTCATCAATTACGTGTTCCTGGTGTTCCTGCCCAGCTTTGCGGCGCAGACGCTGCACATCGATCTGTCGCGCGCGCTGTGGTCCACCACGCTGGCCGGCATCATCTATCTGGTGCTGACCCCGATCGTCGGCCACTGGTCCGACCGGATCGGCCGCAAGCCGATGTTGCTCGCCTGTGCGGTGCTGGCCTTCGTCCTGGCCTATCCACTGTTCTTGTTTCTTGAAACCCACCCCACCTTCTGGGGCCTGCTGCTGGTGCAGGCGACGGCGCAGGCGGTGCTGACATTGTACACGGGCGTGATTTCGACCATCCTGTCGGAGATGTTCCCGACCAACGTGCGCTACACGGCCCTGTCGGTCAGTTATGGGTTTGCGGTCGCTATCTTCGGCGGGTTCGCACCGTATATCTCGACGTTCCTCGTGCGCGTGACGGGCGATCCGCTGGCGCCGAGCTACTACGTGATGGCGGCGGCATTGGCGAGCGGGATTGCCGTGTCGTTTGTGCAGGCGCGCCACCGCGCGCCCGCTTTGGCATAAGCGGTGGCGCGAGGCGGCAAAGCGGAACGTTCATCGCCGGATTCGTTGCTTCGCTTTGTCCGCCGCCCTATGCTTGGCCTTGCCGATTCTGAGGAGATCGCCATGCTCCACGAACCGCGCCTGCGCCGCCGTAATAACCCGGCAGGCTTCGTTTCGCGGCAACCGCATTTCTCTCCGCAGTTCGCATCCCGGTGGCCGCGATCTTCTGGTGAACGCACCTCGCGGGAGAGCGGTCGCCGGCCATGACAGACCTGCACAAACTTCTGTTCGAGACCAAGGCGAAGGTCACAGATCGCGAGGTGCTGGCGACCGCCCGGTTGAATGCCAGCGTCAAACCGTTCGCCGGCCAGGAACTGTCGGACGACGTCATCGATCGCATCAATGCCGCGATCGCCGAAGAATCCGATCGTCTGGTCGCCGACGGTATTCTGCGCGAGCGTCCGGACTGGCTCGCCGCCATTGTGTCACGCCGGCTCTATGTCGCATTCGGCAGCCGCGCCGTGCAGCACCTCAGCCGTGAACTGCGCCGCATGGGCGCGGTGTGAATTCGCCGACACTTGTCCTGGGCGGGCTTGACCCGGGCATCTCTGCACCATCGATCCAGGTGTTACGACCGTCCCGATGATCAGGGGGGAGACGGCCAGGTTAGGCTGGCCGTCACGGGCGGTTTATCGCTCGAGAGTGGGCCACAGTTGACCGGGGTTGCTTCGTCGCTACGCTCCTCGCAATGACATGTGCGGGGGAGGATACCAGGCCGTGGCTGCCACCGAAGAATTCGACTTTGTCATCGTGGGCGCCGGATCTGCCGGCTGTACCTTGGCCTATCGCCTCACGGCCGATCCGCGCCATCGCGTGCTGGTGCTGGAAGCCGGCGGCAAGGATACCGATCCCTGGATCCACATTCCCGCCGGCTTCTACCGCAACATCTATAACCCGAAAGTCGCCTGGCATTTTGAAACCGAGCCGGTGCCGGAGATGCACAATCGCCGCATTTCCTGGCCTCGCGGCAAGGTGTTGGGCGGGTCATCCTCGATCAACGGCCTGATCTATATCCGCGGCCAACGGCAGGATTTCGATCTGTGGCGTCAGCTCGGCAATACCGGCTGGTCGTACGACGACGTGCTGCCGTATTTCAGGAAGGCCGAAAATCAGGAACATGGCGCCGACGAATTCCACGGTGCCGGTGGTCCGCTTTGCGTGTCCGACCTGCGTACCGACCATACGTTGCACGACGCCTTCATCGCGGGCGCGCAGGAAGCCGGCTATCCCTTCAACCGCGATTTCAACGGTGCGGAGCAAGAGGGGGTAGGGCCGTTGCAATTGACGGTACGTGGCAGGCGCCGGTGCTCTGCCGCCGCGGCCTATTTGAAGCCGGCGATGCAGCGCCCGAACCTGCGCGTCGAGATCCGCGCCCTGACCCATCGTATCCTGCTGGAAGGCAAGCGCGCGGTTGGGATTGAATACAGCCAGAATGGTGAGATCCGTCAGGCACGCGCGCGGCGCGAGGTAATACTGTGCGGCGGCTCGATCAACTCACCACAAATCTTGCAGCTATCGGGCGTCGGTCCCGGGGCGCTGCTGCAATCCGTTGGTATCGAGGTGAAGCACGACCTGCCTGGTGTCGGGGAAAACCTGCAGGACCATATCGGCGGACGCGTCATCTATCGTTGTCGTCCCGGCGTGTGGACAATGAACGAGGTGTACCATAGCTGGATGCGCCGCATCCATCACGGCATGCAGTACGCGCTGCTGTCCAAGGGTGCACTGATGACCGGCGCCGCACCGATCGGTCTGTTCGTCAAGACCCGGCCGGAATTGGAATCGCCTGATGTGCAGTACCAGTTCCTCGCCGGCAGCGCACCGAAGACCGGCGAACCCATGCACAAATTCCCCGCTTGCACGTTGGTCGCAATCCCGTGCCGGCCGGAAAGCCGCGGCTGGCTGCGCATCACATCGCCCGATCCGACGCTGCCGCCGGCGATGCAGCCGAACTACCTGTCCACCCAGCGCGACAAGGATACCATCGTCGCAGGCCTGAAGGTCTCGCGCGGTATCTTCCAGACCAAAGCGATGCAGCGCTACGTCACCACGGAGGAAATGCCCGGTCCGCAAGCGGCCACCGACGAAGACCTGCTGGATCACGTTCGCGCCACCGCCGGCACTACGTTCCACCAGACCAGCACGTGCATGATGGGCCCGGGCCCGATGTCGGTGGTGGACACATCGCTGCGGGTAAAAGGCATGGAGCGTCTGCGCGTCGTCGATGCGTCGATCATGCCGACCGTGGTTTCCGGGAATACCAACGCGACGGTAATCATGATCGCGGAGAAGACAGCAGACGCGATTTTGCAGGCCGCGTAATGACATAGCAACTGCGCGTCATGCTTCCGTGCGCCCTCGCGGCCAGCCGCGGAGCGGTCGCGCTGGCTGGCATGACCATCCCGCGGCTCACACCGCCGTGCGTTCGGTTGATCTTCCCCAACCTGATTGTGAAGCGGCAACCGAAGGCTCATCGCAGCGTAATCCTCCGCAGCCACGGAGGGCGCACATGGCACAATCTCCGGTCACCCGGCGCAACCTGCTTGGCGCCGCCGCGGGCGGCCCGGTGTTACCGGCAACATTCGTCACGCCAGTGCAGGCTGGCGCCGATGCGACACAGGCACGAACGGAAGCACCTGCCCAACTTGATATCGTCCTGCTGGTGAACGGCAGCCGGGTGCCAGTCACGGTTGAGCCACGCACCTCATTGCTCGATGCGCTGCGAGAGCAGATTGGGCTGACGGGCACGAAGAAGGGCTGTGACCGTGGTGCGTGCGGCGCCTGCACCGTCCGTATCGACGACCGCCGCGTGGTCTCTTGCCTGACTCTCGCCGCGCGCTGCCAGGGCAAGCGGATTACCACCATCGAGGGCCTTGCACATAACGGTGAACTGCATCCGATGCAGGCCGCCTTCTTGCATCATGATGGGTTCCGGTGCGGCTACTGCACGCCCGGCCAGATCATGTCCGCGGTCGCGGTGCTCCGGGAAGGCCCACCGGTTCCGATGCTGAAATTCGCGAATGGATGAGCGGCAATATCTGCCGCTGCGGCGCCTATCCCAACATTGTCGCGGCGATCCGCGAAGCCGCGCAGAGGACCTGAGCGATGCAGTCCTTCAATCTGGTGCAGCCCCGCGGGATCGAAGCTGCCGTGTCAGCCGCTGCAATGCCGCACAGCAAATATATCGCCGGCGGCTCCGATCTGATGCAGTTGATGAAGGATAACGTCGAGACGCCCGAACATCTCGTCGATCTGGAACAATTGCCGCTGGGCGGGGTCACCGTTGGCCGCTCTGGTCTGCGTCTGGCAGCGATGGCGCGCCTATCGACAGAAATGCTTTACGCCTGCCCTAACGTCGCAGTAACGCGCCGGCTCGTCGCGATTAACGCAGGCTTGCCAACTTATATGCGCGCGCCCGGTGAATCGTCCGGTAACTTTGCCCTGGAGTCGGCCATTGACGAGCTGGCAGTGTCATTGAAGCGTGATCCGCTCCAGTTTCGTATACAAAATTATACAGAGCAGGATCCGCACGAGAACAAGCCGTTCGCCAGCAAGATGCTGCGTGCGTGCTATCAACAGAGTGCGGTACTGTTCGGCTGGTCGCGCCGCATGCCCGAGCCGCGCAGCATGCGCAACGGGCGCATGCTGATGGGCTGGGGCGTGGCCACCAGCACTTATCGCACCAATCAACGTCCAGCGCAGGTACGGGTGCGTTTTACCGCCGACGGCACGGTGCTGGTGCAGTCAGGGACGCAGGATGTTGGGACCGGTACTTATACGGTGATGTCGCAGGTCGCGGGTGATGCGCCGGGGGTGCCGGTGGAGCATGTGCGCTTTCAGCTTGGCGATAGCCGCTTTCCACCGGCGCCGGTGTCAGGCGGTTCTTCGACTGTGCCGAGCGTGGCGCCTGCGGTGCTCGCTGCCTGTCAGGCGCTGCGTGCTAAGATTTTTGACCTGGCACGCCGTAGTGAACGGCCGGGATGGCAGCCTGTGCCGGCTGACGCGTTGAAGCTGCAAAACGGCTCTGTCGTCGCACCCGGCGGTTCCATCGCCATTGGCGCTTTGCTCGCGCAGAATGGCCAGGGTGCCGTGGAAGCAGATGCTGGTTCGGCGCTGGACGCTACGCCGAACCACTTCTCGCGTCATGCTTTTGGCGCGCAGTTCGCCGAAGTGGTGGTGAACCCCGACCTTGGTACAATCCGGGTCAACCGCTGGGTGGGTGCATTCGATGGCGGCCTGATCCTGAACGCCAAGACCGGGCGCAGCCAGCTCATTGGCGGTATCACCTATGGGATCGGTATGGCGCTGTCGGAGGAGACGCTGGTGGACGGCGAGACCGGGCGCATCGTCAATGCCAACATCGCCGAGTATCTGGTGCCGGTGAACGCCGATGTGCCCGACATTCAGGCGATTTTTGTGCCGAATGAAGAGCATAACTCCAACCCGTCGGGCGTAAAAGGAATTGGCGAACTGCCGATGGTGGGCGTCGCGGCGGCGATCGCCAATGCGGTGTACCACGCGACGGGCGTGCGGGTGCGCAAGGTGCCGATCCGCATTGAGGACGTGCTGAGCTGAGGCGGCGTGCTGCGCTGAGACGGCGTGAGGCCTCGAGACGACGTCATGGCCTGAAGACGCCGTGTGGCCTGAGGGCTGCGATTTTTTTGCCACCGCCGGGAATGTTTCGGTTGGCGCGTGGTCCAGGCGGGGCAAGGTTTCTTGACTCGCCTCGGGGCGGTGCTTAGAACTCCGCCTCCCCGCCAGCCACCCCGGTAGCGGGCGCGACGTCCCGATCATCAGCATCAAGCGAGCACATGGCCAACACCGCTTCCGCGCGCAAGCGCATCCGCCAGACTCTGAAGCGCACCGAGCGCAATCATGCGCGCAAGTCGCGCATGCGGACCTTCGTCAAGAAGGTGGAGGCGGCGATTGCCGGCGGCAAGAAAGACGACGCTGTTGCCGCGTTGCGCGCTGCGCAACCGGAAATGCAGCGCGCCGTTGGCAAGGGCGTGGTGCACAAGAACGCTGTGGCGCGGAAGCTGTCGCGTCTGTCCCGCCGCATCAAGGCGCTGGCGACGGCATAGCTTGCCTCTCGTTGCGAGAGGCAACGAATGGCTGTTGACCTCCCGTACGAGCAAGAGCAATAATCGCTGTAGCAAACTACAGCATTACACCACCGAAGAAAAACCGGTGGTGCCAACGGTGCTGGCGTTGTCGCGGTGCCGCCTCGATACAACAACTACTTAATCCACAACTCGCAATCTTCTTGCGTTGTTTGAGTCGTTTCTGTTGGGATTAACTTTGCTATTGCCACCCGTCACGAAAGCTTTGCATACTCACAGCAGGCGAAATCCTCTCCCGATAGCAAGCTTCTTTGGCCGGTTCCGGTGACGCGGCAACCGCTATGGGCGGGTTTCGTTTCAGATGTGCGGCAATCAACTTGCCGTGAGGGTCTTGGGTGCATTGTCGGCATTAGAACCGGTTCAGGGGGAGCTAGGGGGATGCCCACGACCATGGAGCGAGATACCGTGGCGACACCACAGTTGGCCGCGCAATGGGCGCGTGTACGGGGGCGTTTGCAGCAGGAGTTTGGCGAGGTCGAATACCGCACATGGCTGCGGCAGATGACCCTGGTTGGCCTGGACGGCGATGAGATCACGGTGCACCTGCCCACGAGATTCCTGCGCGATTGGGTGCGCAGCCGTTATGGCGATCGCATCACCGCACTGTGGCACGAAGAAAATCCCGCGATACGCCGCGTGGATATCCGCTTCGGACCGTCTGCCGGCGCGATCTCCGGTCTCGATGACGGGCTGGCCGAGGATCTCTCCACACCCCCGGCCGAGCCGCCGCCGATGGCCCCGCCGCTGCCGATCGGCCGCAGCCGCGACCGCGCCGGAGAGCCGCGCTCGGAACTGAATGCCGGGCTGGATCCGCGGTTTACCTTCGATGGGTTCGTTGTTGGCAAGCCGAACGAGTTTGCGCATGCCTGCGCGCGGCGGGTGGCGGAGCAACCCTCCAGTGCGGGATTCAATCCGCTGTTCCTGTATGGCGGCGTGGGGCTGGGCAAGACGCATCTGATGCACGCAATCGCTTGGGAGCTGCTGGCGCGAGAACGCAATGGTGCGTGGCCGGTATCGGTGGCCTACATGTCCGCCGAGAAGTTCATGTACCGGTTCATCACCGCGCTGCGCAGCCAGGCGACGCTGGAGTTCAAAGAGCAACACCGCAGTGTCGATGTGCTGATGGTGGACGATCTGCAGTTCCTGATCGGCAAGGACAACACGCAGGAGGAGTTCTTTCACACCTTCAATGCGCTGGTCGATGCCGGCAAGCAGATCGTGGTGTCGGCGGACAAGTCGCCATCGGACATGCAAGGCCTGGAGGACCGGCTGCGCACGCGGCTGAGCTGCGGCATGGTCGCGGACCTTCATGCGACAACATTCGAATTGCGCATGTCGATCTTGCAGGCGAAGGCGCAGCGTGCGGGTGTACCGGTGCCCGACAAGGTGATGGAATTCCTGGCGCACAAGATCACGTCCAACGTGCGCGAACTGGAAGGCGCGCTGAACCGCCTGATCGCGCAGGCCAACCTTTTCGGCCGGCCGGTGACGTTGGACGCGACGCAGGAGATTCTGCACGACATCCTGAAAGCATATGAGCGGCGCGTGACGATCGACGAAATCCAGCGGAAGGTGGCCGAGCATTACAATATGCGGCTCACCGACATGTATTCCGCGCGGCGTGCGCGCAATGTGGCGCGGCCGCGGCAGGTGGCGATGTATCTGGCAAAGCAGCTCACTAGCCGCAGCTTGCCGGAGATCGGGCGGAAATTCGGCAACCGCGACCACACCACCGTGATGCACGCGGTGTCACGCGTGGGGCAGTTGATTGAAGTGGATCCTAATTTCGCCGAGGATGTGGAATTGCTGCGGCGCATGCTGGAGGGCGGGGCAGGGCCGCTGCAGTAATTGGCTGCGTACCGGCCCGGTCACCCTCACCCTCGTCGCTACTGCGCCTCGACCTCTCCCGCGCGGGCGAACAGCGCGCGCGGGAGAGGTTAGTTAGTCTGCGGCCGCGGCATACGCCTCCAACGGCGCGCAGGTGCAGACCAGATTCCGGTCGCCATACACGTTGTCCACCCGCTTCACCGGCGGCCAGTATTTTTCGCCCGCCACCCATGGCAGCGGATACACCGCTTGCTCACGCGAATACCGGTGCGGCCATACGTCGGCCATCGCTTCACTGGCGGTGTGCGGCGCGTGCTTCAGCGGATTGTCGGCGCGATCCAGCTTGCCCGCGGCGATCGCCGCGATCTCGGCACGGATCGCCAGCATCGCATCACAGAAGCGGTCCAACTCGGCCTTGCTCTCACTTTCAGTTGGTTCGATCATCAGCGTGCCGGCCACCGGCCATGACATGGTCGGCGCGTGGAAGCCGAAATCTATCAGGCGCTTGGCGATATCCTCCACCATCACGCCTGCTTCCGCCTGGAAGCCGCGGCAGTCGATGATGCACTCATGCGCCACGTAGCCGCCGGGGCCGGTGTACAGAACCGGATACGCGCCGCGCAGCCGCTGCGCGATGTAGTTCGCGTTCAGGATCGCCACCTCCGTTGCGCGCGTCACGCCGGCCGCGCCCATCATGCGGATATAGGCGTAGGAAATCGGCAGGATCAGCGCCGACCCGAACGGCGCGGCCGCAACAGGACCGAACCCAGTCGCCGGACCGGCATCGGCGCGGAGCGGATGGTTGGGCAGGAACGGTGCCAGATGCGCGGCGACACCGATCGGCCCGACGCCAGGCCCTCCGCCGCCATGCGGAATGCAGAACGTCTTGTGCAGATTCAAATGACACACATCCGCGCCGATCGCCGCCGGCGAGGTGAGCCCCACCTGCGCATTCAAATTCGCACCATCCATGTAAACTTGGCCGCCGGCTTCGTGCACAATGTCGCAGATCTCGCGGATCGCCGCTTCGAACACGCCGTGCGTGGACGGATACGTCACCATCAGCGCCGCCAGCCGATCACGGTGCAGCGCCGCCTTGGCGCGCAGATCGGCGAGATCGATATTGCCGTCGCGGTCGCAGCCCACCACCACCACGCGTAGCCCCGCCATCGCCGCGCTGGCCGGGTTGGTGCCATGCGCCGAGGACGGGATCAAACACACATCCCGCGCACCGTCGCCACGCGATTCATGCCAGGCACGGATGGTCAGCAAGCCGGAATACTCGCCCTGCGAGCCGGCGTTCGGCTGCAACGTGACGGCGGCAAACCCGGTGATTCGCTGCAGCCACTCGCTGAGCCGGTGGATCAGCGTGGCATAGCCTTCGGTCTGATCCTCTGGTGCGAAGGGGTGGATGCCGGCAAAGCCGGGCCAGGAAATCGCCAGCATCTCGGCCGTCGCGTTCAGCTTCATCGTGCAGGAGCCCAGCGCAATCATGCTGCGGTTCAGCGCGATGTCCTTCTCCTCCAGGCGCTTCAGATAACGCAGCATCTCATGCTCGGTGTGATGCTGGTCGAACACGGCTTGTTCGAGGAAGAACGTATTGCGGGCAAGTTCGGCGGGAATGCTCGGTGCGGCGCCGTCCAGGTCGGCGCCCAGCACGCCGGCCAGGCGCACCAATTCCTCATGGGTGACCGTTTCATCGAGCGCAATGCCAACCGCGCCATCATCCACGCGGCGCAAATTGAAGCCGGCCATCAGGGCGGCGCGCATCAGCGCGCCGGCATCGCGGGATTCCACCACGATCGTGTCGAAGAACGCATCGTGCCGCAGCCGGTGTCCGCCACGCACCGCGGCGTCGGAGAGCATGCGCGCCATCAGGTTCACACGGCGCGCGATGCGCTTCAAACCTTCGGGCCCGTGCCACACGGCATAGAATCCCGCCATCACGGCCAGCAGCACCTGCGACGTGCAGATATTCGACGTGGCTTTCTCGCGCCGGATATGTTGCTCGCGGGTTTGCAAGGCGAGGCGTGTTGCCGGAGCACCGGCGGCATCCAGCGACACGCCGACCAGCCGTCCGGGCATGTGCCGCTTGAAAGCATCGCGTGTGGCGAAGAACCCGGCGTGCGGGCCGCCGAACCCCATCGGCACGCCGAAACGCTGCGCCGAGCCAACCACGACGTCGGCGCCCATCTCCCCAGGCGGCGTCAGCATCGCCAACGACAACAGATCGGCGGCGACGATCGCCAGTGCGTCGGCATCATGGACCGCCTGGATCTCCGCCGACAGCGAGCGCAACGCGCCCGATGTGCCGGGGTATTGCAGCACCAGTGCGAACGGCCGTGCGGCGGCGACGGCGGCAAGGTCTCCCGGCGCCACGTCCACCAGCGTCACGCCGATCGGCTTCGCCCGTGTTGCCAGCACCGCGCGGGTTTGCGGATGCAGGTCAGCCGCGACGGCCAGCACATCGGATTTCGCTTTGCTGATCGCGTGCGCCATCGCCATGGCTTCAGCCGCGGCGGTCGCTTCGTCCAGCAGCGATGCGTTGGCGATCTCCATCGCGGTCAGTTCGCAGATCATCGTTTGGAAGTTCAACAGCGCTTCCAGGCGGCCCTGGGCGATTTCCGCCTGATAGGGCGTATAGGCGGTGTACCAGCCTGGATTTTCCAGCACGTTGCGCTGCACCACGGGCGGCGTGTGCGTGCCATGGTAGCCCATGCCGATCAGCGATTTCTTCTGCACATTGCGGTCGGCCAAAGCGCGCAGTTCGGCAACGACGCCGGCTTCGCTGAGTGGCGGCGGCAGATCGAGCGGTTGCCGGCTGCGGATGGATGGCGGGACCGTCTTCGCCGCCAGGTCGTCCAGCGTGGCGGCGCCGACCGTATGCAGCATGGCGGTGATATCGGACTCCGATGGGCCGATGTGCCGCGTCACAAATCCATCCGCAGCTTCCAGTTCGGCAAGCTCGGCCAGGGCGGAAAAACCCTGCGGCGAAACGGCGTCCATCAGTCCAGCGTCTCCACGTATTCGTTGTAAGCGTCTTCATCCAGCAGCGCCTCGAAGGCGGCGGTGTTGTCGATTTCCAGGCGGAAGAACCAGCCTTCACCCTCGGCATCGGAGTTCACCAGCGACGGGTCGTCGGTGATTTCCGAATTGGTCTCCACCACCTTGCCCGCGAGCGGCGCGTAGATGTCGGAGGCGGCCTTCACGCTCTCCACCACGGCGCACGCCTCGCCCGCGGTCACATCGCGGCCGGCTTCCGGCAGTTCGACGAAGACGATATCGCCCAATTGCTCCTGGGCATGGTCGGTGATGCCGACGGTGACGATGTCGCCATCCAGCGTCACCCATTCATGTTCCTTGGTGTAGCGTTTGTCCGATTGCTTGCCGGGCATGGTGCGTTTCCTGTTTCAGCGGACGTAGCGGTGGGGGACGAAGGGCAGCGCAGCGACGGCGGCGGGCAACGGCTTGCCGCGCACCACCACGAATATCGGCGTGCCTGATGCGGCGAGGTCGCGCCGCACATAGCCCATGGCGATCGGCGCATTCAGCGTGGGCGAGAAGCTGCCCGACGTAATGACCCCCGCCGCGGTGCCGTCGGCGGCGACGATGTCGGTCAGAGCACGTGCCGGGGCGCGGCCTTCGGGGCGGATGCCGACTCGCAAACGCGGGAATGTGTTTTCCAACTGGTCGCGGATCACGGCGGCGCCGGGAAAGTCCCACGCCGCGCGGCGGCGCTTGCCGATCACCCAGGTGAGGCCCGCTTCCACCGGCGATGTCAGTTCGTCGATGTCGTTGCCGTAGAGGCAGAGGCCGGCCTCCAGCCGCAGCGAATCGCGGGCGCCAAGCCCGGCGGGGGCCACCTCGGGCTGGGCGAGCAAGGCGTCGGCCAGGGCCTCGGCGCGGTCAGCGGGGGCAGAAATTTCGCAGCCGTCTTCGCCGGTATAGCCGGACCGCGAAACCAGGCACGCAATGCCCGCGATATCGAGCGGCGCGACTCCCATGAATGGCAGCGAAGCCAGGTCAGGCGCGAGTCGGGCCAGCACTGCGACCGCCTCCGGGCCTTGCAGCGCCAGCAGCGCCCGGTCCTCCAGCGGCGCCAGCGTCACGCCGGCGGGCAGATTGGCGGCGATGTGGGCGAAATCGTCGTCCTTGCGGCTGGCGTTGACGACCAGGAAGAGCCTGTCGCCGCCGAGATTGGCGACCATCAGGTCGTCCAGGATGCCGCCGGCTTCGTTGGTCAGCAGGCTGTAGCGCTGGCGATTGGGTTTCAGGCCGATGATGTCGCCGGGAACCAGCTTTTCCAACGCCGCCGAGACATTGGTGCCGCTGAGCATGGCCTGGCCCATGTGGGAGACATCGAACAAGGCGGCCTGCGCGCGGCAGTGCAAGTGCTCTGCCAGAACGCCGCCGCGGCAGCGGGCGGCGAGCATGTCCTTCAGGTCGTACTGCACCGGCATGGCATAGCCGGCGAATTCCACCATGCGGGCACCCAGGCGGCGGTGCCAGGCGTCCAGCGGGGTGGTCCGCAGCGGCTTCGGATTGGGGTCGTCGGGTAGGGCGTTCTCGATCAAGGTCCACTCCGCAGGCAGGTCGT
>Ga0335074_10007080_pt1 | contig 15545 bp, 13 predicted proteins | sample Lox_Sample_23_FD_206715 | JGI IMG/M metagenome (GOLD analysis project Ga0335074, IMG submission 206715) | Soil microbial communities from Loxahatchee National Wildlife Refuge, Florida, United States - Lox_Sample_2.3 | ecosystem: Environmental > Terrestrial > Soil > Wetlands | place: USA... | reverse complement strand
TCGGACAAGGTGGCTCTGATCGGGCAAGTGCTTAATTCAACGACACCCGGCGAAAGCGTGGGAATAGTCCCCGTTCGATTGTGCCGGGGCCGCAGAGTGCTGGCAGAGGCGACGACGAGCGCTTTTGGTGAGTTCTACCTGGAATGCGATCTTGGGAAGGGGTTTCAGCTGCGGGTAAAGCTGCCAACGGAAGAGCTGTGCCTTCCACTGGTAGAGCCGACAATCGAATCCACGCAGGGTAGTTCCGAAGCATATGATTTAAAGCAAGTTAGCAGTTTATTTGTCAGGGACGGGAAACGTACTAGGAAGAAGGTTTGATGCGGAAGCCCTCGAAATTAGCCGTCCGTACTATGGCCCGAAATGGGCCTGCAGCCGAGACTCGGATGGTATCAGTACCGAGAACTCGGGACGGGCTAAAGGGTGGGTACGCAAAAGGAGCAGTGGGAATCATGAAACGTCGAATCTGGCTGGTGTTGCTTCTCGCGATCGGTTTGTGGGGCCAGCCGGCCGCGGCCCAGGGACTTTTGGGCGGTCTGCTTTCTAACGTCGTCTCGACAGTCTCGAATCTTCTATCGCCCCAGCCGGGCGTGATCGTGCGCACCAACCTAGGTCTGGCCGGATTGCAAAGGGTGTGCTTGCTCAATGGATGCACAGTCGCCGGCAACATTGACGGGAACCAGAACCAAGTTTTTCTGGTGAGGCCGGTGAAGGGGTTGCTGCCTAATCTCCTTGCCAACGTGCTCAATCTGGTTACTGGAATCATCGATGCCGAACCGGATCAGACCCTGGTGATCCCGCCGAACCCGACCAGCCAATCGACAACCAACAACCCGCCTCCGGGGCTGTGGGACACGACTCCCGTGAACTACTACGGGAACACCGTCACCGATGGTTACGTCAACCAGCCGGCCGTGCAGATCATTCAGCTCTCCCAGGCGCATAGCACTTTCAACCTGAGTGGCTCGGGCATCGTGGCCGACATCGATACGGGCGTCGATCCGAACCATCCGGCCTTCCAGGGAGTGCTGCTGCAGGGCTGGGACTTCACTCGCAACCAGGCTGGCGGCTCTGAGATGAACGATATCTCGATGAGCGCACCGCCGCCCTGCAACTCCTGCCCGGCTGCCTACGTGAACCAGCACACCGCCGCGATGCTCGACCAGCACACTGCCGCAATGCTCGATGGATCCCAGTACGCGGCTTTTGGCCACGGCACAATGGTGATGGGCATCATTCACCTTGTTGCGCCGACGGCGAAGCTCATGCCGCTGAAAGCGTTCAGCGCAAACGGAAACGGTTCGCTTTCGAACATCATCGCCGCGATCTACTACGCCGTGCAGAATCACGCCAACGTGATCAACATGAGCTTCGACATGCTGCAAAACTCGACCGAGCTCACGGATGCGATCAACTACGCCAACAGCAACCACGTGATCCTGGTGGCGTCCTCCGGCAACGATGGCGTGGAAGAAATGGTCTACCCGGCGGGCCTCCAGAACGTGATGGGCGTCGCTTCGACCAACAATCAGGACCAGCGGTCGAGTTTCTCGAACTATGGAAACCAGATCGTGTGGGTTGCCGCTCCCGGCGAAGGCGTGATCACCACCTATCCCTTCGGCCTCTACGCCGCGGGTTGGGGAACGTCCTTCAGTTCGCCTTTCGTTGCCGGAACCGCGAACCTCGTGTGGAACATGCAGTCGCAAGACAGTCAGAGCCAGGCGTCGTGGGCTATCGCGCACGCCCAGTTCGTGGGGCTGAACATGGGCAATGGCCGCCTCAATGTCAACTGGACCCTATCGGCGCTGAATCCGCTTCAGGGCCTGCTTCACTAGAGGCGTTCGTTACTCTGATGCCGACGATCGTGAATCGAGCTGAAGGCGCTTCCGAACTCCCCACACGCATCGAGGGAGCTTCGGAAGCGCCCTCGTCTTTCGCCATGCCGGCGACCGTTCCGCGCCAATGGTCGGGCGTAATTCTGCGAATCAAGCAGATGGAGGAGCAGACGCTGGCTCTGCGCACGTCGCTGATCTGCGCCTTCAATCAACTCCTCGACCTTAAGGATCTCAATACCGGAGTTCACAGCACACGATTGGCCGAGTGGGCGCTTCACGTGGCCGGAGAGCTCGGCCTGGATGAAAGCTCGCTCTCGGATCTTGAGGTAGCCGCGCTGCTGCACGATATCGGTAAAATTGGCATTCCCGATGCAATCCTCCACAAGCCTGCCAAGCTCACCGATGAAGAATACAGCCTGATGAAGAAACATCCCGAATACGGCTGGGCCGTGATGCGCAACGTGCCGGGGATGGAACGCGCCAGCCTGATGATTTTGCATCATCACGAAAGCTACGATGGCAGAGGCTACCCGGCGGGGCTGAAGGGCGACGAAATCCCGATCGGATCGCGGATCGTCTCCGTGATCGACGCATTCGATGCCATGGTTTCCTCACGCCCCTATCGCGCGGGCATGCCGTACGCGGAGGCCGAGCGCCGTTTGCTCGAGGCGAGCGGCACGCAGTTCGACCCTGGCGTCGTCGAGCGTTTTCTTCCTCTGGCCCGCGCGGAGATGTCTTCCGTATTCGCTGCGGCGGGCACAAGCGTTTCGGCAGCGCTGTAATAGCTGCCCGCGGTTTCCGCCGTTGTTTCCCCCCAAACCCACAAGCATAGAGAAACTTGCCAGCCGAAAATTCGGGAACTCTTAAGCCATCTGGATGGAATCTCACATAGCAACCACCAAAGCACCTTTGGGAGAATACCGATGCGATTTTTTTCGAAAACTGCTCTTGCGGTGCTGGCTTTGGCGATGAGCTCTACCCCGGTATTGGCGCAAGGCGATCCGCAGGATCCGCCTATGCAGCAGCCCCAGGGCCCTGGCCAGCGCGGCCCGATGGTCATCATGCGCACGATGGGCCCAGGCGGTCCAGGCGGCGATGATGGGGGCGGTTGGGGTGGCAGGCGCGGCGGCTTTGAGCGCGGCGGCCGGATGGACGGCGGTTTCGGGCGCGGCGGCCGCATGGACGAGCGGGGCTTCGGCATGGGCGAGCGGGAATTCGGTCTCATGCGCGCATTGCGCGATCCGGACGTTCGCAAGCAGGTGGGTATCACTGACGACCAATTCGCCAAGATTCGCGGGCAGGAATCTGATTTCCGCAAGACCGAAATTCGCGATCGGGCCGATCTTCAGGTGAAGCGCATCGACCTAAAAGACCTGCTCTCCGCCGACAAGCCGGATCGCGCCGCAATCGATAGCAAGCTGCAGGAAATCAGCGCCGCGCAACTCGCCCTCGAGAAATCGGCAGTCGACTACCGCCTCGACATGCGCGATGCAATCACCCCGGCGCAGCGCGACAAGCTGCGCGAGATCATGCATGACCGGTGGCAGCGCGGTGGCCGCGGTCACGCAGGCCCTCAAGCAATGGGCCGCAGAGGGCCACGCCAGCGGAACGGAGCGGGCCCGGGGCCTGCACCCCAGTCGAATCCTCAACCCGCGCCACCGCCGAATAACTAGGCGGTATCAGTCAATCAATCCGAGCCGACGCGTCGGCAGGGCGCGAGGTCCAGTTCTTCGGGGCTCCGGTCTTTATGCCGCCGCAGGAATTGAACGCTCAGGCGAATCTCTGGATCGCCATCAGCGTCTGATCGTCCGCTTGGCGCACGCCGGCCGAGTGCCGCTGGACGGCTCCCAGACACGCAGCCACAAGCTGCTTTGGGGGCCAGCCATGGCACTCGCCGATGGTGGCGGCAAGTCCCTCGATGCCATATTCGCTGCCGGCGGCGTTATTTGCTTCTGAGATTCCATCGGTGAAAAGCAGCAGGCTGTCGCCCGGCTCGAGCCGCACCCGGCAAACCGTGTAGCGGCTCGTCGAAAAAAGACCGAGCGGCAATCCCGTCGAACCGATTTGCTTCACGCCCTCCGGCGAGACCACGAGCGCAGGCGAATGACCTGCGCTTGCGATCTCGATTTTGCCGGAGCGCCCGGCGCGGCCGCAGACGAGAGTCGCATACTGCCCGGCGGTTGTGCTCTGGCAGAAAAGACGGTTGGCCATATCAAGCAATTTGCCAAGTTCCACATCCGCGCTCGCAAGGCTGCGAAACATCGCATGCAGGTGAGTCATCAAAAGCGACGCCGCCACGCCTTTTCCCGAAACGTCGCCAAGAAGGAAGATTAAATCGCCGCTTTCATTGGCGGGAGAAATCAGGTCGAAGTAGTCGCCGCTCACCATGCCGGCGGGCTTGTACTGGTAGTGAATGCGCCAGTCGCGAAACTCCGAGTCGCTCTGCGGCAGCAGGCCGCGCTGCACCTGGGATGCAAGCTCCAAATCGCGCTCGAGCGCGCGCTGCTCGTCGCTCGTGAGGTGGTCCAGGCACAGCCGCATCAAAGGATCGGCGATGAGGCGTTCTTTTTCCACAGTGTCGTGGCACACGTCGCAGATTCCATATGTTCCAGCGTCCATTCGCTGCACCGCTGAATTCACTTCCTCGAGCAGTTCGACGAACGGAGCCGTGGTGGCCGCGGGTTCGCTCGTTGGGATGCTCGAAAGTAGAAGCTTGATCTCGTCCCGCCGTTTTTCGAGCTGTTCGCGAATGTAAGGATCGACAATTCCCGGCACGATCTTCGCCTCCGTCTGTGAGATTCTCGCAGTCTGCGTGGCAGCGCCATCCGATTCGGGCATGGAAGTTACCTCCCGGCGTTTTCGGGATTAGATTCACCGGCAGCGGCCCGCGATTCGCCTTCCAAGGCGTCAAGCAGGCTTCGGCCGGCTTTTCGTTCGAGGCGCGCCAGGCGTTTTTCGAAGCGGGCACGGCCTGCGCGATACGCGTGCGGCGCGATCGTGCCGAGCCGGTCGGCCTTGCGGAGTTCGGCAATGGCTTTCCGCGCGAGCGCCGCCGCGCGATGCGGTTCGCGGGCGCGGCGTTCGTAGTAAATGGACAGCTGTTCATAAGCTTCGAATCCTTCGCGCGAATTCCCCAGCATGCCTTCCCAGAGGCGGCATGCGAGCCCGTGGTCGCCTTCGCGCTTCGCGAGGCGCGCGAGCGACCGCCGCGCGGCCCGGTCCGTTTCCGGCGGCAACTCGAAGGCGATTGAACGTTCATAGAGCTTCCGCGCGCGATGATCTTCGCCGCGCCGCTCGCAGATCCGCGAAACGCCGAACAGCTCGAATCCATCCTGGCCGTGCGTTTCCGGATTTCCGACCAGCGTGAGAATGCGGGTTGCGAGCGCGGCGAGCCCTCGCAGGTCCATTTGATTGTGGTGAAAGATCGGAACCAGCGGATCGGGTGACGCGCCGCGCAAGTAGTCGAAATAGATCTGCGGAATCAATTCGGACATCACGTCGGCCCCGCGATTCCAGCCGAGCACGTGCTTTTCGAGTTCCGGCAAGCGGACCGAACCGAGGCGCAGCCGCCAGAGCGCCCGCGCCGGGTGCAGAAAATCGAGATGCGCGCGCGGCGTGGGCGGCTTGATCGCGCGCGTCATACGATAGCGCGTTTCGAGCAGCGGCCAGTCGAACGATTTGCCGTTGAATGTGACGAGCACGCGCCGCTCCGCCAGCCTCTCGGCGAGCGCCTCGAGCAGAGAACGCTCTTCGCTGTGCTCGCGCATGAAAAATTGCTCGACTTCGAGGCCGCCCGCGTCCCACCACGCAATGCCCACAAGGAAGGGATACGTGCCGGTGCCGCCCGCGAGTCCCGTGGTCTCCGTATCGAGAAAAAGCCACTGCTGGGGATCGGCCACGCAATCCGGCGCTTCGGGCGCAAGCAGGCGCAACGCCGCAAGATCGAGGTCGCCCTCGGGCGCAGCGAGGGCTGCATCGCCGTCAATCACTTCGGAAAACCAGCGGCGCAATCCGAGATGCGGGCCAAACCGATTTTCTCGCGTGGTCGCCCCGAGGATCAGCGCGAGCCGCTCGGCACCCGCCGGAACATCGGGCACATGCCCGCGCAGCGCCTCATCGTTTGCCTGGGGGCCGCGCCGCGCGGGCCTCAGCGCTCCGATCCGCGCGTATCGATCGTGCATCGAGGTGTTCATGAACAAAGGCGATCCAAAATGGCGAGCGCGGCTTCCTTCGTCCGCTCGCTTTTTTCGCCGGCCGGTCCGACGCACGACGGGCAGCCGCTTTCGCATGGACAACGGACGATCAATTCCCGCGTGCGGCTGAGGAGCACATCGTGGACGCGATAGAGCGGTTCGCTAAAGCCGATGCCCCCGGGATAGGCGTCGTACAAATAAAGATTCGGCTCGAAAAACTCTTTCATCCGAGCGGGATCATCGCCGGCGGCGGAGTACTCCTGCCAGTCTCCCATTTCGACTCCGGGGCTTGCAGGGCGCTCGCCAACGGCCGTGCCCAGATCCCGCCGGTCGCACATCAGGAGCAGCGTGGCCATGGATTCGAGCGCGTAGAGCAGGCCGAAAATCCCGCTCTGGCGCTCGGAAAGCGCGAAGGGCAGCGCCTCGAGCAGCGGGCGATCGAGCGTGATCCAGAATGCCGTCGTGTGCATTTCGTTCTCTGGAAGCTCGAGTTTGCCGTCGCCGATATTCTCGTTGGTGAAGAACTTGATTTTCTTGAAGCCGACCACTTGGGAGCGGACGAGAACATCGCCGTGGGCCCGCGCGGCCGGTCCTGCGATGCGTTCCTCCTCCGCGATCTCAAGCACCCGAACCTGCGTGTAGCGGATCGCGTCCGTGTAGTAATCGACGTTCACCGGCTTGACGAAGGCCTTGCGCTCGTCGAAATCGAGATGATCGACGTAATACTGCTGGCCCTGGTGGAGGTAAATCGCCTTGGGATGCACGGTTGTGAGCGCGGAAGAAAAATCGACTTCGCCGATTACTTCCGGCTTGCCGTCCGGCTGGCTCGAAGTGTCGATAATGATGAAATTGTCGGACGTGACCGAGCGGAGGCTGACGGTATCCGCGGGATACGCCTCCTGCACCCAGTGCCAGTTGCCGCCGCTGCGATGAAGGTAGCCCGCTTCGGCCAGCCGCTCGCAGAGTTGCCGTACGTCGACGGCGCCGAATTTATCCCCGGGCGCGATGGGGAGTTCGAATGCCGCGCATTTCAGGTGATTGACGAGGATTTCGAGATTATCCGGCTGCACGTAGGCGTGCTCGGGCGAGCGGCCGAAAAAGTAGTCGGGATGCTGCACGATGAACTGATCGAGCGGCGCAGAGGACGCGACGAGTACGGCGCAGGAAGTTCCGTTGCGGCGGCCGGCGCGGCCCGCGCGCTGCCATGTGGATGCAATCGAGCCGGCGTAACCCGACATCACGCAGGCGTCGAGCGAGCCGATGTCGATGCCCAATTCGAGGGCATTCGTGGCGACGACGCCGCGTACGCGCCCTTCGCGCAGGCCGCGCTCGATCTCGCGGCGCTCGCCGGGAAGATAGCCGCCGCGATAGCCGCGGATCGGCTCGGGCTGGCCGGGCTGCGGCTGATTGGCCTGCTGGAGGTAGGTGAGCAGAACCTCGGTGTGCAGGCGGCTATTGGCGAAGACGATCGTTTGCAGCTTCCGCGCGAGGAGTTCTTTCGCGACGCGCGTGGTTTCGTTCAGATAGCTGCGGCGAATGCCGAGATTGCGATTGATGAGCGGCGGATTGTAGAAGACGAAAAGCTTTTCGGCGGCGGGCGCGCCGTTTTCCTCGATCACACTGACTTCACGTTCGATCAGCTGTGAGGCCAGTTCGCCCGGATTCGCAATCGTCGCCGAGCAGCAGATGAATTGCGGGCGCGAGCCGTAGAACTCGGCGATCCGCGCAAGGCGCCGCAGCACGTTGGCAAGATGGCTGCCGAAGACGCCGCGGTATGTGTGCAGTTCATCGAGGACGATGTAGCGGAGGTTTTCGAAGAGGCGCGTCCACTTCGTATGGTGGGGCAGAATGCCCGTGTGCAGCATATCCGGATTCGAGAGGATCACATGGCCGCGCTCGCGAATCGCTTTGCGCGCGTCGCTCGGCGTATCGCCGTCATAGGTGAAGACGCCGAAAGAATCGTCGAGGCGTTTTGCAAGATCGTGCAGCTCGGCGAGCTGATCCTGCGCGAGGGCCTTGGTGGGGAAGAGGTAGAGAGCGCGCGTGTCGGCATTTTCGAGGACGGCATTCAGGATGGGCAGGTTGTAGCAAAGCGTTTTGCCCGAGGCCGTGGGCGTGACGACAACGAAGTCTTTTCCGGCGCGGGCGGCTTCGGCTGCAGCAGCCTGATGCGAGTAAAGCTGGTCGATTCCCTTGGCCCGATACGCAGCGGCCAGTTCCGGGCAAACCCACGCGGGCATGGGGCGAAATTGCGCTTCGCGGGCGGGAATATGCTTTATCGCGGTGAGGACCTCGTCGGAGCGGTGGCGTGCAGCGAGCGCCTGCAGAACTTCTTCGACCGTGGCGAGAGTGGACTGCGGTCGCACAGCCAAGCCGTGCGAAGTTGATGTGACAGCCATCGCTAACTCCTTTGCAGCCCGGGAGATGTGAGAGGCCGCGTCGCTGCAATTCGCTTTTTGTTCGCCTAAAATAACACGGCGAGATCGAGGACGCAACGGCAAATCGTGAATGGCATTGCGGTCCTTTACGGCTGACAAGCCGCTGGCAAGGCGCATGTGTCCTGCGTGCAACAGCGCATAGAATCAATCAGATAACATGTTTATTTACAAGCAGATATAAGGAAATCGCAAGCCCGCGGTCCTGCGTCTAATGTACTGGAGGCAAGGAAAATGCGGAATAAAGGGCTGAAGTTCATCGGAGGTTTGTTGCTGGCGGCACTGATTTCGGCGCCGGCTTGGGGAACCCCAGACCGGCCCACGACCGCTTATCCAGGAACCTTGAACTATATAGACGGCAAGGCATCGATCGGCGCGCAAGCCCTAGATCCCAATTCGATTGGTTCCGTCAGGCTCCAGCCGGGCCAGACAATCACGACCGGGCAAGGGCGGGCGGAAGTGTTGCTCACGCCGGGTGTCTTCCTGCGGCTCGGTGATGCCAGCGCAGTGAAGATGATTTCGCCGAGCTTGACCGATACGGAAGTGGCGATCCAGCGGGGCGAGGCGACAGTGGAAGTCGATGACATTTACGACCAGAACCGGCTGATTGTGGATGAGGGAAGCGCTCAGACTCAATTGCTGAAGAAGGGCTTTTACGATTTCGATGCCGACCAGGGCGCCGTGCGAGTGTTCAGCGGGGAGGCGCGATTGGAGGACCGCGACCACGCCGTCAAGATCAAGGGCGGGCATGAAGTTGTGCTTGGCGTCGCGAATCTGAAAGCGCGCGGTTTTGACAGAACTGCTTACGAAGGGGAGCTATACCAGTGGAGCCGATTGCGATCGTCGTATCTGGCTCAAGCCAATGTGGACGTGGGTCCCAATTATATGTACGGCGATTGGTGGGGGCCGGGTTGGGTAGGAACCGGTTGGTACTGGGATCCATGGTTTAGTTGCTACACGTTCCTGCCGGGTGATGGATTCCTCTATAGCCCGTTCGGCTGGGGCTTTTATTCACCGCTCTATGTTTACAACGCGCCATGGGCATTCAGAGGCCACTATCCCCATCACTTCGATCCACACGGCCCGGCGCTCGCTCCTCGGTATGGGCATGCGTTTGCGGGCCGCGGCTTTCATGGAGGTTTCCACGGCGGAGGTTTCGCGGGAGGCGGCTTCCATGGCGGCGGTGGTTTCCATGGAGGAGGGTTTCACGGTGGTGGCGGCTTCGGAGGCCATCGCTGATCGCGAATGAGGTCCAGTAGAAACAAGAGTGCGGGGCGCGCGAGCGCCCCGTTTTCTTGTGTGCCGCAAAACTTCAAAGACGAGCGGTTTTCGGATCGTGCATGCGGAAGTGCGCGACACGGATGCGCTTGAACTTGTCGTTCTCCAGCGCATAGATGCACCAATTGGTTGCGATGTAGACATCGCCCGCCTTCATGGCACGGCCCGAGAAATCGGAATAGTCCTTGAAGAAATGAAACTCGCTGTACATTTCGGCGGCAATCCGGTCACCGTCAAAGAGAAGATCACCGACCTCGAGTGCCTCGCGGCAATGCTGGTGCAGAATGACGTACTGATCGAGGAAACCGGCGCGGCCTTTGCGAGTGACCGGCGGAGCCTTGGGATTCGCCAGCATCGTGGGGTATTCGATCGAGACGTCGGGATCGTAGTAACTCATCACGTCTTCGTAGCGCTTGTTGTTGAAATGATCGACGTAGCGCAGGAAACTTTGCTTGTCCATTCGAGGGCCTCGCGATGTGATGGGATTTTGCCCGGTGAGACTAACGCCGGGGATGCGGCAAAGCAAGATGCCGGATCACAGGATAGGCAACGCGCGTTTCGACTTCGTTCGGGACAAGCCTCCTGGAAATCGTCCCGCGACCGCCAGCGGGGTGTGCTGCGCTTGACACATTTGGCAGAGGCCGCTATAGAGGATGTATGGCTCAATCCATTCTAATTTTCGATTTTGGCACCAACGAGGAAGCCGCGCAGCAGGCGAGGCACAAGGTCGACGGTTGGAAGCAGGCGTTCCGCCTCGGCGACAAGATGCTGCTGAAATTCGATCGCGATCAATCCGCAGCGGCTGAGAAAAATGGCGAAGAGGCGGCTGCCGACGAACCGCCGAAAACCGCGGCGAAGGCCTCCGGCAAGACCAAGGGGAATGCCAAGAAAGCATCTGCGAAGGCCGGTGCAAAACCGGAAGAAGAGAAGGCAGAACCTGCTGCGCGCGTCCGGGTTTTCCTGCGGCTCGCGTTTTCCGACCACGAGAAGCTCTCCTATCAGCGGTGGCTCGACCGCATACCAACCGAAGAACCCTTCAAGTCTGTGCAGGGCGAGACCGTGCGCGCCGGCCAAATCGAGTTTGAGAAGGCATCCGAACAGTTTGAGGCTTTGGACTGATCAGGCTCTCGCGTTTGACTGAATCTTTCGCCGAATGTAGATAGTCTGCTGTATGGACGCCTCGAGAGGCTTTTGTTCAGATGGTTGGCGCGCGCGACGCGTCGCCTTTGGCACTGGCGAACATTTACGAGCAGGCCGGGCAATTAGCGGAATTTGCATCTATAATGGGGTGTAACGTATCTTAAGCCGACGAACTGCTCGTCGGAGGCGGCATACTGAATGCCTTCGCAGGAAAAGCTCAAGACCGAGCGCCTCGATACCTCGAAATACCACGGTCTGGACCGCGACACGCTGGTTCGGATCTACCGCACGATGTTTCTTTCGCGGCGAATCGATGACCGCGAGATACAACTCAAACGGCAGAACAAGACTTTCTTTCAGATTAGCGGCGCGGGACACGAGGCCGTGCTGGCGGCGGCAGGCCTGATTCTGAAGCCCGGCTACGACTGGTTTTTCCCCTATTATCGCGATCGAGCGCTTGCGCTCGCGCTTGGCGTGACGCCCTACGAAATGCTGCTGCAGGCGGTGGGCGCGAAGGACGATCCTTCATCCGGCGGGCGGCAGATGCCGTCGCACTGGGGCAATCATCGATTGAACATCGTGCCGGGCGCATCGGCCACGGGAATGCAGTGGCTGCACGCCGTGGGCGCGATGGAAGCGGGCCTATACTACGATCATTTTCCGAAGGCGCTCGATCAGGCGCGCAAGGCTCCGCTGGGCGATTCGGTGAGCCACCATCGAGACGAGATTGCATACGTTTCGGGCGGCGACGGATCGACGAGTGAAGGCGAATTCTACGAGGCGCTGAGCGCGGCGAGCCTGCGGCGCGCGCCGGTCCTATTCCTGGTGGAGGACAACGGCTACGCCATCTCGGTCCCGATCGAGGTGCAGACGCCGGGCGGGAACATTTCGAAGCTCGTCGGGAATTTTCCACATTTTCACTACGAAGAATGCGACGGCACCGATCCGCTGAAAAGCTATGCGGCGCTAGGGGCTGCTGTGGCGCACTGCCGCGCTCGGCGGGGGCCGGCGCTGGTGCACGCGCACGTGATACGCCCGTATTCGCATTCGCTTTCCGACGATGAGAAGCTCTACAAGACGGCCGAAGAGAGAGACGCGGAAGCACACCGCGATCCCGTGCCGAAATTCGGACTATTCCTCGTGCGCGAGGGGATTCTGGACGAGCACGAGATCGAGGCGCTCGAAAGCGGCGTCGAGCGGGAGGTTTTGCAAGCAACGGACCAGGCGCTGGCTGCGGCGCCGGCCCCGCCTGAATCGATTTACGAGTGCGTGTATTCGCGGGATATCGATCCGACGGGGAAACAGTTCGAAGCTACCCCGAAGGCAAACGGACATGCGCACGGCGCCACGAAGACGATGGTCGAGATGATCTCCGCGACGCTCGCGGATGAAATGGCGCGCGACGAACGAATCGTGATCTTTGGCGAGGACGTGGCTGATTGCAGCCGCGAAGAAAATCTTGCGAGCGTGAAAGGGAAGGGCGGCGTCTTCAAAGCGACGACCGGTCTGCAGCGGCGTTACGGCCTCCAGCGCGTTTTCGACGCGCCCATCGCGGAGGCGGCAATCGTCGGCAGAGCGATTGGAATGGCGATTCGCGGGCTGAAGCCGGTGGCGGAGATTCAGTTTTTCGATTACATCTGGCCGGCGATGATGCAATTGCGCGACGAACTGCCCTTGGTGCGGTGGCGGTCGATGGGGCACTTCAAATCTCCGGTGGTGGTGCGGGTGCCGATCGGCGGATACCTTACGGGCGGCGCGATCTACCACAGTCAGAGCGGCGAGGTGACGTTCACGCATATTCCCGGGCTGCGCGTGGTGATGCCTTCGACGGCGCTCGACGTGTGCGGCTTGCTGCGCACGGCGATTCGCGCGGACGATCCCGTGATGTTCCTCGAGCACAAACATCTTTACCGGCAGCCGTACAATCGCGCGCACTATCCCGGGCCCGATTTCACCGTTCCTTTCGGCAAAGCGCGCGTCGCGCGCGAGGGCACGGATGTGAGCGTGATCACCTACGGCGCGGTAGTGCATCGCGCGGAGGTGGCGGCAGCGGAACTGGGGCGCGAGGGAATATCGGCCGAGATACTCGATCTCCGAAGCCTTAGTCCGTACGACTGGGAGGCGATTGCCACGAGCGTGACGAAGACGAATCGCGTGATCGTTGCGTATGAGGATTCGCGGTCGTGGGGATACGGCGCGGAAATTGCGGCGCGCATCGCGGACGAGCTTTTCGACGAACTCGATGCTCCGGTGCGCCGCGTGGCTGCCGCGGACACGTTCTGCGCGTACCATCCGAGCCTGGAGGATGCAATCCTGCCGCAAACCAAGGATATCGTGCGTGCGGTGCGCGAACTGGCGGCCTACTAAGGCTGGCGCGAAACTTTTCGAACCTCTGAAACGTAGATAACGGTAGAGATGGCAATCGCGCGGGGTTTGCGCGGGGAGGATCGCATGAATTGCGGACATTGCCAGAGGGATATCGCCGATTATTCGAATTTCTGCTATTTCTGCGGTGCGCGGCAGCATGTGGCTCCCGCGGGCCCGCCGCGAGCGGCCAAGCGGCTGATGCGCTCGGCGGTCGATTGCAAGATTGCAGGAGTATGCGGCGGAATCGCCGAGTATTTCGAAATCGATTCGACGCTGGTGCGGCTAATCTGGGTGCTGGCGGTGCTGATGCCGGTGCCGGTGGTACCCGCCCTCATCGGCTATTTCGTGGCGTGGCTGGTGATGCCGCAGGCGCCGCTGGTTTCCGTCGCGACTCCGCCCCCTGCGGCCGCGCCTAATTCGACGCAAGTGGCGTAAGCCAATCGCGCGTCAGTCTCTAGCTTTGGGCTTGCGCGGCGCGGACGAGCGTCCGTCGCGGAAGAGCACGTGATCGAAGGATATGAGCCCGGCGCCCAGCGAGGCCAGCGCGAAGGCAGCCGTGGCGAGAGCCAGCGGAAATTCGTAATTGTGCATGGCGCGCGGATCCTCGAGAATTTTGTGCACCTGGACGAGCGCCACGGCCATTTCTCCCGCGATCAGCAGCCCTGCGATTCGCGTGAACAACCCGATAATCAACAGGCACCCACCGAAAAATTCAATCACTCCCGCGAGGTACGCAAAGTAGGGCGGGAAACCCATGTGGCCGAAGGCGTCCATCGTCTGCCGCGTGTGCCCGAAAAGCTTCGGGTAGCCGTGGTAGACGAAGATGACGCCGAGGGCTACGCGCAAGAGCAGCAGCGCGAGCGGCTTGAGTTTCTCGAGGACATTCATGCGAAAGTCTCCCTAACTTGAGAGCCGTAACGGCCGAAATTCCCCGCGGCACCGCCGGATTGTAGCAGAACACAACACAGACCTCTTCCGACACATCCCAACTTTTTTAGCGATGCAACGCGAAGGCGAGCCCGCGCCTTAGGTGTAGAATTCTTGCTTGCCCCGGAGAAGTCCGGCATGAGACCCAGCTTGCAAAAGCGTGGTGTGGCCATCGGGCTCGGAGATCGAGCGTGATCCGGAAGCTTCTGATCGGCTTCGCTCTCGTTCTGGTGATCGGTTTCGCCGTTTATCGCCACTTCCATCATGCAAAGGCGACGCTCGAAACGGCGTATGTGGGCGGCCGGCAAGTCACGCTCTGGAGCACCACGGCGCAGGTGCGTGAATCCGTCGCGACGATGAACTTCGGCGACCGCGTCGATGTTCTCGGGCGCTTCGAGGATCAGGTAAAGGTGCGGACGACCTCCGGCGTAGTCGGCTGGACCGACCAGGATCAGCTGCTATCGGCGGAGTTCTGGCGGCAGGCGCAGGAACTCGAATCCGAGACGGCTAAGATGCCGATCGAGGCTCGCGGCCACACGCGGGTGCTCACCAACTTGCACATCGATCCCGCCCGAGGCGCCGCGCGCATTCGCCAGCTCGACAAGAATGTCCCGGTGGATTTCTACGAGCGCCGGGCGGTTGACGTGCCTCCGGCTCCCGGCGCAAACGCCGCAGAAGCGGGCGACGGCTCGCCGCCTGAAACGAAGAAGGAAGATTGGTGGCTCGTACGGGCGCATATTCAGACGCCATCGAAGGAAGAGCTGACGATTTCGGGATGGCTGCTCGGACGCTTCGTCGACCTCGATGTGCCCGAGCCGTTGCCGGACTACGCGAGTGCAGCTGGGATGCGCATCGTTTCGTGGTTCGAATTGAATCACGTGGTTGGCACATCGGGAGTTTCGCGACCTCAATACCTCGTGCTGGGGACGCGCGGCGCCGAGGGCCAGCCGTGCGACTTCTCGCTGCTGCGAGTTTTCACGTGGGGCAAACAGAACCAAAGGTATGAAACGGCGTTTGTGGAAAGCGATCTGTGCGGAAAGCTTCCTCTCAAGTTGATCGAGGGCAGAGGCGCGGGTGCGGACGCAACATTCTCGTTTGAAGACTGGAGCAAGGGAACGGCGGAACTGCGGACGTATCACATGCACCAGACGATCGTGAGGTTGGAACGGGCGAACGACTCGGAGCCCAAGGCGGAGCGAAAACACAGGCATGGCTAAGATCCCGCGATCCGAACAGCCGATAAGCGAGACGCTGACGGGGCGCGCCGCGACTGGCCCGGTGCGTGCGATTTCCTTCGCAGCGGTGGCTTTGTTCGTGGCGCTTGGCTGGGCAACCGGGGGTTGCGCGCACTCGGAGACGCGTGTTGAGGCGAG
>Ga0335074_10007079_pt1 | contig 15545 bp, 16 predicted proteins | sample Lox_Sample_23_FD_206715 | JGI IMG/M metagenome (GOLD analysis project Ga0335074, IMG submission 206715) | Soil microbial communities from Loxahatchee National Wildlife Refuge, Florida, United States - Lox_Sample_2.3 | ecosystem: Environmental > Terrestrial > Soil > Wetlands | place: USA... | reverse complement strand
GCCAACCCCGCAGCGCCAGCCAAGAAGTTCTGCGCGCAGAGTCCCACCATCTGGCTGAAATAGCTCATGGTGTTCTCGCCGGCGTATGCCTGCCAGGTCGAAGTCGTGGAGAAGCTGATCGCCGTATTCAGAGCCAAATCGGGTGATAACGGCGTCGTGTGGTACTGCGGAAAGAACCAGGGAAGAAACTGCTGCAGTCTGAGAATGCCGTACAACAGCAGCGTGCCGAAAAAGCCAAAGAGCACGAAACACGTCGCATACTCCTTGCCGGTCATCTCCAGATTAGGATCAACCGCAGTAATGAAATAGAGGAGCCGCTCGGCAGGAAGGCAGAAACGATCAAGTACGGTCCGTTGCTTAGAGAAGACCCGTTCCAAGTACCCGCCCAAGGGCTTAACCAAGGCGGTGACGATGACCACAAACAACACGTATTGAATTGCGCTGTAGAAATCCACGATCTACTCAGGAGCGGCCCGACCGCGGCGTCGTCAAAACAATTACCGAGTCCCGAACGCGGTAGGTGCCCGGTCGCCCTGCTTGCAGGATTCTAGTGCCGCGTCGGTGTCTGCTTTGTAATTGGTTTAAGCCACTGGAATCACGGCACGACATCAGCGATCAACTCACCTTATCAGAGTTTCCGATGCGGGCTATCGTTTCTTTGCGGCACGACTTTACGATTCCCTTATCGTTTGCCTACAGCTTCTTTATGCCGCCCCCGCTAGGGTTCGGAACACCGGGCGTGAACTCCAAGAGCGATCAAGGGATTCGATCTCCGGAGCAGGTCCCGGCGGAGGATAGTGCAGTGACCAAGGCAGTCGCCCATCCAAGAATCGCGCATTCAACGATCGCAGCAGCGATGATTATTCTGTGTCTCATCGGGATCAGCGTTTCCGCACAGGCGCAGTCCACGTTTGGCAGTATTGTCGGCGTGGTGCATGACGCGACACAAGCTGTTGTGCCCGGAGCGTCAATCACTATCCGGCGATTGGAGGACAACAACGTTCGTTCCACCACGTCGGACCAGAACGGATCATTTGAATTTGTGAACCTCAAGGCGGGCAAGTATGCCCTTTCCGCTCACGCCGACGGATTTGCCGACTTCCAAGTGCCATCCGCGGAACTGACTGCCCGCCAGACGCTAAGGATCGATGTTACGGTCGGAGTCAAGAGTCAGTCCTTCACCGTGGAAGTTGCTGATACGGTGGCGGTGATTAACACGGAGAACGCCGTGATCAGCGATTCCAAGGACAATCAGCAGATCACTCAACTTCCACTGAACAATCGCGCCACCACCACGAGCCCGCTGGCAGCGCTGGCGCTTTCGCCGAACGTACAACAGGACACCTCGGGAAACATCGCGCTGGATGGTGCAAGTTCGGCAATGGTGAATTTTTCGGTAGACGGCATTTCCACCGCGAACGTAAGACAGAACGGCGCGCTACAAGACGCTTACCCATCGCAGGAGGGAATCTCTGCCGTGAGGGTAACGTCTTTTAACAACAGCGCGGAGTTTTCCCAGGTAGGCGATGTCACTTTCACGACCAAGAGCGGCACCAGTCAGTATCACGGCAGCGTGTTTGAGTATTTGCAAAATGACGCGCTGGATTCCGATCCCTACGGCTTCAGTGGCAAGTCGCCAAAGCACTTCAACACCTTTGGCGGATCACTCGGCGGCCCACTGAGCATTCCCCATGTTTACAACGGGAAGGACAAAACATTCTTCTTTTTCGACTACGAAGGAAACCGCCGCTCAACTGCGGTTGCCCAGCAATTCCTGGTTCCTACGCAAGCAGAGCGAAACGGAGACTTAACGGGGCTCGGTGGCCCGGTGATTTCGCCGGGAAACATCAATCCGACTGCCACAGCGTTGTTAAGCTACTACCCGCTGCCTAATGTCACCGGCCAGTCGAACTACAATTACGAGGACTTCCAATCCACCCCCGCGCGCACTGACGGATCCGACCTCCGCATCGACCACACCATCGATTCGAAGCAATCGGTCTACGCGCGCTTCAGCCGCAAGAACATCACCGAAGACTATGCCAACCCGCTGTTACCGGATGACTCTGACAGTGTGCACAATCGCAGCCTGCTCGTCTCGCATACGTGGGTACTTACGCCGCGTGTCCTGAATGAATTCCGGTTCGGCTTCACAAATGTGACGACCAGCGTTGGTTTCCCCATCGAAGGCGCGAGTGCGCTTTCAGAACTCGATCTGACCGGCGTAAACATCAGCCAGCACCCCACCACGCATGCTTTTCCTACGTTCAACTTCAGCGCCGGAACAGGCTTTACTCCCATTGGCCGCGATAAGACCGGCGTGACGCAGTCGAAGACACTCCAGTTCACCGACAATGTGAGCTGGACACGGGGCAAGCACACTTTAAAGATGGGCCTGGACGCGCGCAGAGTGAGGTACTTCGATCTGGAGAGTTTCGCACCCGTGTTCAACTCCGACGATTTTGGCGACTTCATCTTCCAAGGCACATTCACTGGCAATGCTTTCGGCGACTTCCTTGAAGGAACACCGTCGTCGCTGTTCTTTGCCGTATCGAGCCCGGACGTAGGCGGAACGGCGTGGCAATACGGCGTGTTCGGGCAAGACGAATACCAGATCAACAGCCATCTAACGCTGAACTATGGCCTGCGCTGGCAGATCTTGCCGGGCTTTCACGAGGATGGTGGCAATCTGGCAAACTTCGACCAAAGAAACAATGCGATCGTCGTGCCCAACGAACTGCCAGCGTATCTGCAGCAGCAAAACATTCAGGCATCGAATGTGGCATTCCAGCAATCGTTCAACGCCTGCAACCTGGGATACACGGCGTTGCCATGCACGAACTACGTGACTGCTAGCCAGGACCACTTGCCACAGTCGCTGCGCAACGTTTATATGCGGAACTTTCAGCCGCGCGTATCGATCGCCTGGCGCCCGTTTAACGATACGAAAACCGTGATTCGTGCGGGATTCGGCATCTTCACCATGACCAATCTTGGTCCGCTGTCCTTCAACAACAGCGGCAACCCGACATCGGCGCTGCACACTTATAGCAATTGTCTGTCGACGGCTGGCGTGTGCAACAGCAGCGGCGCCACCGGTGGCGTTCCTCTGATTCAGTTTCCCAACACAGCGCCACCCACTGTCGGAGTACAGTATGGCGGTGGTGGCCTCGATCAAGGAGTTGATCCGAACTACCGCGACCCGCAAGCGAATCAGTGGAATCTCACCCTTGAGCGTCAACTTGGAAATAATGACAGCCTGCGTGTCAGTTACGTTGGCATGCACAGCTACCGGCTAAGCATCACCGAAGACCTCAACCAAATCCCGGCGAGTACGACGCCCTATCAGACTACGGCCGCAAGTCCCTACGTCGACCCACGAGCTCTCTATCACAACTGGTTCACGCTCTACAGCACTTTCAATGCCGGCGAGGCCAACTACAATGCGTTTCAAGTGGAGGAGAACCATAAAATATCCCATGGTCTCTACTTCAGCGCGAACTATACGCTGGCAAAGAACCTTGCCGACAATCAAGGCGATACTCCAACTGCTTACGCTGGCGAAGTCAATTACGGAGTTCCCATCGCCAACCGCTTCGATGTCCACAGTGATTACGGCAATGTCGAAGGCACGCGTCGTAATCGTTTCCTTCTGACTGGTCTTTACCAGTTGCCCGTCGGCGAAGGCCGTACTTTCCTGAACGCCGGTGGTTGGAGGAACGCAGTGTTGGGCGGCTGGGAGCTCACTACCATAACGTTGCTTGAAACTGGCCCTTGGCTTACGCCAAGCATCAGCGACTCGTTCGATCAGTCCAATACGGACGTCGTCAACCGTGGCGCTTTCTTGCGCCCCGACCAGGTCTCGACGAATTTCTATCAGGGTCAGTCACGCGCACAATACTTTAATCTCGCAGCATTCGCGCCTACTCCTGCCGGTGCCGGACGCTTTGGCAATGCCGGAGTTGGCATCCTGCAGGGCCCCGGCACAATCGCGGCCAGCCTCGGCCTCGCTAAGGTGTTTCGCGTTACGGAGGCAGTCAGAATGCGCTTCGAGTCCACGTTTACTAACGTGCTTAACCACACTAACTTCGCTCCTCCGGCAACGCAGATCGATGTTCCGTCGACGTTTGGCGTGTTGAGCGCCCCGCAGACAGCAGAAAACGCTGGTAATCGCACCGGTCAACTCGCTCTAAGGGTTGAATTCTAGACAGCGAACAAGGGCGCTCATCCGGAAATCGGAGGGCACTGAACAAAAAGGTCATTGGCATTAACACTCAGATTGAGGGGGCTTTGAGTTTGAATAGAAATGTTTCAACAACAACAATCAGCACACGGGGTGTGTCAGGCCACTGCGAGATTTGGTGCTCGTTTTCGGGACCCATGGCTCCCATGGCTAGACCTTGACCATATTCAAGTTCTCTTTTCTCCTCGGTCTCCTCGGTTTCGTCACTTCACGGAAGACGAAGAAGTCAACTGCACGCTGATTCGCACCGCTTCCGACTAGCCGTCCAAAACAGGAGCGGGAACGACCTTTGTTCACGCGACGGGCTTACCTTCGCTCCGAATCGGAAACTCGTGCCGTTTCCTTCGCGGCCTGCGCGACGCACATGGCCCGGTCGGCTTCTCGATTCAGCGACGGTCGCGAATGTCTCGCCCGTGATCTTGCACACATACGAATTGTCAGCGGACCCGTAGAGTCATGCTGTTGAGAAGGGGGGCAACGATGGCGCTCATTGTCGGTCTCGCCGTTCTCGGAACGCTCTGCAGTATTTTCCTCGGGCTCTTCGCCGTGAGGGTACACGTCTTCGGTGGCCATGAACCCTACAAGGACATGCAGAAACCCGGATGGCAATGGTGGGTCTATCAATTCTGGTTCAACTTCGCTCGCAGCTTGTTGGGGTGGGCTGCAGTCCCTCCATTATGTTCACCGCTGTCAATCCGAGATGTCGAAGTTCGCTTTTACCGGCGCTGACTCGGTGCCCGTGATCGTCCTCCTTCTCGGGATCACAGGATGCTTGCCACTCGCCCTCTGGGCGTTCAGTGAGTTGGCAGGCGGACTGGGCAAGAAGATCACTGGATGATCGACGCATGCCTTTACTGGAGGAGCATCGTTGCTCCAAATGGACATTCGGTCTGCCCCCTAGCGTCGGCGGCTTACGGCCACAATAGTGATGCACGCAAGCCAGCGGTTCTTCATCTCTGGCGAGGGTCTCACCGATATCTAGTTCCAGTGGTGTTGCGGGAGCCAGCCATGGCGTCGCCGTGGCAGGAAGCAGCACTCAGATCAGCAACGCCGTGATGACGCTGTCGCGAGAGCCTCTGAGAGACTGCGTTCAGGAATCTCAGTTTTCTGAACATCGCCCGCCGGAAGGCGCACGACGTCATGTGAGTCTGCAGCAAGCTGTTGATCCGTCGATATCTGAAGTGCGTTAGTCAGCAGCCCTTTGGATTCACCACATCATGGGGTTTGGCGATTTACCGGGCGCTGGCGAAGAAGGACGAGTCGCTCTATGCCGCCGAGGCCAAGAAGTAGTTTGTTCCTCAGTGCGTGATTCAAATCACTGCGCGAAGAAGACCTATGTGTGAGTGTTTGCCCGTTGTTTTGAATTCCTCCTCCCCCTTCGCAACACCGCCACACGGGTGGCAAATGCAGACTGCTCAGACGAGGTGCATCATGGGCAACAGATGGGTACTCCTTTCCTGTCTCCTACTGTTGACAACGCTCTCCGGTTCACAAGAGACAGCGAGATTAACGATCAAGACCACGGTAATCACGAATGACCTGAATGTTAAGCTCGTCCCAAAACTGGCATTGAGCGTTGAGACAGAATCAGGTGCCCCAATTCCCGTGAGTACTAATTACGACGGCATAGCGGTCGTCGCCCTCGCGCCGGGCAATTACCGCGTCAAGACTACTCGGGGCCTTGATTTCGAGTCGAAGCACTTTGATTGGGACGTAGCCGTCCAGGTCAAGGCAGGCGAAAACCAGCTAGAACTGAGCAGCGACAACGCCAAGATTGTTGCATCTGAAAAGCCTAGGCGTGTGACTGACGAGCTGACGACTCAATATAAACGCCTTCAAAACGCGGTCGTCACCGTCTGGAGCGAAATTGGCCACGGCACGGGCTTCATTGTCGATCAGTCGGGACTGATTCTCACGAATCAGCATGTGTTGGGACCTTCAGACTACATCGCGGTTCAATTCGATAGCACGACGAAGATCCCTGCAGTGAAACTACTGGCTGACCCCGAGAAAGACATCGCAGTTGTGTGGGCTGACACGTCGGCTTTCCCAAACGCAATTGTTGCCCCGTTGGCAACCGCTTTCCCTGGCGAAGCCAACGCGCTCGAAGGAGAGCACGTGTTCACGATTGGCAGCCCTCTCACCCAACAGAAAATCTTAACAACCGGAATCGTGAGCAAGATCGAGCCGCACGCGATAATCTCCGATGTGCGTATAGACCATGGCAACTCTGGTGGTCCGCTTTTCAATTCGTTGGGCCAGGTGATCGGGATTACGACTTTCGTGGACCAGGGGCCTAAAGGCGGGGGCATCGCCGGCATCGTTCGGATCGAGGAGGCGACTCAGTTGCTCGCCGACGCCCGGGCAAAGATGCCAATGGTCACGAAGCCGACTGCGGCGCTCCTTCCGGTTGAACCCGCTATTCCTTTCCCGATCGACGCAATCAAGGAGACTCTGCTACGTGAGAAGTTCGACGCCAAACACTATACCTTCAACATCGGCGATTTTGAGGTCGCGATGGTTACGCCGCCCTTGCAATACCGGATGAGGGGGGAGGCAGAAATCAAGGCGGCCAAGGAAAAAAAAAGCGTACCAAGAAAAGTGAAAGCGCGGTGCAGGGCACGTTCCGGCCCCTGGATGATCTCAAGAATTGGGCCGAATATGTCGGTGACTACCAGTCAGTCCTCTTCATACGTGCAACGCCGAAAGTGCACGAAACCGCAGGGTCCATGTGGAGAAGAGGTCTGGTTGCTGGCCTAAGCCAGGGCGGCTACGGCGGTGCGGCGACCATCCGCTACAAGACTGACTTTTATAAGATGCGGCTGATGTGTGGCGACAAGGAGGTGACGCCGATCCAGCCTGGAAAAGTCGCCCTCATGTTGAACGTCCACAACTACTTTGTTAACGCAACTGACGCGACGTATGAAGGATTTTATGTCTATCCGCCAGATGCCATTTCAACCTCATGCGGCCGAGTGACGCTGGAGATGTACTCGGAGAAAAAACCGGAAAAGCCGACGGTGGAAGTGCTGGAAGAAAAGTCTGTCACGAAGATTTGGAACGACTTCGAGCCATATCGCGAAATGCTTTCTAAATCTGCCCCCGGGAAATGAACCGTGAGGAGTGTCTGATGCGGCTCGACGGATGCGCGGACGTGACGCTCCGGCTCTGCGCCCGCTGCGGCGATGAGGCAAACGATGACCGACAGACAACGAACCTATGCTAGGCAACTTCAAGATGAACTGAAAAGACGAGGTCACAATGGGCAGATCGAGTGGACCGAAAGCAGTGCTCCTGATAGTCGCGCGTTTGTCTTCGGCGAAGTGCAGGGCGTGACCGTCACGATCACTCCGCATGGATCGGTCAACATTCCCGCAGTCCGCACGTACCATCCGCCGAAGTATCCAACTCCTGTCATCGCGGCTGCGTGCGCGGGCGAGCTTTGGTCAAGGCAGAACGCTCGCGACGATGCAAACGTCAACCTTGCGAGGAGTCGCAGGACTGGACACCTTGCGCCAATCGTCGGGCACGACCTTACTTGCGCGAGCGACCTGTGTCCATGCCACGACGACAAGGACGACAGACGAAGGCGAGAGCGGGGCGGCTTCAATGAGAACTGGACTTTTGCGCGTAGTTGCACTAAGCGAGAAGGCGCATGACGAAGAGACTCGCAATAGAGATGATGGCGCTCATCGACCCTGCCATGTACGGTCGGTTCAACGTGCTACGAACGGACATGCTCAAAGAAAGGGTCGGCCAGCCGGCAAAGGTGCTGGTTCTCGTAGACGGCAAGGCCTGCCAAGTTTGATCGTCCAGCCCTGCGGGTGCGCACCGGAAAACGCGCAACCATCGAAGCGAAAAGTTGCCGTTCCGTTTTGGGACGGGCCGCGAACTTTCCCACACTGGCCCCTTGACATCCGCGGTCTCGTCTAGGATGCCTGCCGGGATCGTCTGGTCTCGCCCAGAACCACGATCTCGACAGCGATGCAGCTAACCACGCAGGCGGAGGGTCAGCTTCTCGACCAGGGCCTCGCGTTCCGCCTCGCTCTCAGCGCTGCGCGGGGTAGTCGCTTATGCGACACGGCCAGGGCCGGCCTTCCAGTTGGGCGGTGCGGGCATCGTAGAGTTGCGAAGGCGGCACATGCTCTAGGCCCGCGCCCGCAGGCCACTCCCATCCCGACGCTTTCTCTGCCAGTTCCTTCGACAGACCGCGCGCCGAGTTCACGTTCAGCCGGATCAGTAACTCCTCGCACGCGACGATGTCGCTTTCGCTTTCATCGCTTTCGCACCGGTCGTCCGGACGAAGCCAGTCCCAAATGCGCCTGTGCAGCGCACTGGCGGCGATCGCCGCCTCCCTTTCGTTCAGCGTAAAGGTCTTCATTGTGTCGCCCTCCTCTATCGAGCCTTGCGTCGTTCTTTGGCTCGTCGCGCCGAACGCTGCCGTCGCTCCCGCTCAAGTTCGGCGACGCTGCACTGGAACTCGCAAGAAGCTGCGGCGCGCCCGGTCGCCGACCTCGTCGTTCTCGACGAGACACTCCTCGTGCACCAGCCCGTCGTCGAAGTCGACTGGCTCGCCGCAGAGCGGGCAGCGATCAACTCGCATCATCGCAGGCGAAGCGACGGGAGATTAAAGCCACGGGGCGCGAACATGACACTGGCGTGGCGGAACGCCTAGTAACCAAACTACATCTGTGGCAAACGCCGCCAGTCGCGGCTTTCGGCGGAATGTCCGATGTCGTTTTTCCCGGCGTGTCGTTCGCCGCTTGCGCGACGCCGCCGAACTGATCTTGCGCGGACTGCCACGCCGCCGACCCGGTCTCGAACTCCACGACTGGCCTTCCGTCCGCGACAGCGTGAACGCGCACCTGACGACCATCTCCCACACGAAGGAGCGAAGCGTCCAGTGGCAGCCCGTCCCTCTCGCGAGGGACATCGAAGTGGTCGGGCACGCGCAGGTCAGCCGACGGGCGGTTGCGCTCGCGGTAGGCCCGCTGCCGCTCGGCGTTCGTCGCGTACTTTTGTGGGCGACCCATTCCTATCGGATCGCCTTTCTCGCCAGTTGCGAGAGCGCCTCGTCCCACGGCATGAGCGGTTTCCGCCGTAGCATCTCGCGCACCTGGCTCGCCAGATTGCGCGGGGCAGGCCTGGTCGCGCCCTTGCGGTTGACGCGCTCCATCGCCTCGTCGATCACCGAGTTGATCAGGCGAACCTTCTCCGCGCGTTCCCACGCGATCTTCAACGTGGCCCTGTCTGGCAGGACCTTCTTGACGCCGTGCTCCTCCAGCTTTCGCTCGATCAACTGGATGAACTGCCGCGACGTCATGGCGTTCAACTCGACTCGGCGGCCAGTCCAGACTTCCTTGCGCTCGTGCTCGTTCCATTGCTTGCTCGATACCAGAAAGGCAATCTCATCTTCGGTGATTCCGTCGCAGTCCAGCAGGAGTTCGCGCGGATCTTTGCCCTGCGCGTATTCGACTCTCTCGCTATCCAGCTTCATCCTTTTCACGTCTGCCAAACGCAGGCCAATGTCGATGACTTTGGGCGGTTCCTTGAACTGATAGCGATCGTTATCGTGGCTCAGCCAATGGGCGATACGCATACCGGAAGCGTCAAAGTCGTGGAGCGCGAAGATGGTTACGCCGGCTTGCGACAATTCATCGTCGAGTTCGCGGGCGGCGACCGTGGATTGGCCCTTCGAAGAAAAAAGCCCCATGTCGTATCGTTCCATGATCCCGCTACCCCGGATCAGGTCGTCGAACCCCTCCTTTTCGCAGTAGAGCGCAGCCCGGAAGCGGTTGGCCGGTCCGCTAGTGGGAAACATGCTCTCGAGGTGCAGGCTGCCGATCTTCGCATCGCCATCGCTGGCCTCCGTCCACGAGTCGATGTAGTCGCGGGTTTCAACCGTTCCGATGCCGAAGAACTTTCCGCCGTGCGGCTCCAGCATGTGGCCGCGAGCATCGTACCGCACGTTCCAGTTCTCGCATTCCTTTTTGTGTTCGCGCTGGTAGTCAACCAGCAGGTGTTGCGTGAAGTAGGAGTCCCCGCCCCACTTGCCGATGGCGTCCATGACCATCTGCCGCATTTGGTACATAACCTGCCGAGCCTTCGCCCAGTTGTATGGCTCCGACGCCCGCCGATAGGCTTCGGCCATGAACTTGTAGGCCGTCGCCTTGATCTCGTTCTTCTCCTCCAGCACCCGGTCCCGCTCCATCGACTTCTCGATCTGCCGCTGGGTGAGCGCGTCGTGGTGCTCGCGGGCTTCCTTGCTTTTTTTCATCTTCGTAAACTCAGTTGTAACGTTGAGCAGCAGCGCCTCAAGCGACTGCTGCATGGCTGCGCTCATCATCAACGAGTTCTTGCCCTGGCTTGTGAAGGCGAACTTCGGGCAGGTTGCGTGCACCACCAGCACCACTGGATCGTGCGACTCCACGCGACAAGCGTTCAGTGTTTCGAATATGCGCTCAGCCGGCACCTGACACACGACCGAATTGTTCACGGCGAAAACCATCTTTCGGCTGCGTTCGATGCGAACGCCGAAAGCGGCTTCGAGCAGAAAAGGCAAACCGTCGGCATCCATCCCTGGAATGTAGCGATGTTTGGACGTCTTGACGCCGTAAGCGGCGAGTGTTTTGCCCATGTGCTCTTTGCCAATGAGCCCCAACCGTTCCGGTTTCACCACGCGCGTGTTGGCGCGCGCAGCGTCCAGGAGGCGCTGGGCGACAAAGGCGACGAAGGCGTCATCATCGTCGAAGACATCGTCGAGAGAGAGGCCGGAGAGTCCAGCCTGTTCGAGCACACGCTTCCTGACCTTCGTGCCCTTCAAGCCGTCGAAGTCGGCGAGCACGTCGCGCAGCGTGAGCCGCCGATGGCTGACGCCGATTTGATCGAGCCGCTGCTGCTCCCGATGATGCGCGGCGAGCAAGTTGCGCATGTCGTCGACCGAACACCAGTGCGCGGAGCCGCGGTCGCAGGTTCGCCATTTCTTCCATTCCGAGTTCGTCGCCTCCAATGTTTCCGTCTTGCTGCCCGCCGACACGCTGAAAGTCGCGTGCGGGTTTGCCGCAGCGAAGTCCCGGATCACGTCCACAACAATCTCGTCCATCCGACCCGCGTAGCTCTGGTTCCCACGGTAAAAAGTCGGGCGTCCTTCATGGGTGAGTTGGCATGCTATCTGCGGCCAATGCGCCTTTATGAAAGTCCCGTTTTTTACCGTGTCAGGTTCCTCGTCGTGGGACTTGACCCCCTCGGCACAGGCCGTGATCGTGTGATGCAATCCGCAGGCGGTAATCTCAACTACGCTTCTCTGGCCCGTCGCCACGTGGCACGCAGGCCACAGCGTTTTCAACGCCGATCCCAGTTGTCCTCTACTCGGGCTTACATACCACTTTTTGTCGCTGATCCTGGTGTCGTAGTTGAGCGACTCTTTGATGATCTCGGCCTTCAATCCGGGGCCGTTGTCGGAGACACTGAAGGAATCGGCCTCGACGGTGATCGCGATCTTGGGCGGGATGTCTGCCGCCTCGCACGCATCGAGCGCGTTGTCCGTCAGTTCCTTGATCAGAGTCAGTGGCCACAGCGGCTTGTCGTGGCCGATCAGGGCGCGCAGTCCCGCCTCGTTGAAGTATTCGAGCGAGCGCGGCGTGACGAAGGTCGTGCGCCATGTCGCTGTCGCTGTCACGGTCTGGCCCCTCCCCGCATCAGATCATCCGTTTCGTTGTCGGCGAACAGCGCAGCGCCACGGCCTCTTAGGCGGCCTTAACTTCGTTGCTCCAGAAATCCCAGTGCTTCGGCGGTCGCTCGCGCGGGAATAATTCGATCCGGTCGTTGCGGCCTTCGGCCGGACGGTACATCGCATCAATGATTTTTCGGAACTCCTCGGGCTTTGCGGAATGCTTCGAGCGTTCGATCGCTTGCACCGAGTTGTACAGCTTCGAGTCGTCAGGTAGGCAACTGCCGCGCGTACAGACCAAAAGGTGTTCGTGCCGCACGCTGGAGTAATGCCCGTAGTTGTGCTTCTTTTTGAACCAGACGAAGTTGGTCTTGTACTCGAATCCCCAGGCCTCGGCCAAACGGAAGCCGTTCTTGAGCAGCGGCGCCGTGACCCACAAGAAAAGCACCGAGTCGTCGCCCGCGCGATCCGCGATGTCCAACTCGCAGAGTTCTTCGATCGTCATGCACGGGTAATGGAACGCCGCGTGCCCGTACTTCTGGAGGCCGCCGCCGCCGTAATCCCACGGTGGATCGCCGTATACAACTCTGTACTGACCGAGGGGCAGGGGTGGCGCGTCTGCCATGTCCTCACGCTTGAGTAGGCGCACGGCATCGACTGCGGACTTGGCCGTGCCAGTCATGATCTTCTTGACCACGCGCCGCTGGAAATCTGGCGCCTTGTCCACCAATTTCGCCGCAGCGCTTACGGGAAGCACGCCCGTGTCTACGGCCTTTACCATTTCGGGCGCGGCCTCGTTCAGAACTTTCACTGCATCCCTGACGGAGCGCTCGGAGACACCGACTCTTTTCCCGGCGTCAGCCTGGGAAACAAGCGGCGAACATGCCGCTTGATCGCTGCGCCTGTCGCCGCCGTGCCCGAAGTTCGCGATCCTGGCGGCCACCAGCGCCAGTTGAGACTCCGACAGCTGCCGGCGATGGAGATTGGCCGACACCACGAAGCCGAGCATCTCGTCGACGTTGCCTTCGTACTCGCGCGTTGGACATTCGATGCCGAGCTGCTCGCACGCCAGGACGCGGTTCCTCCCGTCGAGAATCTGGCCCTCGTGGACCGTGATCGGCTGGCGCACACCGTGTTCCCGAATGTCGGCGACGAAGGCGGCGAAGGCCGAGTCCTCCATCCGCGGGAAAAGTTCGACGAGCGGATGGAAAGTGAGCTTCGGCATCGCTAGATTTAGAACTCTTGCTGTTTGTTTCCTTTTTTCGTCGCCGTACTGCGACGGGCGCATGAAGCGAGTTCGGAGGCTTTTCAGCGAGAATTTTTGTTCGTGACCGTTTCAACTCCGTGCGCGGCCGGCTCTTCGTAGCCAACAAACCTTTTCAGCTCCGACTCCCAAATCATCGTTCTTGAACCGACCTTAACGCGCTGCAGTCGTCCCTGGCGCAGCCATGCCCGCACCGTCCACACCGACACGCCCCCCAGCCACTTGGCAGCGCCCGGCACATCGACTAACTTGTCGGGACCCATCGCAGTTCTCAGAAATCAGCAAATCTTCTTGCTTACCAACGCAAACTGTGCCATCCTGGTTGTGATTCGTAAAGGTGACAAATACAGTCACACTGTAACTAACTGAGCAATAACAAGATGGATGTTAGGGACATCGGCGCGCGATACCGAAAAGAACGTCATCACGCTGAAGACGCGCGGCGAAAATACCCTCTTCACGCGATCGTTGTCCCGGTGCAGTTTCCTTTTCTAATCAGTCTTGCAATGTCGGAGATTCAGCAAGATGCGGAAGGGCGGGCCATTCTTCGACAAAGCTCAGTGCCGCTCGGAGAAGGGCTTTTCCCGCGACCTGTGGATTCGTGGAACATGCGAGACGAGTTCCTATCACTGAAGCAAACTGATGATGAACTTCGGAGATTCTTGGACAAATACGGGTGGTGGGATCCAACGCGTCCGTCGATCCCGGTCGAAGAGCTCTGGGTTTTCAGAGAAACCTTGACGCGGGTATTGTGTTGGCCAGAGAAAACGCGGGGCAAGCAATTATCTCAGACTGGGTTCCATGGTTTACCAGGTTTGTTTGCTACTAGATTGCAGGCGACATTTGAGTACAGTGACGGGGGGTCGCCGAAGTTCGTTGTTATCACTAGCGGATGCGCAGACGCAATGATCGCTACGTTGCAGTGCGACTTAGCACGCGGGAAGGAATTCAGGAAGTGTGCACGCGTGGGGTGTGACGTAATCTTTTCAATCACCAACAAGCATGACAAGCAGTACCACGATCGCGATTGCCAGCACGCGGCTCTAGTTCAACGTCGACGCGAAGAGCAGCGCAAGAAGAAATCAGAAATTCGAGCTGCCCGCAAAAGGAGTAAATGATGTCAATCTTCAAACGTGGGAAGGTCTATTGGTTTCACTTCTGGTTCGATGGCTGTCACTTCCAATCCTCGACGAAGCAAGGTAACCCCCGTGTGGCCCGGCAGATTGAATCGGCATGTCGAACTCGACTGGCAAAGGAAGGGGTCGGCATCTACGAGCGCAAGCCTATTCCCAATTTTTCCGATGCAATGCGCGACTTCTTGTCATGGTCCCAAACCGAACACGCGGCGCACCCTCGTACCCATCAGCGGCACAAAACGTCGAGCGTCGCTCTGCTGCGCTACTTCAAGAGCCGGCGTTTGGATTCCATCACGGCGGAGGACGTTGAGAATTTCAAAGCTGCGCGCTCTCGCTCCCTGGGCAAGCGAACCAAGCGGTTACTTCGTCCCGCCACCGTGAACCGTGAGTTGGCCTGTGGCAAGGCGATGTACAACTTCGTCTCGAAATCCGGCGTTCTGCTCGAGAATCCCTTTCGTGGCGGCCTCCGCGGCGGGGTGAAGTTTCTGGACGAGAACAACGAACAGACACGTGTTCTGACGTACGATGAGCAGAAGAAATATCTGGCAGAGGCATCCCAGCCGCTCAAGGATATCGCAACGTTGATGCTAGAAACAGGAATGAGACCCGAGGAGGTCTACCGGATGGAACGTACGAATGTGTACTTGACGAAGGGCTACATCTTCAATCCCTTCGGCAAGACCAAGGCCGCCCGCCGGAAAGTGAACCTCACCACGGAAGCCTTGGATCTGCTGAAAAGGAGATTGGCTACCGCAAAGGGCCGATGCCTGTTTCCTCATCAAAAAGATCCTGACCGCCCGATGCTGAAGGTCAATAACGCGCACGACGGCGCGCTCAGGCGCAGCGGGTTGGCCGCTTTCCGGGTGTACGACCTGCGGCACACCTGGGCGACACGAGCGGCGATGTCGGGGATTGATTTGGTGAGCCTAGCGGCTATGCTGGGCCACGCACGCATTCAGATGGTGTTGCGCTACGCTCATCCTACTGAGCAACATCAGTCCGAGGCCATGAAACGGCTGGAGAAATTCAACGCTCTGCAGCAGGTGGCCGAATACGAGGGAAACGACGGGCACCCGCTACAGTACCCGCTACAGTGAGGAGTCTTGCTTCGAGCGTGCCGACGGTAAACTGCTGAAAAGTTTGGAGGCGCGGGTCGGAATCGAACCGACGCATAAAGGTTTTGCAGACCTCTCCCTTACCACTTGGGTACCGCGCCCCTGACGTACACCAGCG
>Ga0335074_10007075_pt1 | contig 15550 bp, 18 predicted proteins | sample Lox_Sample_23_FD_206715 | JGI IMG/M metagenome (GOLD analysis project Ga0335074, IMG submission 206715) | Soil microbial communities from Loxahatchee National Wildlife Refuge, Florida, United States - Lox_Sample_2.3 | ecosystem: Environmental > Terrestrial > Soil > Wetlands | place: USA... | reverse complement strand
TCGCGCGGGGCGGGCTGCAGTTCATGCTCATCATCTGGCTGCAGGGGATCTGGCTGCCGCTGCACGGCTACGCCTACAGCGACACGCCGCTGTGGGCCGGCATCTACCTGCTGCCGCTGACCAGCGGTTTCCTCATCGCCGGCCCGACCTCGGGGATCCTTTCCGACCGCTTCGGCTCCCGCGGCATCGCCAGCGCGGGGATGGCCGTGTTCGGCGGCAGCTTCATCGGCCTGATGCTGCTGCCCGTCGACTTCCCCTACTGGGCGTTCGCGCTGCTGATCGCGGCGAACGGGATCGGCAGCGGGATGTTCGCCTCGCCCAACTCCTCGTCGATCATGGGCAGCGTTCCGGCGCGGCACCGCGGCGCCGCATCCGGGATGCGGTCGACCTTCCAGAACTCCGGCACCGCGCTGTCGATCGGCGTGTTCTTCTCCCTCATGATCGCCGGGCTGGCCAGCACCCTGCCGACGACGCTGACCAGCGGCCTGCAGCGGCAGGGCGTGCCGTATGCCGTCGCGCACCAGATCGGCACGCTGCCGCCGGTCTCCTCGCTGTTCGCGGCGGTCCTCGGCGTCAACCCGATCGGGCACCTGCTTAGCTCCCTGGGCGTGCTGTCCTCGCTCCCGGCCTCGAGCCAGCGAACCCTCACCGGCAGGGCGTTCTTCCCCGACCTGATCTCCGGGCCGTTCCACCACGGCCTGGTGATCGTGTTCGCGGTGGCCGCCGGACTGGCCGCGCTCGCGGGGCTCGCGTCGCTCATGCGCGGAGGCCGTTACGTCGACCCCGGGACCCCGGCGGAACCCCCGGAACCGGTTCCCGAGCCACACGACACCTCACCACGAGCGAACCGTTCCGGCCCAACGAAATGAGCTGATCTGGGCCAATAGGGCATGGCCCGGTCGGGCCATTTATCGGCCATTCGCCGGACAGATGCCTGGGCGCCCGCTAGCGTCGCAGGAGTCAGGCGCTCTGCGGCTCGTTCCGCCCCTGCCCCCGGCTGACACCATTCGCCGTTTTACGGTGAGCGCGCCCTGTTACAGGGAAGGTGCCGGTGTCCGGCCCCCATCGCAAGCTGCTGTCCCTGCTCGTCGCGATCTTTGGGATCGCCCTCACGTTCACCGCCGGCCCGGCCCTCGCCGCGCCGGCTCATTCGGTTCAGGACACCGCCGCGTCACGGCCGGTGCTCCCAGCGCGACTCCGCGCGTTCTACTGGGCCAGGTCCCAGTACGGCAAGCCCTACGAATACGGCGCCACCGGGCCGGGCGGCTACGACTGCTCGGGCCTGGTCATGGAGGCGTACAAGCACGCCGGGATCAACCTGCCGCGCACCACGGGGGGCATGCTGGGGAGCAAGCTCCTGGTGCGGGTCAGCACCCCGCAAAAGGGTGATCTGGCGTTCTACGGCACCGGCCACGTGGAGTTGTACGCGCACGGCGACTGGACCTTTGGCGCGCACGCCCCCGGGCAGATCATCGGCTGGATCCAGTGGGGTCCGTGGTGGTACCCGACGGCCTTTTACCGGATCCGCTAGCCCGGGCGTTCCTGGGAGGGCGCGCCGGCGACGAGGTCCCGGAGCCGGTTCCAGCGGGCCTGGTAGCGCGGGCCGTAACGGGCCGCGGCGCGCTCGGCACGCCGCGGCCGGCTGGTGTAGTGCCGTGCCGCCCACCATGAGCCCGGTTTGGCCAGCCTGATGGCGCCAACCAGGGCCACGATGCCGATGAAGACGCCGGCCACACCGGTCGTGACCTTGCCCTTGAGCAGGCATATCACGCTCAGCGCGAGGTCGGCGGCGAGCAAGGCGACCGACGACCACCAGGCCGCGGTGCCGACGCGGCCGGACAGGAAGCTCGTTCCGCCGACGAGCGCGCCGGTGACGACCAGCACGCAGAAGATCGCGTCGACCGACTTGCGGCCCTCGCTGGTCCAGTAGACGTCCTCGAGGTGGAACCAGAGCGCGAACTCGTCGACGGTCAGGCCGACGCCCACGCCGAACACGGCGGCCGCGACGTCGAGCGCCACCCCGTGCGGCGTCGCCGACACCAGGACGATCCCCGTGCCGATGATGATCAGGATGCCGAAAACCTGGTGGTGAATGTGGGTGCCGCCGATCCGCACGTTGCCGAGCCCGACGCCGCCGCCGCTGCCGGACCGGATCAGCCGGGTCACGGTCCTCGTGACCAGGAAGGTCACCAGGATCGCGAGGAACATCCACATCATCGGGCGCAGCGCCGTGCCGCCCGCGCCGATCGTGACCGTGAACCCCGAACCGGGAGAGCGCACGGCGGAGTCAGCCCCGGCTCGCACAACGTCCTCCCCCGTGTACCCTGTGCTATCCCGAGCTTACCGTGCGCAGCAAAGACAGCTTCTCGACGACGGGTGCGTCGGAGAACGTGAACAGGTCGAGGCTGGTGTCGGCGTGCAGGGCCAGCTCGCACCACGAGGGCACCGCGAACACGTCGCCGCGCGTCAGCAGCAGCGAATCGCCGTCGAGCGTGACCGTGCCGCCGCCGTCGAAGACCTGCCACACCGAGGACGCGGTGGTGCGGGCGGGCGTGGTACCGGTGCCGGCCCGGAGGCGGTGCATCTCCGTTCGCATCGTGGTGAGCGCGTCCCCTCCGGTCGTCGGGTTCGTGAACCGCACGGCTGCGTGACCCGGCTCCACGACGCCGGGCTGGCCCTCGGCGTCGAGCTCGAGCTGTGCGCTCAGCGCGCCGTCGGTGTGCGCCCACCTGTAGGCCATCAGCGGGGACGCCGGGCGCGGTGCGCCCGCGGCCGACACCGGGACCAGCCCGGGCCCGCCCCACAGCCGTTCGGAGCGGCTACGGTCCGGCGTCGAGGTGTCCCGCAGCTCGTCCGGGCCGAACTCGAAGAACCCCTGGTCGATGGTGGCGACGAGCGGGATGTCGAGGCCGTCGAGCCACGCCATCGGGGCGTCGGAGACGCATCGGTGCCCGTGGAAGTGCCACCCGGGCGTGAGCAGCAGATCGCCGCGGCGCATGGCCACCGGGTCGCCGTCGACGACCGTCCACACGCCCTCGCCCTCGAGAACGAACCGGAACGCGGACTGGGTATGCCGGTGCTCGGGCGCGCTCTCCCGGGGAGCGAGGTACTGAATGGCCGCCCACAGCGTGGGCGTGGCGTAGGGGTCGCCGGGCAGGCCCGGGTTGCCGAGCCCGATGGCGCGGCGCTCGCCGCCCCTCCCGACCGGAACGAGCTCGGCGCTGCGCGCGGCGAGCGGGTACAGCTCGGCCCAGCGCCACAGGTGCGGCACCGCGCGCGGCCGCGGGTGCGGCGGCATCAGGTCCTCACGGGTTCGCCACAGCGGCGTCACGCCGGCCGCGTCGAAGTCGCGGTAGAGGGCGGCGAGCTTGGCCTGGTGCTCGGGATGGTCGAAGCCGGTTGCGGGTTCGTTCTTCAGGCTGGTCACCTTCGGCCCCTTCCCGCGGCGATCAGTAGGGCGACGTGCCGCCGTCCACGTTGATCGCGGTGCCGGTGACGCCCGCACCCGCGTCCGAGGCCAGCAGCATCGCCATCGCCACGACCTCCTCGACGGTGTTGATGCTCTTCGTCAGCGTCTCATCCGCGTAGCCGCCAAGGAAGCTCTCGTAGCTGACCCCGGCCACTTCTGCGGCCTTCCGGCCGGTGATCTTCATCAGGTCGGTCTCGACCGCGCCCGGGCAGATCGCGTTCGCGGTGATGCCCTTTGGCCCGTACTCGGCCGCGACCGCCTTGGTGAAGCCGATGACTGCGTGCTTGAACGTCGCGTAGTGGCTGGCGAGCGGCTTCTTGACCATCTTGCCCTCGACCGACGAGATGTTGATGACGCGGCCCCAGTGGCGTTCGGCCATGGACGGCAGCGCCCGGCGCGTGGCCCAGAACGTCGACGTCAGGATCCAGTCCTGCGCCTCGCGCCACGCCTCGTCGGACAGCTCCGCGACCTCGGCGAACCCGCTCGACCCGCCGGCGTTGTTGACCAGGATGTCCACGTGGCCGAAGCGCTCGACGGCCGTGTCTATCAGCTGCTCGACGTCGGCCTGGACGCGCGCGTCACCCGCCATGAAGAGGACGGGCCGGTGCTCGCCCAGTTCCGCGAGCGCCTGCTTGCCCTTGTCCGGGGAGCGGCCGCTGATCACCACCGACGCGCCAGCGTCGAGGAGGGCTTGTGCGATACCAAAGCCGATACCGCGCGTCCCTCCGGTCACCACGGCGACGCGGCCGGTCATGTCGTTGCTCGCTGACATCGGCGGTTTACCTTCCTGGAGTCCGTGCCACTGCTCGAGTGCCATCAGATCGGCTCGATGCTGTGATATCGGGGCGGCGCGGCCGACTGCCTCCGCGGTGCGGCGATGCGCAGCACGGAGCAGAGCACCTTGCGGGTCTTCGCCGGATCGATCACGTCGTCGATGCCGAAACCCGACGCCGCGCGAACCGGATTGACCTTGTCGTAGAAGGACTGAATCAGTTCTGCGCGCCTGGCCGCCGGATCGGGGGCCGCACCGTATTCCTTGCGGAAAGCCACGTCCACGGCTCCCTCGATCTGCATGGCGCACAGTTCCGCGGACGGCCAGGCGTAGGCCCCGACCGCGCCAAAGCTGCGGCCGCCGGCGTCGACCAGGGCGGCGATGCGCTCCCGGGCGGTGAGCTTGCCCCGCCCGTGCTGCACCGCGACCGCCTCGGGCCGCGCCTCGTCCAGCGCCCGCTGCTGAGCCCGCACGACGCCGGGCAGCCAGCCGTCGTCGGGCTGTTCCTCAAGCTCACGCCCGACCGGGGGGTCAGCCGTCACGTCGCTTGCCATGGCGCCTTTCTCTCTCCGGTTCGGGGCGCCGCCACGAATGCGGTCCCGCCCCGGCCGAGCGGAGGACGTCCTTGCGGATCTTCTGCGTCGGCGTCTTCGGCAATTCTGCGACGATCTCTATGTACCGCGGCAGCATGAAGGCCGGCATGCGCGGCTCGAGGAAGGCGCTCAGCTCGGCGGGGGTCAGCGTCACCTGGTCACGGAGCGTAAGGATGACCTTGACCTCTTCCTCGGCGTCGTCGCCCGGCACCGGAATGGCCGCGCACTCGAGCACATCCGGGTGCTCGAGGACGGCCAGCGTGACCTTCCCTGCCGGGTCGACCATGTTCCTGCTGGCAGACGCGCTCGCGAGGACGTTCGTCGGCGCCTCGGTCGCCCGGACGACATCGTGCTCCCGCGTCAGTTGGTTACCGGCGCAACCCTGCCGAGCGTGACCGTTCCGCCCGATATCCCGAACTATCAGAAGCAGTTCGAGGCCCTGTGGACGACGAGTTCCTGACGCCCGGTCTCACGGTGAGCTGAGGTCCTAGCTCAGCTCATCGTGAGGCCGCCGCTGACACTGACGGTCTGACCGGTCACGAAGGACGCATCGTCCGAGGCGAGGAACGCGACGACGTTCGCGACGTCGGCTGGCTGCCCGAGCCTGCGGAACGGGATCGCCTTGGTGAGCGCCTCCCGGAGCTGCGGCCCGGCGAACGAGGCGAACAGCGCGGTGTCGGTGGGGCCGGGGCAGACGCAGTTGACCCTGACCTGGTGGCGCGCCATCTCCCTGGCGAGCGACTTGGTGAACGCGATGACCCCGCCCTTGGCCGCCGAATAGACGGCCTCGCCGGACGATCCCACCCGGCCAGCGTCCGAGCCCAGGTTCACGACGGCCCCGCTGCCCTGCGCGGCCATGATCGGCAGGACCGCCTTGCAGGTGTGCAGGACGCCGTACAGGTTGACGGCGATCGCCCGGTCCCAGTCGTCCGGCTCGGAGTCGGTGAACGGGCTGGCCTTGTCCCAGCCAGCGTTGTTGACCAGGACGTCGATGCGCCCGAAAAGCTGCGCGACCTGGTCGGTCATGGCCTGCACGGCCTGGCGGTCGGTCACGTCAACGCCGAGCGCGACCGCTCCCGGCAGCCCTTCCGCGGTCTCGATGGCGCTGCGCTCGACCAGATCGGTGACGACCACGGTCGCCCCTTCCGCGCCGAGCTTCTCGGCGATCGCCCTGCCAATGCCCTGGCCGGCGCCGGTCACGATCGCGATCTTGTCGTTGAGCCCCATAGACGGTTCCTATCAGGATCCGTAATCGACGGCCCAGGGCAGGCTCTAGCCGGCCTGATCGATATCGACGGGCGGAAGGCTCTCCACCTGCTGCTTGGTGATGTTGAGCCGGATTCCGTCTTCGACGCCGGTCACGGCGCTGATCGGGATGGCGACTTCCTTGCGCCCCCATAGATGCCCTTCCTGCAGGAGCACATGGGTTATCCGGTCATCGTCTGCCTCGGCGATGAAGCCCCGCACGCGCCCGATCTCACCATCGGCGGCGTGGACACGATCACCCGGCCTCACCTGTATCTCACCCTGCGGAACAACGTCTCGCAGTACCACTCTGCGGTGCACCGGCTGAGGGCCGACGTCGATGAGATCGCCGGGGCCCGCGGGTGCGAATGCCTCGCCGCCTTCGTGTACCAGGGCGTCGCCGAGGAGGCCACCGCTGTCGGTGCCTTCGACCACGTCGCTTTCCTCGGCGCGGTCAAGCTTGTCGAATTCCGCGCGCGTACAGCGGAGCCGGATTTCCCCGGCCGTGGTGTCAACCAGGTCTACGGGGACAAGCCTCCCGGCCTCCCGGCGGTGCGGCGGCTGGATCACGAGGTGGGTGACCGTATCGGATGCCACGTCGATGATCACGCGCTGCACCTCGCCGCACGAACCATCCGAGCAGCTTGCCTTGGCCCCGATCGCGAACTGTGTCTCCTTTGTCACGGCCGCACAACCTTTCCGGCTATGGTCGGATTCTTACTCTCCACCGCTATCTTCGCAGGGCCATGTGCGCCATGGGTCCTCAGCCGGCAGCAGGGACGGCCTAGCCCGCTGGGTGGTCAATATCCACGGACGGCAGGTCTTTCAGCTGGCGTTTTGTGAGGCTGAGATGGATGAGAAGAGTCCCGAGCTTCGTCACGGCGCCGATCGGGACAGCCACTTCCTTGCGGCCCCATCCGTGCCCCTCCTGGAGGAGCACGTGGGTTATATGGTGGCCGCCGGGTTCCACGACCAGTCCCTGGACCTGCCCTATCTCGCCGTCGGACGCACAGGCCGTGAGCTCGCGGCGTATCTCTACCTCACCGGACGGCACGGAGTGGACAGTGACTTCCTGCGGGGCTTCCGGCCTGCTATCGCCGCCGCGCGCACGGGCTCCGGCCGTCCCGGCCATCCCGAAAACCCCTGATGAAAGAAAGTTGACGCTTGGGGGCAACCGGGAGTTGTGGGGCCCGGTGGGGTCGAGGTCGGGTACGACCTCGGTCTCTTGGGCGGGTTGAAGCGCCTGGAGCTCGGCCACGCTGCAGCGAAGGCGGATCTGACCCGTCGTGGCGTCCACGAGGTCAACAGGAACAAGTCGCCCCGCGCCTTTGCGGTGCTTCTGATCGACCACGAGACGAGTGACCTGCCGGGCGACCGGGTCGACGACTATGCGGCTCACATGACCGCAGGCTCCATCGCTGCAACTGACGTCGGCCCCGATCCTGAACGGCATCTTCAGCCCCATAGCCGCCCTCCTCGTTTCCTTGGACCCTAACAAGCCCAGCCAGCAGTGGCCCGGCGCTGCTCGGCTTGATCAAGCACCTGTCTATCGTTGAGGCTCTGTATTTCGGTGACACCTTCGGGCGACCGTTCCCCGAGCACCTGCGCTGGTGGGATGAAGACCCCGAGGAAAACGCCACCCTGTGGGCCACCGAGGACGAGTCGCGCGCGAGATAGTCGACTGCTACCGGCGTGCGTGGGCCCATGCGGACGCAACTATCGACGCCCTTGCCCTCGACTCGCCCGGGCGGGTGCCCTGGTGGACGTGGATTGAGGGTGTAGTGCTTTTCAACATCCTGGTCCACGTGCTCATGGAGACGAACCGGCACGCCGGGCACGCCGACATCCTGCGCGAGCAACTGGACGGCCCGGCAGGGATAGCGCTGGATAACCCGAATCTGCCGAAGCACGATGCGGCCTGGTGGGAGAACTACCGCGACCGAGTCGAGCGGGCAGCGAAAGCAGCCGGGCCGGATACACCAGGCTGAGAGGGACAGTCCCGCAACGATTCCTTGTCAGGTCGCGGTGGGCGGCCCGAACCAGGTAGCGAGCGCGTCAGGAAGCCTCTGGTGGGCTGGGTCTCTCACCCACGCGACATGTCCGTCGGGCCGGATTAGCACCGCGGCGGGAGCGGCGACGATGCCGAGCACCGGGAGTTCCCAGGTGCCGGCGTATGTGGCGTCGATCAGCTGGACCCGGTCCGCCCATGGGGCGATGTCGATGCTGCCGGGCTGGCCGACGTTGAGCAGCACGGGCCGGGCTTGGTGCAGCAAGGTGAATACCCGTAGCGGGCCGTTGGCGGTGACCAGGTCGAGATCGGGCATGCGGCGCCCGAGCAGCGGGTGTCCCTCACCGAGGTCGTAATGAATGTCCAGACCCGAGATCATCCCGGCGATCCGCTTGCGCGGCTCGTCCAGGCTCAGCAGCTCGCACACGGTGTCGCGGAGGGCATCGACGCGCTCGTCGGAACGGTCGAGGGCGACTTGCGCCATGGTGTTGCGCAGCACGCGGGCGGCGACCGGGTGCCGCTCGGCGTGGTAGGTATCCAGCAGGCTTTGCGGCGACGTGCCGTTGACCACCTGCGCCAGCTTCCATCCCAGATTCACCGCGTCCTGCATCCCGGTGTTGAGCCCCTGCCCGCCCATCGCGGAATGCACGTGTGCAGCGTCGCCGGCCAGCAGCACCCGCCTGTCCCGATAGGACGCCGCCTGCCGGGTCACGTCGGTGAACCGGTAAATCCAGGTGGCATCGCGCAGGCCGAAGTCCGTTCCCCAGACGGCGATGATTGCCTGGCTGAGATCACGCAGGGTCGGCTCACCGGGCCGCCCGGCGGGCTGTTCTCTCACCAGGACCCGCACTCGTCCGTCCTCCAGCTTGCGGAGGTAGTTGGTGCCCAGGTGATTGCGGCGGTTGCCCCACTCCGGCTCCTGGGCCATCTCGGCCTCAGCGATCAGGGAGATGGTTGTCGGATCCCACCCTGCGAACTCGATTCCGGCTGCCTTACGGATCAGGCTGCCTCCACCGTCACAGCCAACGAGATATTCCGCCCGCAGCGACTGGCCGCCGGACAGCTCGACGTCGACGCCCGTGTCGTCTTGAGCGAAACCCGTCACCTCACGACCGCGGTAGATCGGCACCCCGAGCTCACCGGCCCAGCCGGCCAGCGTGTGCTCGATCTGGACCTGCCACAGGCCCAGCGTGTAGTTGTGCCGGGTGGGAAAGTCGCTGATGTCGAGCGGGCTATCGGAGAACCTTGCCGTCTGGTGCACTATCCCCTGCGCAAGGAACCGGTCAGCCAGTCCACGCTGATCGAGAACCTCGATTGAGCGCGAGTGCAGACCGCCCGCGCGCGAGCCCATGAGGTCCTGGGAGGCGCGCGGCTCGACAACGGCAACGCTAGCGCCCGCCAACCCCAGCTCGCCCGCCAGCATCAGCCCTGTCGGACCTGCTCCGGCAATCACCACCGCATAGTCGGTCATAGCCGCCATGCGTTCACAGTAGGGGACCGCCGGTTCCCGGCCGAGAGTCCCGGCATCCAGCATTATGAGTTGGTTCGGGATAGCCGCTTCAGAGACCCTTGCTGAATGAGCGACATGCCACGAGCGAGTTCTGCCGGACGCCGCGTCGTGGTGACCGGCCTGGCCGGGGCGGGGAAGAGCACGTTCTCGCGAGCGCTTTCGGCGAAGACCGGCCTGCCCATCATTGTTCTCGATGTCCACTTCTGGATGCCGGGCTGGGCGGAGCCGACCGAGGCCGAGTGGCGCGAGAAGCAGAAGGGACTGCTCGCCGGCGACGGCTGGATCGCCGACGGCAACTACCACGCCACACTCGATCTTCGGCTCGAGCGAGCAGACACGGTCGTGTTCCTCGACGTCCGGTGGTGGAGCTGCGCATGGCGCGCGCTCGTGCGGGGGATTCGAGCGCGCCCGGCTGACTTCGAGCTGCCAAACGGCTGTGACGAGTCCCGTCTGCGCCGGCTCCGCGCTGAATGGTGCCTGGCTTGGCGCATCTGGCGAGTCCGCCGCTCTGAGCGCGAAAAAGAACTGAAGATCCTGTCGCGCCACGGAAGGCATGTGGCGATGTACGTGCTCCGGTCCAAGCGTGCCGTGCGAGAGTTTCTCGACGCATGCCTGCCGGGAGCTAGCTGACATATCCGATGCCGGAGTTCTTGCGGCGGGCGTGGGCAGGGTTAGCGGTGCCGTGCGCGGTCTTGGCGGAAGATGGCCAGGTCGATGGCGTCGGCGAGTGCGCGGGCTCCGGCGTCGGAGGGGTGCAGGCCGTCCCCGGAGTCGCAGCCGGGGGCTATGCGGGTGGGGTCGCCTGGGTCCGCGAGCGCCGCGGCGAAGTCGGCGACCGGCCATTCGCGCTGGCTGGTGATGGCGCGGTTCACGGCCTGGCGGATGTCCTCGTTGCCGTCGGCGCGGATGGCGTCGACGCGGGCCGCGAGGATCGGGGTGAGGGTGCCGAGGACCGGCTGGATTCCTTGCTGGGACGCCCGCCGGGCCAGGCCGAACAGGGCGTCGCTGATTGCCCCGGCTGCCGGCTTTGGGCCGCCGAAGACGGCGGGCAGGATGATGTCGTTGATGCCGCCCGTGATGATGACGTGGGTGGCTTCGCCGATGCTGAGGACGTCGCGGGTGAGCCGCTCGGTCATCGGCGGTCCTACCCGGGGCAGCAGCAGCCGGTTGGCGCTGAGCCCGGTGTTCAGGACGACCGCGCCGCCCAGGCCGGCGGTGAGCATCCTGGCCTGCAGGTGGTCCGGGTAGCGCTGTTCTGCGTCGATGGTGGTGCCGTCGCCTCTGGTGAACGAGTCGCCGAAGGCCACGATCACCGGGCCGTCCGCCGGCGCGTCGGTCAGGACCCGCGTGATCCAGTACAGGGAGGAAAAGGACTGCGGGCCGTCGGGCCCGGCGAGCTGGTCCTGGGCGGCCTGGTTGCCGGGCGCGGCGTAGCCGGTGCGCTGGGCCGAGGTCAGGAACGCGGCGGGGCCGGCGGTGCCGGCGACGTAGCAGCTCACCTCGATCTCTTCGCCGGCCGCCACGGGCAGCTGGACCGGGTCGCTGGCCGCGGTCTGGCCGGGCGGGATCTCCCAGCGGGTGCTGCCGCGGAGCGTAGCGGTGCGGGGCGGCTCTCCTTGCGGGCCGCTGACCACTGCCGTGTCGATCACCAGCGGGGTTTGCCCGAACTCGTTGCTCAGCACCAGTCGCAGCCTGCTGCCACCGCGCCGCAGGCGCACGGCCTGCCGTATCGTCTGGCCGCGAAAGGACTGCGGCTGGGGCAGGAACGGCGGCGTGTCAGCGGGGTCCGCCAGCGCGCTGGCATAGGCCGTAGTCCAGGTAGTAGCGGGGATGCTCATTGTTATCGGTTTCCTTTCCTGGCTTGTGGCTCGAGGCAGCCTGCCTACACCCAGGGAGACCCCGCGAGAACGGGAAAGGAATCGTTCAGAAGCCGAACACGGTGACCAGGCCCGGTCCCGAAGGAGGACATCCGGCGGATGCCCGCGCCGGTGACGGTGAGCACGCAGCCTTCTCGTCCAGGTCTGTATGATTCGAACGCGACCACGCCGGAGAGGATCGCGACCGATGGGATGCCCATTGGACCGGGAGGCCTCCAGGGCACTCTGGCGATCTTGACCAAGGCCGGCAAACACCATCTCGGGGAATGGTGGTGTCACGGAAGTGGACTACGCGGCCGGGGATTCCGCGGCCGCGTATGAGGAGGGCATCCGGATCTTGTCAGCGTTCGGAGCCGACGGTGCTGGGCCCGCGGTCATCAACGCCTACCGCGGCCGCGTGGTGTGAGCCATGCTCGAGAGCGCCGGGTTCGTCGAGGATACCGAGCCGTTCCGGCGTGAGCTGCTCGCGCACTGCTACCGCATGCTCGGCTCGATCCAGGATGCGGAGGACGTGGTCCAGGAGACATACCTGCGGGCCTGGCGGTCTTACGCCGGGTTCGAGGGACGGTCCTCGGTGCGTACCTGGCTGTACCAGATCGCCACTAACAGGTGCCTGACCGAGCTGGCTAAGCATGGCCGGCGAGTGCTGCCGTCCGGCGTGTACGACGCGGAACCGGATCCCGGGGCGCACCCGGAAATGGCCGGGGCGGAGGTGAACTGGCTGCAGCCGGCGCCCGATGCGCTGGTGACCCCGGATTCGGCTGATCCCGCGGCCATCGTTGCGGCACGTGAGGGGCTGCGGCTGGCGCTCATCGCCAGCATTCAGTACCTTCCGCCGAGGCAGCGGGCGGTGCTGGTCCTGCGGGACGTACTGGAGTTTCCCGCCGCCGAGGTCGCCGTCATGCTCGGCACCACGACGACGTCGGTCAAGAGCGCGCTGCAGCGCGCCCGTGCGCGGCTGGAGGAAGTGGCCCCAGCCGCCGACCAGATCACCGAGCCGGCCGCGCCGCGGGCCCGTGCGCTCCTGGACCAGTACATCGCGGCGTTCGAGAACGCCGACGCAGCCGCGCTGGAGCGGCTGCTGACGCAGGACGCCGTCATAGAGGCGACGCCGCTGCGGACCTGGTTCGCCGGCCGCAAGACCTGCATCCCGTTCCTGCGCAACCAGCTCCTTGGATCGCCTGGTGACTGGCGCATGCTGGCCACCAGCGCCAACGGGCAGCCTGCCGCAGCGGCCTACACCCGCGACTCCGGCGGGAACTACCAGCCGTACGGAATCTGCGTGCTCACCGTCACCAGCGCCGGCATCCGCCGGATCTCCTCCTTCGGCGACCCGGGCCTGGTCACCGTGTTCGGCTTCTGAGCGATTCCTTTCCCGTCCTCGCGGGGTCTTCCCGGGTGTAGGCAGGCCGCCCCCGACCACACAAGCCAAGGAAGGGAACCCGATTGCCATGAGCATCCCCGCTACCATGCGCGCACTGCAGCAGACGTCACTGCGCGGCCCGCAAGACCTGCGCCTGATCACCGACGCACCGGTACCGGGCCCAGGCCCGGGTGAGGTCCTGATCCGGGTCACCGCCGCCGGCGTCAACTTCGTCGACATCTCGCAGGCGCACGGCATCTTCGCGGGCGGCCCGCGGCCGCCGTACCTGGCGGGCATCGAGGGTGCCGGTGAAATCACCGCCGTTGGCGAGGGGGTGACCGGCCTGGAGCCCGGCGCCCACGTCATCGGCGTCGGCATCGGAGGCGGCGCCTTCGCCGAGTACATGGTGCTGCCTGCGGCTGCGGCGGTCCGCGTGCCGGCGGGCTGGGCAGACGAGCAGGCGCTGGGCCTGGTCGTGAGCTGGCCGACCGCGCTGGCGGCGCTCAGACCGCTGGGCTGCATTGCCGCGGGGCAGACCGTTCTGCTCCACGCCGCGGCCGGCGGGACCGGCCAGGCCGCGGTCAAGATGGCCAAGCACTACGGCGCGACGGTGATCGCCACCGCGTCGCCAGGCAAACACGAGATTGTGCGGGCACTCGGCGCCGACCACGTCATCGACTCCCGCAGCGCTGACCTCGCCGCCGAGGTCCTGCGGCTGACCGGCGGCGCCGGCGCCGACCTGGTACTAGAAGCATCCCCCGGGGCCACGTTTGGCGCCAGCCTGGCCGCGGCCAAACGGGTCACCGGCCGGGTCGTCGTCTACGGCGTTGCCGGCGGGGACGCCGCGGTCACCAGCTGGGAGCTGGTCTACAAGCACCAGGTCCACGTCATCGGCCTGAACATCGGCATGCTGGCCCAGGCCGCACCGCAGATCTTCGGCGAGGTCATGGGCGAGCTGTTCGGGCTCATCGCAGCCGGGGTACTCGGCCCCGGCCAGCCCACCACCTATGCGCTGGCCGAGGGGCCCAAGGCGCTTGCGGAACTCGAAGCGCGGGCCACCGTGGGCAAGCTGGCTCTGGTGCCCTGAGAGATCCCTAGTGCCCAGCCGGTGACGCCGCACACCGGAGGTTCCCATGACAGGAGTTGAGACGGATGACCGCAACCGCGGGCCGGGCCGCTGAGCAGATGGCGCGGTTGATCGTGATGTACGACACCCCCTCCGACGTCGGCGCGTTCGAACGTCACTACAACGATGTCCACATCCCGCTGGCGAAACAGTATCCGGGCCTGCGTCGTTTCACGCGCAGTCATGAGCCGGCCGCCGTGATAGGCGAGCCGTGCTACATGGTCGTGATGCTGGACTGGGATGACATGGCTGCGCTGCAAGCCGCGCTCGGGTCCGAGATCGGCCAGCGCACCGCCGAGGACGCCGCCGCGAACCTGGCCCGCTACGCGACCTTCCGCGGCATGATCTTGCAGCTCGACGAGGTCTGATCGCGGACGCCGTCTCCGGGGCGGAGCCGGTCCTCCGTCCCGGGAGGGTTGCCCGGCGCCCGGGTTTGCGGGGATCGGGCATTGGGAGAGGCCGGACAACAACGGCAGGTCACTATGTTGCCTGTGACCTGCCGTTGTGTGGTCGGGGTGGCCGGATTTGAACCGGCGGCCTCTTCGTCCCGAACGAAGCGCGCTGCCAAGCTGCGCTACACCCCGCCGACCGCCTCCGCAGTCTAGCGGACGCCGAGCGGTCGTGCGCTCAGCTGATCCGCGGGACCAGCGTCAGCAGCGAGGCTTCCGGGCGGCAGAAGAACCGGAACGGCGCCCACGGTGAAGTACCGAGCCCGGCCGAGACCTCCAGCCAGGGCTGGTTCGGGTCGGTGGCGCCCGCGGGGTGCCGGTGCAGGCCCCGCGCCCGCTCCGGGTCGATGCCGCAGTTGGTCACGATCGTGCCGTACCAGGGCAGGCAGACCTGGCCGCCGTGGGTGTGACCGGCCAGCAGGAGTTCGTAGCCGTCGTCGGCGAACCTGTTCAGGACCGCGGGCTCGGGCGAGTGCATCACGCCGAGCCGCAGGTCGGCCGTTGGGTCGGCCGGGCCGGCGATCTCGTCGTACCGGTCGTGGTCGATGTGCGAGTCATGCACGCCGGCGACCGCGATGTTCAGGTCGCCTGCCTTGATCATGCCGCGCCGGTTGTTCGCGTTCATCCAGCCCGCCGCCTCCATGCTGGCGCCGAGTTCGGACCAGGGCAGGTCGGGTACGTCGCGTGCCCGCACCGAACTGTCGCGCCACAGGTAGCGGGCCGGGTTTCGCGGCTTCGGCGTGTAAAGGTCGTTGGATCCGTAGACGAACACGCCTGGGCGGTCGAGCAGCGGGCCGAGCGCCTCCATGAGCGGCTCGACGGCGTCCGGGTGGGCTATCGAGTCACCCGTGTTGACCACCAGGTCGGGCTGCAGGGCGTCCAGGGACCTGATGAACGAGAGCAGCCGATGCCGGCCGGGGGTAAGGTGCGTGTCGGATATGTGCAGAAGCCGCAGCGGGCGGGCGCCGGCGGGGAGCACCGGGACGTCGTAGCGGCGCAGCGCAAACCAGTTGCGCTCGATGACCGAGGCGTAGCCGAGAACGCCCGCCCCTGCCGCTGCGGTGCCGATGAGGACTTGTCGTCGCATCCACTCATGGTGTCATGCCGCGGGCCTCTGGAGCGCCTTGGCCGGCCCGCG
>Ga0335074_10007073_pt1 | contig 15553 bp, 13 predicted proteins | sample Lox_Sample_23_FD_206715 | JGI IMG/M metagenome (GOLD analysis project Ga0335074, IMG submission 206715) | Soil microbial communities from Loxahatchee National Wildlife Refuge, Florida, United States - Lox_Sample_2.3 | ecosystem: Environmental > Terrestrial > Soil > Wetlands | place: USA... | reverse complement strand
GGTTGATCTTGGCTGTCGCTGAAAGGCCGATGCGTGTGTTTCCCCAGGGATCCCTGCCCGGCGCGCTGGGGCCCTCGACGGCAAAGGTTACCGTCTTGGTCACGCCGTGGATGGTCAGGCCGCCGGTAACGTCGTACTCGGAGTCGCCCTTCTTTACCACCTTGGTGGATTTGAAATCGAGCGTCGGGAACTTCTCGGCGTCGAAAAACTCCGCGCTTTGCAAGTGCCCGTCGCGCTGCGCATCGCCGGTCGTAACGGTGGCCACGGGAATCGAGGCCTCGACAAAAGACAGCGCGGAATCGGTAGCGTGTTCGGTCAGCACGCCCGAGAGGCCCGAGAAACTGCCCTTTATGTTCGAAATCATCATGTGCTTCACCTTGAACTCGGCCACCGAGTGGGCGGGGTCGATGTTCCAGATGGTTGTAGCGGCTGTGGAAGCGGGGGTGGCGACTGCGGTATTGGTCATGCGAATCCTCCTCTTGACGTTGGAGTCTGGCTGCAGCCAGAAAGCCTCCATACATTCGGATCAGATGCGGCAAAATAATATTTGTTTCAACAACTATTGCTACGACTATGAAAATTCCGCTCCGGATTCCTCGTTTCTGTCCGTAAACCCCCGGTGCGCCTCGAATCCGGGCTTGTGCCGGAGGGTCTGGCGAAGGCAACGAGTGCGGTCTGGCCTGGCCGAGTGTCTGAGCGGTTGCCAACTGGTGTATTTCGGAAGGCTAAAGTCCCGTCTCACACCGTCTTACGGCTCCTGTACCGCCGTCATACAGCGTAAGACAGATCTACGCTGCCGCCCTCCGCGTCTTACAGCTGTCTCACATACCACTCTCGGCCCGCCTTACACCGATCTTGGTGCAATTAACCGTTAATTGCACTTGCCCTACAGCAATTCCCCGCTCCCCCCAACCCGCTCCTGCAACCTGCCGTAAGCTATACTTGTCGGGCCGAACAGCCAGGAATCGAAACCAGCTTTGGTCGCCATTACTCCAACCGACGTTCTCATTGTCATCGACGTCCAGAACGACTTCTGTCCCGGCGGCGCACTCGCCGTCCCCGAAGGTCATGCGGTTGTCGAGCCCATCAATCGCCTCGCGCCCCTCTTCTCGCACATCGTCCTCACTCAGGACTGGCACCCGCCCGATCACTCCTCTTTTGCCGGCTCCCACGCCGGCGCGCAACCCTATCAAACCGTTCAACTTGCGTACGGACCTCAGACTCTCTGGCCGCCCCATTGCGTGCAGGGAACTACCGGCGCCGATTTTCATCCTGAGCTCAGGCTCATTAAGACAGAACTCGTCCTCCGCAAAGGCTTCCGGCCGCAGATCGACTCCTATTCGGCTTTCTTTGAGAACGACCGCACCACCCCCACAGGCCTTGCCGGCTACCTGGCCGAGCGCGGCCTAACTCGCGCTTTCTTTGCCGGCCTGGCTTATGACTTCTGCGTCGGCTACTCCGCGCTCGATGCCCGCCGCCTCGGCCTCGAGGCTTTCGTCGTTCGCGACGCCTGCCGAGCCATCGATCTCAACAACTCGGTTACCGCTATAGAAGCAGAATTCGCCGCTACTGGAGTCAAGGCAATCTCCAGCGCCGAACTTCGAGTCACGTCCGCCGGCAACTGAGCGCCCCTTGTCGGAACTAGAATTGACTCAGGCGTTATTCGCCGCTCGCATGTCGCGTAACTTTTACATCCTTGCCGCTACGCTGGTGCTCTTCGCGATCGTATCGGCGGGCATGGCGCTTGTTCCTTCCAGCTTTCAGCCCGGGTTGCCGGCCAACGGTTCGCTCTGGCGAACGCTCGCCCTCCTCCTGCTGCTGGGCGGCTTGGTGTCTGGCCTCATCGGCATCATGAGCCACCTCTTCGAGCAGGTTGACAGGCGCAGCGAGGAATCCCGCCTGCAGGCACGCAAGCGCCGCCGCGACGGACGCTGAAAACAAACAGCCGGTAGAATAGAACTGGCGCATCGTCCCAGGCATCTCGATTCAGCAGAGGCGCATCCGCGATTTGTGCTCTCGAATCGCGTCGGGCGGAATCGCGCCAGGATTGAGCAAAACGAAATGTACGAAGTCACCGTAGAGGCCGGCTTCTCGTCCGGCCACTTTCTTCGCAACTATCGCGGCAAGTGCGAAAACCCGCACGGCCACAACTACAAGGTCCGCGTCACGCTCGCCGGAGCCTCGCTCGACGAAGCTGGACTGCTGCTCGATTTCAAGCTCCTCAAGCAGGTCATGCGCCCGGTCATCGACCGCATCGACCACCAGATGCTCAACGACCTCGAGCCGTTTATCGTGCTCAATCCCTCGGCCGAGAACATCGCCAGGTTCTTCTACGACGAGACCAATCGGCAGCTTGACACCATGACCGGCGGCCGCGTGCGGGTAAAGGAATGCACCATCTGGGAGACCGACACCACCACGGCTACCTACTACGAATAAGCGTAGTCAGCTTTTGTCTGGAAACGCTGTCGTGCGGTGATGCGGGATATCTATCTTGCGGCGAGAATCAACAGGCGCGCCATCATCGCGGCGGCAATGGCAGCCGCCACTGCCGAAATGCGGTGCAGGTTGAGCCACAGAGCGCCGGACTGCGAGGGAATGCTCTCCAGAATGCCGGTGGTAAAAGCCGCAGCAACTGAGGGCACGAAGATCGCGGCCGCTACGCCAAGCGTTGGCCGGCCGGCAAAACTTCTGAACGCCGGCACGATGCGCATGGCTATAAAAATCAGCATAAGGACAGACGCGAGTTTGTGCACAATCGAGAGCGGCGCGCTTAAAGGCTGACCCAGCCAGCGCGTCCCCAGCCCCGATGCCAGCACCAGCAGCAGCAGCCATCCGATCACGACCAGTCTTTGCGCGACGATCATGGCACACCTCAATTCCAGAGCGAGGCCCGCCGATCTTTCCAAATCCCGATCTATTTTTGCGCCGTCTGAACCGCTTTCGTCCCGCCCGCGGCCGGCGGATTCACATGTGCGTTAAGAAAGTTCGCAAGATCCGCTACATCCCGCTTCGATCCCACCATCGGCGGCATAAAACGGTGATACGGCGAATCGGGTTTGTACTCGTGCAGCATGGTGATAAAGCTCTCGATATTCGCCCGGTCGCGCCCGCCGAGGAGCGTCACCAGCGGCCGGTATCCGTTGAGCGTGTGGCAGCTTCCGCACTCGCCGCGAAAGATCGCCTCGCCGCGCGAATAGCTCGAGTCGGCGCCATTCCAAACCCAGTTCGTTTGCGCCAGGTACCCTTGCGGATTGTTGTCGATCTTCATCGCATACGGCACCCGCACGCCGTTCGAGTACATCCAGCGCCCGATCACGTAGGGTTTGCGCAGCATCTCGCGCGAGTACTCCCCGGCGCCCGTAGCCATCAGCGCCAGCAGCAGAATCGCTACGGCGTGCGCCGCATTGAAATCCACCGGGTTGCGATAGGCCAGGTAATAGGCCACGCCGATAATCGTGGCCGACGTAATAACCATGATCAGCGCAATGCGCGTCACTGTCGAAAACGTTCCTGATCCGATGGTGTCGACGCCCAGTGTTAGCAGCGCGCGCTGCGCTTTGGGAACCATGTAGATATACCACCCAAAGAGTACCGGCATGGCTACAAACGACGGCACCAGCCACTTCACGCTCCACTTCACCAGCGAGCTCTTCAGCGCGGGCATCGTATGCCCGTCGATGCGGCTCGCGCTGATCAGCGCCCAGATGCCGGCCAGCGAGCAGCAAACACAGGTGCGCAGCAGCAGGCTCGGCCAGTAGGTTGGATTAAAGAATGCATTCCAGAACTTGCTGGATTCATTTCCGGTGCCGGCGACTGAAAGCCAGGTATTGCCCGGCGTCAGCATGAAGGTCAGAATGCCGTTGATGATAATCAGCGTGCAGACCGACGCGACCGCATACACCCAGCCCACCGTCAGGTGCAGCTTTGAGTCAACGCGGTTCCACGTGTAGTAGTAGACCGCCGCGGTGGAGAGCTCGACCATGAAGAAAACCCACTCGATGGCCCAGCCAAAGACGAAATTATGAATCAGCGTACTGGTGGCCTCGGGATGCGTGAGCCCGATCGCAAACCAGATGCCCACGCCCGACACAGTGCCGAAGACGCCGGTAAGAATAAGAAAGAACTTCGAGTAGCCAACCAGCTCCTGCAGCCAGTCGCTGCGGCCCTCGCGCAGTGCTTTGCGCTCGGCCATCGGCAGGTACAGCCCGCCGCCCACCGCAAACTGCGAAATCATCACATGGAAGATGGCGATGATGCCAATCACCCAGCCCGAGCCGAGATAAGGAATGTCCCAAAACGGATAGTTCATGGTTTCTCCGAAACAGTGAACAGTGTGCAGTGAACAGTGGACAATCGTCCGTTAGCCGGCCTTTTTCCTTAGTGTTCCCAGCATCGTATAAAGCATTTTTCCAACTTCACGCGAAAGGCTCTCGGTTTGGTCTAGCTGCTTTGAGTCGCCGTAGCCTAATCTGCGGGCAATTTCGACTTGAGTTTGCAATTCGCAATTCGATGCGCGCGCGATCCCTAGAAATTGCCCAAATTCCCTCGCATTCGAGCGCCCCCGCCCCTCGGCGATATTGCTGGGAATAGAAACAGCGCACCGCCTTAGCTGGCGGGTGAGTCCATAAGTCTCGCTTGCAGGGAACCCCTGAGTCAGGTGATAGATCGCCAGTGTCAGTTCCATGGCCCTTTGCCAGACGTTGAGATCGCGAAATGATCGCACTCTTACGCTTTTTGTCTCGCTAATCATCGGTTGCCAGCTCCATCTGAGAGTTGCTCACGGTTAACCGTCCACTGCCCACCGTTCACTGTTCACTGTCCACTGTTCTACCGAATCGTCCAATACCCAACTACCGTTGTCGCCAGCAGCGCGAAAATCGCAACCAAACCAAAGTAGTGGGCCATGCGCGCGCGGCGGCCCGATTCCGTTTTCTTGTCGTAGAAGGGAATCAGAATCCACAGCACGATACCCAGCGTAAACAGCAGAATGCCGGCAATCTCGCCCGCTTCACCCGGCAAAAACGATCCGAGAATCTTGAGCATCTCGAAAGGGCTCATGAAGTACCACTCGGGATGAATGCCGGTTGGCGCGGGGGCCAACGCGTCATATTGCTTGCCCAGCGCCCACGGAAACACCGAAGCCATCAACGCAATCACGTTGAGCGTAATGATCCACATCGCCAGGTCCTTGCGCAGGAAGCTGGGCATGAAGGGAATGCTCTTGCGCTCTGTCGCGGGCTTTCGCTCTTCGCTCGGCGGTACCGCATTGCCGTGCCGCTGCACCAGCCACAGGTGAAAACCCAGCAGCGGTATGAACAGCGCCGGCAGCACCACCACGTGCAGCGCAAAAAACCGCTGCACCGTGAATTCCGTTACATCCGGCCCGCCGCGCAGCATGGTGGCGACCGCCGGTCCAATCCATGGAATGGCCACTGGAATCTGCAGCCCGACTTTGGTGGCAAAGTAGCTCAGCTCGTCCATCGGCAACAAATAGCCCGAGAAGCCGAATACCGACGCAATGCCCAGCAGCGCCATGCCGCTCAGCCAGCCAAACTCGCGTGGCTTACGGTAGGCCTTCATGAAGTACACACTGAACATGTGCACCAGGACCGAGAACATCATCAGGTTGGCCGACCACGAGTGCGCCGAGCGAATCAGCCATCCGAAGTTCATCACAAACGTGATCTGGCGAACCGACTCGTATGCCTCTGCGCCGGGCCGGTAGTACACCAGCAGTAGAACGCCCGTGAAGCACTGCACCAGAAAAAGGAACAGCGAGATGCCGCCCCAGTAGTACCAGAACGATTGCGCATGCACGGGAACCGTCTTGTGCCGCGCAAACGCGGCCAGTTCCGACAATCCCAGGCGGTCATCCACCCAGTCGTAAACGTTGCTCGCGATCGATTTTGTTGTCATTCGTCTTGGTCCTTGCGTCTTCGTCGACGGTGAACGGTGAACGGTGGCCGGTGATTGGTGTTCAGGCAACCTTGGATTTCAACGTTGACAGAAGCCTGAAAAGCATTTTGCCCGCCCGGTGCGAAAGATCCTCCGCTTGCTCGAGAGTCACCGGGTCGCCGAGGCTAAGAGCACGGGCAAATTCCAACTGCGTCTGCAGCTCGCAATTCGCCCCCCGGGCCACACCCAGAAATTGTTTGAACTCGCGTGTATTCAGCCGCCCCTGCCCCTCGGCAATGTTGCTCGGGATCGAAACGGCCGAGCGCCGAAGCTGCGAGCTCAAGCCAAACACTTCCTCACGCGGGAACGCCTGGGTCAACCTATATACAGCCACTGTCAACTCCATCGACATCCGCCAGACTTCGAGATCCCGAAATGATCTGACAGTTTCAGTCCTCATCCCACTCCACCTCGTGCGCGAGCTACAGACAGTAATCTGACTGCCACCGTGCACCGTTCACCGTCCACCGTTCACCGTCCACCGTCTTTCTCACACCCGCGAAACCACTACGCCGTCCAGGTTCACCTTCACCTTGTAGAGGGTGAGAGGCTTTGGGGGAGGGCCACTGACATTAGCGCCGGTATAGGGGTTGTAGACACCGCCGTGACATGCGCAGTGAATCCGGTCGGCCTGCGGCTCGTACTGCACCGTGCAGCCCAGGTGCGTGCAAACTGCCGTCAATGAAATCCAGCGCCCGTCTTCGTGGTGGATCAGCAATGCTGGACGCGTTCCAAACTTGAACATCAGCACCGATCCTGAAGGCAGCTTCTGCGCATCCTTCAGCGTCACCTCGGTCACTGCCGTCTCATTCAGCGCCATCTCATTGGGCGAAGCCAGATAGCGGTAGACCGGATATGCCAGCGCCGCTGTGTAGCAGATGCCCGCCGCGCCCGCCGCTGCCAAAAACGCGCGCCTCGTGTTGCGGTCGCCGTTTTCCGCCGCAACTTCCTCCACCATCGCCGTCGAACCTCTCAGATCGCTCATCGCCCACTCCTGCGCGGTCAGGCCGCGCCCTCCATCTGCTTTTGCGCGCGCGCCACCACCGAAACCAGCCAGCCAACCACGCCCAACCCGGCCACGAACAGCACCAGAAACAGGCCAACCACGCCCCAGTTCGTCACCACTACTCGATCCCAAACGTCGTAGCCCTTGTTGAGCAGCGTCACGTCGCGCACGCCGTCGCGATACACGGTCAGCATGATTTCAATCAGTACGGCAACCAGCACTCCGGCCCATCCCAGCCAGGCAGAAGCCACTTTGCTGAACGCGGCCACCGTACCCAACAGAATTGCCGCCACTACCAGCGCCAGCCATCCATACCCCGCCATTCCGGCAAACTTGTAAAACGCATGCCCCGGGAACCCGTCGGCCAGGCCGGCCTTTACTGCCTGCGGCTGCACGCTGGCTGCCCAAACCCCGGCCAGCAGATAAATCACTCCAAACACGCCGGCAATTCTGCCGCCTTGCGTGGCTATGTACCTCCTCTGCTCGGCGGTGAAAGTGGAACGCCCGGAAAGGTAAACAAGCCACAGCCCGGCGATAAACAACCCGCCCGCCATCATGAGCAGCCAGCGCGGCTCCAGCGTCGGATCGCCGCTCGGCAAAAACCGCCCTGCCGCCGAGGCCGAATACATGTCTCGCCATACCTCGGGCCGCAGCATCAGCGTCATATTGGTCGAGAGCAGGCGCGCAATGCCGCCCGCCATCAGCCACGCAATCAGTCCGATCCACCATGCCGATTTGCCTCGGTCGAGCCGCCCCGAAAACTGGTAGAGCAGCCAGTAGGTCACTATCAGCAGGGGAATGATCGCGATCCAGTAAACGCCGATCAGCACGCTCGAGGTATAAAGCGCGCGCCCGTACAGAACCTGCGCAAACAAAAGCGGAGGCACTCCCAGGTTGATCACGTAGGTCATCACCACCGTCAGCCTGCGCGCCAGCGCGCGCGCCGTGGTCATTGCGGCCACCGAATTCTGGAACAGGCTCAGACCCACCGCCAGCAAAAGGCCGCCCAGCAACATCTCCACCGCTACAAAGTGCAACGACAGCGTAACCACGTGCAGCAGCTTCAGCAGCCAGACCGGGGCCGGCAAGGGAATTGGATCAACTTGTGGAAATGGATTCATAGATTCCGCGAGGTCCTTTCGGCTTCCGGCGAAAGCATCGAAAATGGCGGGAGCATTGTGGACTGTTTCTCTCCAATTTGAGTTGGAAAACTCAAGCTATATCGGCAGATAACCAGTGGTCTGTGATTGGTGATACATATTGCCGTGACGCTTTTCAAATACCCTGCCTCTTGAATTACCATCGCGTGCAAAGCCCGGCCCGGCGCTCACCAGTTCTCGAACGCCGGACGGGCCGCGCGCCACTTCACTCAATGGTCTGGCGGGACTAGAACGTGAGAAAAACCAATTCCTCGATGCAACTCACCCGCGCCGCCGACTACGGAGTCCGGGTGATGATCCATCTCGCCGCTGCCGGGCCCGAAGACCGGCTTTTGCTCGTCGATCTGGCTGCGGCAACCGGCGCGCCTGAGAGCTTTCTCTCCAAGGTTCTTCAGGCTCTCGCGCGGACGGGTCTCATCTCGTCGCGGCGCGGCCAGTCCGGCGGCTTCAGGATCTCCATTCGCGGCCGCGCGGCATCCATGCTCGACGTCGTCGAAGCCATCGACGGAAGAATCTCTCTTAATGTCTGCCTGGTTCCGGGAAAATCCTGCCGCCGCAAAATCTCCTGCCCCGCTCATCCCATCTGGGCCGAAGCGCAGCGCGCCATGCTTCAAGTGCTCGGCAGTGCAAAGATTGCCACTCTCGCCGCCGAGTCGCACGATGCCGCGCTCAACCATCAGGCCCTTGAACCATGCGCGCTGTGCCAGCCATCGCTCTCGTAACCGGTATCGCCGTCGTCGCGCCCCGCGCCCTTGCAATTCCCTCGGCGTAGTGTTTCAATCGAATCAATTGAAACAGGGGTGCTCCCCGGCGTCTTCATCGAGGTGATTTAAGAAGACGCTGTGCGTGGGGCTGAGAAATACCCTCGAACCCGATCCGGATAATACCGGCGTGGGAAGTTTTCTTGATCCGAGCGGCAATCCTCATTTACCAGGGCAAGCTCCCGTGTTTCATTGGCATTCGCAGCAAGGGAGTCCATGCACTTGGTTTCGCCTATTTCATTTCGCCGCGCGCGGCTTTTATTCGCGTCCCTCGCCGTTGCGTCCTCTCTCGCCATGGCTGTGCGCGCCCAGCAACCGCCGGTTGCACCCGCCCAAGTCGGCAACCAGTCCGCCTCCAACGAGAAAAAGATCGCTCCCGTCACCACCACAGTTATTGTCCAGGGCGACATCAACGGCGACTATCTTCCTGAAGCGGTCACCGTCGGCGACCTTACCGGCCTTCCCATCAAAAACGCGCCGCTCTCAGCCACCGCCGTCACCCGCGACCTGTTGAACGACCAGGTAGCCCGCCTACTCTCTGATGTGGTCCAGAACGATGCCTCGGTCGAGGACGACTACGTCCCCGTTGGCTACTACGGCGACTACCAGATTCGCGGATTCCCCATCGACCTCGCCACCGGCCTCGAAATCAACGGCCTCACCATCGCCGGCGAGCAGGACGTTCCCCTCGAAAACAAGGAGCGCGTCGAATTCATGCACGGCCTGGCCGGAGTCGAAAGCGGAGTAGCTTCGGGCGGCGGCCTCATCAATTACGTCACCAAGCGGCCCGCGCCCATCAAGGCCATCGATTTCGCCACCGATCAGTACGGCTCAGTGCTGGGCGCAACCGACCTCGGCCGCTTCTTCGGCAGCCGGCAGCAGGTGGGCGCGCGCATCAACCTCGCCGGCGAAAGCATTCAGACCTATATGAACGACACCGCCGGCTGGCGCGCCGTGGGCGCAGGCGCAGCCGACTGGAAGATCACCCCCAACGCCACTCTCAAAGGCGATTTCGAATACCAGCACAAGACTGAGAATGACGGCAGCGGCTATCAGCTCCTCGGCGGAACAACGCTGCCCGACATCAACCGCATCTATCGCTCCACCATGCTCGGCGAGCAGTCGTGGGCGCCACCTGACACCTACGACGTCTTCAACACCAACGCGCGCTTCGATTACCACTTTCCCGGCCAATGGTCGGCCTTCGCGGCAGCCAGCCTCAGCCACTCGCTGATCCAGGACAACGTCATCTACGCCTACGGCTCGTCGATCGACCCCATTACCTACCTGGCCAACTGCCCCAACGCCCCTTCGGCGCCTGCGTACTTCTTCTGCCCCGACGGAACCTACGGCATCTACGACTACCGCGACCCCGGCGAGCTGCGCATCGATGCCGTAGCTGAGGCGTTCCTCGCAGGCCGCGTCAAAACCGGCCCCATCGCGCACAACATCGTCGTTGGCGCCGAGCTCTTCCTGCGCAGCGTGCAGCAGCCGGGCTTCTACACCATCGCCAATCCCTACGACCCCAGCGGAATTGTGCAGGATGGCGCGGTCTACACCTATCTCGGCGCGGAAAACATCTACCAGCCGCTCATCGCTTATCCAATTGAAAGCCCGGTTGAGAAGGCCGGGCCGCGCCGCCTGTGGGAAGACAGCCATCAGTCGTCGGCCGTCTTTGAAGACCGCATCGAACTCCCACGCCGCATTCAGCTCATTGCAGGAGGCCGCTACGACGCGCTGCGCGATCACAACTACTCGCTCTACGCCTCATGCACCGATTTCACCGTGCCCACCAACTGCGCACTCGAGCCAACCGACAAAGGAGTCTGGCTGCCGCAATTCGCCGCCACATACAGTCCGGCCACCAGTCTCACGCTCTATGCCAATTACGGCGTGCTCCTTTCGCTGGGTCCGCAGGCGCCCTGGTGGGTCGACAACGGCAGCAACTTTCTGGCGCCCTACAACACGCGCCAGGTTGAGATCGGCGCAAAGTACCAGCCCGGCACGCGCATCCTCGTCACCGGCGACTACTTCCACATGCGCGCTCCATTCTTCTATCCTGAAAGCGATGGAGCGGGCGGCTTCATCTTCGCGTCAGACGGCCGCGAAACCCACAACGGCGTCGAGCTCAACGCCCAGGGCCGCGCCGCGCGCTGGCTGCGCGTAAACGCCTCGCTCGCCGGAATCCACGCCATCTCGCAAAACTCCGGCACGCCCAGCTACAACAATCAGCAGGTCATCAACGTGCCCCGCGTGCACGCCAACGTCTTCGCCGATCTCAGCGTGCCCCACGCGCCCGGCCTCTACGTCATGCCCGGTTGGAACTACTCGAGCCTGAAATACGCCACGCGCGACGACACGGTGAGCGTGCCCGGTGTGAACCTTTTCAACCTGGGCCTTCGCTACACGCCCGGCGGCGAGCGCGGCCGCGCCACCTTCCGCGTCTACGCCAGCAACATCACCAACAAAAAGTACTGGTCCGACACCGGCTCGAGCTACGGCGACACATTTGTGTGGCTGGGCGCGCCGGCATTGGTGAGGCTGAGTGCACATTACACGTTTTAAATCGGCGGCCAAATCTTCTCCCGATTGAAACTCCGAACCTGGGTGCCCCAGGTCTGGATTCTCAGACCTGGGATAGCACGAACTCCGTCGACACGCCTTGTATCAGGGCGCGGCTTGAGCCGCGCCGAAAGCGCTCAATGATTGTATTTGTCATCCTGAGCGCAGGTCGCCGCAGCGACCGGAGTCGAAGGATCTGCATTTGTTTTTCGCGCACCCACCCGCTAACTCGCCAATATGCCCCACGATTCACGGCTTACGATCCACGGTTCACGAAACACGACTCACGATCCACGCTCTTCCGGTGTACACTTTTCCTTCCCGCGCATGCTTCCAGCGTTCAGCGGGTTGAGGCTCCTTAATGATCAACGTTCCTCGCGTATTTGCCTGTTGCGCCCTGTCCACTCTCACCCTCGCTCCCATATGTGCCGCACAGGCCCCTCAGCCCAAGCGGCCGATGACATTCGAAGACATGATGGCGATGAAGCGCCTCGGCGAGACGGCCGTTTCGCCCGACGGCAAATGGCTGGCCTACAGCGTCACCACCGTTAATCTCGCCCAAGATACAAAAACAGCAGAGTTGTGGCTGCAGGCAATTTCAGGCGGAGAACCGTTCAAACTGGCGGTCGCACAGCCGGGCGACAGCGATCCCGAATTTGCGCCCGACAGCAAACATATTCTCTTTGTTTCGAGCCGTGAAAATGGGCAGCAGCTCTGGCTTGCCGATTTCGACACAGCGACCGGCGCATCGAGCAATGCGAAGAGGCTGACGAATCTCTCAACCGGCGCCGACAGCCCCAAATGGTCGCCCGACGGGCACTCCGTTGTTTTCGTCTCCAGCGTGTATCCGGATTGTCCGGCGATCAGTCCTGCGGACGGCGGAGCGGGAGACCGCTGCAATCAGGAGAAGGACGCGGCGCTCGCCGCCAGCAAGGTCAAGGCGCAGATCTTCACTGCGCTCCTCTACCGGCACTGGAACCATTACACCGGCGACAAGAGGTCCCACCTCTTTCTCGTTTCGGTTGATGGCAGTGGAATGCGCGATCTGAGGCCCAACAATCCCCACGACGTTCCGCCGTTCTCGCTCGATGATTCAAGCTGCGGCTGCGACTTTTCGCCCGATTCAAAGGAACTGGCCTTCACCGAGAATCCCGATCCCGTGCCGGCCATCTCAATCAGCGCGCAGATTTATCTTCTCGATCTGACTGACCCTGCGTCCAAAGCGAGAAAAATAAGCACGTCGGCAGGCGGCAACTTCAGCCCCGCCTACTCGCCCGATGGAAAGTACATTGCCTGGCGCTCGCAGGCGCGAGCCGGGTATGAGAGCGATAAGTTCCGGCTGATGCTGTACGACGGGGAGCAAGGGAGCAAGGGAGCGAGGGAGCAAGCCGGCGCGGTGCGGGATTTGCTGCCGATTGATCAATGGGTGAATGAATTCGTGTGGGCAAGGGATTCGCGGAGTTTATTTGCAGTACTTAGCATGAAAGGTAGCGAGCAGATATATCAGGTATCTGTGACTGGTTCGTTTAATCCAGGAGCAATAGGAGAATTCAGTGATCTTCACTCCCTATCGGACAAGCTCATCGCCTCTCAGGCGACGGTACAGATGCCTTCCGAGATTGTTACCGTAGCAAGTAAAGTGTCCGGCCCCTTTGCGGGCAATGACGTATTCATTCACGAAGAGAACATTGCAAGGCTCACCCACCTCAACGATGCTCTCCTTTCCCAACTCGACCTGCCCAAAATGGAATCCTTCTGGTTCACCGCCAGCGACGGCACCAAGGTCGAAGGCTTCCTTATCCGCCCGCCAGGCTTCGACCCCGCGAAAAAATACCCCGTCAAATTCCTCATCCACGGTGGGCCCGAGGGCGACTGGGGCGACATGTGGAGCTATCGCTGGAACCCCGAGCTCTTTGCCGCCAACGGCTACGTCGTCATCATGATCAATCCACGCGGATCGACCGGATACGGGCAGGCTTTTGTGGATGGCGTGAACGGCGACTGGGGCGGCAAGCCTTTTACCGACCTGATGACCGGCCTCGACTACGCCGAGCAGCATTACCCCTTCATCGACAAGACGCGCGAGTGCGCCCTGGGCGCGAGCTACGGCGGATACATGGCCAACTGGATCCTCGGCCACACCGACCGCTTCAAGTGCATCGTTTCGCACGACGGCATGTTCAACGCCGAGTCCGCCTTTGGAACGACGGAAGAAGACTGGTTCAACATCTGGGAGTTTAGGGGCCATCCGTGGGATTACTACGGAAAGCCGGATAGCGAAAACCCCTTCCGCAAATGGTCGCCGTCGCTTTACGCGAAAAACTTCAAAACTCCCACGCTGGTAATCCACGGCCAGCTCGATTACCGCCTCGACGTGAGCGAAGGCTTCCAGCTCTTCGACACGCTGCAACTGTTAGGCGTGCCCAGCAAGATGCTCTATTTCCCCGACGAAGGCCACTGGGTTTTGAAGCCGCAAAACTCGCAGCTCTGGTACAAAACCGTCAACGATTGGGTGGATCAGTGGACTGGGAAAGCGGCGAAGTAGGTCGGTGGCTGACGGATCGCGCCGCCCCTACGGGGCTATTTGCTGGGATCAGCGGGCGCTTAATCTAAAAGGCTTACCGGATGTAACTCCCTTGGGTAGTGAGCATTAGCTCGATGCCCCTTGCACGATCATACCCGCTCATGCACCGCTGTGCACATCGCAAGGAGTCGAAAAATGTAACCGCTGTAACCGGACGCCGGTCGACAAACTTCTCAGCCGGTCGGCTTTGTAGGCAGTGGGCGTGAGGTTTCAGGCGTGTGCGCTCTAGACACCTACGTGTTCTTCACCTGTCCGGCAAACTGGCCTCAAACACGCCGGACAACATTATGCAGCGCTGGTGTTGCTCTTGGCCGCTGCGCTTCACGGCGGCCCTGCGTGGGACCGAAAACACATTTCGTCCGAATGTTAAAGCGTCCAATTAACCCTCCGTCAGCCCCAGACGTCCGTTTCTACTCAGTCGGCTCTGCCGCCCAATGAATTCACTCCGGTTAAACCGAGGTCTCGAATCCATCTCCGTTTTCTGTTGCGGTTTCAAACCAAAGAAATCTCAATGGATGTACTATTAATGCAAATTCAGCATAGGCCACACTCGTTATGAAGGCATTCTCTTCTTGGTCCCGCTCGCCTCAGCTGGCCCTTTTCACGGCGTTGTGGTGTATCTTCGTGATGTCAGGCACTCCAGCACTGCTAGTGTCTCAGGATTCCAATAAACCATCTGAGGCCGAACAGAAGGTCATCAAAAGAACTTTCGATCTTCTGCCATTAAGGTTCGAACCCAATCAGGGACAATCCAGCTCAGATGCAAAGTTCCTTGCCAAGGGACGGGGATTCTCCGCGCTTTTCAGAGAGGACGAGGCGGATTTTCTGTTTGCTGGCCATAGTGCGCGGAGTGGCCTTCTGCGGGTGAAGCTCTTAAATGCGTCCACAAATGCGGCAGTTTCAGGCGAGAAGCGCTTACCAGGAACCGTGAATTATTTCATAGGAAACGACCGTGAAAAGTGGCAAACCGACCTACCAACCTTTGAGTGCTTGCGTTATACAAGTGTTTACCCAGGAACAGACCTGATTTATTACGGCAACAATGGAAGCCTGGAGTTCGATTTTCAACTGTCTCCGGGAGCCGCTCCGAGTCAAATTCAAATGCGCTTTGAGGGTGCACGAAGCCTCAGAATTGACGACAAGGGTGACTTGATCGTGACGGCAAACGACGGACACATCAGCTTCCAAAAGCCAGTGATCTATCAGCCGACCGAAGGCGGCCGCAAAGACTTCGTTGCAGGCAATTTTAAGATTATTACAAAAGACCGGGTACGATTCGCTGTAGCAAGATATGACCGCACCAGGCCGCTGATCATCGATCCCATTCTCAATTACTCAACCTATATTGGAGAGTACGGCGAAGCAATGTCGATTGCCGTGGATGAGAACGGCGAGGCTTATATTACGGGCTGGACAGACCTGGAGTTTCCCACTACGCCAGGCAGCTATCAACCAGGACCTATCCAATCCTCGGAATCCCAGGAGGGAAATATTTGTCCTTTCGTGGCAAAGTTCAATAGCA
>Ga0335074_10007072_pt1 | contig 15554 bp, 14 predicted proteins | sample Lox_Sample_23_FD_206715 | JGI IMG/M metagenome (GOLD analysis project Ga0335074, IMG submission 206715) | Soil microbial communities from Loxahatchee National Wildlife Refuge, Florida, United States - Lox_Sample_2.3 | ecosystem: Environmental > Terrestrial > Soil > Wetlands | place: USA... | reverse complement strand
TCTAGATAGATGCACAGCCGGTGGCCTTGAAGAACGTGAGGGTGTCCCACGAATCGCTGGTGATCTACCTCGACTTGCGGAGGGACCAGCCGTGACTGGCGGACGCCGATAATGAAGTCTTCGTGGTCGCGGAGCCGGAGGCCGCCAGGTCCGGGCGGCAGATCCTTGGCTGGTAGCCGGATGGTCATGAAGGCTTGAGTGTCAGTCACGGTCGGCGTGGTCGTGATGACCTTGATGGTGTCGGGGTGCTCGGTGGCGATGGCGTGCAGATCAGCGATCGCCTGCTGCTGCCAGGTACTGAGCCGGGTCGGCGTGCCTGTCTTCCTGGTCACCCGGCCCGGCCTGACCGCCCGGTCGTGGTCGTCGGCGAGGCTGCGACAGCACCGAAGCGGCCGGTGCTGTTCTTGGGTTCGGGCGCGGTGAACCCGTCGCCGAAGATGGCTTGCCACTTGCGGACGCTGGTGTTCTTGTCCGGCTCGTCGTAGGCGTCCTTCATCTGGGCGGCGTGGGCGTGGATCCGGTCGCGGAAGTAGGCGTAGGTGGCCTGGTCCCAGCGGTGGTCGAATGTGACGCCGGACCCGGACGGATCCGGGACTGACGGCTTATATGGCCTGTCCTGCAGCCAGGCATCCAGGTCGCCGACGATGTGCAGCAGCGCCGTGGGGGTGCTGTTGTAGTAGCCGGTGTCGAACAGCTTCGTCGTCGCGGAGACCTGCTGGCCGAGTAGCGTCGTCAAGATGACCGAGCGGGTGCCGGTGAACGAGTTCTTGTGGTCGCGCAGGTATTTCATGAGCCGGATCACCCTGCGTAGGTTGCCGCCGGCGATCTGGTCCTTGTCGCGCATCCATGCGGTGAAGCCCTCGGGATCGGTGTCCTCCCACTCGTCGTTGTCGCGGTTCACGATCACCTGGCGTCCATCACTCAGCTTGAGGTACGGGACGATGTCGACGTGGCAGGAGTTGGCGTAGGTAAGGCGGACACAGCGGCACTTACGCGAGTGCGGCATGCCGCCGTAGACACTGTGCCGGTGCAGCGCGGCGTAGACCTTCTCGATGTAGATCTTCGGGCTGCCGGACCAGGGGGGGTTCTCATCCAGCAAGAGCATGAAGTCCGCGTCGAACTCGTTGTCGCCGACCGGGTTGATGATGGTTCGGTGCGCCCAGGACCCTTGGCGGATCTTGTCGCGGACATACTCACCCAGCTCAGGGTCGGCTTTCAGTGCGTTGTAGATAGCGGTCACGCGGCTGTCGAGCGTGTCGAGCTTGAACTGGCTCAGGTTGACGGTGCCCTTGAGCAGGACATCGAAGTGGTCAGCGAGTTGCATCGTCGGTGGTCTCCTGGTCAGGCTACTGATCTGGCTGATGGGTGCCGGGCTGGCTGCCGGACGGGTGCTGGGCCCATACCGGGGGCTGGTAGGGGCGGGCGCGATGCCCGGCGAACCGGGCGGTGTAGACCGGGCTGAGGTCTCGGCTTGCGGAGGCGGCGTATCCTGCAAGATCGTCCGGGTCGGCGTCGTCTAGGGCGTAGAGGCCGCCGGGCACCACGGCGTCGAACCGGCTGTAGTTGTGCTTGCCGACAAGGTGCTTGGCGATGCCTTGGGCGCCGCGGCTGCCCGCCTCCAGCACGAGCGGCACCGCGTGACGGGCCCAGGTGGCCAGGCCGCCGGTATCGAGCTTTCTCGGATGGTGGCTGACCTGGTCGGTCGTGCCGATGTTCAGGACGCCGATGGCCGGCAGCGGGATGTCGAGCATGCTCACGGCCTCGGTGATCCCGACGACCGAGGGGTTGTTCGCCCAGACCCCGCCGTCGACCAGGCGATGACAGTCGACATGCGCCGCGGCGAAGTACGTGGGAGCTGCTGACGTCGCCATCGCGACGTCAACCATCGGTATCTTCCAGTCGCGGCGGAACCGTTCGTGATGCGGCGTCTTGAAGATGTGCACGCCGCCCTTATGAACATCCCAGGACGGGACGACCAGCCGTTTGGAGCTATCTCCTAGCAGGCGCGTCCCGAAGACACCCGTGAGAGCCGTGCGCAGAACAGACGCATCGTAGCCCGGGTGCGCGAGCCTGCCCGGGAGCCGCCACCATCTGCGCCGGGCGCGGGGGAATACGGTCGCCACAAGGTGCTCGTACTGGGCAGCGATCTCCGCTGGCCGTAGCCCGGCGCCGAGCGCCAAGGCGATGATCCCGCCTGCGGAGGTGCCCGTGATCAGATCGAACGCATCGACGATCCTGACTTGCAGGTCGGCCTCGAGCCTGGCCAGAACATGTGCGGAGAACAGCGCTTTTGCCCCTCCGCCATCGAGCGCAAGGATCTGGAACCGCTCAGCCGGGGTCGGCGCACTGACCGAGTCGGTCACAGGCACCCCCGCAGGACGACTCAAGCGGCGCCCAAGTCAGGGCCTCGGCACCGACGCTCGGAATTACACTGATGTAACCAGCCTACGTTCAGGCACCGACCAAATCGGTCTCGCGCGACCGCGCACCGGACAGCCCGAACGGAAGGAATCGGAAATCTGTTCCTTTACCCCGGAAGGCTTGGCAGTCGTGAAGCTGCATGACTACTTCGGCGGCCTGCTAGACGGTACGGTGAACATCAACGCCGACCGGCTCCGCCAGCTCGATGATCACGTTGCTGCTATCAAGAGCTGCCTGCGCGAGGATAAGGGCCTCTCGCCGATGCTCCGCGGATTCGTGCCGCAGGGATCATGGGCGCAGCGCACCATCATCAGGCCCCTGCCAGGACAGGAGTTCGACGCTGACCTGCTGGTTGACATGAAGCAGCAGAAAGCATGGGCCGAGGATCCGAAACGGTACCTGCAGGCCGTGCACGATTCACTGAGAGCCTCAGCCCGCTACCGCAGCCGCGTGGAGCTGAAGACCCGGTGCGTCCGGGTGGTGTACGCCAATGACTGCCATGTCGACCTCGTGCCCTACGTGCACACCTCCGGGTGGTTTGAGCGGCACGAGATTGTGAACCGGACGGAAAACCAGTTCGAGGAAGTCAATCCGGACGGGTTCACCATGTGGATGCGCCGCCGGGACCGGCTCGCGGCAGGCAACTTGCGCAAGACGATCCGGCTGCTCAAATACCTGCGCGACTACAAGCAGACCTTCACCGTTCCTTCCGTGATCCTGACGGTCATAGTCGGTGGCCGGGTCAGCTGGTGGCGGTCCCAGCTCCTGGAGGGATACGCGGATCTGCCTACAGCGTTCACCAGGCTGGTGACCGACACTGACCGCTGGCTTCAAGACCGCCCGGACTTGCCGGAGATCTCCGACCCGAGCTGCGCCGAAGCGCGGTTTGACCACCGCTTGACCCAGCGGGAGTACCGCAACTTCCGGGACCGGTTCCACGGATACGCCCAGAGGATCGACGCCGCATACAGCACTAAAAACCGGGACGAAAGCATCACCCAGTGGCGGAGAGTTTTCGGCGATGAGTTCGCACCCGTGCCGTAGCGCCTTACCCTCGTCACTGCGGACCTCTGCACTACTTCCCGCCTGGTGATTGTGCATTACCCTTCAGCACCGGAGGCCGTCAAAGCGGCATGCCAGTCAGCGTGTCCGGAAAAATGATGACCGCCGGGCGACAGGGTACACACCGACAAGACCATATGCAGCCAGGCCCACGCGTCGTCGGCCGCCGCGTGCAGCGGTTGCCCGAAGTCGCACCATACTGCCTGGGCGCCAGTGGGGCGGAAGCTGCCCCACCGGGCCGCCAGCGAATCCACGACGTGCAAGCCCCGGCCGCCTTCGGCGAGCTGACCGCCCTCAACCAGCCGCGGCGTGTCAGGCCCGCCCCCGTCGCAGACGACCAGCCGCGCGCCCTGCTGCCATAGGCAGTAGCCCACCAGCACCCGGCCGCCCGCCGGGCCGTGCCGGACAGCGTTGCTGAAAAGCTCCGTCACTACCAGTGCGGCATCGGCGGCGTCCACGGGACAGTCGTGCCCGCTGATCGCAGAGGTGATCCAGTCCCGGATCTGGCGGCCGAGCCGGGGGTCGGCGTCGAAGACCTGCCAGCCTGGTCCGCGGCATCCGCCGATGATCACTGCCGCCTCCTTGCGTCGTGGCCTTCTCGGCGAACATCCTGAGCTGGCAGATAAGAAAAACTCCTTGGATCGCCCGTGGGTGAGACAGATCCGACCCGCGGAAAGAACAACCCGGGGAGAATCGGCAGCGTCTCACAGGCTGGCGGGCCGCTCACGGGTGGTCTCCCAGGTGGTAGGGGTCGTGGGGCTGGCGCCACATGGGGTAGAGGGCCGGTCCGCCGGGCAGTTCGATCCGGGGACCGTAGTCGGCGTAGCCGTGCCGCAGGTAGAGCCGACGGGAGTCCGGGCCGGAGGCTTCTAGGAATGCGGGGATGCCCTCGGCATCGAGTGTGGCGTGGCGGGCGGTAAGCAGGGTGGTGCCGGTGCCATGTCTTTGTCGGCCGGGGCTTACGGCGAGAAGGGCCAGGTGCTGGTGGTGCACGGTGACCGGATGACGGGTTTCCAGCGCTGCATCGAACGCCTCGAACCGGGCAACTAGAGGGCCGGTGATGGCGGCCAGCCGCGTACTGTAGCCGCCTGGTGGGTCGGGCGCTCCGGGGCCGGCAGGCAGCCACAGCGCGACGGCGTCGCGGTCGGGGGTGGTGTGCGCGAGCCCGCAGGCGACGGCGTGCTCGACGTAGAGCCGGAAGTAGGCGGGGAAGATCGCGCGGCGGGTGGCCGGATCCTCGACCAGCCATCGTGACGGGGGCAGGTCGAAGAACGCCTCGGCGATGACCTGGCTGAGGATGTCCACGTCGGTCTCATCAGCGCGGACCAGGATCCGGCTAGTGTGGCCGGCGGGGCTGCGAGGCGGGGTCATGACTCCACCCGGCGGGGGGTGATCTGGCCGGTGACGGCGTGGGCACCCAGCCCGATCGTGGCGTATACCTGCGGACGGCGCAGCTGCAGGACCAAAGCCCAGCCCAGCCCGGCGACTGCCATCACGGCGTACCCGGCCGGCAGTAGCCAGGCAGCCGGGCTGCCCGGGGCTACGCCGAGCAGCGTGTCGTAGTGCAGCACGGCTAGCACGACGATGCCGGTCAGCAGGACGGCGGCCAGCGCCGGGGCGATCAGCCGCCGCCAGGCGCTCTCCCCGTGCGGGTTTCGGGCGAAGAACGCGATCACCGCGGCCGACGTGGCTGCGAGCAGCAGCAGGATGCCGAACCCGCCGGTGGTGCCGAGCCAGAAGAACAGGTCGGTCATCGGCGGCCAGCCGCCGAGAGCGAAGATGGCGATGGTGGCGAGGCCGGTGGCGCTTTGGGTCAGCGAGGCGGCCTTGGGGATGCTGTTGGCGCCGGTGCGGCCCAGCGCGGCCGGCAGGACACCCTCGCGGCCCAGCGCGTAGATGTAGCGCCACACGCAGTTGTGGAAGGACAGCGCGGCGGCGAACAAGCTGGTCAGGAACAGTACCTGGGCCGTCTGGGACAGCCAGCCCGCGCCCATCCCGAACAGCAGCCCGGGCCCTTCCGCGCCGGCGGCGGTGACCACGTGCGCGGTGCCGGCGTGCGCGGCCATGGCCCAGGACGCGCCCGCGTAGACCACGGCGATCACGCTCAGTGCGACGTAGGTGGCCACCGGGATGGTCCGCCGCGAGTTACGTGCCTCTTCGGCCAGTACCGGGGCCTGCTCGAATCCCACGAATCCGAGCACGGCGACGACGGCCAGCACCCCGAACGTGCTGAACCCGGCCGAGACTAGTGCGGAAGGCGACAGCGTGGCGAAGCTCAGGTGCCCGCCGTCCGGGCGGATCAGGCCCCAGCTGGTCTCGGCCATGATGACGATCACCTCGGCGGACAGCAAGACGCCCAGCACCTTGCCGGTGATGTCGACGCGGGCCAGGCCGAGCACGGTGACGATAGCCCAGGCGGCCAGCGCCCATACCCACCACGCCGCGTGCAGGTGCAGGTGCGCAGCGGCCTCGGCCTGGGCGTTCGGCCCGAACGCCCCGTACAAGCCGACCTGGAGAAAGGTGTAGGCGAGCAGCGCCACCAGGGCGGCGGCCACCCCGGCCGGGTGGCCCAGTCCCCTGGCGATGAACGCGTAGAAGGCGCCGGCGTTGGTGATGTGCCGGGTCATCGCCACGTATCCGGCCGCGAACAGCGCCAGGATGACCGCGATGACGAGGAACGCGGCCGGGATGCCGGTCAGCCCGGTGGTCGCGTACGCGGACGGGATGACCCCGGCGGCCACGGTCAGCGGGGCAACGCCGGCCAGTACGAAGAACAGCACGGCGGGCACGCCGAGCCGGTCGCGTGCCAGCGCCCGTGACATGGCGCTGGGCTTGACCGGCACTTGCATTCTCGACATCAGCACTCCTGGGTAGTCGTGAGGGTTCAGGTGCGGTGGGAGAGCAGGGCGCTGTCGACGGCGGCCTGGGTCCGGGCAATCAGCTCCCGCGGCCCCGCACCGAGGTATCCGGTGGCTTCCTCGATGCTGCGACCGGCCGGGGCCGTATATTGGTCCAGCCGGTAGCGCAGCCCGCAGGCCACCGCCAGCCCGGTCAAGACGGCTTCACGGGGGTCGAACCGGCGGGAGCGGTCCAGTGCGGAGCGGACCCGCAGCAGCGGGCCGAACGCCCAGTCCGGGTCAGCCGGTATCAGGCGGCCGGGCCGCCACGGCACCCAGTCCCGGACCCGGGTCAGGTATCCGGCGCGTTCCAGCCGGGCCGCTACATCCGGGGCAGCGGTGCGCGCCAGATAGGCCAGCCACTCGGTCAGGGGCCGCGGCACGAGCTCGGCGGCGATCTGGTCGCGGACCCGGCGGGCCAGGTCATCGGCAGGCCAGCTCCGGTCGGCCAGCATTGCGCCGTCGTACCGCAGGCCGATGCTGCCGCCGAGCATCAGCTCGGCCAGCAGGCCGCCGGCCAGTCCGAGGCCCAGCGGGCGTGGCTGCAGCAACGGCTTGCCGGTGAGATCGTGGTGGGCCATCAGGTACAGGTCATCGGCGACCCGGCCGGTCCCGGCCAGGCCCGCGTTTACCGGGCTGCGAAACTGTCTCGGGCCGGGGGCCGGCTGTCCGCGGCCGCGGGAGGCGCTGGGGTCATGCATGGCCCAGTCCGTCCCGCTCGGCGCAGCCACGGACACCAGGACCGGGCCGGGGATCGCCGCTGGCCGCAATGCCCCCGGCGGAGGGCCGCCCAGGACCTCCAGGCGGTATTAAGGTCAGGCCGGTCATGGCGTCACGCCTGCCCTTCACCGCTTGTTGCGGACGCGAAGAAGCTGATGAGCTGGTCGCGGATGAATGCGGCGGACTGTTCGGGAGGCTGCTTTGTGCAGTCCACGCGCAGGACGTCGAATCCGGCCTGGATGAGTCGTTCGGTCGCCTGCCGGTAGAAATGGGCCTCGGCATGGCTGCTGCCAGGCGTCAGCTGGAAGCGGTTGTGCGCGCCGCGGGCGGTGAGCCTGTCGGCGATGATGTCCGGGTCGGCTTCCAGGATCACTGCGAGGTCGGGCCGGTCAGCTTCGGCGTTGACCTGCCACAAGAAGGCCGGGTCGATGCCGTCGAAGCGCTGCATGACCAGGGCGGACGGGATGTACCGGTCGCTGATGACCGTCTGCCCGCTTTCGGTGTGCGGGCGGATCTCGGTTTGGAGGTGGTGGTAGCGGTCGGCCGCGTACAGGCATGCCAGGGCGTGGCCGGTCAGTGATTCGGTCAGTTCCCGGCACAGGACGCCGATCGGGCCGTTTGATGGCTCGGCGGTGATGTGCACGTTCTCGCCGGCCGCGACGAGCATCTGGGCCAGGTGACCGACGATCGTGGATTTTCCCGCGCCGCTGGGGCCGTCGATGCTGATGAACATGCCGCGCTGCTGGCTAGAAAAGGGACGCAGTCTCATTGGTGCTCCCGGGGTCCTGGTCCCCTGCCTGCCCGCGCAGTTCTTCCAGCGAGACCGGGGTTCCGTCTGGACGGGTGGCGAGCCGGATGAACAACCGGGCCGTGACCAGCACGTCATAGGCGGCCCGGTGCGGTGCCAGGCCAGAAGGCAGGCACTGGTCTAGGGACAGCGCCGTGACCAGCGCCCCGAGCTTGTAACTGGGCTGGCCGGGCAGCATCCGCCGGGCCAGCTTGAGCGTGTCGAAAACCTCGGGCGGCTCCCAGCCGTGCAACTCGCGGCGCAGGACGCTGACGTCCACGTGCGCGTTGTGGGCAACCAGCGCCCTGTCCTTAAGCGCCCGGCGTAGGTCGGGCTCGATCTCGGCGAATGCCGGGGCGCCGGCGACATCGGCGTCCGTGATCCGGTGGATACCGGTGGCCAAGCGGGTGATGGGCCGCGGTGGCCGGGCCAGCCAGCTCACCGGCTCACCGGGGGTGCCGTCGGTGATAGGCAGGGCAGCCACCTCGACCAGGTCGGGAGGTTGCTGGCCGTTGCCTTCCACGTCGGCGACGACATACTGCAGGCTCATCCAGTCAGTCATTGCCGGGGCTGTCCTTCCATCCGATATCCGCGCGGCCGTGCCGTTGCGGGTGGTGCGGGTGGCGCATGTCATGGACCTGGAAGCCGAGCGCATGCTGCAGGTAGTACCGGGGCTGCTCATCGGCCAGCCCGGACACGATCGCGGCCCGCTCACTGATGCTTGCTACCTGCATGCCCTGTGTTTCGGGCAGCGCGTCGGCAGCCTGGCGGATCTGGCTGGCCGAGGGTACCCGGTGCGCGCTGCGGCACCGGCTGACCTGGGCCGCCGGGCAGATGTCGCATAGTTCCCGGATGCCGTAGTGGCCGTTGTAATCGGGCAGGCCGTGCGCGTAGGACACCGCGCACGAGGTCTTGCGGAACAGCGAGGCCGACCCGGCGAAGATGGCCAGCACCCGCTGCTCCAACCTCTCGGGCACGATCTTGCGCCGTGCCGTGGCCTCGTACGGTTCGGGCAGGCCGCTGGCCCGGTAGTACGCCGCGATCTGATCCCGGTAGAACAAGCCGGTAAAGACCGTGGCGTCAGCGAGCCGGCTCAGCGCGTGGGCCCGCTCCAGATGCCCGTCGGTGTCGTTCAGGCCCGGCACCAGCGGACGCCAGTACAAGATGGTCCGGTACCGGCGGCGTGCGGGAGCGCTCATCAACTTCAGCGAGCCAGCGGCGACGGCGGACGGATAAGGCTCGATCCGCGCGTCATCGATACCGGAATAGGTGAACAGCAGCGTTACCTTGAGGTTCACCAGCTGATTCAGCCGCCCGATATCGGCGGCCTTCATCTGGTGCCGCGTGATGACCAGCACGTGATTCCGCAGGCCCCGGCTGTCCAGGTCGGCCAGCAGCGCCAGCGTGTGCGGCCGGACCGACGGCAAGAACGGGTCCGTCGCCCGGTTCAGCACTTGGACCGGGGTCACGTGCGGCCGGAAGTACCGGTGGCTGACCAGCCGCTGCACCGCTTCGGCGTCGGGCATCAAGGCGCGCGGCCGACGCTGATCCCACAAGCCGTAGGTGTGCCGAACGCAGTACGCGCAATCCAGCGGGCAGCCCTGAATGTGGTTCAGGCTCAGCCCGCTCTTGCGGTACTCCACCACCTCACGGGCACGCTGCGGCAGGCGCGCAGCCTGCTCCATGTCCAGCAGCGGGACGAATGTGCTCACCTCGGACCTCCCGGGCACCCGCCAGGCACGGGCGCTCACTGGGAGGGTAGGGCCGTCCGGACCGGATGGCCAGAAAGTTTCTCAGAATTTCTAGAAATATATCTAGTTGGAGCGAACTGGGAAATCACGAGAAACGATCGCGTGGCGAATAGCGGTTCTCCAGATTGCCTGGCTTAGCGGTCATTACTCGCGTCAAGAAGGTCCGGGCCGTCCTCGCCAGGTAGCCCTGCGGCGAGATCGTCTATGACTCTTGTGATGATGGCGCGGGCACTGCGGCCATAACTCGCGATGGCGGCCATCTGCTCGAAGATGCCGGCGTACAGTTCGATCTCCTGCGGTTGCGCGAGATTCAGCTCGGCCGAGAAGGTCTCGATCGTGACGCGCTTCCGGTCGCGAAGCCAGAAGGCATGCCACGGCCCGACCAGGAATTGCGTCTCAAATCCGATAATGCCGAGCCTGACGTTCGGCAGCGCCGACAATGACATGAGCCGGTCGAGCTGGGCAAGCTGGACGTCGAGCGACGAGCGCCGGTAGCGCAGCGCGGCCTCGGTCAGCACGAAGTGGAAGCGCTTGTCGCGGCGGTACAGCAGTTCTTGCCGCTGCATGCGGGTACGGACAGCGTAGTCGATGTCGTTCGGTGTGCCGAAAAGCAACACACCCTCGGCGAAGCGGGCACGGGCGTACTCCGCGGTCTGCAACAGTCCCGGTATGGTGGCAGGTTCGAACACCAGGAATGAGCTGGTCCTGGCGTCTATCTCGGCGAGCTGGTGCTGGTGCGGCCGAAGGCCGCCCCGGAGCTGGCGCTGCCACTCGGCGTGCTGGATTTCCAGGGTGTGCAGCGAAGCGAGCAGCGCTTCGGTTTCGGCCTCGCTGCCGGTGACCCGTGTCCAGTCCTGGATGTCTTGCGTGGTCGGCGTCTGCCGCCCGTTTTCCAGCTTAGAGATCTTGGAGGCGGGCCACGACAACGAATCCGCGAGCTGCCTGCCGGTAATCCCGGCTGCCGTGCGCAGCTCGCGGAGCCGTTTGCCGAGGGCATTGCGCGCCTCGTGGACGTTAGGCGCGCTGGCCAGATGGTTCGCTGGCAAAGTCGTCCCGTCGCACTGCCCAGTGCCAGGCAGCATCGCGCCAGTAGTTGGCCTGCACGACCCCGGAAGGGTCCTCGATCAACTCGCCTCCGACGAAGCGGTCAGCATCATCAAAACGCATGACAACGAGCTTGGACGAGTCGAATAGCCAGTAGTCATAGCCGGGCAACCCGGCTGGTGCTTGGTCCCGCGCCAGATAACGGATGTCTTCGCCTGCACTGATGTTGTGCTCAGCCAGGGCGTAGCTGTACCGGTTCCACTCGCTCATGGGCAGATCGACCACCCGGACGCGGGCAACCCGCCGTCTTTCGGCCGTGCCCTCCCGGATCATGCGCAACCAGGCTTGCATCCATGACAGGTCGACGGGCTCACCCGCCAAGAACTTGCGCAGCGACTCATCCTCATAGGACGGGTTATAGCGTCTGCGAACCTCCAGGCGGAAGGCGGTGTGCTCGAAGCTTGTGAAAAGCGCGCCGGAAGCACCGAAGGCGCTCGGCTCGATGAGCTGGCTCAGTGGTCGGCCTCCTCCTGGTACCTGCGAACGTAGAACCTGAGCACGTCCTCGGGAATCTCGATAATCGCCTCATGCTCGGGCACCGGTCCGACATCCGCGAGGACCTGCGGGTCGGTGACCTTCCAGCCTTGAGCGATGAAGGTACTCCGGTCGGAACGGTCAGTGGCGAACAGGGTGGGTGAGTCGCCGACATTGGACTCCGGGTCTTTGCCGAGGAACCTAGCCCGCATGAGCACACCTCCAAGATGCGAGAAATCTGGCGAACATGCTGATTCCAGCATGATGCGGCAGAAGCGCGAAGGTCAAGAGTAATCCGGCCAGCTGTACCGCGATCGCTGACAGCCCTCGGGTGTTACCCACGACGATCCTGAGCTGAGGCGTGCACAACGGGTCGATCTAGCTAGAGGTGTTCAGATGCTCAGATCAAGAAGCGATTTGACAATGGCGTTGATATCGGTACCAACACCATCGAGCTCGAGTGCATCACGGATGTACTTGCGTTGCCGCTCGAAACGGACGTCCGGCAGCGTAGTCGTAGCGGCTACACGCTCCGCTTGCCCGGCGAGAACGACGAGTCGTGTATGTTCGGCGTCCTGAGGGTCGTATCGCGGGATGGAAAGCTGGAAAACGTACTTATCGAAGTCGCGTGCGTTGTTCTCGCCGCGTGCCTGCATCGGGCCTACAGCAGCCGTTACGACCGTTGAGTTCAGAATGGCAGTGAGGTATCGCGCTTCATCATGGCTGGCAACGGGCGCCCAGTAAAGCTTGTGTTCGATAATTGCTGACGAGTTCGCCACCGTAGCTGCGGCCAGGTAAGTACCGCTGGCGCTGTAAACAACCCTGTACGGGGACAGCGGGAACTGATGGCTCAAGTCACGGTGGTAGTCGAGTCGTTGTTTGAGGCTGAGACGCTGGCTGCGGCCGCGTCGGTGCTCGGTCCAGGCCGCCTCCGCTTTGTGCCACCAGTCCGCGAGACCGGGATGCCTGCCAAGCAGCGCATCACCGTAACCCAATAGGCGCTCGCCGTCCCAGGGGATGACCGCTTCTAGTGGCTCGCGGCACCGGAATGGGAGGATGGACTCGCCGAGGAGCAGGGGAAAGATGAATTCTTCTTCGACAGCGCCGTGGAGTTCGAGCAGGTGTCTCCAGGGCTCCCTCTCTCTTGGGCTACGCCGACTCCGAACTAGGCGCTGGCCTGCCACCCTCCCGAAGTGAGCCTGGTCGGCTTCCACCAGGAAGAGGACCCGCGGGAATACGGTTGCGCCCGCGCTGAACCTGTCGGCATAGGGTGAATGCAGTCCAGTCGGCCACAGCTCTGTCTCCAATACCGAGATAGTTCGCTCAGCTTCGGCCCAAGTGGCTCCCTGGGTGTCGAACCGTCCGGCCATCACTTTGGATCTTTCAGGCATAGGCACGGGGTCAGTGCCAGGTCCTTGGCGTCGGCCGAATATCACGCCGACGGCTAGGGGGAAGAAGGATGGCTTCACCCTGTGCAGGTCCCAGGTCTGTGTGAAGGCAACGTTTACCTGCTCGGCTCCAGTAACGTAGCTGCCTGAGCGGAAGCCCGCGTGCCTTCCGCGCGACTGCTGGCCGGGTCTGGGCAGGACTGACCACGGCATGACGTATCCGAACTGGCCACCGGGCTTCAGGTACAGCTCGACGCAGCGTGCAACGAAGAGTGCAGCCAGTTCCTGGCTGGCGGCGGCAGCGCCGCCGGCCCACAGGCCGCGCTCGCCGCTCATCTTGCTGAACGAGATCTGCTGTCGCTTGGTCATGTAGCGGTAGACCAGCCACGGCGGGTTGCCGACAAGGACGTCCACACGATTGGCCGACCGCGCCAGCCACGCCGGCCGCGCAAGGTTTCGAACGTAATATCCCCAGATGTGGTCCTCTTCGTCATCATGTAGATGGCACATGTTCGTAAACGTCTGCATGAGTACCTCGCGGTCATCTTCGTGAATACCGAACATCTCGAAGACGTCGTCCAGGGGAGGGACCGCAGAGTTCGGCTCCCGTGAGGTAGCACGGCGAGCGAGTCTCGCGACGAGAAGGTCGAAACGGGCAGTATCGGCGACGATACGGTCAGGAAAGTTAAGCTGTTCTGCGAATTCTGGCTGGCTTGGTGCGGCTGCTCCGGTGACGAATGAATCTGGGTCGAGCCTGGTAGAAACGCTTAGGCCCTGATAGTCGTAGGTAAGCAGGTCGAATTCCTGTCCCCAGCGTAGTGAGTCACCGAGGAAGACTGGAACTGTAAAGGCCGGCCGACCCTGAAGGCGCTGATTGCCGATTGCAAGAAGGTAGGTAACCCGTGCCAAGGCCACCGCTACCGGATGCACGTCGATGCCGAGAACATGCGTCACCAGCCCGCTGATGACCTCACTTGTTGTCTTGCGTCCGCTTTCCGCTGCCGCTAGGTATGACCGGATAGCGTGGAACAGGAAGGTTCCGCTACCGCAGCTAGCATCCAGGACACGCTGATTAAGCGGATCCTGCACGGACTTAGCTATAATCGCTTCCGCGAGCCAATCTGGCGTGTAATATTCGCCAAGTTGATGCCTCGTGGCTTGCGGGATAATCGATTCGTATAGGTGTTTGAGGACATCATGTTTGACCTGCTGCCAGTCGAAGCGACAGAGACGCCGGGCTAGCGTCTTAACGAATTTTTCACCCTCTGGCACCTCGGTTATCCAGCCGAAGAAGTCATCCTCAACTACGCCTGTGATCTGCTCCTGGGTAAACAGAGCACCAGACATAAGTGCGCGTGCTGTGATTTCAGGTTCGTCCAACCGGATATTTAGAACTGCATGACCGATCACCTTTGCAGTGGCTACCAGCAGCGTATGGTTGATGAAAAGCAATTCGTTGTCCGCAAAGCTGGTGCCTGATGCGGTGGTAAGAAGTTTGGCCCACATGCGCCGCTTGACTTTTACCGTGGGCACCTCGCGATTCGCCTGATAGATACTCGTCAACTCCGCGGCGTCAAGCTTGTAACCTGGACTTTGAGAGCCAAGCTTACTTTCGATAAGATCGCGGTCTGGCGCGATGTTGCGGCCGGTAGCAACAATCGCTTCAAGCCAGTCAAGCAGCTTTCCGGGTGCCGCGGGATCAGCCGTCTTCGTATCCACCAGCTCTAGCCGGCGGCCAAGTGTATGGTAGAGACACCACGTGATCCCATCGGTTAGCAATGCGGCGTATCTTTGGTCGGCATAAGCCGCACGCTTGGATACTGCGTCAGCCAGCTCCCTCTCCGCCACCGCTCGCACAGCGGCATGAGCCAGGCCACTCTCGACGCTGATAACGGCCTGTCCTGCATCGATGGCGATCATCCCGCTGCGTCCATCCTCCGGCGTGGGGATGACCCTAAGATCGCCCTGACCGAGATTCAGGTCGCCAGAGAGCAGGAGCGCTCTGACATTAGCGTAAATGCCAGCGGTGTCCCGCGCTCGTCGGCGATCGGCAAGCTGGCGCACCAGCTCTGACAAGTTCGCAGCTGGGCTAAGTTCGGGCCAGCGCTCAAGTATCCGTCCCGCAGGCGCGGCATAGACCTCCGCCCCGCGGGCGAGCTCCTGGTTCTCGGCCTGCGGTGGATTCCACCGGATCACGCCGACGGCTCTCTCCATATTGCCCGTAAGCACGGGCGCTCCGCTGAGGCCATGCAGCAACACCACGTATTTAAGGCGTTCTGGTCATGATGGGGCTGTGACCTGGGATTTTGCGTTGCTTTGTATATGAAGAGGGACTCCTGATAGGCGTTGGGTGCTGAATCCACGTCCCTCACAGGAGTCCCTTGTGCAAGCTTGCCTGTCTTCTGCTTCTGCCGCAATCTGGTCTGAGGAGTCCCCGGCTGCCGGGACTCCGGCGGGGACGGTGGTGGTCCGGGCCGCTGGCCTGCGGGTTCACGGCATGACGGTCATGGCGGAGGACGGGGTGCCGTCGGCGGGCGAGCTGGCGGTGTTCTGCCGTCCGGTGGTGACGGCTCCCGCGGTGGTCCGCCGGGACGGGACGGTGCTGGCGGACGCGTGGCTGCCGGACCTGGTCCGGCTGGGCGATCTGGAACGTCATCTCGGCGACAGGGCGATCGAGGCGGCCGTGGGCAAGGCGATCCGGGCGGGGCGGCTGAGGCCGCGGCAGCGGCGGCGGATCATGTCTTATCCGCTGGTCATCAGGCTGATGCTCGCGGCCGGGCTGATGCCGGACGCGTCGTACTGCGAGGCGCTGGCCCGGCTGGCGGGGCTGCTCGCGGACGTCCCGTTCGTCCTGGAATGGCATGTCCCGACGGAGAAGGTGGTCACGGACTGGCGGCTGCCGGTCCCGCCGTCGGTGATGGAGGATCTGTTCTGGCAGGCGGCCGGGCCG
>Ga0335074_10007070_pt1 | contig 15559 bp, 13 predicted proteins | sample Lox_Sample_23_FD_206715 | JGI IMG/M metagenome (GOLD analysis project Ga0335074, IMG submission 206715) | Soil microbial communities from Loxahatchee National Wildlife Refuge, Florida, United States - Lox_Sample_2.3 | ecosystem: Environmental > Terrestrial > Soil > Wetlands | place: USA... | reverse complement strand
GCTCTTCAAGCCTGAGTGGTTTTAGATGGGCTTCGCTCTCACCATCATCCTCCTGGTCGTGACGCTCGGCCTTGCCTGGCGTTACCTCGGGTCGTACATGGCGGACGTGTTCGAGGGCCGCAAGCATTTCCTTTACTGGGTGGAGCGGCCCATTTACCGCCTGCTCGCAACGAGCCCCGACAGTGAGCAGTCCTGGCAGCGTTACGCGGGTGCGGTAGTCGTTTTCTCCGCCTTCGCCATCGGGTTTACCTACCTCATCGAGCGCACTCAGGGGTCGCTGCCGCTCAACCCGCAGCACCTGGGGGCGGTACCGCCTGCGCTCAGCTTCAATACCGCCGTCTCGTTTATGACCAACACCAACTGGCAGAACTACGGCGGCGAGACGACGATGTCGTACTTCACCCAGATCGGGGCGCTGACAGTGCAGCAGTTCGCGAGTGCCGCCGTAGGCATTGCGGCCGCCATCGCCATGGTGCGCGGCTTTTCCCGGAGGAACTCGCCCACCATCGGCAACTTCTGGGTGGACATAACGCGCTGCATCCTCTACATCCTCTTACCGATCACGTTTATTGCAGGCATCGTTGTCGTCAGCCAGGGCGCCGTGCAGACCCTTGCCGGGACGGTGACGGTACACGACGCTCTCAACGGGGTCACCCAGACGATCGCCCGCGGCCCCGCCGGGTTCATGGCCACGATCATGCAACTCGGGACCAACGGCGGCGGGTTTTTCGACGTCGACCTGGCCCACCCGCTCGAGAACCCGACGGCACTGACAAACGCTCTCTACATCTGGCTCACGCTCTCCATCCCGTTCGCGCTGACCTACACCTTCGGCAAGATGGTCGGCAGTATCCGCCACGGGGCTGCCCTCTTGGCCGCCATGGTGCTTATCTTCGGCACCTGGGCAGGTTTGACGAGCTTCGCCGAGCACCAGGGCAACCCTGCGGTGGTCGCCGCAGGGGTGACACAGACCTCAACGGGCAATACCGAGGGCAAGGAGGTCCGCTTCGGCGATACGACCAGTGCCCTTTTCAACGTGACGATGACGCAGACGTCGGACGGTGCCGTTGACAGCGCGACTGATTCGTACAACCCGATGGGCGGTTTCGGGCCCCTGACCGGCATGATGCTCGGTGAGGTCACCCCGGGCGGCACCGGGAGCGGGATATATACCATCTTGATCTATGCCATAATCGCCGTCTTCATTGGTGGCCTCATGATCGGGCGCACACCCGAGTACCTCGGGAAGAAGATCCAGGCGAAAGAGGTGAAACTTGCCGGCTTCGGCGCTCTCGTGATGCCTGTGATCGTGCTCGTCTTCACGGGTATCGCGGTATCCATCCATGCCGGGAGAGCCGGCCCGCTCAATGGTGGGCCGCACGGTTTCACCGAGATCCTCTACGCGTTGACCTCGCAGGCCAACAACAACGGCTCGGCAATGGCCGGCCTCAGCGGCAACACGGCGTTTTACAACGTAGTCGGGGCCGTCGACATGCTGATCGGCCGGTTCGGGATCTTGGTCCCATCCCTCGCACTCGGCGGGTCGCTGGCCGCCAAAAACGTCGTCCCAGCCTCGCTCGGCACGTTCCGGACCGATAACCCCATGTTCATAGGGCTGACGATCGGCGTCATAATCATCATCGGCGGGCTCACCTTCTTCCCTGCCGTCTCGCTGGGGCCGATCGCAGAAGCGCTCAGCCACGGGAAGTTCTTCTGATGAGCTCTTCAGACCCCAAATCGAGCACGACGGCGACGGGGCAGGGCGAAAAGGCTCTTGCACTGAGCGGCACGACTGGTACCCGCCGGCCTCCTGGGGCACCGCCAGCGCATGGCGTCGCCCAATCCCGGAGCCTGTTCGACCCCGAAATCCTGCGGCATGCGCTCACCGGCTCGTTCAAGAAGCTGGACCCGAGGGTGCAGGTGAGGAACCCCGTCATGTTCGTGGTGCTGGTCGGCACGATCGTCACGTTCATCTATTCGCTCTCCTCACCGACCGTTTTCGACTGGAGCATCACCGTCTGGCTTTTCCTCACCGTTATCTTTGCCAACTTCGCCGAGGCAATGGCCGAAGGCCGCGGCAAGGCGCAAGCCGAGACGCTCCGGAGGATGCGCTCGGAGACTGAGGCACGACGGTTGCTCCCCGACGGCCGTGAGGAACGGGTGCCGGCCTCGGCGTTGGCCAAGGGCGACCGGGTGGTCTGCGAGGCCGGTGACATCATCCCGTCGGACGGGGAGATCACAGAAGGTATTGCCTCGGTCGACGAATCGGCTATCACCGGCGAATCGGCTCCCGTCATCCGTGAGTCGGGCGGGGACCGTTCTGCCGTGACCGGAGGGACGAAGGTGCTTTCGGACCGGATCGTTGTCCGCATCACAGCGGAGAGAGGCCAGACCTTCCTCGACCGGATGATCGGGCTCGTCGAAGGGGCGAACCGGCAAAAAACGCCCAACGAAATAGCACTAACCATCCTGCTGGCAGTGCTCACTATTGTCTTCCTGCCCGTGGTCGTCGTCCTGCAGCCTTTTGGGCATTACTCGGCGCTCCAGGCCCACACCACCGGCGGGACGGTGTCGGTGGTAATCCTCGTGTCTCTCCTCGTTTGCCTGATCCCGACGACGATCGGCGCCCTTTTGTCGGCGATCGGCATCGCGGGCATGGACCGGCTGGTGCAGAAGAACGTGCTCGCCATGAGCGGGCGCGCCGTCGAAGCGGCTGGGGACGTGCAGACCCTCCTGCTCGACAAGACCGGGACGATCACTCTGGGCAACCGGATGGCTTCTGCCTTCCTACCCGTCGCGGGGGTCGGTGAGGAGGAGCTTGCTGCGACCGCTCAACTCGCCTCGCTCGCCGACGAAACGCCCGAAGGCCGTTCGATTGTGGTGCTCGCCAAAGAGCGCTTTGGCATCCGTGAGCGCGAACTCGGCGAGGGGCACGGTTTCGTCCCATTTTCTGCCACGACGAGGATGTCCGGCCTCGACATGGACGGTCGCTGGATCCGCAAGGGCGCCGCCGAAGCCGTGAAACGCTGGGTAGCCGAACAGGGTGGGGCTGTCCCAAGTGACCTCGACCCGATCGTCGAGAAGATATCGCGTTCGGGCGGGACGCCTCTCGTGGTCGCCGACGGGCCAAAGATCCTCGGTGTCATCGAGCTGAAAGACGTTGTCAAGGAAGGCATCCGAGAAAAATTCGACCAGATGCGCCGGATGGGTATCCGCACCGTCATGATCACCGGCGACAACCCGCTCACCGCTGCGGCGATCGCCCAGGAGGCAGGCGTGGACGACTACCTTGCCGAAGCGACGCCCGAAGCAAAGATGGACTTGATCAAGAGCGAGCAGGAGGGCGGCAAGCTCGTCGCCATGACCGGCGATGGCACCAACGACGCGCCGGCGCTCGCACAGGCGGACGTCGGGGTTGCGATGAACACCGGCACGACGGCGGCAAAAGAGGCCGGCAATATGGTCGACCTGGACTCCAACCCGACCAAGCTCATCGAGGTGGTCGAAATAGGTAAGCAGCTCCTCATCACACGGGGTTCGCTGACGACATTTTCGATAGCGAACGACGTGGCCAAGTACTTCGCCATCATCCCGGCGTTGTTCGTGGCCACCTACCCGCACTTGAACACGCTCAACATCATGGGGCTGCACAGCCCCCAGTCAGCGGTGCTCTCGGCGGTCATCTTCAATGCGCTGGTGATCGTGGCGTTGATCCCCCTGGCCCTCCGGGGCGTGAAGTTCCGCCCGGCTTCGTCAGCCGCCATCCTGCGGCGCAACGTATTCATCTACGGTGTCGGTGGGATCCTCGCCCCCTTCTTCTTCATAAAGGTCATAGACCTTTTCCTCGTCGCGATCCACTGGTACTAGAGAGGCCACGAGATGTTGCTAAACATTCGGCGTGCATTTGCTTTCGGCATCGTCGGGATGATCATCAGCTTTGTCTACATGCTTGCCGGGACGGGACTGTCGCAGCTGGCGTTCAAGAGCACGGCAAACGGGTCGGTCACGGCCAACGGCTCAACGCTTGTCGGGCAAAACTGGTACGACCCGGAGACTTTCCACGGCCAGTGGTTCCTTGGCCGCCCCGACGACATGGGGCCGTACGCCGCCAACCCGAAGGCGGGACAGTCCGGAGGTGACAACCCGCTGGCGGCGAACGCACCGGGCACAAACACGATGGTCAGTGGTGAGTCGGCGGCGACCAACCTCGGGCCGCGTTCGGGATTGCTCCTCGACAACACCAAAGCTCTCATCGCCCTCTGGCACAAGCTCGGCGTCGCTGACCCGACGCCCGACCTGGTGACGACCTCGGGGAGCGGGATAGACCCCGATATCACGCCCGAGGACGCCATCGTCCAGATCTCGATGGTTGCCAAAGCCACCGGGATTGGCCCATCCAGTCTCGAGAAGTTGATTACCCACGAAACCCACCATGCCGAGTGGGGGTTCCTCGGGAGCAACTACCTCGACGTCCTCGAGCTCAACGTCGGCCTTGCTCAGCTCGAAAAGACCGGTCGCTGAGCCTGCGGACTTCTCTTGTACGAAGGACTACGCGCCCGGGCGCCTGTCCGTCATTTTGGGCGGCCGCCCTTGGGAGTGGCTCGCGGTGGTTGGCGTGAAACGGTAGCTATCGACAAGACGCAGCGCTCCGTCGAGCGCTGCTCGCAAGGCGCCCGGGTCGCGCCTGGCCTGGGCGAGCACCAAGCCGCCCTGCAGCGTTGCCAAGACGTTGGCTGCCAACCACCCGGTGTCGGCGTCGGGGCGTAGTTCGCCAGCTTGTTTTTGCGCGGCAAGCCCTGCCTCGATGGCTTGTTCCCAGCGGTCGAAGCCACTCGCCAGCACGGATCGCGCCGCTTCGTCGCGCTCGCCGACCTGAGCGACCAGCGAGGCGATGGGACACCCGCCGGTGCCATGACGCGATTCGTTGAGCGCCACCAAGCTGTCGGCCCATGCCCGCATGCCCCCGGCCGTGCCGAGAGAGGCAAACAAGGACGCCTGGGCACCGAGGACGGCCTCGTTGGTGGCCTCTGCAACGGACCGCAGGAGGTCGTCGCGGTCGTTGAAGTAGTGGTACAGCTGCCCCTTGCTGGTGCGCGCCCGGGCACCTACTTCGTCGAGGCTGGCGCCTTGAGCGCCGCGCTCGGCCACGACCTCGAGCGCAGCGTCGACGATCCGGCGGCGCGTGCGCCGACCACGGTCTGTGCTTGGTTGGCTGGTCACGCCGCCATTGTGCCGCAGATTTGGACCTCCCGGTCCACTTTCCCGGTGGACCTGGTAGAACTGGACTGAACAGTCCAATGTCACCCAGGAGGAAGACATGACGAGCCTCAACGACCAGCTTTCCGCCATCAAGGCTGCCGCCGCCGGACGGCTCCCGGGCGAAGTGGCCGGTACCTTCACCAACCAGCAGGCGCGTCTGAAGGCATTGCCGGCCCCGGTCGTCCCTACCGGCAGGGAGTTGCCGGACGCCGCCCTGCTCACGGTCACCGGCGCCACGACCACGTTGAGGGAGCTGCTAGACGGAGGCCCCGGGGTCTTGGTCTTTTACCGGGGCGGGTGGTGCCCCTACTGCAACCTGACGTTGCGGGTTTACCAAGCCGAGCTCCTCCCGCGGCTCCAGGAGCTCGGGGCCCGCTTGGTCGCGGTGAGCCCTCAGCTCCCCGACGGGTCGTTGTCGGCCAAGGAGAAGGCCGAGCTCACATTTGATGTCGTCTCCGACCCGGGCAACGACCTGGCCGGGACGCTCGGGATAGTTGACGACGGCAGCGAGGAGGTCCGCGCAGCGCAGGCTGCACTTGGCCTCGACCTGGCCGAGCTCAACGAGGGCGGCGACGTCCGCTTGCCGATGCCGGCTGTCGTCGTGGTCGACGCCGCTCGACGGGCGCAGTGGGCCGACGTCCATCCCGACTACACGACCCGGACGGAGGTCGCGGACGTCGTCGACGCCGTCCAAAGGCTGAAATAAGGGTTGGTTTTGGGCGGTCTGGGCGGGGACCGGCATTTCCACCGTGTTCACCTGGACGCTGCTCCCACCCTCGTTGAGGTTGGAGCGCCCGTAGGCCGCCGGTCAGGAACGTGCGTTTGGGATTGTTTGTTGCAAGGGACGGTGTAAAGTGAGTCCTGGTGACAGACGTCAGACATCAGACGGGCTTCCCACCAAACGAGGGACCGGCAGCGGAGCTTCTCAGGACCGAGCTTGTCGCAGGAGATCCGCCGGTGCTACGGGTCGCCGGAGAAATTGACCTGTCGACCGCCGATCAGCTTAGGACGGCGCTCGAGGAGGCGCTGTCGGCCGGGCCGGACGTTGTCATCGACATGGCGGCCGTGACGTTCTTCGATGCCTCGGGACTTCGCGTCGTGCTTCAAGTAGCGGAATCACTCAACGGGCAAGGTCCCTTGACGCTTTTCAACGCTCGGCGAGTGGCACGGGTCCTCGCGCTGGTCGGCCTCACTGACTTGCCCTCCATCGTCGTCCGGGAAAAAGGTGACGCTCTTGGCCGCTGAAGTCATACCGCTCGGAAGCCGCCTACGCCAGCGTCGTGAAGAGCTCGGCCTTACCCAGGCCCAAGCCGCCCGGCAGCTTGACGTCGCCCGCACCGCTTACCGGCTGTGGGAGATGGAAGCGGCGAAGCCCGCTCCCGACCGTTGGCGCATCATTGCGAGATGGCTCGGGATATCGATGACAGCGATGTTGCTTGCCGAGGAACTGATCGACCAGCAAGAGGCCGTGGCCGCCAGCCGTACGGCCACCGTTGCCGGCATGAGCGAGCTGGAATGGGACGTCGGGAGCGCCTCCTCGGCGGGCGACTACTTCTCGCAGGAACGAGCGATGATCTCCGACCAGGCCCGTAGCGGGCGGATCTCGCACGCCGAGGCCACGAAGCTCGCCCTCATACTCTCCCGGGTGCAACGGGCGACCGCGAGCGACGCCATAACGCCTTGGCACTCAGGCGAGTTCCGCAAGCGGTTCCGCAACGACTCGATTGCTCCGGCACTTGCTCGTTCGGCGCTCGCAACGACCGCCATGGGGATAGGGATCGACGCGTTCGACGCCGCCGCGTTGCTTACGAGCGAACTTGTCACCAACAGCGTGAAGCACAGCGGTTCGGACTGGGTCGAGGTTGCGATCACTCTCGGCTCCGCCGTACTGCGGGTTGAAGTGTCCGACCAAAGCAGTCAGACCATCCGTCCGCGAACGCCCGACGTCAACGGCGGCTGGGGTTTTACGCTTATCGGGGAGCTCGCAACCCGGTGGGGGGTTGAGCGCCACAGCGTCGGCAAGACGATCTGGGTCGAGCTCGACCTGAGGGCAGGGCAGGACCTCCGGACCGAAGCCACCTAGTAGGACGAGCGGGGCCCGGCCGGGCGAGTCACGCTTCTTGGTGGCAGCGCCCCTGTGGGATGGTCAGTGGTTCGTCTTCCGTTCGACTTCGGCTGGGTAACGGTCGCCCACGACCTGGGCCTCGGATGCAGCGCGGTTTAGCTCGGCGAGGTCGTCACTGGTGAGCGCGACCGCGAGGGCGGCAAGGTTCTCGGAGCCGGTCGACGAGCGCTTGGTTCGCCTGGCGGGCCTCGACCGTGAAGCGCGGCAAGCTGTTGCGGTTGTCGGTGCTGTCAAAGGTGGTGCGCTCGTCGATCGCCCCGGTCAGGAAGCCGCGTCCTAAGGGGCTGTAGGCGACGAAACCGATGCCCAGCTCCTCGCAGACCGGGAGCACCTCGTCCTCTGGGCGGCGCCACCACAGCGAGTACTCGCTCTGGACCGCGGCTACGGGCTGGGTGGCGTGGGCCCGGCGGATGGTCGGAGCGCCCGCCTCGGAGAGGCCGAAGTACCTGACCTTGCCCTGGCCGATCAGGTCCTTCACTGCGCCGGCGACCTCTTCTATCGGCACGAGGGGGTCGACCCGGTGCTGGTAGAGCAAGTCGATCGTCTCGACGCCCAAGCGGCTGAGCGAGCCTTCGGTGGTCCGCCTGATGAGCTCGGGCCGGCTAGACAGTAGATGCTGGCCGCTGGCGTCGGCCTCGCCGAACTTGGTGGCGATGACGACCCGGTCACGGACCGGGGCGAGCGCGCTCCCAACGACCTCTTCGTTGGTGAACGGCCCGTAGACCTGGGCCGTGTCGAAGAACGTCACGCCGAGCTCGACCGCCTTTCGGACCAGAGCGATTGCCGCGTCCCGGTCCATCGTGGTGCTGCGGTGGTAGCTCATCCCCATGCACCCCAACCCGAGCGCCGAGACTTCGAGGCCGCTCGTCCCCAGTATCCGCTTGCCTAAGGCGAGTCCCATACTTCCAATGGAACCACGTCCGCGACCCGCGATTATTGGGACCTGACGGGCCCGCCCTCCCCGGGCCTGCGACCCCAGGGTGGCAAATGAGGGTCGTCCGGGGGTAACTGTGGTCAGCCCTGGGGAGAAGTGCTCCACAAAATACCTGCTGGTAGCCGCCCCTTTATGCTGGTGCCCCCGGCGAGATTCGAACTCACGCACCCGGCTCCGGAGGCCGGCGCTCTATCCCCTGAGCTACGGGGGCGGGCCCACCAAGCATACCGGTGGCACCCGGACGGCTCGGATGCCATCGCCACGGCGCGTTAACGGTAGGGCCGGGTGCGCTCGAGCGAGCTTTTATCGCCGCGAGTGGCCAGGTCTCCTGGCAGCATGGTGGCCCATGATCCCCGACCCCGTCACGGCACCTCCTTCCCCACGAGAGGACGCTGCTGCTCAGGCCGGGCAGCCTCTCCCGCTCCACCTGCTACCAGAGACATCTCGGGTCGGCGCCGGCGGGCGCCTCGTGATCGGCGGCGTCGACATCGTCGACCTCGTCGGAGAAGTCGGCACGCCGGTCTTCGTCTACGACGAGGAGCACCTCCGGCTCCGCTGCCGCCAGGCCAGGGCGGCCTTCGGGCCGCGCGTCGCCTACGCCTCGAAGGCGTTCCTCTGCAAGGCGATGGCAGCCTTGGCCCACGAGGAGGGTTGCTGTATAGACGTGTCGACGGGGGGCGAGCTCGCGGTGGCCCTCGCCGCAGGCGTGCCGGCGTCACGACTTGTCCTGCACGGCAACAACAAGTCCCTCGCCGAGCTCGAGACGGCCCTGATGCTGGGCGTAGGGCGCGTCGTCGTCGACTCCTTCGACGAGATCGACCGGCTGGCGATGCTCGGCCGGCGCCGCCGCGGGGAGCCCCGGCCCAAGGTGCTCGTGCGGGTGACCCCGGGGATCGAGGCCCACACTCACGAGTACGTGATGACAGGCCAGGACGACTCGAAGTTCGGTTTTGGGTTGGCGTCAGGTGCGGCTGCCGACGCCGTCGAGCGGCTCCGCGACACGGCGAACGGTGCCGAGCTGGTTGGGCTTCATGCCCACATCGGTTCTCAGATTTTTTCGCTTCAAAGCTTCGAGCGGGCGCTGTCTTTGTTGGTTCCCATGTTCCTCGAGCAGGGGCTGGAGGAGCTTTGCATCGGAGGCGGCCTCGGGGTGCCCTACGTAACGGGCGAAGAGGCGCCGTCGATCGGGCAATGGGCGACCGCCATCCGCCGGGCGGCCGAGGAGGCGGGGCTGCCTGGGGATGTCGTTGTCTCCGCCGAGCCCGGCCGCGCCATCGTGGCCGGCGCGGCGGTGACGTGCTACACGGTAGGCACCATCAAGGAGCTCCCCGGCTTGCGCACCTACGTGAGCGTGGACGGCGGGATGAGCGACAACCCCCGGCCGGTGCTCTACGGTTCGGGCTACGAAGCGTTCCTCCCTCGAGAGGTGGGGGCGCCGAGGCCCAGGACGGTGACCGTCGTGGGAAAGCACTGCGAATCGGGCGACGTGCTGGTCCGGGACGCCTGCGTCCCCGAAGACCTACGAGTCGGGGACGTCCTTGCGACGCCTGTGACAGGTGCGTACGGCCATTCGATGGCTTCCAACTACAACAAGGTCCCCCGGCCGCCCGTCGTGTTCGTGCGGGACGGCGCTTGGCGGACCGTCGTACGGCGCGAGACCTACGACGATCTCCTTGCTCTCGACGCCTGACCCGGGCGGGAACTCCGCAACGCTCTCCGGCTCTAGCTAGCCTGCCCGGTTATGAGCCGTGCGCAGCGACCAGACGCGAGCCGAGCGTGCCGAGTGAACGGAAGCGGCCGGAACTCATGACTGAGCGCCCCCAAACCGGACGGCCCGTGGTCCGCGTCGGCCTCCTCGGGTGTGGCAACGTCGGCGCCGCCCTTGCCCGCCTCCTCCTCGGGGACGCAAAGCGGATCGCGGACCGGACGGGCATGCACCTCGAACTGGTCAAGGTGGCTGTCCGTTCGGTAGCCAAGGAGCGCAACGTCCCCGGTGTGGAGGGGCTCCTCACGACCGATGCCGCCGCCGTCGTGAACGACCCTGCGATCGATGTCGTCGTCGAAGTCATGGGAGGCATTTCCCCGGCGCGCACCCTCATGCTGGCGGCTCTCAAAAACGGCAAACCCGTCGTCAGTGCCAACAAGGAGCTCCTTGCCAACCACGGCAGCGAGCTGTGGGAGGCGGCGGGCGAGGCAGGGGTCGACCTTCTCTTCGAGGCCTCGGTGGCAGGCGGCATCCCGCTGATCCGGGCGCTGCGTGAGTCACTTGCGGGTGAGCGCATCCACAGGGTGATCGGGATCGTCAACGGCACGACCAACTACATCCTCACACGGATGTCGGCTTCGGGCGCCGGTTACCAGGAGGCACTGGTCGAGGCCCAGGGGCTCGGGTACGCCGAACGCGACCCGACGGCGGATGTCGAGGGCTTCGACGCCGCCGCCAAAGCCGCCATCCTGGCAAATGTGGCGTTCGGCGCAAAGGTCGTCGCAGGCGATGTCTACCGCGAGGGCATCTCGGCGATCAGCGAGCTCGAGATCCGCGCTGCGGCGCGCCTCGGCTTCGAGATCAAGCTGCTGGCCATCATCGAAGCCGAAGACGACGGTGCGATCGCGGTCCGGGCTCACCCGGCGATGGTGCCCTCCTCGCACCCGCTCGCCTCGGTGCGTGACTCGTTCAATGCCGTGTTCGTCGAGGGCGACGCCGTCGGGCAACTGATGCTGCTCGGGCGGGGAGCGGGCGGCGCACCGACGGCCAGCGCCGTCCTTGGTGACCTGGTGGACGCGGCCCACAACCTGACCGTCAAGGGCACTGCCCGAAAGCTCGAGCTCCGGGACGTCCCCATCCGGCCGATCGACGACCTGCGTTGCGCGTTTTACCTCAGCCTCCTCGTAGACGACCAGCCCGGGGTACTTTCTGCCATTTCCGGGGTGCTCGGGCGCAACCACGTGTCGGTGCGCTCGATGGAACAGGACGCCCCCGAACCCGAGGAGGCCTCAGGGACCGCCACCCGGGCCCGGGACGAGGGAGGCCCCGAGGCATACCTGGTCTTCGTGACCCACCCCGCCTACGAGCGCGACATGCAGGCCTGCCTGCACGAGCTCCGCCAGCTTGCGACGGTGCGCAGGATCGGCGGCCTTGTCCGGGTGGTCGGCCCTTGACAGCCGGCTCGGCCTGGCGAGGGGTCATAGAGGAGTACCGGCAGTACCTGCCCGTATCCGCTGCTACGCCGGTGATAACGCTCTTGGAGGGCGCCACGCCTCTGCTCCCCGCGCCCCGGCTGTCGGAGCGGGCAGGAGCCCAGGTGTGGCTGAAGGTCGAGGGTGCCAACCCGACTGGCTCGTTCAAGGACAGGGGCATGACGGTCGCCATTTCAAAGGCGGCCGAAGAGGGCGCCAAAGCTGTCGTCTGCGGCTCGACGGGCAACACGTCGGCTTCGGCAGCCGCCTATGCCGCCCGCGCCGGGCTTGCCTGTGCCGTGCTCATACCGGACGGCTACATCGCGTTGGGAAAACTGGCTCAGGCGCTCATACACGGGGCAAAAGTCGTGCAAGTGCGGGGAAATTTTGACCGCGCGCTCGCGCTCGTGCGCGAGCTTGCAGACCAAGAGCCCGTCACGATCGTCAACTCCATAAATCCCTACCGCATCGAAGGGCAAAAAACCGGTGCTTTCGAAGTGGTGGATGCTCTCGGCGGAGCGCCGCACGTCCATTGCATGCCTGTCGGCAACGCCGGCAACATCACGGCTTACTGGAAGGGTTACCGCGAGTACCAGGACGCGGGGCGGGTAAAAACCTTGCCGAAGTTGTTCGGTTTTCAGGCAGCCGGCGCGGCGCCGATCGTCCTCGGCCACCCCGTCCCAAAGCCCGAGACCATTGCGACAGCGATCCGGATCGGCAACCCGGCCTCCTGGTACGGCGCCAGCGCGGCCGCCGCAGAGTCGGGGGGCCTGATCGACGCGGTGACCGACGAAGAAATCCTCGAGGCCTACCGTTTCGTTTCGCGCGAGGAGTCGGTCTTCTGCGAACCCGCATCGGCCGCGTCGGTTGCGGGCCTCCTCAAGGTTGGTGTTCCCGAAGGGTGCGTGGTTGTCTGCGTGCTGACTGGGCACGGGTTGAAGGACCCCGACGTGGCGATCGGCCAGATCGCGGTGCCGAGGGCCGTCGACGCAGACCTTGCAGCCGTCCGGGAGGAGCTTGGCCTGTAGAGGGCCGGTGGGCTCCCGCGTCGCCGTGCTGCGGGGGCGGAGCGACCATCCTGGCGCGATGGCCTGACAGCCGGTATTATGTACTTGCCTCGGTTCGGGCGGTACCCGAGCGAGGACCTCATCCGGAGCGGCACTCCCCGGCGTACCAAGTGCTTCACGTTCCCGTCACCCCCAAAGTGGCGGTCCTCGGTTCAGGGGAGGGACCAGTTTCGCGCTGAAGCTCCGGCCGTGTTGACAATTACTCGAAAACTCATAGCACCACAGAGGTAGTAAATGAGCGACCTGCAGCTCGAGCGTTCCGTGCTCGAGGCAAAGGAGCGGGACGAGCTCTTCGCAATCGCCCAGGCTCTCGGCTCTTCACCGGGGCCTCGTACGAAGAAGGCGGACCTTGTGTCCCAGATCCTCCAGGTGACGGGTGTGGACCAGGCCACCTCGCCGGCGGTTGAGAAGCCTCGCCGCACAAGGGTCAAGAAGGCTGCGGCACCGGGACAAGAGCCGGTGGAGCAGCTCGAGTTGACCGCCACCAACGGTAAGAGCCGTTCGCGCAACGGTTCGAGAGCATCAGCAACCGAGGCGCGGGCCGAGGTGGCTCTCGAGCGCCAAGAGCGCGAGGAGGCAACGCCCGAGGTAGACGATCTCGGCCTGAGCAGCTTCAGCTCCAATGGCAACGGCCAAGTGCACGCCGAAACCTCCCCAGGGGAGGCCGGCGAAACGGCCCACGTTCCCCAGCGCACCGCCACAAATGGCCGCGCGAGGCTTGACCGCGACCGGCCCGACCAGCGCCAGGACCGCTCCGACCGGCCCGACCAGCGCCAGGACCGCGCCGAACGCCCCGACCTTCGCGGCGACCTCGACCCGGGGCTCGGCAACAGCCGCCGCAGGCGCCGGCGCAACCGGGAGAAGAGCCCGAGGGGGAGCGAAAGCCGGGAGCGTGACTTCACCGCCCAGCCGGAGGTGCCGTACTCCGGCGAGCTCGTGCCCTGCTCGGGCATGCTCGACCTCCGGGAGGAGGGCTACGGGTTCCTCCGGACAAATGGTTACCTGGCCAGTTCCTCCGACGTCTACGTCTCGATAACCCAGGTCCGGCGGTACGGCCTTCGCAAGGGCGACGTCGTCGAAGGAGCGTTCCGTCCGGCCGCCAACAACGAGAAGTACCCGGCCCTCGTGAGGGTCGATTCGGTGAGCGGCCTGGTGCCCGAGGACGCCCGGGGCCGCCCCAAGTTCGAGAGCCTGACACCCCTTTTCCCAGACGAAAAACTGAGCCTCGAGGTCCCGGGCGACCCCGCCAATGTCACGGCACGCATCGTCGACCTCGTCTCGCCCATCGGCAAAGGCCAGCGCGGCATGATCGTTTCGCCGCCAAAAGCCGGCAAGACCACGATCCTCAAGCAGATCGCGCACTCGATAGAGGCCAACAACCCCGAAGTGCACCTGATGATCCTTCTGGTGGACGAGCGCCCCGAAGAGGTCACGGACTGGCGGCGATCGGTAAAAGGAGAGGTCATCGCCTCGACTTTCGACCGCCCGTCAGACGAGCACACCCAGGTGGCCGAACTGGCGATCGAGAGAGCCAAGCGGCTCTTGGAGGTCGGGCGCGACGTCGTGATCGTCCTGGACGGCATCACGCGGTTGGCGAGGGCTTACAACCTCGCCCAACCGGCGACGGGCCGCATCATGTCCGGCGGCATCGACACCGGCGCCCTTTACCCCCCGAAGAAGTTTTTCGGGAGTGCCCGCAACATCGAAGAGGGAGGGTCGCTGACCATCCTCGCCACGGCGCTTGTCGAAACGGGCAGCCGCATGGACGAAGTGATCTTCGAGGAGTTCAAGGGCACCGGCAACATGGAGCTCCGGCTGGACCGCAAGCTTGCCGAACGGCGCATCTACCCCGCCCTCGACGTCAATGCCTCATCCACTCGCCACGAGGAGCTCCTCTTCGACCGCAACCAGCTGCAGCAGGTTTGGAAGTTGCGCAGGGTGCTCAACGCCCTGGCGACCGACGGCAACGCCGCAGCCGGCCTCGAGTTACTGGTGGACAAGATCCGTACGACCCGTAGCAACGACCAGTTCCTCGCCGAGATCGCCAAGACTCCGGCACCCGCGATTTGATGCCTATCCTGGGGGAGCCATGAAAGCTGACACACACCCCGAGTACGTGCAGGCGAAGGTCGTCTGCTCCTGCGGCAACACCTTCACGACCCGCTCGACCAAGCCAGAGCTCCACACCGAGCTCTGCAACGAGTGCCACCCGTTTTTCACGGGCAAGCAAAAGCTCGTAGACACAGGCGGCCGCGTCGAGCGTTTCGAGCGCCGCTATGGGCGGAGGGGTACGAGGTCGGGCGCCGCCCGGTAACGTGTTCGAGCGGCTAGCCGAGCTCACTGCCGAGTACGACAACGTCCTAACTCAACTCTCCGACCCGCAGGTAATCGCGGACCAGCGCAAGCTCCGCGACGTGTCCCGTCGCCATCACGAGCTGGAGCCGATCGCGGCCGCGTACCGCGAATACCGGCGCAACGAAGAGGACCTCGAGGTTGCCCGCGAGATGCTTTCGGGCGCCGAGGGTGAGGACAAGGACCTTCTCCTCGACGAAGTCCACAGCGCCGAGGCTCGCTTGAGCGCGCTCGAAGACGAGATCAAGGTCCTCCTCCTGCCTCACGACCCCAACGACGGCCGCAATGTGATCATGGAAGTACGTGGCGCCGAAGGTGGCGAAGAGGCCAACCTCTTTGCCCGCGACCTGTACCAGATGTACTCGCGCTACGCCGAGCGGGCCGGCTTCAAGTTGGAGGTGCTCTCGAGCGACCCGTCGCCCATGGGTGGTTACAACGAGGTCACCCTCCTGTTAAAGAGCCGGGATGCCTGGACGCGCCTCAAGCACGAGGGGGGCCCCCACCGGGTGCAAAGGGTGCCGCTCACCGAGTCGCAGGGACGGGTCCACACTTCCTCCGCGACGGTGACGGTCCTTCCCGAAGCCCAAGAACTCGAGGTACAGATCGACGAAAAGGACCTCCGGGTCGACGTCTACCGCAGTACGG
>Ga0335074_10007069_pt1 | contig 15560 bp, 14 predicted proteins | sample Lox_Sample_23_FD_206715 | JGI IMG/M metagenome (GOLD analysis project Ga0335074, IMG submission 206715) | Soil microbial communities from Loxahatchee National Wildlife Refuge, Florida, United States - Lox_Sample_2.3 | ecosystem: Environmental > Terrestrial > Soil > Wetlands | place: USA... | reverse complement strand
CACTTCCCACTCGTTGGCCAGCATCTCGCCGAACCCGAGCGGCAGCGGCGCGCTCGCACTGCCCATCAGCACCAGCCTTCCGCCACGCCGCAGGGAGCGCAGCGCCGCCAGCGTGGTCGCGGTGCTGGCGGCGCGGCCGAGCAAATCGAGCGCGAGGTCGGCCGGTCCGCCAGCCGCGGCGCGAATCGCCGCCAGGTCCGCTGCGGCGTCCGCCCCACTCAGCACGGCCGGCGCAACCCGCGGCCCGAGGGCCTGTGCAAGCCCCTCCAGCGCCGCCCGGTCGCGACCGAGCGCCACCACAAGCGCCGCCCCCATCGCCAGCGCCACCATCACGCCGGCCGAGCCGTAGAAGCCGCTCGCGCCGTTGATCAGCACGACCTGGCCCGGCCGCAGCCCGCCGCGCAGCAATCCGCCATACGGGACCACCAGCTTGGCGAGGCCGATCAGCCGCTCTGCCGCCACGTTGTCCAGGCGGGGCAGCCTGGTGGTGCAGGCGGCGGGCCAGTGCGCGAGCTCCGCGAACACGCCGTCGCGCCAGGTGCGTTGCAGCGCGCGCGGCCCATCCCCGATCGCATCGAAGCGGCCGGCGCCGATGGCGGTCAGGCCGATCAGGATCTGCGCCGGCGCGGCGCCAGGCGCCTCGGCGACGAGGTGCGGGCTCAGGAAGACGAGGTCGCCGGCGGCGACATGCGTCACCTCCGGCCCGACCGCCTGCACCCGCCCGATCGCGTTGGTGCCCGGGACGAACGGGAAAGGCGGCGTCGCGTAGCCGAGCGAGCCGTCCAGCACGCGGTTCATGTAGGAAAGAACCATCGCGCTGCGGATGCGCACCAGCACGCCCGAGGGGTGGAGCGGCGGGACCGGGCGCTCCTCCAACCGCAAGGGCACGCCGAACTCGTCCAGCACCCAGGCGCGGTAGCGCGCGGTCATCGGGGTCGTCTCCGTGGCGTCGCCTCCCCCGGGCCAGCGGCAGGCGCGGTGCGGATCCCGACCGCCGGCCGATCGCAGCCGCTTCGTCGGGCAGCGGCGACGACGGGCCGATCCGGAGGCGTTCCGGCGATTCCGGCCGGCCGATCCGCTCCGCCGTTCAGCCGAGCGAGCGGATGATCTCCCGATAGGCGTCCTCGGGGAAGGCCTTCAGCGTCGTCGACCGGATGCTGCCGCGCTGGCCGCCCTGCAGCACGGCGCGTGCGGCGACGGCATCGTCCGGAGCTTCGATCACCGCGACCATGTCGTACATGCCCATGGTCATGTAGAAGGCCTTGACCTGGCCGCCCATCGACTGGAGCGCCGACTTGAACGCGTCCAGCCGGCCCGGCGAGTCACTGACGGCGCGGATTCCCTGGTCCGTCCAGTTGATGAGCATGATGTAGGTCGGCATCGGCCTTCCTCCTCCTTCAGCAACATTGCGCAGTTGTAACACAAGCGCCATGCCGCGGGTCCGATGCCGGTCCGATCGCCCTACAATTGACTGCGACTGCCGGCTGCGCGCCGGTGGCGGAGAAGGGGTCGGCCGCGCCGGCTCAGCGCCAGTGGCGCGGTGGCGGGCCGTAGGCGGCGTAGGTGCGCCAGGCGAGATGTGCCCGGGTCTCCCCCAGCATCGCCCAGAGCAGGCAGCCGATCCAGCCGATCATGGTCCAGCCGAACAGCAGGTTGACCAGGAAGATCGCGCCGCCGCTGACCACGTCGCGGCCGCGGGCGATCAGCGTCGGCAGGAAGTAGAGCCCGATCGCGATCGCCAGCGCCAGCCAGACGCCGTGCCCGACGGTCCAGCCAACATGCGCATAGGAACCGTACTGATAGGGGTCCATTGCCTCTCCGCGGGCGCTTCTTTCACCGGAAGGATCGGTCCGGCGAGGCCGGGATTCAAGCGCCGTTCATTCCGCCGCCGCGAGCGCCGGCCGTGCCTCCAGCGCCCGCAGCGCCCGGTCCACCCACTGCGCCGTGAGCTTCTCGGCGAGGCTGTTCTGCCCCAGCCGCTCGTGCAGCACCGGGAAGTCGACGCGGTCGAGCGGCTGGTCCTGGTTGAAGCAGGAGAACACGATGCGGCGCTCGCCGGTCGCGGGATCGGTCTGCGCCTGCAGACACTGGGCGCAGACCTCCTTCATCATGCATTGCATCGGCGAGTTGATGGAGCCGATCGCCGTGTGTCCCGGCTTGAGGTACGGCGCGAGCACGCCATGCCGCGCCGCGCCCACCGCCTGCATCATGCGGTCGGAGCCGATGGCGATGATGTGCTCGGCCGCGGCGAGCGGCACCGGCTGCGGCCCGAGCCGTCCGGCGCCGTACTCGGCCATCGCCGCCACGATCGTCCCGACCACGCTGCGGTCCTGCGGACGGCCGGGGGAAAAACCGGGCGCCTCGTCGCAGGCCCAGATCACCACGTCGGCGGCGCGCTCGATCTCCTCGACCTTGTAGCGGTCGATCAGCCGCTTGTAGCCGGCGAAGTAGATCACGCGCGAGCCCGCCGCGCGCAGGGCTGCGCCGATCGAGAACAGCACTGCATTGCCGAGCCCGCCGCCGACCAGCGCGACGGTCCTGTCGGCAGGAATCTCGGTCGGCGTGCCGGTCGGGCCCATCAGCACCACCGGCTCGCCGGGACGGAGCAGGGCGCAGAGATCGGAACTGCCGCCCATCTCCAACGCGATGATCGATACGAGGCCGGCCACGGGATCGGTCCAGGCGCCGGTCATCGCCAGACCCTCCATGCCCAGCACGGTGGTGCCGGCTGGATCGGTCAGCCGGGCCGCGAGCGATTCGAAGTTCTGCAGCCGGTAGAACTGGCCCGGGCGGAAGGCGCGCGCCGCGGCCGGAGCGCGGATCACCACCTCGACGATGGTCGGCGTCAGCCGGTGCACGGCGTGCACGGTCGCGCGCAGCGCGTCGCGACAGGCGGCGATCAGCGCCGCGCCGCCGGCGCCGGCCGCAGGGCGCGCGGCGAGCAGGCGCGAGACGATCGGGTAGCCGCGCCGGGCGCTGCCCATCGCCTTGACGACGTTGCCGAAGAAGCTCGGGTGCAGGTCGCCGAAGAAGCTGATGCAGCGCCCGTCCTCGGCGCGATGCATCAGCGGCCAGACGTGATCGGGCTTGGCGAGGCCGCGCTGCGGCTCGACCGGCGCGCCGGTTTCGTCCACGGCCTGGAAATACCTGCCGTCCAGCCGGATCCGGCCGGGATGCGTGCGCGCATCCTCGCGCGCGAGCACCGTGTTCGGCTGCGTGCCGGCGGCGATCAGCACCGCGCGCGCCGGCAGCGTCACGGCGCTGCCATCGGCGCGGGCGCAGCGCAGCCCCTCGGCATGGCCGTACGCGTCGACCTCGACCGCGAGCGGCGCCAGGCCCTCGGCGAAGCGCACGCCCTCCTCCATCGCCTTCGCCACCTCCTCGTGGTTCAGCGTATAGGACGGGCTGTCGAGCAGGCGCCGGCGATAGGCGATGGTCGCACCACCCCAGGCATCGAGCAGCGGTGCGAAGCGCGGCGCGCGCTGCGCTGCTGCGGCAGAATCGCGCTCCGCCGCGATCTCCGCGGCGTGGGCGAGGAATTCCGCGGCGATCGCGGTCAGCCCGCCGCCCACCACCACGACCGGCAGGCGGAGCTGCAGATTGGCGATCGACGAGGCTTTCGCGGCACCCGTGAGCTGCAGCGCCATCAGGAAATCCGACGCCGCGCGCACGCCGCGCGCCAGCCCGTTCGGGATGTCGAGCACGGTCGGCCGGCCGGCGCCGAGGCAGAGGGCGATGTGGTCGAACCCCATCGCCCAGGCCTCGTCGATCGACAGCGTGGCGCCGCCGCCGAAGCGCACGCCGCCGAACGCCGCGAATTGCACCCGGCGCTCCAGCAGGATGCGGATCAGCTTCAGGTAGTTCTTGTTCCAGCGCACGGTGATGCCGTATTCGGCGACGCCGCCGAACCCCGCCATCACCCGGTCGTCCAGGTTTTCGTACAGCGCCGCGACGTCGCGCACCGGCGCCGCGGGATCGATGCCGAGCGGTTCCAGTTTCAGTCCGTCGATCGCGACGACGCTGTGCCCGTCATTCATCAGATGGTGCGCCAGCGTGAAGCCGGCCGGACCAAGTCCGACCACGAGCACGCTGCGGCCGGTGTCGGGCCGCGGCAGCGGCCGGCGCAGATCGAGCGGGTTCCAGCGCGTCAGCAGCGCGTTGATCTCGAAGCCCCATGGCAGCTCGAGCACGTCGCGCAGGATCGCGGTCTCGGCCTGCGGAATGTCGACCGGCTCCTGCTTCTGGTAGATGCAGGCTTTCATGCAGTCGTTGCAGATGCGATGGCCGGTCGCCGCCACCATCGGGTTGTCGACCGCGATCGCGGCGAAGGCGCCGAGCACGCAGCCCTGCGCCCGCAGCTCGTGCATCTCCGAGATGCGCTCTTCCAGCGGACAGCCCGCGAGTGTCACGCCGAAGGGCGATTTCGCGAACGCCCCGGTCTTGCGGTCGTGCAGCCCGTGCGAGCAGGAATCCTTGCCCTGGTGCGCGCACCAGATGCAGTAGTTCATCTGATCGAGCGCCTGCTGCTCGCTCATGCCGGGATCGGTCAGCGCGAAACCGTCGCGCGCGCGCCAGTCGTGCTCCGGCAGACGCAGCATGGTGACGCCGTCGCGCTCGATCGTCTCGACCGGAACCAGGTGATCGTAGTCGGTGCGGCGCGGCACGTGGAACAGCGTGCCACCGCGGTGCCGCGCCCGGCCCGCCTCGGTCAGCGTCGCCCAGGCGGCATAGCGCATCGCGAGGTCGAGCGCCGCCGCATCTTCGGCCTTCTCCCACGCGGCGACCGAATCGGCGAAGGCAAGCTCGGTGACCGGCGCGCCGATACGCGCGGCGAGCACCGCTTCCAGCGCCTCGCCATCGAACGCCGCGGCATCGGGGTATTTCTTCACTGCCTGGCGCTGCACGAACAGCCGCTTGCAGGCGTGGATCGGATCGAGCCGGTGGGTGCGCCGGGCGATCGTCGCGAGCTCGTCCTCGATGCGGAACAGCCCGGCGAGAAAGCGCTCGAGCGGCGGCCCCAACGCCAGCAGCAACTCGCTCTCGGCCTTGGACTCCATCGCCTCGGGTGCGGCGCGCGCGGCCAGGAGGCTGGCGTGCAGGGCCGTGTCCTCCGCCGCCAGCCAGGCGAGAAAGGCGCGGTCCAGCCGCACCAGCCCGTCGCGGGAGGCGAGATCGTCGAAGCCGAAGCCGTGCGAAAGCGTGGGAGCGTCCATCCTCAGACCGTGTCGCGCCAATGGAGGAGCGTTGCCCCGCGCCGCCGCGCGGAGCGGGGCGAGGCCTGTCCTGAAGGCCGCAGCCGGATGGGATGCGGCGGGAGGGCGCCGTATAGCCCGCGGGTCGCTCGCCTGCCATGGTCGTGGGCGCCGCCGCGAAATCTGGCCCGGCCGACGCATTCGGATGCGGCGGCCACCCCCCGGCACGAGACCATGTGAAGGAGCAGCACCGCCCAGTCAACCGCAGGTTTGGGCGCAGGCCGGCGCGCCAACTCTCTGCGCTTCTCGCCGTGGCATGGAGCCAAAGTCGCCGGGATCCTCTCCTGGGCGCGTCGGCGCGGCAAAGCCGTCGCTCATCCCCCGGTCCGACGCCGCGTGCCGCCGACGAAGCGTGCAGCCAGTCGGGCTGCAAAGACCGCGCGAGCGCGGCCCCAGGCACGGATGCGCGCCGCTCGCGGGTTGGCGGCTCGGCCATGCGCCGGGCGACCGGGGAGGCGAGCTGCTGCTGACAGGAACTGACACCGGCACCGGCCAGAATGGCGGCGTCACACCGATCAGGAGAAGCCGCCATGCCGCAATTCGGACTCGCCATCCTCTACGTCGAAAGCCCGGCCCGCAGCGCCGCTTTCTACGGGGATCTCTTCGGTCTCACCCCGCTGGAGGCCTCACCGACATTCGCCATGTTCGCCCTGCCGGGCGGGACGCGGCTCGGGCTCTGGTCGCGTCAGACGGTCGAGCCCGCGGCGGTTGCGGCCGGCGGAGGCGGCGAACTCGCCTTCACGGCCGATGACGTCGATGCCGTGCACAGCGACTGGTCCGGCCGCGGTCTCGCCATCGCCCAGCCGCCGACCGACATGGATTTCGGCCGCTGCTTCGTGGCGCTGGACCCCGACGGGCACCGGATGCGGGTCTTCGCGCCGGCGCCCTCGTAACACCGGTCGGTGACACGCCCGCCGCTCACCCGAGCGGCGGGTGCGCGTGAGGCTCAGCCGGAGTCGCGCTCCCGGCCGGGCGTTGCCTCCCGCTCCGGGTCGGCTGTGAACCGGACGGCGTCCTCGGGACAAGGCGCCGTACGCTCGATCGGCAGGCCCTGGGCAAGCGCGATCCGGCGGAACGTGTTGCAGTCCATCGGTGCCTGCCTCTCCCCTGTGCGACCCGCCACACAGTGCGGACGCCGCCCCGGCACGGCTGTGACGCGCGCCATACCGGGAAGCGGAGCCTCGCCGCGTGGCAGGATCGCGGCAGCCGGGTGACAGGTCGGGGGCGGCGGCTCTCCGGCCCGCCGCCTCTACCGGGGCGTGCAGCGCACCAGCGGGTTGGGAAACTCGGCGCAGCCCGGGAAGACGATCTCATTCGGGCCGCGGCGCTGCACATGCAGCACGTCGGGGGACTCGCAGCCGAAGCCGACCGCCCGCGGCGGCGGCGCGATGCCAAGCATCGTCCCGCCTGGCAGCGGACTGCTCGCCGGCCGGAAGCGGAACTCGGCACCGTCCGGCGTGGCCCGGACCGTCTCCACTTCGCGCTGGGCAAACAGCAGCTCGGTCAGGGTCGCCCGCAACACGACGTCGCGCGTGAAGATCACCACCGGTTGCGCGAGGCAGACATCGGCAGTGACGCCGCCGGCCGGGACCGGAAACATCCCGCCGGTCCACTCCCCGAACAGCCAGGCATGGGGCGGCGTTCCCGTTTGGGCCGCGGCGGGACCGGCGCCGGCAGCGAGCAGCATAAGAGCGGCGGCAAGGATCGATCGCATGCGTTTCCCCGGGGAGCAGTGGCGGCGCTACCATAAGGGTGTGCGCGCGCGGCCGCCTAGATGGCCGGGCTATGCTTTGGTGAGCAGTAAAGGAAGGTGTTCTTTTTTGTAAAAAAGAACCAAAAAACTTTCATTACTTTAGGCGGAGTCGACACATCCGCTCAGGCCTGAAACGGATGAAAGTCTTTTTGCTTCTTTTTCTACAGAAAAAGAAGCCCTTCCTTCCTTGTCAGCCGACGCGCAGCAGGCCCAGCCCCTCGTGGCGCAGCCACGCGCTCGCCGCCTCCCGATGCGGCGTCAACCCGTCCACCAGCGCCCAGAAATCCTGCCCGTGATCCATGTGACGCAAATGCGCCACCTCGTGCGCCACCGCGTAGTCCTGCACCGGCGGCGGCGCCATCACCAGGCGCCAGGAGAACATCAGCGTTCCGTCCGCGGCACAGCTTCCCCAGCGTGTGCTCGGATCCTTGACGACGACACAACGGATCGGCGCCGCAATGGCGCGGGCCTTGCTCAGCGCCGCGGCCGCCAGCCGCCGGCGTGCCTCGTTGCGCAGGAACTCGCCGACCCGGCGGGACAGCAAGGCTGCCTCGCCGCCGACCAGAAGCTCGCCACGCTCCAGCCAGGCGGGCCCGCGGCCGCGCCGCCAGGCGGCGACGTGACGAATGCGCACGGGCCTGCCACCCAGCGGCAGCACCGCGCCGTCCGCGAAGCGGACCCGTCCCGGCAGTGCCGCGAGCCGGTCGGCGACCCAGCCGGCCTGATCCATCAGCAGCGCCATGCCGGCGGGGCGCCCGGCCCGTGCCGGCAGGGTGATCACCACGGCGCCGTCGCGGGCATCGATCCGCAGGCTGACGCGGCGGGCCCGCAGGCTTTGGCGCCAGGCGACCGGCACCGGGCCACGCGGAAGGGTCAGGATCTCCGGAAATGTCTGCATCTGCCGGGCAAGCATGGCGCCGCGGCGCGCCGGCTTCAACCCGGGCCGGCTGCCTCGCCGGAGAGCGGCGGCAAGGCCACGCCGCACGCATCGAAGGCAGCAAAAAGCCGCGCCGCAGCCTCCGGCGCCAGCGGAAGGTGCGGCGGCCGCACCGATGCCCAGCCGGCGAGACCGCTGTGCCGCGCGAGCAGCGCCTTCAGCCCCGGGATCAGCGGGCCGGCGGTGATCGCCCGCCGAACCGATGCGAGCGTCGCCTGGGCCGCGTCCGCCGCCGGCGCGACCGGATCGGCGCAGATCCGCGCGGCAAGGAAGGCCGCGACATTGCTCACCGCGGTGATGCAGCCGGCGCCGCCGGCCTTCAGCAGGCGCTGCAGCGCGCCGTCATCGCCGCAATAGACCTCGAAACCGTCGGCGGCGAAGTGCTCGACATAGGCGAGCGTGTTGGCGAGATCGGCGCTGCTGTCCTTGATGCCGGCAATCACCCCGGGATAGGCGGCCAGCAGCCGGGCGATCAGGTCGAGGCCGAACGGCACCGCCGATTGCTGCGGGAAATGATAGAGGTAGACCGAGGGCGTGCCGCCGGTGCGCTGGATCACCTCGCTGAAATACGCGAACAGCCCCTCATCGCTCGGGTTCTTGTAGAAGAACGGCGGCAGCAGCAGCACGCCCGGACAGCCGAGCGCGCCGGCGCGCCGCGTCAGCATCACCGTATCGGGGATCGCCGGGGTGCCACAGCCGGGCAGCATCCGCGCGGTCGGGATGCCGCGCGCGACCAGCCCCTCGATCACCGCCAGCCGCTCCTCGAGCCCGAGCGAGTTGGCCTCGCCGGTGGTGCCGAGCACCGCAAGCCCGGTGCAGCCGTTCGCCAGCAGCCAGCGGCAATGCGCCGCCATGCGGTCGAGATCGACCGTGAGATCGGGCCGCATCGGCGTCAGGGCGGCGGCGTTGACGCCGCCGAAGCGGGCGGCGCGCATCATTCCGCCGCCCGGTCGGGGATGCGACGGCGCGGCGGGCGCGGCATCTGCCCGGGCCACTCGACGATGTGATGCTCGAACGGGCCGGCGCGGCGCTCGCTGACGGCGCGGCCGCGCACCGAGACGCCGGCCGTGTGCACCGTCTCCGGATCGCCGGAAACGAGCGGGTGCCACCAGGCCAGGTCCCGCCCCTCGGCGATGCGGCGATAGGCGCAGGACGGCGGCAGCCAGTCGATCTTCGCCACCGATCGCGCCGACAAGGCGACGCAATCCGGCACGCGCTCGCGCCGGCGGGCGTAGTCGCCGCAGCGGCAGGTGTGCAGGTCGAGCAGGCGGCAGGCGATGTTGGTGAAGGAGAGCGCGCCGGTGTCCTCGTCGCGCAGCTTGTGCAGGCAGCAGCGGCCGCAGCCGTCGCAGAGGCTTTCCCACTCGTCCCGGCTCATCTGCGCGAGCGTCTTGGTCTTCCAGAACGGCGGCTCGGACGGCGGTGGTGGCATGACCAGCGCAGATTACCCGGCTGGAGGGAACGCGTCATCCCGCCGCAGCGAAACCGGCACGCGTCGGAATTGCGCCAGCAGGGCGTGATGGTGCCGCGCGCCTGGCGGCGGCCATCCACACACTGGTCAGGACCGCAGACGAAACGCCCGCATCTTCGCCTCCGGGCGCGCGACGGGCGGCTATTTCGGCGGCGGCAGCGATTCCTGCTGCACCGGGGCGAGCGACAGCGGCCGGGAGGTGGGCGCGGCCGCGGCCGCGGCGGCCGGCGGATAGGTCGGCGCCGCAGCGGGATAGGCGGGCGCGCTGGCCGCGGCGGCGGTCACCTCGGGGTAGGGTGATCCCGCCCGGGTCAGCACGGCGCGCAGCGGGTCGGCGCCGGGATTGTTGGCCTGCATCTCGATCACGATCTGCTCCGCCCCGAGCGGCCGGCCGTAATACGCCGCGTTCCAGTTCGAGCGCGAGCCGAGCATCGAGCCGGAGAGCGACACGCCGGCGAACAGGCCGCGATTGCGGGCGAAGGCGACGATGTCCGCCCCGACCGCCGCGGTGGTGGCGCCTTCGACGCCGGCGCCGAAGGTGACGAAGGTGATGTCGGCGCCGGCGCCGATCTTGAAGTGGTCATCGATGATCGCGTTCAGGCCGCGCTGCGTCAGGATCATCATCATGATCTCGGCGTCCTGGATGCCGGCCTGAAATCCGATGCTGCCGGCCCCCATGCCATAGAAGGCCGGATCGGACCAGGAACCGGCGCCGCCCCGGGCGAGCAGCACGCAGGACCCGCCCTGGCCACCGATGATGAAGCCGGCGCGGAACACGCGCGGGCAGATCAGCACGGCGCGTGCCCGCCGCAGCAGGTCCTGCGCGTCGCTGGTCGGCTGATGGCCGAGAATGTCCTGCGCCGCGAGCGTCGCGCGATCGACCAGCTCCTGCTGTTCGGCCTGGGCCCGCGCCAGGCCCGGCAGCGCGGCCAGGGCCATCGCGGCGAGGCCGGCGACCAGGATGCGTTTCATGGTGTATCCCCCAAACTGCCCGCGACCCGGCGCCGACGGCCGCAGTTTAGCAACGCGATAATGCCGCAAGCTCATCTGGTTTCGCAAGTCTTGCGGCTATCGCGCCAGAACGGCGCGCTCAGCGGCGCCGCGCGCCGCCCTGCTCCGGCTTCCGGGCGGAGGCGGTCGCCCGGGCCCCGCCCTTGGCACCGGCGCGGCGGGGCGACACGAGCGGCGACTTCGCCTGCCCCGCGACGGCGTCCCAGCGGGCGCGCACCAGCTCCCGCATCCGCAGCGCGTCTTCCCAGCGATCGGCGAGTTCGTTGCCGTCCGCGCCGGTGATCGCATAGGGCGGCGGGCCGAGCTCGCAGACGAACACCATGCGGTCGTCGGCGCCGGCGCGACGCCGCCAGCCGCGGAACGCATACTCCCACCAGCCGAGGAACAGCTCGACCCAGCCCCGGTGCTGCGCAAAGCCGATTTCGATCTGTGCCTGCTCGGAACTGGCGATCCTTCCGTGCAACACCCAGCACTGATCGAGGATGCGGCGCATCATCGCCTGGTTCTCCTCCGACACCGGCCAGACGAATTCGCGCCCGACGACGAAGTGCGAGATGTCGCCGACCAGGCGCAGATCGGGAAAGCAGTCCAGCAGATCGAGCGTGAAATGCAGGTCCGTGGTCATGCGGTCGCGATGCGTCTCGACATAGACCGGGAAATCGACCTGCTCGGCCAGGCGTCGCCAGCCCTCCAGCAGCGGGATGCACTCCTGCAGCCGGCGCGGCCGGATGTCGGGCTGGATGTCGAGATGCTGCACGCGACATTCCGTCGCGTTCTCCAGCACCGGCTTGAGGTCGTCGACCGTGCGCGGGAAGCACTGGCCCTCGGCGGCGAGACGGTGTGCCGCGAGCAGCCGGTGCACGGTGCGCACGGTGGCCCGGTCGGTCCAGTGCGTGCTGATGCCCGCGTAGCCGGCCTCGGCGATGCGACGGATCTGCTCCTCGAGCGGCAATTCGACGCCGTCCGGGTGACGGCGCTGCATGGCCCAGAGCGATTGGAAGAACAGCAGGTCCTGCATCGCGGCTGACCTCGAATTTGCAATACCGGGCGTCACATCCGGCAATCGCGGCCGGGTCCGGGCGACGCGTCCGCGATCATCGCACCGCTCCGGCCCGCTCCCAATCCCGGGCGGCTGCGCCGCGTCGGTCACCATCCCGTGCGATCCCGTGCCGGCGATTGACACGCGGCCAGGCGGAGTGAAACCGTCTCCCCGACGCGCATGCGGCCCGCCGGGTCACCTGCGCCTGCCGGTCGGTCGCGGCACGCCAGCGCCGCCGGGCGACCGCCTCCCTTTTCCTAGTTGACGGATAGGAATTAGCCGCCTAGGCTTCCTCCTGCGCCTGACATGACCACGACAGGGAGGATGTCCTTTGACAACGGGTCACGCTCACCGCATCACGATCTCGCCCGCCGGGGATGGCGTCATTCTGGCGATGTGGCCGAACGAAGCCGTCGCGGATCACTGGCCGCTGGCCTTCCGGCACCTCTCCCGCGTCGAGGCGGAGATGCTGCTGCAGCGGCTCGGCCGTTCGCTGCGACCGGCGCGCGATCGCGCCGGACATGATCCGGATCTCGTGGCTCTCGCGCGCCACGCGCACTGACCCCGCGCATGCATCTCGAATCGACGGCGACCACGAGATCGGCGCCACGTCGTGGCGGGCTCGTGGGATGGCTGCGGCCCCGTGCCGCTTGCGTCGGCGCCGCCGCCGCGCTGCCCGATGCCGGACAGGGTCATGCGATCAACCTGCAGGGCCAGGTGGTCGGGCTCGCCGTGCCGCACAGCCTCGGCTTCCGCTTCGTCTCCCTCGATGCCAGCGTCCGGGAGATGCACGGCAGTATCTGGCCCACCTTGCGGCATCTGAGCCAGGCCGCCGCGGATTGCCGTTTCGCATCGCTGCGGGCCGGCGGCTCCGGCCGGATCGCGCGCGGACCGACCGCCCGGCGACGCTAGACCGCGATCGCCGGAGGTCGAACGACCGACGGCGTGACGCGGGCGACCGTGGCGAGCTGAAGCCGATCGTCCCGATCGGGGACGGTCCGCAGGATATCGATCCGAGCTTCGCGGCGCAGGCGCGATGCCGGCTCGCGCGCGAAGCGGACGTCCGCGACGACGCGGTGGCGCCCGACGACGACCGGCTCGGCCGCGGCGCGCGACCCGATACCGATATCCGGCGAGGCGGCTGAAGTAAGGCCGACTCCTCCGGGCATGTCAGCGCGATTGGTCATGCCAATGCGGGCGCTCTGCTGCCGCCGAAACCGGTTCGCCAGTCGGAGGCCTCAGCCAGGAGCGAGCGACCAGCAACCGCACCTGACTTGCGCGCGCCGCCGGCTGGAAGAGCGAGAGATCGCGCGCAGCCGGACCTCTCCCATCACCGACCCGGCCGTGCGGTCTATCCCAACCTTAGCGCGAACAATGGCGCTCAATATGAACTTGTGGCTTGCACTCGGCGGGATGTTCTCGTAACGTGCTGCAACTCACGCCGTTGCGAGCATTCACCGGGCAGAGGCTGCGAGCGGATTGATCCAGACGCCACGCTCTGCCGTGCCCGGCCTTCGGCGGCCCCCACCCTGCCGGCAGGTCGCCGGACTGCCCGACGCGCCGTTCCGGCCGGCGCTCCGGGGCACTCATCCCGGCGACCGCTTCCTGGTTGCGTCATCGGCCGGCCGCGGACGTCCGTCATGAGCAAGCTGCACCTGGTCCCGCCGCACCGGCCCCCATCGGGCGTCAAGGCCGATGAGGCCGGCGAGGGACGCGGAGATGCCGCCGCCGGCGGCCCAAGCCCGCTCGAGCGGCGGCTGGCGGCGGTCGAGGCGGAGAACCAGGTGCTGCGGACCGTGCTGGAGAATGTCTCGCAGGGGGTCTGCTTCTTCGACGGCGCGGGCCAGCTCACCGCCAGCAACCGCCCCTATGCCGAGCTCTACGGATTGCGCGCGGACCAGATCCGTCCCGGCATGACGCTGCCCGAGATCCTCGGCCTGCGGGCGGAGATCGGCACCATGCCGCCGATGAGCATCGATGAGTACATGGCCTGGAGCCGCGGGCGCGAGAGCGAGACGCCCGGCACCGCGCGGACGCTCAGGCTGCGCAACGGCCATACCATGTTCATCCGCAACCATGCGCTGGCCGGCGGCGGCTACGTCTCCACGCACGAGGACATCACCGAGCGCTGCGAGGCGGAGGCGCAGATCGCCTTCATGGCGCATCACGACCCGCTGACCGGCCTGCCGAACCGTGCGCGCTTCAATCAGCAGGTGCTGCAGCGCCTGGCGCGGGCGGCGCATGGCGAGGCGACGGCGATCCTTTTCCTCGACCTCGACAACTTCAAGACGGTCAACGACACGCTGGGGCATCCGGTGGGCGACGCGCTGCTCTGCGCCGTCGCCGACCGGCTGCGCCGGGTCACGCGCAGCGTCGATTCGGTCGCCCGGCTCGGCGGCGACGAGTTCGCCATCCTGCAGAGCGAGGTCGATTCGCGCCTCGACTGCGCCGCGACCGCGCGTCGCATCATCCGCGAACTCGGCCGCCCGTTCGACATCATGGGGCATCACGTGGTGATCGGCGCCAGCGTCGGGCTCGCCCTGGCGCCGGCCGACGGGTACGCGCCGGACGATCTGCTGAAGCGCGCCGACATGGCGCTGTACAGCGCCAAGGCCGATGGCCGCGGCTGCTTCCGCTTCTTCGAGCGCGAGCTGGAAACGCAGATCCAGGCGCGGCACCGCACCGAGCTCGACCTGCGCGAGGCGCTGGCGGCCGGGCAGCTCGACATCCACTACCAGCCGATCATCAACGTCGAGTCCGGCCGCATCATCGCCTTCGAGGCGCTGGTGCGGTGGCACCACCCGAACCGCGGACTGGTGCTGCCGAACGAGTTCATCCCGCTCTCCGAGGATATCGGGCTGATCCAACCGATCGGCGACTGGGTGCTGCACCGCGCCTGCCGCGACGCGATCGGCTGGCCGCCGGAGATCAAGGTCTCGGTCAATGTCTCGCCGGTGCAGTTCCGCACCCATTCCGTGGTGCCGAGCGTGGTGGCGGCGCTGCGCGAAAGCGGGCTCGCACCGGGGCGGCTGGTGCTGGAGATCACCGAATCGGTCATGATCGAGGACATCGTCACCGCGGTCGCGACGCTGCGCGAGCTGAAATCCTACGGCATCGGCATCTCGCTCGACGATTTTGGCACCGGCTACTCCTTCCTCAGCCACCTGCGGAGCTTTCCCTTCGACAAGATCAAGATCGACCGCTCCTTCATCGCCGAGCTGGGACAGAAGCCCGACTGCACCGCCATCGTCCGCTCGGTGACCGGGCTGTGCCGCAGCCTCAACCTCGAGGCGACCGCGGAGGGGGTGGAGACGGAAGCGCAAATGCAGCTTCTGCGCGACGAGAAATGCACCGACGTGCAGGGCTTCCTGTTCAGCCGGCCGAGGCCGGCTGCGGACATCCCGGCGATCCTGGCGCAGTTCGGCCAGGCGCCGGCAGGGCCCGGTCCGGCGCGGGCGGCACCACTGCCGCCTCCCGCCTGAGCGGCGGCGCCGGCGCGGTCAGCCGCCCGGCGGCAGTCCGGCCGTCATCGGGCCGGCGGAGCCGGCAACATGGTCTCCCGCGGCCTGCGCCCAGGCCGGCCGCCCGGTGAGTTCGCGAACCAGCCGGGCGAGAAGCGGCGGCGCGAAGGGTTTGGGCAGCACGCATTCCTGACCGCCCGGGAGCCGCGCCGCGGCCGCCCCCATCGCGCTGCTGGCGTAGACGATGCCGATGGTCGGGCGCCGGCGGCAGGCCTCGCGCGCCGCCGCCCAACCCGGCAACGGCGGACAGGTCCAGGGATCGGCCACCATGACGGCCGGGTCGGGCAGCCAGGTGAGCGCCGCGGCGGCCTCCTTCCCGTCGGCCGCCTCGCGCACGGCAAATCCCTCCTCGCGCAGGAACGCGGCGAGACTCGCCCGCACCAGATCGTCGCCGTCCAGGACCAGTACCGTGCTCCGTCGCATCACCGACACACTCGAACAATCGCGGCACAGCGCTCTGCCCCGTCCCGGGGTTGCGCCGTGTCGCGGGGCTGTGAGCGATCAGGTCTCGGCGCGCGGGCCGGGCAGCCGGGCGATGAAGCGGGTGGTGCCGGCGCTGCGGTCGAGCTCGAGCGT
>Ga0335074_10007068_pt1 | contig 15562 bp, 12 predicted proteins | sample Lox_Sample_23_FD_206715 | JGI IMG/M metagenome (GOLD analysis project Ga0335074, IMG submission 206715) | Soil microbial communities from Loxahatchee National Wildlife Refuge, Florida, United States - Lox_Sample_2.3 | ecosystem: Environmental > Terrestrial > Soil > Wetlands | place: USA... | reverse complement strand
CGCCACTCATCTCCTGCGCGGTACTCGCGCAGGCTCTCGAATTCTCTGCCGTAACCGCGTTGCCGCTTGAGCCGCTTCTCGAGTTCTATCTGCCGGCTGCGGATCAGATAGATGCGCAGCTTCTGCGCTTCCTCGATGTTGGGATAGACGCGCACCGTCTGGCCCATGGGCGCGCGCGCCCAGCGCTCGGCGAAAAGAAACGGGCTCGCGTAGCGCAGCCAAACATCGCCGAAACGCGCATCGCCGCGCGATCGCGGTTCGATGGGATACGACCCGCTGCCGGAGCTTCGGCCGCGCGCGGAAAGTTCGATGCGCGGAAGCTGGCTGCAGAAAGTCTCCGGAGCTTCGTCGATCACCTTGGCGGAAATCGACGTGCTCGACGCGTTACGTATCTCGATCCCGACGCTCGTCGGGTTCGCGAGTCCCAGCGGCTCGCTCCAAATCCTGTGCACCTCGATCTGCGCGGGCTTCGGAAGCAAACTCAGGTCCCACGCCCAAAGGGCCACCGCGATAACGTCCCACAGTGCCATCGCATAGAGAAACCGTGGCTCGCGCCACGCTGGCGCAATCCATACGAGTCCTATGAAAAGAAAAAGGAAGAATCGGCGGCCGAACGCAACCGGAATGCGCCCGACGCTTCGCGCTTGCGCGACGACATTCCCCGGAACGAGGCGCCTTTCCGCCATTATTTTGGTATGGCGATCCCGGCAACCACTTCCGCCACCACTTGGTCCGGCGTCACTCCCTCGAGATCGGCTTCCGGCTTGAGGATCATGCGATGGCGCAGAATCGGCGGAGCGATGCTCTTCACGTCGTCGGGAATCAGGAAATCGCGGCCCTCCATCGCGGCCGCCGCTTTGGCCGCCAGCATCATGGCGATTGCCGCGCGCGGGCTCGCTCCAAGGCTCACGGCGGCGGAATTTCGCGTCGCGCGAACGATCGCGACGATGTAGTCGAATAGCTTCGGCTCCACGCGAACTCGCCCGGCCTCCGCGCGCGCCGCCGTCAGCGTTTCCGTCGCAACCGGTTCCAGCCCCATGCGGTCAAGATTCCTCGCCTCGAATCCGCCTTGATATCGCGACAGAATTTCCGATTCCTGCGTGGCTTCGGGATACCCGATGCGAATCTTCATCAGAAAGCGGTCGAGTTGCGCTTCCGGCAGCGGATACGTGCCCTCGAATTCCACCGGGTTCTGCGTCGCGAAAACGGAAAACGACTGCGAGAGCGGATAGCTCGTGCCGTCGATCGTCACCTGCTGTTCTTCCATCGCCTCGAGCAGCGCCGATTGCGTGCGCGGGGGCATGCGGTTGATTTCGTCCACGAGCATGAGGTCCGTGAAGATCGGGCCGCGATGCAGCCGGAAGCTTGCCGACGACGGCTCGAAAATATTGCCGCCCAGAATGTCCGCGGGAATCAGGTCGGGCGTGCATTGTACCCGCTGGAATTGCAGCCGGAAAATGTGCGCGAGCGACTTCACTGCGAGCGTCTTGGCGAGGCCCGGCACGCCTTCGACGAGCGCGTGGCCTCCCGTGACCACCACCAGCAATAACTGGTCGAGAGCGTCATCCTGGCCCACGATGATCTTGCCGAATTCCTTTCGAACGTGCGAGGCCAGCGCGGCCGCGTTCATTTCCATCAGGTCGTCTCCTGTTTCTTGTGCCGCGCGGATTCGATGCGATCCGAATAGTCGTGCAGCTCCCGCACCAGTTCCAGGGCCTCTTTTTCGTCGAGGTTGATGCTCCGCATGGCTCGCTCCGAGCGGGCGAGTGTATCGAGAAGCGCTTCTTCGGGCCAGCCAAATCGCCCGGCCGCCGCGTGCGCAATTTCCGGAAGCTTCGCTTTCGTGGTTACGCCAAGCTTTCGAGAAAGTGACGTGCGGAATCGCTGGTACGCCACGCCCACTGCCGACGGCGAAGCGTGCGCCGACTGATAGAGATCGCCCAGCGTTTCCACGAACTCGAGCGGCGAAAGCCTCGATTCCACGGCCGGAATTCGCGCCGGGCCCGATCTGCGGGAGAACGTGAACACCGCGGCAAGAAACACGAGCCCGATTTGCAGTCCCGCCCAGGGCAACGGCGTCTCCGCAAGATAGGACGTCAGCGTGGCTCGCGCGCCATGGAAGTATTCGTCCCAAAGAATGCGCGACGGCGGCGGCCCCACCGCGTTGAGGAAGAACGCCAGATTGCCTTTCTCGCGGATCAAGCCGTTCGAGAGCGGCGATGACGACGCCCACCAGATCACTTCGCCGCGGCCAAGATGGTACGACACGACCACGGGCTTCCCCGCCGTACCGTACACCGCGAGTTGCGACGGCCCATGGCCGCTCCAATCATCCGGCGCGATCATGGTGATTTCCGGCGCGTTGCGCGTGAGCGGCGAAGGCGTCAGCGCTGAAAATGTTTTTGAGCGTAGGTCCCAACTGGGCACCTCAACAGCCGACGCGTCCGGGACCAGGTTAGCCGCCGCGCCGCCCAGCGCGAGCACGCGTCCTCCGCCCAAAACGAAGCTGCGAATCGCCATTTTTTCATCGATCGACGCGTCTTCGAACGGCTCCGCGACAATCAGAACTGTGCCTTGCGGATCAGAAGGCAATTCCTCGGGGGCTTTCTCCCAATGTTCCGCGTCATATCCCAGGCGATTCAGCAATAGAAACGCCGCCTTCCCGCCGGCCCATTCCGACGAATAGCTGGAAGGATAGCCAATCGACTGCTGCGCGGGTGCGGGAGCCAGCGCAAACGTCAGCGCCAGCAGCACCACCATCGCGATCCCGGCTCCGATCAGGAGGCGGCGATCGCCGGCGTCGAGGGAGGCAGGCATCCGAGTTTCTCCAACTGCTGCATCGCGTCGCTCCAATCTGTTTCCGTGGCCGAGCGATAGCCGTACCACACCAGCTCGAAGCGTCGCGTCAAGTGCGCGAGCGGCGCGTAGTCGCCGCTTTCCCGGCGGATCAGTCGCAGAGATTCGCGCGGCGTTCTCGCGCGATCCTGCGGCAGACGGTGAACCTCCTCGAGCCGCATCACGCCGGACCAGTATGCTCCATGAATCGCGGCGCGGTAGTCGCCGCGCTCAGCCGCGGCTCGCGCGTTCCGCAGCCAATCTCGCCAACCGCCTGCCGGCCGCGAAGCGCCGTCGAGGTCCATTTCAGGCTGCTTTCCAGCGCGAAGCGAAGCGCGCACCGCCCAGAGCGCCAGGAGCAGCGCGGCCAGCAAAATCAAAGTCCACGCGATCACGTTTCCGATGGCGCGCCCGTGGCGGAAATGATCGACGATCCAGTCGATCTTGCGGTCGATCCACGCGTAGAAGCGCGCCTTGAGGATGTCGTACCACGAAGGTCCGCGCTGGCCCTGAAATTCTTTTGCGCTCAGGATGTGGTCTAGCTGGGCGCGCGACTCTTGCAAGTTCGAAGCGTTCGACTGATCTTCTAGGCTCACCGCAGCCGCTCGCAGTGCGGCAAGGTGCTGCCGGGTTTCGACGAGCAGCGGGTTCTTTGCAGGCGTGTCTGCGCGCAGCGCGGCCAGCGCGCTGGTCAGCCAGCCCGTGCTGACCGTGTAGGTTTGCCCGCCATCCGCTACCGACCATTCCGCGGGCAGTTCCGCGCGAAGATTGCGATAGGCTGCCGGATCACTTTGATGGTTATTCAGGACAGCCGAGCACCGGTCGAGTTCCGCGGCGTACTCCCGCAGGGTGAGAGGCCGGTTTGTTGACGCCGGGGATTGGCCAAAGACGGCTGGCGCGAGAAATGTCAGAATCGCTGCGAAGATCAGCTTCGAAGCCGCGCGTTTCACGCTCGTTCCCAATGGACGATTGGCCTCACGCCGGCGACACCGTTCCGGCGGTGGGCGCGGGCTGGCCGAGCGACGACATCATGAACTGCAGATCGAACGCTTCCTTGCGGATGCGGGTGTCGTAATACAAAAGCACGGTCACGATCAGCGAGATCGGCCCGGTCACCGCGCTTCCAATCGCTCCCGCGATCGCCGTGCAGGACGCAAGCCACAACGGCAAATGGCCTCGCGCCGCCGCCACCATCGTCGCGATCGTAAAAGGTCCCTGAAAAAGGAAAACCCCCACGTACGCGATGATTGCCGCGACAAGCAGCGCCAAAAAAATATGTCCCCGCCGCCCGCGCGTCAGAAAAACGCTCCGCCGGATCGTCGCCATCACCCCAAGGTCTTCGATCATCAGCACGGGAATCGAAATCGCGTAGCGCAGCGCGAACCACACGCAAAACGCGAGCGCGATCAGATAGAAGACCATAAAAACAAGAAACATCGCGGCCACCACGAGAGGGTTGCGCGTTCCCGGCGTACTCAGCGCAATGAGCGCAATAAACCCGCCGCCTACCGCCATCACCGCGAGTAGGACGCCGATTACACGGAGCGCGATATTGGCAACTACGCCCATCAGCTTCCAGTATTTCGCCCGGATTTTCGCATACGACCCGCGAACCGTCGATGTCTGTCCGAGATATGACTCCGCCACGGCGCAAGTCGCGGCTCCCACCGCAATCGAGTAGACGATTCCGAAAACCAGCATCATTGCGAAGTAGCCCGCGACCAGGCCGACGATGTAGCCGGCCGACGGCAGCGTGGGCGCCCGCCCCGGAGTGACGTTCATGAACGAACTTTGGAGGCTGCTGATCAGAATCTGTGCCGGCACCACGAACGCTGCGGGAATCGCCATGATACCCACAAAAATCCAGAAGTGGCTGCGATACAAAGTGAATGTCCGGTCAAGAAGCTCCCCCAGACTGAGCGGCCTCAGTTCGACAGTCTCCACGCACCCCTCCAGGTGAGACTACAACACGACGCGTGAAGCCATATAACCATAGGGTAACGCCCGAATCAATATGCCGCCGCGCGCCTTTTGATCTATAGTTACACGGCTCATGACAACCAAAGCGCGCCTTGTGCCCCTCGCCGCAATCCTCTGCGTAACCGCCTTCTCCGCTCCCCCTTCATCGGCTCAGGCGCCCGACGGCGCCGCCATCTTTCATCAGAAATGCGCGATGTGCCACGACAATCCCGCCGGCCGCGTCCCGTCGCGGGAAATGATCGCCTCGTTGCCGCCCGATACCGTTATCTTCGACCTCACCTTCGGCGTCATGCAGCCGCAAGGCCTCGGCTTGAGCGCCGACGAAATCGCCGCCGTCGCAACGTTTTTGACGGGCAAGTCCTCCACTCCCGGCGTGCAACCAAGCCCGCAAGCGAATCTCTGCGCCCGCCCCGCTCCTCCGATTCGAATTGAAGGCTCGATGTGGAATGGATGGGGCCACGACATCGAAAATTCACGCTACCAGCCGGAACCCGGCATCACGGCTTCAGAGGTCTCGAAGCTGAAAGTGAAATGGACGTTTGCCTATCCTGGCCCGCTCGTCGGCACTCAGCCGACCATCATCGGCGATCATCTCTTTCTCGGCGCCACGAATGGCCTGATCTATTCGCTGAACGCGAGGACAGGCTGCACCTACTGGACCTTCCAGGCCGAGTCCGACGTGCGCGGATCGCTAAGCGTCGGCCCGTTCGGCGACCCGCAGGACGAAAAGTACGCCGTGTATTTCGCGGACTTGATGAAGGCGTCGGCCTACGCCGTGGACGCGGCTTCCGGCAAGCTGCTTTGGAAAACGAAAGTTGGCGATCATCCGCTCGCGCGCATCACAGGTTCGCCCGTTCTCTACGGCGACCGCCTCTACGTCCCCGTCTCTTCGCAGGAAGAGGGCTACGGAGCAGTCTCAACCTATCCATGCTGCACTTTCCGCGGCAGCCTCGTGGCGCTCGATGCATCCACCGGCAAAATTCTGTGGAGGACCTACCCGATTCAACAAGCTCCACAACCATTCAAGAAAACTTCCGCCGGCGTGCAAATGTACGGACCGGCAGGCGCCGCAATCTGGTCGGCTCCCACGATCGACGTCGCGCGCAAGCTGATCTATGTCGGCACCGGCGATTCCTTCACCGATGTTCCGACAACCGCCACCGATTCGATCGTCGCAATGGATCTGGAAACGGGAGCCATCAAGTGGGTGATGCAGGCGACCGCAGGCGATAACTATCTCTTCGGCTGCGTCGCCGGCAAAGGTATCTGCCCGGATCCCGTCGGCCCCGACTACGATTTCGGCGCGTCCCCGATTCTTCGCGCCCTGCCCGATGGCAAGCAGATCATTCTCGCCGCGCAGAAGTCCGGCGCAGCCTTCGGGCTTGATCCCGACGATCGAGGCAAAGTCCTCTGGAAGGTGCAGACCGGTCCCGGCGGCATGGGCGGCGGCACTCAATATGGCTTTGCCGCGGACGATACCGCAGCGTACGTCCCCAACGGAAATCGCTCGGACAGCAGCCTCAGCGCGCTAAAAATCACGGGTGGGTCGACGCTCTGGCACAAGCCCGCGCCTCCGGGCCAGTGCAGTTGGGGCAAACAAGGTTGCAGCGGGGCGGAATCCGCCGCCGTCACCGCGATCCCCGGCATCGTCTTCGCGGGATCGCAGGACGGGCACCTTCGCGCCTACGCCGCGCGCGACGGCTCAATTCTGTGGGATTTCGATACAGCGCAGACCTACGACGCCGTCAACGGCGTAACCGCGCACGGCGGCTCGCTCGGCACCGAGGGTCCGGTGGTCGCAGACGGAATCCTCTATGTGGTTTCTGGCGAGGGCCGCTTTACCGGGCATCGCGGCAACGCGCTTATCGCCTTCACCGTCGGCGGAAAGTAACGCTTTCCCGCCGCAGGTCAGCGCATTTTCAGCGGCTGGGAGCGGGCGTACGCGCAGGCTCGGATTGCACCGCCGATTGATAGACGCTCGCGATTCTCCAGCGCCCGTCAGGCTTCCTGCACATCGCCATGCCTTGCCCGTGCAGCCGCTCGTTCTCCGATTCGATCGTGAACTCGTATTCGTACCAGACGGCGTCATCGATCTGGTGGAAGTCGCTTTCGTGAATCTCGAGTCGTGCCCGAGGCTCGTGGTGAAAGAAGTGGTCTCGGAAATAGTCCACCACTCGTTCTCGGCCGTGAAGTTCCTCGTTCGCGGCGTACAGCGCAATCTTCGGGTCCAGGCAATCAGCAAACTTGTCTTCGTTCGAGTCATTGAATGCTTTCGTGCATCGCTCGATGTCCGCCTGCACCTCGGACGCCAGCTCGGTTTCGCGCTCGTCCTCCACCGTGTTGACATGCACTACGCTCCGTTTCAGGTCAACGGTCGCGCCAACCTTCCGCAACAGGTCCACGCCGAGGATACCGTCGATTTTCCCTCCGCACGCTTTTCCAATCTCGGAGAGATTGATGGCCGGCAATTTCAGATCCAGTATTCTCGTTCGCCCTACCACCAGCTCCGGAATGGTCACTTCCCTCGCGCTGGTAGCCAGTGTGCCTCTCCAGGAAGTCACGCGGATGTCCGTCGACTCGCCTTGTGCGAATGACTCGAGGTTCAACATCGAGGTTGCTGCAGTGTCCACCAGAAACCACGCCTGCCGCCCTGCTGCTTCGACCTGAATGACCGGCAAGGTGTCACAGCGCCCGAGCGGAATCTCCTGGCCGTGCGCCGCTCCCGCTGCGGCCATAGCGGCGAAAAGAATCGTCGACAAAAGGAGTGGCCGCAAGAATCTCCCAATGTGCCTCCTCAGGCCGTTTTGGGCAGACGAAGCAACCGGCGCCGTCCAGGGCGTCGAACTCTTGCGCGCGCCGAAAAGCCTGCGGTATCTCATGGCCGAATGTCTGGCCGCGGAGCATACCATATAATACGAACGGTCGTGCTATTTAATTCCCCGTGCTACACTCTTTCCGTGCCCAAGACCGCCGCCCTCTCCCTTCGCAAAAGGGCCCCCCGCCGCCAAGCTCGAGGCTTGCATACCCGCCAAGCCATCCTTGCGCGTGCCGTGGACATCGCCTCGGTCCAGGGTCTCGAAGGTCTCACCGTCGGCTCTCTCGCCGCGCAGCTGAAAATGAGCAAGAGCGGGCTCTTCGCTCATTTTGGTTCCAAGGAAGACCTGCAGCTCGCGACGATCGAGTTCGCCCGGGACATCTTCATCAAAGAGGTCACGTTGCCCGCGCTCACCGCTCGCAAAGGGATGCCCCGCTTGTGGGGATTGCTTGAGCGCTGGATGAATCTGGTCGAGAAGCAGGTTTTCCAGGGGGGCTGTTTCTTCACCGCTGCCAGTTTCGAGTTTGATAGCCGCCGCGGTGCGGTGCGCGACCGCATCGTTGCCATCATGCATGAGTGGATTGGCGCGATTACGCGTGCCGTCTACGAAGCGCAGAAAGCCGGCCACCTCGACCGTAAAGTGGACCCTTCACGGCTGGCGTTTGAAATTCATGCCGTCTCCATGGGTGCGCATTGGGCGCATCAGTTGCTTGACGACAAGCAGGCCTATCCCCGCGCGCGCACGACTCTGCTCGAAAAATTGCGGAGCGTCAGCACGCCGGAATGCCCGCATTTGCCGTAGGGTTGCGTGCCAACCCATCCTTGCTTCGCCGGGAAGAGCGGCATATATAGGCGGTGAAACGCGGAGGTGCGCGATGGTCTCTCTGAGTCAGTATATGTCGCAGTACGATCACGAGCACACCAACCCCTGGAATAAGCGGCTGCATGGAATCGGGATCCCGGTGATTCTGGCGGGAATCGTTCTGCTGGCGCTGCTGCACTGGCGAGTCGGCCTCTCGCTTTTCATCGGCGGCTGGATACTTCTCTTCCTCGGCCATCGAATCGAAGGGAACAAGCCCGCGTTTTTCCAGGGCGTGATCTATTTTCTTGTCGGGCCGATTTGGGTGGCCAAGGAAATCGTGGACTCATGTGCCGCGACGCTGCGGCCCCACGTTCGCCGGACACGCGCCCGTTCTGACTCGCGAACGGACTAGCAGCCACCGAGCGATCTCACAGCCACCGCAGCTATTCCCACCCGGTCGGCGCCTTGTAGGTCCCGGTGACAATCACCGCCGTGATTTCGCGAATCTTGCGATCTTGCACCTTGAACAGCTCTGCGATCTTCGTGCTGTTCGGCCACTCCGAAAACGCGCCCATCTTCATCATCCCGTGTCCCGGCACGTTGACCGTCTGCTGCGAGCCCGGATGATTGAATTGCACGAGTGCAAGCACCAACCCTCGCTCGCGATCGACGATCGGAAACCTCCGCGGGCTCACCGACTGGATGTACGTGAAAATTTTCGTGCTGAGTTGCTCTCCGCAGCTCATCGCGCCGAGCCGTGACGCCGCCGTCGACGGGCAGGTTTGCACTCCGTTTTCGATTCGCACGCAATCCTTGTCGAAAGGCACGATATCGCCGTTGCCCTGCTCGATTCCGTCGAAATACTTGTTCACGATCGACACCATTTCTTCGCGCGAGGGCCGATCCGCCTCGGGCACAGGCTCCAGGAAAATCGCCGGTGGTGTCGTCAGGTTGTTTGTGTTCAGTAGCGAGGTCGTCTGTTTGCGCGCGACGAGCGTCTCGACTTCCGTAATCTCGCGCTTCACCACCTTCAGCCGCACCAGCAGAATCGCCGGCGTGCCGTTTTCCTGGATCAGCGCGTACGCACCCACGCCGCCCGTCTCCGGCTCGGCAAATTCGAGCTTGTAACCTCCCAATCCCGTAATCGTCGCCCACAGGGCGTCGCCGAGCTTCAATCGCGCGCCATCCTCGGTGAATTTCACGTTCTTCGCTACGGGCAGCCGCGAAGGATCGTGCGCGACCAGCGCCTTGAGGTACTGATCGGCGAACCCGTTCAGGCAATCGCGATCGCAACTCCCTGCAGCCGCGGCTGCGGCCGTTGAATCGCCGGATGCTTCCAATCTGCTCGCTGTCAGATGCGCGCTGCCAATCAACAAGGCCGCGACGCAGGCGCAACCTAAGAGTGCCCTCTTTATGTTCATGGAACCCCCGTTCCGTGGCCGAGCGGGGCTCTCAGGACATTGGAGCCCAAGAGCCTTCGCCCGCTTCCCCCTGGTGAACTCAGCTCTTTCGATTCCTTCGCGGGACCGGCGCTAGAATTGCGGCTGATCGGACATCGAAGCGTCCCAGCCGCTCCATCCCGATCCCATCCCGTAGGGGGATTGCGTCAGCACCGCCTCGATCTGGTGCAATTGCCCGCCGAAGACTTTGAAAACCTCCGCGATCTCCCATGTAAACGGCGTGGTCGGCCCGGCGGTCACCTTCTCGCCTGTGGGCGTTTCGAAGTTGCGCGTGTCGCCCGCCGAGTGGTCGAAAAAGCAGAAGGCAAAGACGATGCCGCGTTCCTGGTCGACAATCAGAAAGCGCCGGTCGCGAATCCGCGTAACAAAATGCAGCAGCCCCGACTGGAACTGGTCCTTGCACGACCACGCCGCAGAATACATCGTCTGGTGCAGCGCCGGGTCGTATCGCGGCGATGGAGCCGGCCGCGGCTGGCCGCCCGCCGTCGTTCCCCCCATCGGCGTGGGGTTGTTCGTCGTCTGCATGCCGTTCTCGAGGCGGTTGCAGTCGTCCGCGAAGAACGAATAGTCGTGCTTCCCGTCGTCCTGCTGCATGCCGGAAAAATACTTGTTCGCGGTCATGATCAGATCGATTCGCGGCACCCGCTCCGCCGGAGGCACATCTTCGAGAAACGGCTCGCGTGGCTTCCCCATCTTCTCGAGGTTCTGCGCGCCGCGCACCGCCATGTCGCCGCGCGCGATGATCGTTTCCACTTCGGAAATTTTGCGGTCGTAGATTCGAAGTCGCAGCGCAATGATCACGGGATCGCTGCCGTTATTGCGCGCCGCTTCGAACATCGTCCCCAGAAAACCCACTTCGCCCGCCTGCGGGTCATCGGTATAGAACTTGTAGTTCCCGCGCTTCACCGCGCTCCGCCAGAATCCGTCGCCAAGCCTCAGTTGCTGTCCGTTTTCGGTGAATTTCACCCAGTTGGTCACGGGGATCCGCGAAGGATCGTGCGCCACCACGGCGTCCAGATACTGGTCGACGAAACCGTTCAGGCACTCCCGATCGCAGGTTGGCGGGTTCACGGAGGCTTGCGCGGCCTTCGAGGCCGCTCCCGCCATTCCCGGGCACACCATCGCAACCGCAAGCAACAAAATTCCGATCAAACCCATTTCAGTCTTTCGATTCATGATGCCCCCCTGGGCCCAAATCTCGCGCGGGCATGTATATCAGAAGCGTTTTGCCCCCGCAACCTGGCAGTGGACGGTGCATTCGACGCTGGGGAGCCGCGTCACTTCGCGCCGGAACTTAGCCGGTAGCCGGAGTGAGCAGTAACTTACGAGAAAAACGCTTCCCACGGATGAATCATGAACGAGCTAGGGATTGGATTGCGACGCCTGAATGGCGTTGTTGGTCGTGCCGGACAGCAAATTGTAGTAGATTTGTTCCCCGCCCACCTGGGTCGCCGTCGGAACCTGGTTATCGACCACAATCCCGCTCGTGCCGCCAGTAGCCGGGAACCCGGTGGTCGGCGTGCCGGTCGTGCCGGCGCCCAGGACATCGTAGTTCAGCAGGCAAGCCGATGTGCATGTTCCCACGGTCGAATTGGCCTCTACGCTCGTGAACATCCAATCCTGAATAACCTGCGCCGCGGTGCCGGCGGGATACTTGGTGCCCGCCGTCGTGCCAAGGCTCCCCCGCGTCACCGTCACGGAACTCACCCCAACCGCCGTGATTTTCATGATCTCGGAACCCACCAGGAGATAATCGTTGGGTGCCGTCGTGCTCATCCCCGAGACCGAAGCCACAGGTATCGTTGTTTGGGTCGCGGAAGTCACGCCCGTGCTATTGATCGTCGTCGCCGTCGATACGCTCTGGAATTCCGTCATCGGCGCGCAGGTCGAGGCGGTGCCGACTGTGCTCACAGGCGTGTTGTAGACGTTCACGGTCGGCGTCGTAATCGTCGCCAGCGGGATCTGGTAGATCGTCCCGTTTTCGCAGGTGTAGATATTTCCCGTCGTTCCGGATCCTACATAATATTGGAAGTCGAAGCCGCCGGCGCGCATATGTGAGGTGGTCGGGTTGGCCGTGCCACCGTTCGCACCGTTCGGGAAATACACGCCCGTGCCATAGTCGCTCCCTCCTGCGCCGGTGCCCGCTTCGCCCAGGGCGCCAGCCGGGAACACGTTGATGTAGCTGGGATGATTGTGGCCGCCGTCACCGCTATAGCCGATAAAGGTATAAACCTCCTCCGTCGTCCCATCAACGATCGGCGGCTCAAACACGTTGCTCGTGTTGTTCTCCAAGCGGCCTGACGTAGTCACGGCGCCCGGAGGCGACGTCACCAGGAATGTGTGCAGATAGCCGCCTTGATCGGTCACGAAGATTCGGTTGGATACGGAATCATAGATCGGAGAGGTCAGCGCTGGCGGAGTGATCGTACTCGCGGTGACCGGCCAGTTGGTCGTGGTTTCCGCCGGCGTCGTTCCGTTAAACACGCCGGTGAAAAGGTGGACCTTGCCGCCGTTGTCGCCGACGTAGAGAACGTCGGTGTCGTAGTTATAGAACGGCGCAGACGCAGTATCGTTAGGATTGCCGTTGAGTGCGATCGCCGTGAAGCACGGTGCCGTGCACGCGCGATAATTCGCCGCAGTCACCGAGCCGCTTCCCGAGCCGAACGTCGGCGCATTGTACGCTCCGCCCGAGTTCGCCATCTTGAGCAGCACCAGGCTCGCCACGCTGGCATTCACCTGGATGAACGCCACCTGCTTTCCATCAATCGACAGAACGGGTGAAAGATTCGCCACGGCTCCCGTCCCGGTGTTGTAGGCCCAATAAACGGTGGGATTGCTGCTGCCGCAAGCGCCGGTACCCGTGCCGACGTAGAGATTGTTGAACGCAACGATGGTCGCCTGCGTCCCCGATCCCGCCGCTCCCGTGGGATACACCACATAGTCGCTGCAGCTCGCCGTCAGCGTCGAGAACGGATACTTTGCGGGATAGTGGCCGTCGGCGAGGCCGGTCCCGCCCAGCGACTCACTCCAGTCTTTCTTAATCTCCGACAAACCCCGCTTCCATCGAACTCTCTCAATAATCCCAACGGGGCCACGGTCGCCAGTGTTCTCCCGGATCCACTGAGACCTATACTCCGCGTCCCAAGACGCCGACCCTCGCACTTGTGCATTTCTCTTTAGCTGTTGAATCACATAGCGCGGGTTGTTGACGACACTCTGCCATCGTGCGTAGCGGTGGCTCTGCATCGCGTCTTGCTCGCTCCCGGGGTCCGAGAAAATTGCGTAATGATGGCTCCAGTCGTCCGGGACGTCTGGGATAGTAGTCCGACTGACGCGAACGGGCGGCGCGCTCTGGCTGTGGACGGGGCCGCAGAAAGCGGCCGCCGAAAGCAACGCTGCACCAAGAAACGACCTCTTCCTCCATGAACCAAACGTCTGCGTCAAGATCCTCTGAGTGTATTCGAGCATCCCAAGTCCTCGGCCGCCTGCGGGTTCGCGCCCGACCGATGCGCCACCCGGCCACACCTGCGTCAGGCTTCTTTCGTCTTGTCAGGGCCCTACACGATGCGGATCGCCTATGCCTCTTGGCCGGCGCAGCTTAGAAGCAATCCACATGCATCTCAAGTTAACCTGCTGCTTTGCCGCGCAGCAATCGCAAACTCCGGCGCGCGCGCCAAAACGCCACTTATCCAAACCGAAAACAGCCCGTGTGTGACTGGCGGGTCGCGCCAAACCACGCAGGCTGTCATCCCGAATCCCCGCCAGCAGCGGGGCGAGGGATCCTCTTTACCACGACTTGCTTGGCACGAACCCAGAACGAGATTTGTCGGTCTTTGCCGAATCTCTACGGTTCTTAGGGGGCCGGACCTTCAGGTCCGACATAAGAAACGACGCGCGCGAAGCGCGCATCCACTGCGCTGCCTCACTCGCAGCATGCAGTGCTTTCCTCAGCGCTCACGAAAGCGAACGCATCCACTGCCCGGCGCAAAAGCGCGAGACTCTTCAGAGGAAACGCCGGCTTGACAATCGATCCGCGCACATTATACACGTGGCACACCAATCGAATCGCACGCACGGAGATAAAGCGATTAACCCACCGGGAGTAAACGTCAGCGATTTCGCGCACGCCCTCCGCCGGCCGACTCAAACAGAGTATTGAAGGTGCACGGCAAGGGCATTCCCGCATTGGCTCACTTGAGCACCTTGAAGCTGGAAAGCATCGGCAAGAAGTACTTTTGGTAGGAAAAATCATTGCCGCCGGCCTCCCGGTCCCAACTGACGAGGAGGAGGCGCCCGCTCGGAAGCGTGCGATACGCAGCGCCCTCCTCCTCGAAGATTTTGCACGGATTCGAACCTGTGCAAACCACCGCGACTTCTCCTTTAAATTGGTTCGTATCGACGGCTACTCTTTTGAGTCCATCGCCGGCGCCAAGCGACGTGTGAAGTTTCACCCAATCGGATGGCGTCGACTGGAGCAGATACCACGAGCCACCGGGCTTGATGTTCCAGTCCTCGATGACGCCACTGGTCCCGGTAATGCGCGCCCCGATGATCGCTCCATCGTCGAAAGAACCTCCTCCTTCTTCCGACTGGCTCGGACCATCCATCTCCAAACCAAACAGCGTGCGGGTTTCCCCGGCATAGGCGGGGCGCTGGCCTCCTGAAGGCGTTTTGCCATAGTTGTCTACGTAGCTGGCGTCAAATTCCCAGTTCGTGGGATAGGCGATCTCAAAGCCGTATTCGGAATTTCGGTAGTGTTTCCAGCTAAGCGTATCCTGTGCGGTGGCGAAAAGGAGCGCGCTGGCGAAGAAAACGACGAAAAGACCGACTGCCATCTTTCGAACCATGGAGCCAGCGTAGCTCAAAAAAGCCCCGTGAAATTTTTCACCGGCGTCGTGTTATTCAGAACGTAAACTGCCAGGGTTTCTTGGACGGTTCGCCGACTACACGTCCTGGCTTATCAAGAGTTAGCCAGATTGATGGAGACAAACCGTCCATTGCGGGCGTACCGTTGTGGTAACTTTGGGAACTAACGAAATGGCCCGCATCAGCCGCGCGGCTGATGCATCTAACCGAGGAGTTGCGGAAGCCCGTCTTCCGCCCAAAAGGAGGATCTCATGAGCACCGCCACGACAGCCCCAACTGCCGCTGTTTACACCATCGACCCGGCCCATTCTGGCGCCGGCTTCAAAATCAGGCATTTGATGATCGCCTATATTCGCGGAGGATTCGGCGGCGTCACAGGCGATGTGATTCTCGATCCCACCAACCCAGCCAACACAAAAATTAAGGCCAGCATCAATGCCACCACCCTGCATACGCAGGATGAAAAGCGCGACGCGCACGTGCGAGGCGCAGAGTTTCTGGAGACCGACAAGTACCCCACCATCACCTTCGTGTCCAAGAAGGTGATGCCAGAAGGCAAAGACCGATGGAAGATCGTCGGCGATTTGACATTGCACGGCGTCACGAAGGAGGCAACCCTCGATGTCGAAAGCGCAGGCGTCGAGTCGAAGGATCCGTGGGGCAATCTCCGCACTGGCGCTGAAGCCACTGCGGTGATCAAGCGCAGCGACTATAACCTGAAATTCAACGCTCCGCTCGAAACTGGTGGCGTGATGCTCGGCGACGACGTGCACGTCCATCTTGATATCGAACTGATCAAGAAGG
>Ga0335074_10007067_pt1 | contig 15562 bp, 16 predicted proteins | sample Lox_Sample_23_FD_206715 | JGI IMG/M metagenome (GOLD analysis project Ga0335074, IMG submission 206715) | Soil microbial communities from Loxahatchee National Wildlife Refuge, Florida, United States - Lox_Sample_2.3 | ecosystem: Environmental > Terrestrial > Soil > Wetlands | place: USA... | reverse complement strand
TCCCTGGCCAAAGTGGCAGGGTCGCACGACACGTACGCGACGCGGCGCAGCCTCGGCCCGGCCGAGAGCAGGTCGATCAGTTTCCGCTCCGCCCCCGTCCTCGGCGGATCGAGCACCGCGAGATCGATCCCTGCCATGCCAAGACGCGCGACGACCATGGCGGCATCGCCGAGATGCACGTGCGCCCATGGCGTCCCGCGCAGGTTGTGCCGCGCGTCTTCCGCGGCCGCCTCGTCAGACTCCACGGCGATCACTGAACCTGAAGGCCCGACCGCGTCCGCGAGCACTCCAGCAAACAATCCAGCTCCGCCAAATAGATCAAGGGCCGACTCGCCCTCGGCCGGCTCGAGCCCGTACAGCACTGCCTGGACCAGGGCATCGGCCGCCCCAGGATGCACCTGCCAGAACCCGGCCGATGCCACCCGCCAGTCCCTGCCCGCAGCCCGCTGCGTAAGGAACGCTGGCGCGGGGCGCGGCTTGCCTCCGCTGACCATGACCGCGCGCTTGCCAGAGGCTGGCGCGACCGCCACGTCGACCGTCCTGGCGCCCGGCCATACCTGCCTGGTGACCTCGGCCCCGGTGACCAGCGGGTGCGCGATCAGGCAATCACTGACGTGCGCGATCTCGTGCGACCTGTGCTTATAGAGCCCGGCACGCCCGTCCTTGCCTACCGCGAACTTCTCCCTGGTCCGCCAGCCGAGCCCGGCGTGATCGCCGGGCAGTTCCTCCACCGTGACGTCGACCTCAAGCCCCGCGATCCTGCGCAACTGCTGCCTGAGCACCTGAGCCTTCAGTTCCCGCTGCACGGCCAGGCTCGCGTGCTGCCAGTCGCACCCGCCGCAGCCGTCCGGCTTGGCATAAGGGCAGGGCGGCCGCACTCGTCCGGGCGCGCTCTGCCTGATCTCGACCGCATCGGCTCTGGCGAACTTGGCTGTGACCTGGGTAATCCGAGCCAGCACCCGCTCTCCGGGTAGCGTGTGCCGCACGAATACGACGAGTTCCCCGTGCCGCGCCACGCACCACCCGCCGTGCGCGACATCCCCGGCGACTACCTCAACAAGGTCACCCGCGGCGACCGCCGCCCCGGCGGCGTCCGCCGCACTACCGTTCTTCACCGCACCCATACTGCCCCGCCTCCGCCCGGGCACGTCAGTCACCCCGGCCGGCCGGACGGGCTGGCCCTGCGCCGGGCCGACGTGGGCGCGGGGAGCTTGCCGCCGGTACGATCATCTGCGTGGACTGGGGCAGCTAGGCCTGGGACCGGTTGCTGGAAAGGCGATCATGCACATCGTCATCATGGGATGCGGGCGGGTAGGTTCGACGATCGCCCACATTCTCGAGGACAATGGCCACTCGGTGGCCGTCATTGACCAGGATGTCGAGGCGTTCCGCAAGCTCAGGCCCGGCTTTCGCGGCACGAAGGTCACCGGCGTGGGTTTCGATCGTGATGTGCTGGTCGAGGCGGGGATCGAGCGCGCGGACGCGTTCGCGGCGGTCAGCAGCGGTGACAATTCGAACGTCATCTCGGCGCGGGTAGCGCGGGAGTCGTTCGGCGTCAAGCGGGTCGCGGCCCGCATCTATGACCCGCGTCGCGCCGAGGTCTACCAGCGGCTCGGGATACCGACGGTGGCCACGGTGCGCTGGACGGCCGATCAGATGCTGCGGCGGCTGCTGCCGGAAGAGGTCGCCACGCTGTGGCGCGATCCCACGGGCGCGATCGTACTTGCGGAGCTGAGCTGCTGCGATGACTGGCTTAGCGAGAAGGTCAGCACGCTTGAGGCGGCGGCGCACGCGCGCATAGCGTTCATCTCCCGCCTCGGTCAGGCGATCGTGCCTACCCCGAACACCGTGCTGCAGCAAGGTGACGTGCTGCATGTGATCGCCAAGGAAGAAGACCTCAACCAGATCGCCTCGGTGTTCGCCAAGCCGGCCGCCCCCGGCGGCAAAACGGGCGGGAAGGGTGGTCACTGATGCGGGTCGCGATCGCCGGGGCGGGCGCGGTTGGCCGGTCAATCGCCAAGGAACTGCTCGAGAACGGCCATGAGGTACTGCTAATCGACAAGAACTCCAAGGCGATCAAGGTGTACAGCGTGCCGAGGGCGGAGTGGCTGCTCGCAGACGCCTGCGAGATCAGCTCGCTAGACGACGCCTCGCTCGAACGCTGCAACGTCGTGATCGCCGCGACCGGCGACGACAAGGTGAACCTCGTCGTGTCGCTGCTGGCCAAGACCGAGTACGGCGTTCCCAGGGTCGTCGCGCGGATCAATCACCCCAACAACGAGTGGCTGTTCAACGAATCGTGGGGCGTCGATGTCGCTGTGTCCACGCCCCGGTTGCTTTCAGCTCTGGTCGAAGAGGCCGTAAGCGTCGGTGACCTGGTAAGGCTGATGACGTTCAGGCAGAGCGCGGCCAGCCTGGTCGAGCTGACGATGCCAGACGACGCGCCGCTTGCCGGGCAGCGGATCGGCTCGATTTCCTGGCCGGCGGACACGGCGCTTGTCGCTATTCTCCGCGACGGGCGGGTCATCGTTCCCAACGCTGACGATCCGCTCGAAGCCGGCGACGAGCTCCTATTTGTCGCCGGCGAGGACGTCGAGGCCGAGCTAGGGGAACTGCTCAGCGGTTCCAGGTAATCACCGGGTCTCGGTGATCTCTGGCCCCCGGGTGAACGGGTCTGGCAAGTACCAGTCCGGATGGTCTTCCTGCTGTGCCAGGTGCTCTTCGAACGCCCGCCTCATTTCTTCAGGCAGCCGGATCTCGAGCTGTTCGCGCGGCGGGGCAGGGTAGTCGCCGCGCACCACGACAACTTGGGAGAACAGCGCGTTGAACGGCGCGCTCAGCCCGTGGTCGACCGCTGCCGGGCCAGAGATCACGCCGCGCAGGAACCAGCGCGGGCCGTCAAAGCCAAGGAACCTCACGGGCTGGAGCTGGGTGCCTGGCTCTCCTTCCTCGCCGATCGGCACCTGCGCCATCAGCTCAGGCCCGAAAGGTCCGGCCATCTCGTGCGAGTTCCCGCCCGATTCCGTGATGTTGTCGGCGATCTCCTGCCTGACCTCGTCCCAGAGACCACCGCTACGGGGCGCGGCGAACGCCTGCAACTGCATGCCGCTTTCGCCGTGAACCACGGCGACCCAGGCACCCTGTTCCTCGTCGTCGTTGATCTGAACGGTGAAGTCCTCGCGCACGGGGATGAGCAGACTGCCGCAGTCGACCCGTTCCTCAGGCGGATAGTTCTCCGAGATGTCCCACGGCCCAACCTCATCGCTCGGGTCCTGACCAGCCAACCCGGTGTCGGCCAACTCGGTGTCGGCCAACTCGGGGTCGGCCAACTCGGTGCCGGCCAGATCCGCCTCACGCTGCTCGTCGAGCCCAGGTGAGTCCTCGCCATCGCGGCGGCGACGTCGCAACACGCGCCCGCTCCTGCCTCATCGATTACGTCATTGCCGTTAGCCCGGTCGAGCCGTGCCCGCCATCGTTACGGCCAGACCCAGGCAGCTCAGCCACTTCGTGGAAGATCGCTAGCTCAACGCGCTGAATCACTAGCTGCGCGATCCGGTCTCCGCGCCGGAAGCTGACCGGGCTGCTGCTATCAGTATTGAACAGGATCACCTTGATCTCACCACGGTACCCGGCGTCTACGGTGCCCGGCGTGTTGACGATGGTGACGCCGTAGCGGGCCGCGAGACCCGACCTGGGGTGCACGAACGCCGCATAACCATCGGGAAGGGCGATCGCGATCCCCGTCGGCACTACGGCACGCTCACCGGGCCGCAAGGTGACATCCACCGCCGTGCACAAGTCGACCCCCGCATCGCCAGGGTGGGATCGGCGCGGGACGGGCAAACCGTCGTCGATCCGCCTGATCAGCACGTCCACGCTCATGTCCGGGTTCCCTCAGGAGCGACCGTGCCCTCCCCGAGCACGGGATCATGTGTGCTTCGCCAGGCGGCTGAGATCACGGCAGCCGTGGGCACGGCGACGATCGCACCTGGAATGCCCGCCACGATCCCGCCGACCGCGAGCACGACGATGACCTCTAGCGGGTGGAGGCGGACGGCACGGCCGATGATGAGCGGCTGCAGCAGATGGCTCTCAATCTGGTTCTCTGCCAGGAAGATGACGAGCAGGATCACCGCGGCAACCCATCCCTGCGTGGCCAGCGTGACCAGGATCGCCAGGGCACCGACCACGAGGATGCCGACCAGCGGAATGTAGGCGGCAATGAACACCAAGATGGCCAGCGGCATGATCAAGGGCACCCCGAGCAGCCAGAGCGCGATCCCGATGATCACCGCGTGGATGATCGCGATGATCGTCGTGCCGTGGATGTACCTGACGAGCGCGAGCCAGGCGGCGGTGCTCGCGGTCTGAGACCGGCCGATCGAGTCTCTTGCGGCGGCTTCGTCCCTTCCGTACCTGAACCGCCCGAAGCCGGTCATCAGCTTGGCCCAGAGTGAGTCGCCGTCCTTGAGCAGGAAGAAGGTAATGAAGATGGTCAGGATCAGGCCGGCCAGGATCTCAAGGAAGTACTTGCCGCCGGTCAGGGCCGTGCCGAGCACGACGGTCTTGTGATTGGCGAGGTAATCGACAAACTTGCTGACGTACTGGTGCAGCTTGGCCGAGTTGAGGTGGAAGGGGGGACCGCTCAGCTCGCGCTGTAGCCGGTTGGCGGTCTTCACGACCTCGGCGGACAGCCTGGGGTACCCGGCCTGTATCTGATTGGCGATCAGCAAGCCGACCCCGGAAAGCACGCCGATCGCCAGGAGCACCGTGATCCAGGTGGCGGCAAGCTTAGGCAGTCCTGCCCTGGTGAGCCTGGCCGCGAGCGGCTGGAGCAGCGCGCACAGCAAGATGCCCGCGATGAAAGGCAGCACGAGCAGCCGCAGCGCGACGGCGACCTTGAACGACAAGTAAACGATCGCGGCGACGAGCAGTATCCGCCAGGACCAGGCGGCCAGGTTGCGCAGCGGTGCGGGCACGCTCGACTCGGCGGTGCGGAGAATGGCCGGGCCGAGGCGGCGGTCCCGCTCAGGGTCTGAAGTCGGCGACCAGGGACCTGAACTGGCCTGGCCGGTCCTTGTTCGCCTGGTCCCCAGGTCGTCGTCGTCGAACGGGCTTGGCGCGGCCGTCGCCAAGGAGTCATCACGGCCGCCTGCCTGGAGACCAGGCAGGCTGACATCGGCGGCCGCGGCCTGGCTCGTCGCGGCCGCGGCAGGCATGGCCGCACCCGGCATGGCCGCACCCGGCATAGCCGTGCTCGGCGTGCCCGTGCTCGGTATCGCCGCACCCGGCATCGCCGCTCTCGTCATGCCCGTGCTCGTCATGCCCGTGCTCGTCATGCCCGTGCTCGTCATGATGGGGGGCGGGGTCGTCGCATTGGCCAGCCGCGCACGCATCAGCGCGTGCGAGCGCCTGGCCGTGTGCGCGGCCGCTGCCCAGGCATCCCCCGCCGCGCTCGCCACGCGGCCGCCCAGGCCGCGGGTGGCCTGCTGGCGACCCGTTCCTTCCCCGTCCGTGCTCATCCCTCCATGTAACCAACTAACGTGGGCTAATGCGCGTCTACCGTGAACGACTCGGCGTGCCCGTCTCCTGGTGGCTGGCCGGGGCAGGGCTCGTGATCATCTTCGGAACCCTTACCTGGGCCGGCTTCACTGTAACCATCGGCATGATTGTCTACCTCGTGCTCGGCGTTCTAGTCGCGCTCGCCTTGCTTAGATGGAGCGCGACGGTGGTTTCCGTGTACGGCGACGGTATTGCGGTAGGAAAGCGCCGGCTGGCCCTGGCCAGGATCGGCGAGGTGTCGGCGCTTGATGAGGAACAGACGACGGCGCTGCGCGGGCCTAAGGCCGATCCCGCGGCCTTCATGGTGATCAGGCCGTTCCTGCCGGAGTCGGTGTATGTGAGCGTGACAGGGGAACCTTACTGGCTGATTGGCACCAGGCGCCCGGCGGAACTCGCCGAGGCGATAGAGACGGCGCGCTCCGCGGGCGCGGGCGCCGGGCTGGCCGCCGCGTGCAATGATTGATCGCTTGAAGGTGCCCGGCTGGAAGGACGGTCATGCCAGGTAAGAGCTCCGATTTCGGCGCCAAGGCGATTAACGCCCTGGCGGCCGCCGCCGCCGCGTTCGTCGTCCGCAAGGCGATCGGGCTGGCGTGGACCAAGGCCACGGGACGCCAGCCTCCGGACGCGCCCGAGGACCCGCAGGTCGCGATCGGCGAGGCGGTGGCCTGGGCGGTCGTCGTCGGCGCCGGGGTCGGGGTCGCGCGGGTGCTTGCCGTGCGGCTGGCAAGCAGGCAGGCGGCGCGGGCGCTGACAGGTTCTGGCAGCAAAGACGATGCCTAGCCTCGTAGGCTGATCCGGTGCACTCAAACGACCGTTCCGCCCTGTCGTTCAAGATCGGGTATGCCTTGCGCCATCCGGGCCGGATTCCCGGCTACCTGCAGCGCCTGAGCCGGGACGCGCGGCTGCGGCGTCAGCATCCCGATCACGTCAGCTACTACCGCGCGGTCATGCGATCGGATGCCGGCCGGAACGAGGAAGGCGCCGTCGGCAGCCACACGCACGAGTCCTGGCTTGAGATAGGGCGTCTCCAGTTCGAGTACGCGACCAGCCACGGGCTGAAGCCCGAGATGCGGATGCTGGAGATCGGGTGCGGGAACTTGCGGGCCGGACGGCTGTTCATCGAGTACCTCGAGCCAGGCAGCTACTACGGGCTCGACATTTCACCCGATATCCTGCTGAGCGCGCAGCGAACGGTCAGCGAGTACCAGCTCTCAGGCAAGCTGCCTTACCTGACGCTCATCCAGGATCTGCGGTTCGAGTTCCTTCCTTCCGATCACTTCGACTTCGTGCACGCGCACAGCGTGTTCTCGCACTCGCCAGCCGAAGTGATCGACGAGTGCTTCGCTCACGTGGGGCGAGTCATGACGGCCGGCGCGTTCTTTGACTTCACGTTCGACCGCACCGAGGGCACCGAGCATCACGTGCTTCACGAGGATTTCTACTACCGGACAGACACCCTTCTCGCAATGGCCGCCAAGCACGGGCTCGAGGCGGCGTTCTGCGAGGACTGGGAGGAAACCGGGCATGCACAGTCCAAGATCCGGGTAACCAAACCGCTGTCGGAGTGAGCGTGCGGGGAGGATCACGATGGCACAGCCGCAGATTCTCGCGATTGTGCTCGCCGGAGGGGCGGGCAAGCGGCTGGCACCGCTGACCGATGACAGGGCCAAGCCGGCGGTACCGTTCGGCGGCCTGTACAGGCTTATCGATTTCGCGTTGTCCAATCTGGTCAACGCGGGGATCAGGCGCATCTGCGTGCTCACCCAGTACAAGAGCCACAGCCTGGACAGGCACGTGACGACCACCTGGCGGCTGAGCAACCTCCTTGGCAACTACGTCACCCCGGTCCCCGCACAGCAACGACTAGGACCCCATTGGTACACAGGCTCCGCCGATGCTATTTATCAGAGCCTGAATTTGATCTTTGACGATAACCCCGACATCGTAGCCGTCTTCGGCGCCGACCACGTATATCGCATGGACATGACGCAAATGGTTGACCAGCACGTGGCACACGGCGCGGGCGTCACGGTGGCAGCGATCCCCGTGTCGCGAGAGGAAGCGACCAGCTTCGGCGTGATCCAGACAGCGCGGGACGGGCGGACCGTCGAGGCGTTCCTGGAAAAGCCAGCCGATCCGCCTTCGCTGCCCACCGACCAGAACCTGTCCTACGCCTCCATGGGAAACTACGTCTTCGACGCCAACGTGCTGATCGACGCTCTGCGCAAGGACGCCGCCGATGACAGTTCGCGGCACGATATGGGCGGTGACATCCTGCCCATGCTCGTCTCGCAGGGCGCGGCTCAGGCGTACAACTTCATGGACAACGAGGTACCTGGGGCCGAACCCCGTGACCGCGGGTACTGGCGGGACGTCGGAACGCTCGACTCGTACTTCGAGTCGCATCTCGACCTGTGCGCGGTGCACCCGATCTTCAACCTGTACAACGACAAGTGGCCGATCCTTACCTACGTGCCTTCGCAGCCGCCGGCTAAGTTCGTGCACGACGCGGGCGACCGGGTCGGGCGGGCGATCAACAGCGTCGTGAGCAACGGTGTGATCGTGTCGGGCGGGCTGGTGCTCGACTCGGTACTCTCCCCAGGCGTGCGGGTCAATAGCTGGTCACGGGTTGAGCGGGCCGTGGTCATGCACAACACCAGGATCGGGCGGTACGCCGTCGTGAAGAACGCGATCCTGGATAAGAACGTGGAAGTTCCCGACGGCGCGGTCGTGGGAGTCGACAAGGAACACGACAGGGCTCGCGGGTTCGTCGTGTCGCCTGGTGGCGTGACGGTGGTGGGCAAGGGCCAGGTCGTCACTCCTTGAACGAGTTCCGCAAGGTCAATGTCGCCCTGCTGACCCGCGAATACCCGCCTGAGGTATACGGCGGCGCCGGGGTGCACGTTGAGTACCTGGCAAGGGAACTGCGGAACCTCGTTGACCTGACCGTGCACTGCCAGGGGGCGGACCGTGCGGGCGCGGTAGCGCACCGGCCGTGGGACCTGCTCGAAACAGCGAACGCGTCGCTGCAGACCCTCTCGACCGACCTGTCCATGGCCGCGGCGATCGGGTCAGCCGAGATCGTGCACAGCCACACCTGGTACACCAACCTGGCCGGGCACCTCGCTTCGCTGCTTTACGGGATACCGCACGTGATCACCGTCCACTCGCTCGAGCCGCTGCGGCCGTGGAAATCGGAGCAGCTTGGCGGGGGGTACGCGCTGTCTTCGTGGAGCGAGCGGGTAGCGGTCGAGTCCGCGACGGCGATCATCGCTGTATCGAACGGTATGCGGTCTGACCTGCTGTCGACCTATCCTGCGGTGCCCGCCTCGCGGGTGCACGTGATCAGGAACGGCATCGACACGTCACAGTACTTGCCGGACAATGACACGTCGGTGCTGGAGAAGTACTCCATTTCGGCGTCTCGGCCGACGGTGGCCTTCGTCGGGCGGATCACCAGGCAGAAAGGGCTGCCCGTGCTGCTGCGGGCGGCCGAGGCGTTCGACCCTTCTGTCCAGCTTGTCCTCTGCGCCGGGCAAGCCGACACCGAGGAACTGCTCGCCGAGGTGACGCAGCTCGTTGACCACCTGCGGGAGACCAGGTCGGGAGTGGTGTGGCTGAACGGGATGCTGCCCAAGAACGAGATCATCCAGATCCTGTCGCACGCGACCGTGTTCGCCTGCCCTTCTCTGTACGAGCCGCTAGGGATCGTGAACCTGGAGGCGATGGCCTGCGGTACCGCGGTCGTCGCGTCCAACGTCGGGGGAATCCCTGAGGTGGTCGCGGACTCCCAGACCGGGCTGCTTGTCCCCCCAGGTGACCCTTCGCTTCTCGGCGAGGCGATTTCCTCCCTGGTGCTCGACCCGGCCCGCGCGTCCGCCATGGGCCAGCTCGGACGCCAGCGAGTAGCGGCGGAGTTCAGCTGGGCAAGCATCGCCGCCCAGACCGCCGCCCTCTACACAGACCTGACCAGAGCGACCGTTCCACCCACCTAAGACGGAAGTCTCGCGCTCCCCTTGGCTGCACCGCGCTCAGGTAACTGATCCTGCTGCGGCACCGGTGACGAGGCCGCCCCAGCGCTCAAGCTCGGCGTCGAGGTTCAGCGGGGCGATCATCGCGCCGCTGGCCATTTCCTTCTCCCAGGCGTCCGCAGGGACCCGCCACATCACCTCGAACTCGATGCCGCTCGGGTCCTTCGCGTACAGGGACTTGGAGACCTTATGGTCGCTCGCGCCGACAAGGGCGCCGCGCTCCGCCAGCCTTCCCCTGATCTCGGCCAGTTCCGCGAGCGTGCCTACCTCCCAGGCCAGGTGGTAAAGACCCAGGTAACGGCCCTCTGGGAGGGTTCCGCCAGGCACGGCGAACACGCCGAGGTCGTGATCGTTGGCTGACTCTGGCGAGCGCAGGAACGCGGCCTGCCCGGGAATCTCCATCCGCACTTCGAAGCCGAGTGCGTAGCAATAGAAGTCGACGGTGGCGGCAAGGTCACCGACATAAAGGACAGCGTGGTTCAAACGGCGTACGGGCATCTCAGCTCTCCTGCGAAAAGGCGTCGCTTAGCAGAATGCCTGCGAGGCGCCTTAGATTCCCCGTCAGGCGCCGGACTGCTCGGTGTCCGCCAGCCCGCTGCGCCTCGCCGCCGCGAAATGATCATTGATCAGGACTACGTCACGCCCGGCCGCGTCAAGCATCGACGCGGCGACCGACGCACGGTACCCGGACATGCAATGCACCCAGACCTCGCCGGCAGGTATCTCTCCTGTCCGGTCGCCAAGCTCGTGCAGCGGAATATGCACCGCCCCGTCAATGCGCTCGGTTCTCCATTCGGCCTCTCTGCGCACGTCAAGCAGCACGACCTGCCGCTCATCCCGCGCCTTCTCGTAGGAGGAGAAGTCCATGATCGGATAGCCAGACAGCGGCTCTCCGCAGGCCCAGTCCTCTTCCTTACCGGTCGCCGCCGCCTCGATCCTCTCGATGCCGATCCGCACGAGGTCACGCTGCGCGGCAGCGACGGACTCGGGCGTCGGCCCGATCAGCGTCAGCGGCGCCCCCCAGGGGATCAGCCAGCCCAGGTAGGTCGCCATGCTGTCGCTCAGCTCAAAATGCCTGACCCCGCGCAAGTGCCCGGCGGCGAAGGCGACTCGCGACCGCAGGTCGACGACCCACTCCCCCGCGTCGATACGGCGCCGCAACTCGCCGCTGATCACCGCCCTGGGCGGCGTCAGATCGGGCGCGCTCGGCCCGCCCGCGTTCTCTGGCGCCATGTGCACGTAGTACGCGGGATACAGGTCAAGTCCCGCAAGCGTCGTCGCGACGTAGTCGGCTTCGGTCAGCGTCAGCGCCGGGTTGGCGGCGAGTTCATCGCCGATCGTCGAGGCTTCGCCGGAAGTCTGGGTCGCCGAGCAGAAGCTGCCGAAACCGTGCGTGGCGTAGATGACCGCGTCGCTGGGCAATTCGGAAGCCAGGCGCCTGGCAGAAGCGTGCTGTGCCCGCGCGAGTTCGGCACTGTGCTGCGACCCGAGCAGGTCGGTGCGGCCGGTAGACCCGTTGAGCAGTGACCCGCCGCTGAACACCGCCACGGTCTCGCCATCGTGCTCGAGCACGTAAGCCAGGTGATTGAAGGTATGGCCCGGCGTAGCGACGACCTTAAGCGTCAGGCCGCCGATCTTGAGCTTGTCGCCATCGCCCACGGGCACGCGATCGAAGGCGACCCGGTCCGCGCCGTTGACGTGGTAGTCCGCCCCCGTCGCCTGGCACAGTGCGAGACCGCCGGTCACGTAGTCGTTGTGGATGTGGGTCTCGAACACGTGAGTAACCGGCACGCCGTACTCAGCCGCGACGGCCAGCACCCGGTCAAAGTCCCGCTGCGGATCAATGACCAGGGCGGCCGATCCGTCGGTCGCCAGGTAGCTCCGGTCGCCCAGGGACGGAGTGCTGATGGAGGCGATTTCGAGCATCGCGCCCACCTTCCCTTCATGACGGCTGGATGGCGGCTGGCGGGCAACATACCCCTTCTTGCTATGTCACGGCTACGGGCCCACCAAACGTGCAATCGGACCTGTGTAGATACCGCGCGGTCTAATAGGTGTGTTTCGGGCATACTCTTCGAGTGCGTGCGCCAGCCAGCCGACCGCTCGCGCGACCGCGAAAATCGCCTCGCCGGCCCCGGGAATCATCTGCCCGGACGTCGCAAGTACGGCCAGCGCGAAATCGACATTCGGCGCGGGCAGCGCCCGCCCGCGCGCCTCAGCGATGACGGCCTCGGCGATGGCGAGGGGCTCAGAGGCGGGCATCGTACGGCGAAGCGCCTCAAGCAGATACACGGCTCTAGGGTCATGGTCACGATAGACAAAATGCCCGAAACCGGGAATCCGCTCACCACGACGCAGCAGTTCCCCGACGACACGGCCAGCATCATCAGGACCGGTCGCTGCCCGGAGCATGGTTTCGGCAGCGAAGGACGCGCCGCCGTGCAGCGCCCCGCCGACCGCGCCAAGTCCGGTAGCGACGACAGCGTAAGGATCGGCGCGCATGGAGGCCGCCACCCGTGCCGCAAAGGTGGACGCGGCAAGTTCGTGATCCGCCAGCAGCACCAGGGCAGCGCGCAACACATCGACGAGCCCTGGCAGCGGCTCTGCCATGCAGAGCTTCCCGATCAGCCGCTCCGCGATCGTCGGAGTGCGGGAAGTACCCGGAAGGCCTGCCTGGGGGAGGCAGTCGGTCATGCCGGAAACCAGGCAGCGGCCCGCGGTCATGACCGCGGGCGGGTCAAGGTGCAGCCGCAGCGGATCGGCAGCAGCCAGAGCAGGCACGATGACCTGAAGGCGCTCGAGCGGAAGGGTTCCAGGCGGAAGGGCCGTCTGCGCCGCGACTCCTGCGCCGATCGCCGCGGCGGGTGCCTGCCACTCCCCAGACGGCCCGGCGGGATCGGGAAGCGACCCGGTCCACAACAGGCAAGCCACTTCCTCAAGTGCCCGTTCGGCCGCGAGCGTCGTCGCCTCGACGCCGCGATAGCTGAGCCGGTCCCCGGCGATCTCCGTGATCGAGGTCTCGATCACGATCTCGGTCGGACCCCGGCCGCCAGTCCGGTCAAGCGAACTCGCGCTGCGAAGGCGCGGTCGACCTCGGCGGGCCAGGCGGTCAACCTCTGAGGCGTCGAACAGACTGGCCCGAGAGCCGTCGGCCTTGCGCCTGGTCAGGACCCCTCGGCTGACATAGGAGTACAGGCTGGCCTCTTTGATGCCGAGCCGACGCGCCGCCTCGGCCACCCCGATCCACTCGGTCACCGCCCCGAGCCCCCAAGCCGCGCCAACGCGGGCACGGCGCCGGCGACGAGCGCCGCCCTGGCCGCTCGGCCAGCAGCATCAAGTGACCAACGATGCTGTACCCCCTGCCCGTGGCTACCGCAACGAAGTCCCAGCGATGTCACAGCAACAGCATCAGATGACCACCGTTGTCCCTGGACCGGCCCCGTCGGCAGCATCAGATGGCCAGCGATGCTGCGCGCCCCGGCACCATCCCCAGCCCCGTACGTTGCTTCGCCCATCCGCACATCGTAGCAATGTTGATTATAATCAACATTGACAAATGTAATCCAAGTACCGGCATAATCAACCTGCGAAGGTAAAGACCAGCAGGAGGTAACGCGGTGCCGAAGGTCCACTTTCTCGACGTGACCAACAGGGACGGAGTGCAGACGGCGCGCACCGGGTTGTCGAAGTTCGGCAAGACGATGGTGAACTTCTATCTGGCCAGGCTCGGGGTCGCGCAGTCAGAGACCGGATTCCCCTTCTTGTTCCACGAGGTGCCTTACATCAAGGCCAACGTGGCACTTGCCGAGGCGGGCGCATTCGGTGACCTGCGCCTTTCTGGCTGGTGCCGGGCCGTGACGGCCGACGTCGAGAAAGCGCTGCCGCTCGGCCTGCGGCACTACAATCTCTCGATCTCGACTTCTGACCAGATGATCGAGCACAAGTTCCGCGGCAAACTGGACCGCGACGCGATCATCAGCGAGATGACGGCCGCCGTCCGCGCGGCCAGGGAAGGCAAGGCAGAGACGATCGGCGTCAACGCCGAAGACGGCTCGCGCACCGACGAGGGCTTCCTCACCGAGTTCGCGCTTGCCGCGAAGGAAGCGGGCGCCGACCGGGTCCGTTACTGTGACACGATCGGCGGCGACTCGCCGCACCGCATCAGGGACAGGTTCGCCCGGCTTGCCGCCTCGACAGGGATCCCGGTCGAGACCCATTGTCACAACGATCTCGGCATGGCCGTCGCCAATTCGGTCTCAGGCGCGCTCGGCGACCTTGATGCCGGGCAGGACGCCTGGGTCAACACCTGCGTCAACGGCATCGGCGAGCGTTCAGGCAACGCCGACCTCCTGTCCTGCATCCTCGCGTTCAGGCACGGCTTCGGCATCAGGGAAGAAGCCAGCATCGGCGACGAACTCGACCTCACCTGGGCTCGCCGCTTCGCCCTCTGGGCCAGCTACGCCTTCGGCCAGCCGCTACCGCAGAATCAGCCAGGCACCGGCCGCAACGCCTTCGCCCACGAGTCGGGCATTCACGCCGACGGAGCGCTGAAAGACAGGCACAACTACGAGCTTTACGACGACGACACCCTCGGCCCGTTCCCAAGCGACTGGCACGCACGCGCGGGCAGGGTCGTGCTGACCGGCGAGTATGGCGGCAAGGCCGGCTTCAGGCACGAGATGGAGGGCCTCGGGCTCGACCCAGGGGAAGATGAGGACCTGATCTTCGAGCTAGTGCAACTCTGCGCGGCCGCCACAAGCAAGCCGCTGACCGACGACGAACTCGCGCTCATCGCCTCGTACCCGCGCGAGCTTGCCCTGCTGTATCCGGGCTACCTCGGCTGACATCTACCTGCCGATTTGCTTGCGCTGGCGCATCCGGCGGATCCTGGCCTTCTGGTTCGAGTCAAGCATCAGGTAACCGACCACGGGCACGGCCAGGGCGGCGACGATCACCAGCACAGGCACCCACCACGGGATGCCGACGGCGAACAGGATGATCGCGATGACGATCCCGACAACTGCCAGTGCCCACCTACGCGACATCGCTGAACTCCTCACCCTGGAACGTTTTCGTCCCGCCATCATCAAACTACCCTCCCCGCGCCCCGAGTGGGCACGGCATCGGGTGCCCTCCTGGCCGCCAGCGCCCACGTCGCTCCCGTATGGGGCCTTTGGCACTGGGTCTACGATGTAGCACGACCTCAGGAGGATGACATGACGCTGGCGATGCCGATCGAGCCCGCGGCCAACGAATTGCTTTCCCGCGACGCGTTCGCGCTGCTGCTTGCGATGATGCTGGATCAGCAGGTGCCGTTCGAGAAGGCGTTCGGGTCACCGTACGAGCTGACCAGGCGGCTCGGCCACGAGCCGACCGCGCAGGAGATCGCCGACTTCGACCCTGACGCGCTCTCCGATCTCTTCGCTGCCCGGCCAGCGCTGCACAGGTTCCCGCGCGCCATGGCCGGCCGGGCGCAGGAACTGGCCAAGATCATCGCCGACCAGTACGACGGCAACGCGAGCGCGGTCTGGGCGACCGCGGCAGACGCCGCCGAGTTGCGCCGCCGCCTGTCAGAACTGCCCGGCTTCGGCGCTTACAAGGCGCAGATCACGATTGCCCTGCTCGGCAAGCAACTCGGCGTCACCCCGGCCGGCTGGCGCGAGGCCGCCGGCCACTTCGGTGAGGAGGGCTCTCACTACTCGGTCGCTGACATTTCCGACGAAGACTCACTTCTCAAGGTCCGATCTTACAAAAAGCAGCAGAAACTGCTCGCCAGGGAACGGACTGCCGCCAAGGCGTCCTGACCTCACCAGGACGCGAACACCGGCAGGAACTGACGGGACCTATGCCAGAACGGACCAGGCTGATTGGCAAGTGCGCACTCGCTGCGCTGCTTCTCCTGCTCGCGGCGGCAGGCACCCGCGCCGCCTGGCCAGCCGTCCGCACGTCCTGGCCTGACGGCGCCCGGC